>ULMC01033098.1_pt1 | contig 27081 bp, 18 predicted proteins | sample 1951541 | NCBI WGS metagenome assembly ULMC01 (sample SAMEA4835539, study PRJEB28245) | human gut metagenome | biome: gut microbiome; material: fecal sample | place: Denmark | collected 2008 | reverse complement strand
ACACCGTGGTATTGAGAGTACCACACCGTGGTAGCGTTATGAATTTTTCGTTCTTACCGTCACCTCGTCAGCGAGAACTTGATGCTGAGGCCGAAGTCCTGGGTGGTGGTCGGGTAACTGCTTGAGGCCAGCAGAGGCGTGTTGGTCTGACGGTCGAGATAGAAACTCATGGACATCAACTTGGACAGGGTGTATTCCGCCGAGAACGACAACTTGAAAGCGGTGTTGCCGCTGGATGCCGTCGACGACACGGTGGCTATGTTGCGTGTTATGGCCGCTTGCTTGCGGTAGCTCAAGTCGAGTCGGAGGTTGAGGCCGTGGTTTGTGCCCGTCTGCGAACGGCTTTGTGAAGCATGGCTTGCGCGTTGGTCGTCTGACGACTTTTTCGCCTTGCCTCTTGCAGCCTTCCTTCCAGAGTTGCCCAGGCCGAAGAGGTTGAAGTTGTCGAGACGCCAGCCCCATCCGAAGACCCAATCCTTGCTCACCGCCTCGTTGAGCTGCACGGAGGTCATGGACAGCGACAAGGCGCGAGTCTGGCGGTACTCCAGCTTTGCGGTCATGTTGTTAAGGAAGGTCACGTCTACGCCAAACAGTGGCGAGAACGACTCGTTGATGCTTACCGTTGAGACGTTGAACATGGAGCTTGGCACGAGGTTGCCCGTGGTGGCGTCGGTGATGAAGCCCATGGTGTTGTCGCCCGCGAGCGAGGCGAAGGTGGAGAAGCTTTGGTAAGCCCCCACGGCATAAATGCTCCTGTAAGAGTGGTTGATGTTGACCGCGTTGAAATGGTCGCGCAGCCATGGCAGCTTGCTCAGTCCGTTGTAACGTATCGTCCAGTTGGGCAGCATGCGCATCACTGACGGGAATATGTCGAGGCCCTTCCCGTTGCCTGTCGTGTATGCCGAGAGGAAAGCCGGCACGAGCACGTCGGCCGAGTAGGTGCTCACGCCACCGTTGGCGGCATCGAAGGTCTTGCCAGCCAAGGCGGTGCCTTGTGGGTAGACGGTGCCTTGGTAGCGACTTTCCACACGCTGGCGGAACATCTCCAATGAGCCACAGAACTTCTCGAAGGTCTTTGAGCGATAGCCGTTGTTGGCGTTGCCCATGCCCTCAAAGGCCGAGCCTATGGAGATGGTGGTCATCGTTAGCGAGCCCGTCTGCGTGGTTGGGTTGCCTTGGTACATGTATTGCACGCTTTTCGACTTCGTGCTCATGCGCGAGGCGCTGAGGTCTATCTTGAACCCCTTCACGGGCTCAAGCGTAGCCCTGAACTGGAGGTCTTCGGTGAGGTTTGTCGACGCTGGCGTTGCCACGCTGTCGGCCATGAGCAGCCAGTTGTTTCGCTTGGCTTTCTCTATGTAGCTGTCGCCGACGAGGCCGAAGGCGAAGTCGAGACCCGGCGAGAGCACGCTGTTGCCACGTGTCTGGCCGAACGCCTTGCCTATGGTTGGCATGAAGCCAGGCACCGACATGGCATACTGGTTGCGATAGCTTATGCTTGCCGACCTCACCATCATGGCGACGCGGGCCAGCGTCTGCGCGGTCTTGTACCAGCCTTTCTCTTCCAACGGCGGCAGCGTCACCACGGACAGTTTAACCTTTAAGGCCGTGTCGACCTTGTTTTTTATCTTGAGCTTGTTGTCGCCAACCTTCTTGAACTTCAAGTTTAACAGTTTGCCGTCCAGCGTCCTTGCCGTCACGGCTATGCGCTTCGAGTGCTTGTTGTGGCTCACGGTGATGGTGGTGTCTGGCATGAGTGTGATCTCCTTGACGAAGGCGTTGCGGTTCTTCGGCAATGTCTTTTTCCTCTCGGCGTCTTGCTTCTGTTTCAGTTTCCATTCCGCCACGGCCTTGTCAGCGTCCTTGCCGTCTTTCGTTGCCTGCGCGCGTATCTTCTTCTCCTCTTCGGCCTGCCTCTTTCGCTCAGCCTCTTTCTTCTGCTTTTCCTGTTGCCTCTGCTTCGCGCTCTTTTGTGGCGTTGACTTGTTGAAACGGTCGTTGGCCTTCTTCAAGAAGGGCACGAGATTATATAGCCTTACGAGGTCGAGGTTGCCGTTGAGCTGTACCTGGCGGTTGTTGGCAATGGTGTTGCCGAGCGAGGTGCCATCCTCAAGGTCGGTTCCGCGAACCCAGTTGTATGTGGCGTTATAGTTGGCATCGGCGCGAAGCCACGAGAATATCGGCAGGAGGTTGAGCGGCAGCTGATAGCTCGCATTGAACGACTGCTGATAGTCGAGCGGCGTGCCGAGATGGCGTATGCTGGTCCACACCGAGTCTTTCCACGCTGAGTATTGGTCGGGGTACAAGTCCTTGTTCACGGGAGTATACGGCTCTTCAATCTGCGAGTGGGTGGCGCTTTGGAAGTTCATGTGGAGGTTTCTTGTCAAGTCCCAGCGCAACGTGAACTCGCGGTTCCACAAGAACTGCTCCGAGAACGTGAGTGGCAGCTGCGAGTTCTCGGTCGCCTCCATGTCACGCTCCTGCAACTCATAGTAAGACCGCGTCATCTCCGTGTTGAAACCTATGTTTTGCGGCAGCCAGTTCAGCCCTATGGCCCGCGGCAGGTCAAGCCACTTGCTGCGGTTCTTTATCTTCTTGAACGGCTCCCACGACTTGTACACTGGCGACCACGAGTAGTTGAGCATGCCCTGCCAGTTGTCCTCGTTCTCATATACCGTCGTCTCGCCCTGCGAATGAGAGTGGGAGTGGCTGTAGGTCATGGAGAAGTTGGCTGGGTCGTAAGGCATCGGGTGCCGCTTGTTTTGTATGCCCACCCTGGCGTTAGAGATGGAGAAGTTGGTGTTGACGTGCTTCGTCACGGCAATGTCGTTGATGGAATCGCGCTCCTGCTTCGATGCCGCCGCGTTGAGTGCGTCCTTCAGCTCCATGTCGGTGTCGAGGGGGTTGTATTTCGGTTTCGTGGTTTGCTTTGACACACTGTAGTAGAGCGGTATGGAGACCTTGGCCTTGTCGGGGAAGAACTTGCCGAGTTCCAGGCTCGTGGTCACCTGGAAGTTTGACTGGTTGTCTTGCGTGCGCGAGCTCACGCCGTCTTCTATTCCCCCGAAGCCGTCGGACACATACTTGCCTTGCACGTTCACGGACCCCATGTCGGAGAGTTGCACGTTGAGGTTTCCGTCGGCAGCCCATCCGCCATTGTTGTTATATTCCTTGAGCCTCAGCTCGTTGACCCATACCTCGCCGCTCTTCTGCCCAGACGAGAGGTTCCTCACGCCTATTATCATGGTCTTCACCTCGCCGAGGGTCGGGTTTCCCATCACGGTCACCTTGTTGCTCGGGCGGCTGTTGTCGTAGGCCGAGTAAGGCCGCGTGAACGAGGCCGTGCCGAGGGCGCGCGCGCGGTTGCGCTCCCTCTTCACGTTGGTGAGGAGGGTGAGCGGTATGTCGAGCATGTTCTCGTCGGGCCACACCTTGCGTATGTCCTCTATGTTGTAACGGCTGTATTTGCTGTTAGGCTCGGAGAGCTTCAGCGGTATCTCATATTCATAGTAGTTGCTCTTGTAGTCGGAGCCCAACCTCACGAACAGGGCGAGCTGGTTGTCTTGCAGGTCGGTGGTGTTCACCTCGTCGGCGTTGGCGTGCACGAACATCTGCAGCCGCTTGTAGCGTCGCATGTCGAGCGTGGTGTTCTTGTACACGCACTTGGCCTCGCCTGGCGCGAGGTCGCTCACGTTGATTTGCAGCGACTGCTCGTTGTCCTCCACGAGTTGTGGCTGCGATGGGTCTTGGCCACGCTGTATGCCTGGGGGCAACACGTAGTTTACGGGGCTCTTGTCGTTGTTCTCTTCTATGCTCACCGACGCGGTGGTTATGGTTCCGGTCTGCGTGCCGGCGTTGTCGAGGTTTTGCGTGTAGACGCGCCATGTGCCTCGCACGAGGTCGAGCGAGGCGAAGCGCATCACCACGGGCTTCTTGAATCCCGTGAGGAACATGCGCATGAACCTTATGCTGGAGAAGTCGCTGATGCCCCCCACCCTCTTCTCATACTGGTCCACTGGAATGCGGAAGAGATACCACGTGAACGTCTTCATGCCCTGGCGCGTGCTTGACGCGGCGTCGCGCTTGTCCACTATGTAGTTTCGGCCCACCTGCAAGTCGTCGGGACGAATGGAGACCCTGTATTGGTAATACTTCTCATACTCGTTGAGGGTGAAGTCTTGGTTTATGTCCTCCACGTCGGGGCCGCTTTTGTATGACGTGTCGTAAGTCTCGGTGCGGTTGTCGGTGTCGGGCGAGTTGCCTTGTGGGTTGTTGATGTATTTATAACGCCTGAGTATGTCGAACCGCTCACGGTCGTAGTCGGAGCCGCGGAAGTAGTGGTAGTCGTCGTTGGCAGGGTCGGCCCAGATGGAGTCGAACACGGCTTGCGACACCTTGCCTTGAATCTGCTTCAGGAAGTCTTGGTAGCTGTCGAACCGCTGTTCCTCAGTGTCGTTCAAGCCGTTGTAGCCCAAGTCTTGCATCGCCCTCGCGCCCTTTGTCGTGGCGAAGGCATAGGTCTGCGTGGTCTGCGTGGGTATCTTTCCCCATTGCGTGTAGGTGAAGTCTTGCGAGCCGTCGACAGGCAATCCGCTCTCATAGAACTTCTTGCCGTCTTTCAGCACGTCTTCCGACACCTCTCCGAGGTTGATGTAGAAGTCGCCCCCCTCAGCCGTCTCTCCTTTCTCCTTCTCGTGGATGAACGGGTCGAGCATCCAGAACTCCACGTATTCAATGTTGGCCTGCTGGAAGTCGTTGGTGTCAAGACGCCTCATCATGCCGCCCCAGTGCTGTTCGGGGTTCTTGAGGGTGCCGTCGAAGTTGAGGTCGGGGTTGAAGTTGTATGGGCCTCGCTCGTTGGGGTAATAGGCTATGTTCATCACCGAGAGCGTCGAGGTTGCTCCGTTGTAGCTGCTTTGGTCGCGGTTGGGGTACAGCTCGCGCACGTAGACCTCTCTCATGTAAGGGTCGGAGAGCATGGCGAGGTCGCTCTTGATGTGGGCAGGGGTGAGCGACGACGAGCGGCGGGTGAACAGCGGGTCAATGGTGTACCATGCCATCTGCGAGCGGTTGAAGCCGGAGCGCAACGTCGACTTGTCGCTGCTCTCGGCGAACATGGATGGCACGGAGGAGAGGACCCACGACGTGGGCTCCAGCACGGAAATCTTGTCGGTGGTGCCCTCGAAGTCGTCGATATACGAGGCGTTGTTTTGTAGCCCGCTGGCCTGCCCGGCAAACAGCTTGGCAAACTCGCCCGTGAAGCTTATCTGCGAAGGTTGCGTGAGATGCAGGAAAGGCAACTTGTCGAGGGCGTTGGTGAGCCATTGGCTCTCGTGCTTCCAGTTGACGTTGAAGCCAACGATGGTGTTGTTAACAGGCTCCGCGCCCATGGTCACCTTGCTTGTGAGGGCTTGCTCGCCCAGGTGCTGCAACGTTCCCGAGAGCTGGAAGTTCTTTGAGAAATCATATTCCCAGTTCATGCCGAACATGGTCTTGCGCATCTGCGAGTAGTCGCTTTGGCTCTCCAGCGACACGTTGACGGCCGTCCCGGCGTCGATGATGCTCTGGTTGAGTATCGTCACCTCACCTGCCGAGTAGTCCACGGAGTAGTCGGAGCCTTCGGTCAGCTTCACGCCGCCTGCCGTGACCACCACCGAGCCTTGTGGCACGTTGTAAGCGCCAAGGGAGATGACGTTGGCCTGCGTGCCGCGGTATTGGCCCTGAAGGATGTACTTGTCTTTCTCTGCTATCTGCTTGGCAATGGTCTTCGTGGAGTCGTACAGCTCGGTGAAGGCGTACCTGCTTGCCACGTCGGCCGCCACGCCGTGCTTCACGAGATAGTCGTGGATGGTCTTGCCGAAAGGCTCGGCAACGGGGAAGAACACGCGGCCATTGCTCACCGTGTAGCCTTCCACATAGTCGAAGTAGCCATTGCTGTGGGCCTTGTTGTTGTTGTCGAGACGGTCGGCGCCGAGGGCCTTTATTATGGCGGTTCCTTTCACCTGCTGTTCGGGTATGTAGTTGAGGTAGACGCCAGTGGTGTCGCTTTGGTATTTCACGTCCAGGCGGAACTTCTCTTTCTCCACCGACGAGGCGAGGTAATACACGTTTTTCATCATCAGCGGCCAGTTGCCCTGCGAGGGGTTGTTGCTGGTGTTTTTCAGCGACTTCACAAACAGGGCCTTCGACACGTCGGGCACGTCGCTCGCGAACTCACCCACCTGATAGGTCTGCCCGCCATAGGTGTACTCATAGGCCACGGCAAGCACTTGGTCGGTCTGCAGCGTGTTTTTCAGCGACACGTAACCCAAGGCGTTGTTCACGGTGTATTCCGACGAGTTGAGCAGGCGCGCGTTCTGCAGCTTCTCATAGTCGGTACCGCCGTTCAGTCCCGCTCCGTCGAGCACGGTCGACGTCTGGTCTATGTCGCGCGCCGCGCTGTTGGCGCCAGTCATGGTCTCATATTCGGTGTTGGCCTTGTTGGCCGGCACGTTGAGGCCCGTCGTGGCCCACATCGGGTTGCTCACCTTGGAGTTCTCGCCAAGGTCGGTCAGGGCTATGATGTTTCTGGTGTTGGTTGTCGTTCCGCTCTTGTTGGTCACCCAAATCTCCACGCGGTTGATGGTCACGCCCGTGGTGAGGTTGGGCAGCGTGCGCATGCCGTCGTCGTAGTGGTCGTGGAAATAGCGCGCGAGGAAGAAGTGGCGGTTCTCCTCATAGTTGGCGGCGTTAAGCTCAAACGACGACAACTGCTTGCCGCCCTGCGACGACACGCTCTTCGACGTGCTCTTCTTTTGCGAGGCCACGAGCTGGAGCTTCAGCTTGCCGAATTGCAGGTCGGTGCGTAGGCCGAAGAGGGCCGACGCGCCTTGCACGAGCGACGAGTTGGAGGGGAACGACACGTTGCCGCCCTCGATGAGCTTGATGATCTCGTCCTCCTTGCCGTCATACTTCAGCTTCATGTTTTGCGCGTCGAAGTCGAAGGTGGCGTCGGTGTTGTAGTTGAGGTTCATGTTCACCTTGTCGCCCACGCGCCCGTTCATGTTGAAGTTTATCTTCTCGTCGAAGTCGATTGACGTCTTCTTGCGCGACCTCACGGGCAGCGACGGGTTGTCGATGTTCTTGTAGGTGGCGCCAAACTTCAGCTCCGCCGTGCCTTGCGTGCGTATGCGCACGCCGCCCGGCCCGAAAATCTTCTCAGCCGGCCCAAGGTCGAAGTGCATGTCGCTGAAGTCGAACTTCTCCTTGCCTTTCCTCTTGTATATCTCGTCGTTCTTGCCTCGATAGAACGTGTCGCGCCAGTGCTTCTCGCTCCATGCCATATACTCTTCCGGCGTCATCATTATCGGCGTGGCGAGCCAGGTGCCGCCAATGCGCGTGCCAATGATGTAGCGGTTGATGGTGTCGTTGTAGACCACGTCGTATTTTATGCCGTCTGGCCGTTGCAGGTCCATGGCGTTTTGGTCGAGGTCATCGTAGGTTATGGGCGTGGTGCGCTGTATCTTCCACCGCGTCTTGAGGCTGTCGGAAGGCATGGCAGCCCTGCTCGCCATTGCGATGGCGAGAAAAAAGAGCAAGAATATGTATGCCTTCCTGAATAGCACGTGTCTGATTGTTAATGTGTGTGTCGGGGTGAGTGGTTCACTTTATCCTTTTCAATGCCTCCTTTACCACCATCTCCACCTGGAGGTCGGGCTGCGCGGTGAGGATCTCCACCACGACCTTTGCCGACGGCGCGGGCGAGAAGCCGAGCATGGTCAGGGCCGACACGGCCTCGTCTTTCACGGCGGTGTTAACCGAAGAGCCGGCGGAGTGCTGTTTGGCCACGTGCAACTCCTCGGCTATGCCTGTCGATACGATCTTGTCTTTCAGGTCGAGTATTACGCGTTGCGCCGTCTTCAAGCCTATGCCCTTTACGCTCTTTATTATCTTCTCGTCGCCGTTGGCTATGGCGTTGCATAGCTCCGTGGGGGTTAGGCTGGAGAGCATCATGCGGGCGGTGTTGGCACCTATGCCCGACACGGAGATGAGCATACGGTAAAGCTCACGCTCCTGCTTGGTGGCAAAGCCGTAGAGCGTGAAGCTGTCGTCACGGCCACCTGTGGTCAACTGCTCATGCACAAAGAGCTTCACGTCTTTCAGTCCTTGTATCTTCGTGTATGTTGTGAGCGATATGTTGAGGGCGTAACCCACGCCGTAAGCCTCCACCACCGCCAAGGCTGGCGAAAGCTCTGCCAATGTGCCTTTAATGTATTCTATCATTTGCAAATATATATTAGCCGTATTCAGGCGTAATTACACAATATACCTTATAAGTAAACGATATTTTCCGTCTTTTATTGTGTATTGGCGTGAGAATAATTCACACCACCATCATTTTTTGCTGTCATGGCGCAATAAAATCAATTTATAAAAACGGCCATTGTTAAATGTAATGGCCATGGGCTTTGTAAAACCTTTCTCATGCTTGTCCGCTTCATAAACAGCCTTGATATTGATTATTCCATGCCGACCTATTGGTTTCTTTGAAAATTCAGCATGAAAACAAGAGCACCCAGAAGGAACGTCACTGACAAACAAGATGGTGTCGCTTTCATTTCTTATCTTCATGTCAATTATCCAGCGATCGGTATTGAAATCATATTTATATTTGACACTAATGACCTTTGCAAAACCGCATGGCTTTTGCCTCAAGGCTTCTCTCGGCTTTTTGGAATAGTAAGAATTGCGCATTTTGTTCCTGTTTTGACAACAGGAACAAAATGTAATTAGAATCAACAGCATGCAAAGCGTTTTATGGATTATCGCCATATACCACTAACATAAAGGATGGCTGCTAAATCAAGTATCAGACCAAATGCTACCATTCCAAGAGTCCATTTCGTTTCTTTTTTATTACGTTTAGCCAAGAAATAGACTCCAAGAATAACCATGAAGATGAAAGCCAATAACATGATAATTCTTATCGGGTTATACCATCCAAACTGCTCGGACGGCAATACCATTAAGAATAGTATCCCATTGGCTATGGAGATGAAATTATATCGCATACACTCTTTAATTAAATGCAATTATATAGTTGTCTAACATGATTTTATCGCCATATGCCACTATAATATAAGGATGCGATTACATCAAGTGTTAGCCAAAATGCGACATTTGTAATATTCCACTTTTTTTCTTTCTTTGTACATTTTGCCAAGAAGTAGGCTTCAATGGCTACTACGATAATACAACCAACTGCCATGAAAAGGTGCAACTTATCATACCACCCAAAATAATCAATTAGCAATATCATCAATAGTATGATATCATTGGCAATGTATATAAAACGGTAAAGCATACTTTCTTATAATAAAGTAATTATTTTATGTGGCTATATTGATTCGTGTGGGTAAATATACTTTCTCACATATTTTTCGCAGTGTGAAATACAAAATGTGCAGAAAGTAAAACATCCATACGAATCAACATAGACCATATTTTATAGAGTTGTCTAACGATTATACTTATTCCGGTTCTGTCGTTATGTCTGCATCCGCTTTCATTTGGTCTGGATGAATTAACGAATCAGGGCATTGGATAGAATATACGCATCCGTGTTTCTTTAAACACCGTACAAATTGGTATGTGCAACAAGCCAGTCCAACCCAGCTTAAAGTCCTTCCCATAAGGCTAAGACCTAAATCAAATGCTGTAGTCGCGGTAATTAATCCCCGTGTACCAGATATATAACCAATCATGCCACTAATAGCATCAAAGCCAAGGGAAAGCGACAGGCAATCACGAACACGTTGCATCGTCAATGTTAATGGTTCCCCATCTATCATTAATGGCTCTTGCTTTTCCACCACTGTCAAAGTTGACATGTAATAAGCCAATCCTGCTAAACTCACTTCGTCAAGATTCTCGAAATCCCGCATTTCTTCAGGAGAAACATTTAGAGTTCCTGCGGATGCGCATCCAATGACCTCGTCACGAATGGCGATTCCGTCTTGGACATACGGAGAAAAGACCTTTTTAGCCTTGGCTTCCATTTGCTCGTCATCGAGTTCTTCAAAATCTGAGTTTGTGGTAAGGTTAGCCCTCGTTTTGTACACGGCTAAGCTGTCTTCCGAATTGCCGCCCAGAAGAGCATCAAGCTTCTGATAGGTTTCTGACAGCATCTTGCCATTGGCGTTTACCGTCACGCCGAAGTTTGCGGACTCCACTGTCGAATCACTGCTGCAACAACAAAGTGCTGCCGAAATAACCAATGCAAAGAAAATCTTCGTTTTCATAAGCAAGAAAATTTAAAAAGTTAGTTATTATATCGCAATATTAATAAAAAAATATCGTAATTGAAACGAATTTATACATAAAATAACAAAATTAACCTTAGTTGGCCTGCTAATCTTTTTATGGCGTATCTTTACCTCTGATATGTTACTATTCCATAAAAAGGCAGGGGCAATGTTGCTCTTCACGAGATAAAACACTACTTTTGCAAGGAGAAAAACGTTGACATAAAAAAGACCCAAAACAAACAAAGCATGAAAAAGATAAGAGCAGCCGTAGTGGGCTACGGCAACATTGGTAAATTCTCGGTAGAGGCGTTGGAAGCGGCTCCCGATTTCGAGATCGTGGGCGTGGTGCGCCGTCAAGGTGACAAAGACAAGCCATTGGAGCTTGAGCCTTACGAGGTGGTTGACGACATAGAGAAGCTGAGCAACGTGGACGTTGCCATTCTCGCCACCCCTACCCGTCTCTGCCCCGACTATGCTGAGCAAATCACGAAGCTGGGCATCAACACCGTCGACAGCTTCGACATGCACCATTTCATTCTCGACTACCGCAAGAAGCAGATGGAGAACAACAAGCAGAGCGGGACGGTGAGCGTCATCTCAGCCGGTTGGGACCCGGGCAGCGACTCCGTGGTGCGCGTGCTCATGCAGGCTCTCGCGCCCAAGGGCTTGAGCTATACCAACTTCGGCCCGGGCATGTCAATGGGCCACTCCGTAGTGGCTCGCTCCAAGAAGGGCGTGAAGGATGCCTTGTCCATGACCATTCCTCTTGGCGAGGGCATACACCGCCGCATGGTATACGTGGAGCTTGAGGACGGCGCCAAGCTTGAGGAGGTGACCCGCGAGCTCAAGGAAGACGACTATTTCGCCCACGACGAGCTGCACGTCTTTGCCGTGAAAAGCGTAGACGAGCTGAGAGACATGGGCCACGGCGTTCACATGACACGCAAGGGCGTGAGCGGCAAGACCCAGAACCAGCGCATCTCGTTCGACATGAGCATCAACAATCCCGCCCTCACCGGCCAGGTGCTCGTGGCCGTGGCTCGTGCCACCATGCGCTTGCAGCCAGGATGCTACACCATGCCTGAGATTCCGGTCATCGACCTGTTGCCGGCCTCACGCGAAGAGATAATCGGCTCGCTGGTGTAAAGACCAATTGTTAGCATAAGATACAAGGCCCATGCTTATTGGCATGGGCTTTTTTTCTGTCCATCCCATACTCCTGTCTCCTATGCGTCATTTGCTGAACGCGTCGAGCTTGCTTAGGCCTCTCAACTTTGAGACATGACATATCAAGGTGCACGCTATGCCTATCAGGACATAGGCGCACCCTGTTTCCGTCGCGTTAATAGTTATGCCTTCCACGCTCGCGCCGGGGAGGGCGGCGATGTGGGTCACGGCCGTTATCAGCAGTGCGGAACAGCGGCCAAGCACGATGAGCAACAGGTGGTTGACCACGGGCAGAAACGACGTCAGGAGGACGGCCAGGGCACAATAGATGATGACTGTGGCGCATGGCATCACCACGAGGTTGGTCAAGAGAAAACAGCAAGAGAAACGTCCGAAGTAGTAAGCCACCAAAGGTGCCGTGCCAACCTGCGCCGCCAGCGACACCGCCACCGTCGACCAGATGGCCTTCAGCAACATGTCAACGCCGCTAAGGCCTGTTAGCCGGCCGTCCTTGGGCAGCAAATGGCTTATGGGCCGATAGAGAGTCACGATGGACAGCACGGCAAGGAAAGACAACTGGAACCCCAAGTCCCACACGCACATGGGGTCGGCCACAATCAGGCTGATGGCAGCCAGGCAGAGCGTGTTGACTGATATGTTCTCCCTTCCGCCGACCATGCAAAGCGAGTGGATAGACAGCATTATGGCTGAGCGCACGATGCTGGGCGTCATGCCCACGAGCAGCACGTAAAGCCACAGCGCGAGCACGACCACGGCCTGCGTGAGCCATCCATGCTTGCGTCGCCTTCCCAGGAGCAAGGTCAGGATGCAGTAGATTATGCCGAGATGCAATCCGGAGAGAGCCAGTACGTGTGAAGCCCCCGACACGGAAAAGGCGTCTTTTATGTCGCGGTCGATGCCTTGCTTGTGGCCCAGCACCATCGCCGCCACGACGGCCGACTGTTGCCGCGCGTCGTTGCCAAGGTTGAGCTGTGCCTCGAGCCTTTGCCTTATGCCCATGGCCTTGAGCCGCAGACGCTCCATCGTGGTCATCGGCTTTAGGCTGACCTTCGCCGTTCGCCATTCGGTGGCATACACGAAAGTGCTCGCGCGAAAGCCGTGGCAGCTGAGCCAGCGCGCGTAGTCGAAGTTGCCCTTGCGGTAGTTTCTGAGAGGCTCCATGGCCGACCTCGCCTCTATGCCGCTTCCCAACCTTATGCGTCTCCAGTCGCCGGTGATGGTGTCGCGCAGGATGTGCGCCTTCACGTTTACGGCCTTGTCAAGCTGCCGCCCTTCTATCGACACAAGCGCGAGGTCGCAAACCAGCGTCTTGCCCCTGACTTGTGGCTCGGCGGTCACCACGGCCTCATAGCTCATCTGGCAATCTTCGCGGAAAGGAAAAGCCGCTTGGCGTTGGGCCCTGTCTGCCAAGGCCATGCCGGCAAGGAAGACAGCGATGAGCAGCAGCCGACTTTGCGCGTAGGGCTTGCGCCTCAACAACGCCTCAACGCAGAGGTATGAAGCCATCAGCGATAGCCAAATGAGCATAGACCATGATGGTAGGATGGGCAAGAAACGAAAAAGCCCATCCCCGACCACAATCCCCAGCAACAACGTCGCGGCCACTGGCAGCAACGGTTGGGTCTGGATATAGTCGGAGATGGACACGGCCTTATCTAACTCTGGCTAATGATATGCCACGCCTTATGGCGTTTTTATAGTTCTATGGGCTCGTAGGGCAGGTTCCACACGTCAGCCACGGCCATGAAAGTCACCTTGCCGTCCACGATGTTCAGGCCCTTGCGCAGGGCCTCGTCGTCCTTGCAGGCTTGCCGCCAGCCCTTGTCGGCCAATGCCACGGCATACTTCAGCGTGGCGTTGGTCAGTGCCATGGTCGAAGTGTTGGGCACGGCTCCGGGGATGTTGGCCACGCAATAGTGCACTATGCCGTCGACCTCGTAGACCGGGTCGCTGTGTGTCGTCGGGTGGGATGTCTCGAAGCAGCCGCCTTGGTCAATCGCCACGTCCACGAGCACGGTGCCCTTCTCCATCAGGCCGAGCATCTCGCGCGTGATGAGATGCGGAGTCTTGTCGCCAGGTACGAGCACAGAGCCTATCACGATGTCCACGTCGGGCAGTTCCTTGCGTATGTTGTGCTCGGTGGAATAGAGAGCGTGCACGTTGGCAGGCAGCTCATTCTCCAGTTGGCGCAGCCTGGGCAGCGAGATGTCGGTTATCGTGACGTCGGCACCCATTCCCGCCGCCATCCTCGCGGCCGCCTCGCCCACGGTGCCGCCACCGAGCACCAGCACCTTCGTAGGCTTCACGCCAGGCACGCCGCTAATGAGCTTGCCCTTGCCGCCCTTGGTCTTCTGCAGGTAGAACGCGCCGTTGAGGGCGGCCATGCGGCCGGCCACCTCGCTCATGGGTATGAGCAGCGGCAAGGAGCGGTCTGCCTTTTGCACCGTCTCGTAGGCAAGGCAAACGCCACCGCTCTTTATCATCGCATCGGTAAGAGGCTTGTCGCAAGCGAAATGGAAATAGGTGAAAACCAACTGCCCTTTCCTTATCAGGTCATATTCCGGCTCGATGGGCTCCTTTACCTTCACTATCATTTCCGACTGGGCGTAGACATCCTTGATGTCGGGCAGAATCTCGGCGCCCACCTTCTCGTATTCCTCGTCGCTGAAGCCACTGTTCTCGCCAGCCGTATGCTGCACGTAGACCGTGTGGCCATGTTTTGTCAACTCGGCAACGCCCGCGGGAGTCATGCCAACGCGGTTCTCGTTGTTCTTCATCTCTTTTGGTATTCCTATCCTCATAGCGCAAGAATTTTGTAAAAAGATTAACGATTTGTTTAATTGGTTTTCGGCTGTAAAGATAGTGCAAATCGAACGCAGAAAATCAAGCTTGCTTGAATTTTAGCTGAGATGCATCTTATCTTATACAAAAATAGGTAAAAAATGAATACGCTGTTTTTTGCGCGACGATAATTTAACATTATTTTTCGCATCCTTGCCGACAGTACCAAAAAATCATCACGGCTTGGTACGGTGAGTACCACACCGTGGTATTGAGAGTACCACACCGTGGTATTAAGAGTACCACACCGTGGTATTGAGAGTACCGCACCGTGGTATTGATAGTACCACATCGTGGTAGCGTTATGTATTCTTCGTTCTTTTCAAAGAAATGTGGTTTGCAATGGCGGCTTAAAGCGCTTGAGTATGAGCGGTTAGTATTTTAGCTTTTATAAAATTGTAAACATTTTGCCAACATGTGTACAGAAACACGGTTTTGGGTGTACAGTATGTGTATCGTTATGTAAGTATGTGTTTATCCATGTTCTTGCATATTGCTACGTCACAAAAATACTAACCCCTTCCCTATATATACCTAATAATTAACAGTTTAGAAAGCTTAGACTATCTATCTCGCTCGCATGGAACAAAATAGGGAAGCCCTATTCGGACTTCCCTAAAAATACATTGGCGGAAGGTGAGGGATTCAAACCCCCGATACCACGTAATGGGTATACCAGATTTCGAGTCTAGCGCATTCGGTCACTCTGCCAACCTTCCTTTTATGCACGCAAAGTTAATCATAAAAATTGTAAATGGTGCGTGCAATCCCAATAATTAACAATGATTATACCTGAATTGTCCGTTATTGAACGACCGTGGATATTCAGCCATTATTATTTCAGCAGGTCGGGTCTCAACCTCTTGGTACGCTCAAGAGCTTGATCCATTTCCCACTGTTTTATCTTTGCCTCGTTACCCGACAGCAGTATGTCTGGCACCTTCCATCCTTTGTAGTCGGCAGGGCGAGTGTAGATTGGAGCAGCAAGCAAATCATCTTGAAAACAATCTGAAAGTGCGCTTTGGTCATCGCTTATCACGCCAGGCACAAGTCTGACCACGGCATCGGCAATTACCGCGGCGGCGAGCTCGCCACCGGTAAGCACAAAGTCGCCAACGCTTATCTCACGTGTTATCAAATGGTCTCTTACACGCTGGTCAATGCCTTTGTAGTGCCCGCACAGGATAATCAGGTTTTCTTGTAGGCTCATGTCGTTGGCGATTTTCTGGTCGAAACGTTCACCGTCTGGCGAGACGTAGATTACATCGTCGTAGTCGCGCTCTTTCTTCAGGGCTGATATGGCATTGTCAATAGGTTCGCACTGCATTACCATTCCCGCGAAGCCTCCATAGGGATAGTCATCCACACGTCGCCATTTATCGTTAGTATAATCTCGCAAGTTATGTAAGTGAATCTCGGCGAGGCCTTTCTTTTGCGCACGCGCGAGTATGCTCTCGTTTATGAACCCCTCTATCATTTCGGGCAAGACGGTAATTATATCTATTCTCATTTTTGTCTTATATGTTGTTTATGCTTTTTGTGTAAATCTATCTATGAAATCATCCTCAGATATGATGGGGATGCCGAGCTGGTTGGCTTTCTTGTTTTTCGTGCTTGTGGAGTTAATGTCATTATTGATAAGGTACGACGTTGACTTGCTGACCGATCCTGTCACCTTGCCACCTTCACTCTCTATATAGGCCTTCAAGTCGTTGCGATTCTTGTAATGGTTCACGTCGCCCGTGATAACGAATGTCAACCCCTTGCACAACTCCCCTACAGAAGCAGGCTGCGCTTGCTTAATGTTGACTTCACTCATTAGCTTGTCGTAGACCTTAATGTTAGCCTCGTTCTCAAACCACGCTACGAATTGCCTTGCTTTCTCTGGGCCGATACCTGGTATCGCTGACAGTATCGCTACTTTGTCCGGCGCGAACAAAGAGCCGGCGTTGTCTTCCCCTCTTACTATCTTCATGAGGTCTTCGAGCTTATGTGCAGCCAACAACCGCTTGCACACGTCTTGACCGCAAAGCGGGATGCAAAGGGCGTAAAGCAGGCGTTGAGCGTCTACGTCGCGGGCCTTTGACACGGATTCCACGATGTTGTTTGCCGACTTGTCGCCGAAACCGTCAAGGCGCGCTATCTCGGCAGCATGGTCTGGTATGCTGTATATGTCGGAGAAATCTTTTATCCAGCCAAGGTTTATGAACCGCTGGAGCGTCTGTTCGGATATGCCGTCTATATTTACGCCAGGCTTGGAAACGAATCGGGCGAACTTCCTCAACTGTTTGGCAGGACATTCGTGGTTAGTGCAATGAAGGGTCTTGGTGCTGCTTGACTCGCTCTCAACCACTACGGTTGGCGAGCCACATACAGGACAGGTCTTTGGTATGTCAAGCACACCTCGTGTCTGGCGTATGCTTATGACCTTCGGTATTATCTTGTTTGCCTTGATTACCTCCAGTTCCGTGCCTTTTCCGCCAATGCCCAGTCGTTCACACTCACTGATGTTGCACAGCGACGCGCGTTTCACGGTAGTGCCTTCAAGCTCAACTGGCTTAAACACCGCAACCGGCGAAATGGTAGACGCCGCGCAACTCCATTCAATGTGGTCAAGCTCCGTTATGACACTCTCGTCGGCCCACTTAAAGGCGAAGCCGGCACGCGTGGCGTGATGCCCCGTGACAGATCCCGTGGCGGCATAATCGGTGTCGTCGTACGCTATCACGAGACCATCCACAGGATATGGATTTTCCTTGTTTGTCACTTTGAGCGACCATCTGTTTACCGCTTCGTTCACATTATTAAATGTGGGATGTTCTATCAGCTCATGGTCCACACAGTCGAGGCCTATCTCCTTGAGCCAATCCATGCGCTTGCCCCACGAGGTTATGTCCTCGTCGGTATGGACGAGCGTGAACGGAATCCAACGAATGTGCCGTTTGGCTACTTCCTTGGGGTCTTTCAGCGTCATCGAGCCAGAGGCAAGGTTCCTGGGGTTGGCATATTCCTCGTCGCTCTCAAGGTTGAATTGCTCAAAGTCGGCATATGAAATGACCGCCTCACCCCTTACGACAATATGCCCACGTGATTTCACCGTTGGCTGTATGCCGTTTATGGCCGGTGCCAGGTATGTTATGTTTGTGCCAACATGTCCGTCGCCACGAGTCACCACTTTTGTCAGCCTGCCGTTGTCGTAAGTTACCACGAGGGTCAGTCCGTCAAGTTTCCACGACAACCATATAGGCCTGTCTTCCGCCCATTTCACGAGGTCTTCTGTTTTTTTCGTCTTGGCAAGCGAGAGCGCGGGATATTCATGAGCCTCCTTTTGCCCAACGGTCGAATCAGCCGACACTTTATGCGTAGGCGAGTCGGGCAAGACGACACCAGTCTCTTGCTCAAGTTGGCGCAGCTCATCAAATCTGGCGTCCCACTCATGGTCAGTCATCAACTCCCCACGCCCGTTATAGTAGGCATCAGAAGCCGCGTTTAGTTCAGACACGAGTTGCCTCATCAAGTCTGTCTTGCTCATGCTGTGTGAATTGTTTTAATCTTTAGAAATAAGTTCAGTCGTTTATCGCGCCACAATAAGGGCATTTCCCCTTGTGCTTGATAGGCTTTCCACAGTTGCCACATATATATGTAGTGCGGTTTCGCCAATGTCGATACAATGCGAAGGCAATATAGGCGCCTAACAATGGATAGCCGATAAAATACAATGTGGTGACGCTGAAGACGATATAGTCAATGGCGCACACTGCCGCCAGTCCTCCGAGGTATAGCACCGCTTGCGTTCCCGTGAGTTTGTGGCACACGTCATCAACACAAGCTATGCCAACTATCAAGATTGCCCATACGGAAAGCAGGAACAACATCAGCACAGGCGGCACAGAGAATGGGTTCAGCGTTGGGTGGAAGTAGAAGTGCTGCCACAGTTGTGGTGCGAAAAGCTGGATAGTGGCATAAAATGTGGCCGCGCTTGCCACGATAAGGGAAAGCATCGTGGGATAAACAGAGTCAATGTCGTGGAAGTGAACGATATATGCCTTCTTCTTGAATAGTTTCCACAGCGTGTAGCTTGTGCCAAAAACCGCTACTACGATGAGAAACACGATGAAGTGGGAGTCGGAAAAAGCAGATATGAATTGCGATATGGGGTCGTCGGGCATCACCCGAGGCAACATTTCCTTTTCCCGTGTCCAACCGAAGGCGGAGGTGTCGTTAGCCAATTGCACCCATACGGAGTCTATGGAGTCGGCAGGCATCATCTTGATGTCAGCCACAGCCAAATGATCACCTTTGCGCACGCTGAACGAGTCGGTCTCCATCCCGGCCGCTTCCTCTTCGGGCAGTTGCCTTAGGAGGGTAAGTGAGTCGGCACGCACCACGAAGTTGTAGTTGTTAGTGTAATGGTGCTTCTGGAAAAACGACAGCGAGTCCATGGTGCGCTCTGATATGGCCTTCTTGCGCATTGGACGTTGCCCCGTGGGGTGCTCATAGCATGATGACAGCAACAGCGACCACACGGCGACAACGATGAAAAGGAAATGTCGCGAGCTCATCAGCTTAATCCAACGATTTTGCCATCCACAATGTCAATGTTGTTGGCTTGCGGCGTGGCAGGAAGTCCAGGCATGCGCAGAATGTTGCCGGCTATGGCCACGATCATTCCAGAACCGGAGTTTATCACGATGTCGGCAACGTCGAGATGGAAGCCGTCGGTCTTGCCATAAGCCTTGGGGTCAACCGAGAAGCTGTATTGAGTCTTGGCGACGCACACGGGAAGGCCGGACAGCCCCAAGTCGTAGATATGCTTGAGTTGCGTTTCAGCCTTGCGCGCAAAGCTAACGCTGCCAGCGCCATATATCTTCTTCGCGACAGCCTCTATCTTGTCCTTTACGCTGTCATCGTCCTTATAAAGATATTGCAGCTTTGGCGAAGGCGTGTCTTCTATGGTCTTTACCACGGTGTTGGCCAGTTCTTCGGCGCCTTTTCCGCCTTCGGCAAACGCGTTGTTGACGGCGAAGCCCACGCCTAATTCTTGGCAATGAGCTCTCACGGCTTCAATCTCTTCCTCCGTGTCGTTGTTGTAGCGGTTGAATGCCACCACGATCTTTTGCCCGAAACGCTTGATGTTTTCCACATGCTTGTCAAGGTTCCAGAAGCCCTGTTTGACAGCCTCAATGTTGGGCTCCTTAATGTCTTGATAGGCAACGCCGCCATGCATCTTCAAGGCTTGAAGCGTCACCACCAGCACTGTCAATGCAGGTTGCAACCCCGCTGTGCGGCACTTGATGTCGTAGAACTTCTCTGCGCCGAGATCGGCACCGAAGCCGGCCTCCGTTATGGCGTAGTCGCCAAGCGTGAGGGCCATCTTCGTAGCGACGACCGAGTTGCATCCATGCGCTATATTGGCGAAAGGCCCGCAATGCACTATTGCCGGCGTACCCTCGGTTGTCTGCACGAGGTTTGGCTTCAGGGCATCCTTCAGCAGTACGGCGATAGAGCCCTCAACGCCCATGTCGCGCACGTAGAACGGCTTGTCTTGGTAATCGAAGCCCAACAGGATGTTGCCGATGCGCCTCTTCAGGTCGTCGATGTCCTTGGCAAAGCACATTATGCCCATTATCTCCGACGCGGGCGTAATGTCGAAACCTGTTTGCGTTGGTATGCCGTTGGTGAGCGGACCGAGACCTGTTATTATCTGCCTGAGCGACCTGTCGTTCACGTCGAGCACCCTCTTCCAGAGTATTGTCTTCAGGCGGAACCCGTCTTTGGCGTGCTGGTAGAGATAGTTGTCGAGCAGGGCCGCAATCATGTTGTTTGCCGTTGTTATGGCATGGAAGTCACCCGTGAAGTGTAGGTTTATCTTGTCCATTGGCAGCAGTTGCGCGTAGCCGCCACCGCAAGCTCCGCCCTTCATGCCGAAGCAAGGGCCGAGCGAAGGCTCGCGCAAGGCCACTACGGCCTTCTTGCCTATCTTGTTCAAGCCGAGCGCGAGGCCCACCGATACCGTTGTCTTGCCAATGCCGGCTTTTGTCGGCGAGATGGCTGTCACCAAGATGAGGTTATGACGCTTCATGCGTTCCTCGTCGATGGCATCAAGCGATACCTTGGCGATGTAGCGGCCATAAGGCTCAATATGGTTCTCGTCGATTCCAAGCTCCTTGGCGATGTCGTCTATACGTCGCAAGGTCGTTTCCTGTGCAATTTCTATATCTGTCTTCATTTGGTTTGAAAAATATGTCTTTGGTTGTAAGGAGTTTAGTCCCTGAAGAATAAGTCGCGGGTATAAACTTTCTGTTTCACGTCGTCAAGAGCCTTGTCGTAGCGGTTGGCGATGATGGCTTGTGCTTGCGCCTTGAACGCGTCAAGGTCGTTGACGACCTTCGACCCGAAGAACGTGGAGCCGTCCTTGAGCGTCGGCTCATATATTATCACCGTTGCGCCTTTGGCTTTCACGCGCTTCATCACGCCTTGTATGCTTGATTGGCGGAAGTTGTCGGAGTTTGACTTCATGGTCAGCCTGTACACGCCTATCACGCAAGGGTGCTCACCGGCTGCGTTGTATGCGTTTTGGTCGTTGTAGCTGTAATATCCGGCCTTGCGAAGCACTTGGTCGGCCACGAAGTCCTTGCGCGTGCGGTTGCTCTCCACGATGGCCTGTATGAGGTTCTCTGGCACGTCCTTATAGTTGGCAAGTAGTTGTTTGGTGTCTTTTGGCAAGCAATAGCCGCCATAACCGAACGATGGGTTGTTATAGAATGAGCCTATGCGTGGGTCAAGGCAAACACCGTTTATGATGTTCTGGCTCGACAAGCCTTTCACCTCGGCGTATGTGTCAAGCTCGTTGAAATAGCTCACCCTGAGGGCGAGGTAAGTGTTTGCGAAGAGCTTTACCGCCTCTGCCTCCGTGGTGCCCATGAAGAGCGTTGGAATGTCTTGCTTTATGGCCCCTTGCTGAAGCAGTGAGGCGAAGACGTGTGCGGCCTGGTCGACGCGTGCGTCGCCCTCTGGCCTGCCCACGATGATACGCGACGGGTAGAGGTTGTCGTAAAGGGCCTTTGACTCGCGCAGGAACTCCGGGGCGAAGATGATGTTCTCGGAGTGGAATTTCTCCCTTACCATCGAAGTGTAACCCACGGGGATGGTCGATTTTATCACCATTATGGCATTGGGGTTAATCTTGCATACGAGTTCTATCACTTCTTCCACATGGCTCGTGTCAAAGAAGTTCTTCACGCTGTCGTAGTTGGTTGGCGTGGCGATGACCACGAAATCGGCATCGCGATAAGCCGCCTCGCCATCAGTGGTAAAGTCTATGTCGAGAGGCTTATCTTTAAGGTAACGCTCCACATATTCATCTTTTATTGGCGATATGTGATTCTTGAGCATCTCTACCTTCTCCTTTACCACGTCTACCGCCGTGACATGTTGGTGCTGGGCAAGCAAGGTGGCGATGCTTAACCCTACGTAGCCTGTGCCGGCCACAGCTATGTTCATTTTCTCTTCCATATTAGCCTGTTTAGTTCACGGTTTCCTTCAGGACCTTTTTCTTCAGCTCGTTTGCCACGGCCTGTGCCCTGCGGTTCACGTCATTGATGTTTTCCTTCCTGTAATAGCTTCTCGATACGCCATCGCTCGACAACACCAAGGAGTCGCCATAAAGATAGTCTATCGAGCAAGTGTCGTTTTGAAGGCTCTTCACGTCTATTTGTCCGTTGTTTTTTGACGAAGGCGTACCGCTCGTAATCACGAGCATGCCATTCCACAGGTGCCAAGCTGTGAAAAATCCCAAGGGAGGATATTCCACTGGGCTTTCCTGGGCCAGGGCGTTGTTGTCGTCCACATAGCCTACGCTCGACGCTATCCAGTCGCGCTTGAGGTAGAAACCATACTCTCGCGGTATGAGGTAGGTTTCCTTGAGCGAGTCGCTCATGTTGTTCATCATGCGCGCCTGTGCCTTGGCGCTCATTTGCCCGGCGTCGCGCATCTTTGGCATCACGATATAGCACCAAATGCCCGCGAGCTTGTCGATGTCGACCACTACATCGGCCTTCTTCTTGTTTTTCTTGTTCAACACTATGCAAAGGCGGTCGCCAATCTGCACCTTGCCCAAGACGCGTTTCCTCCGCTTGGCTTCCATGATGTTGTATGTCACGGGGTCGCTGTTGTCCTCCGGCAATACCACGACGATCGTGTCGTTGCAACCATCACATGCAAGGCCGTACACTGCACTGTCGCCTTGCAGCCTTACCGTGTAAGCTGGCTTCTCGGCGTCTTTCATCTCCTTTGTGTTGCACGATACAAGGGCAGCAAGAGAGCTGAAAAACAGGCAAAAGATAAAAACAAGTTTATGCGACATCTTTTAAATAAATATTATTATTTAGCTTGGTCTTTTATTCACATTATTGCTTTCAGTCTACAAAGTTAGTTATTAATTATAAAAAATGCGACAGCATATCTCCATTTTGATGATTTTTATCTAATTTTGCACGTCGAATGGGGGATAAGTATATTTTTAGCACAACGTAAAGATTAAGGAATATAATGAAGAAAAAGATTCAGTTCAGTCTTGTCTATCGTGACATGTGGCAGAGCAGCGGCAAGTTTCAGCCGCGCGCCGACCAACTTGCCAAGATAGCACCCGTGTTTGTTGAGATGGGTTGCTTCTCGCGCGTCGAGACCAATGGTGGCGCATTCGAGCAAGTGCAACTGCTTGCCGGCGAGAACCCTAACAAGGCGGTTCGCGCTTTCACGGCCCCTCTCCACAAGGCAGGCATCAAGACGCATATGCTTGACCGTGGCCTCAACGCGCTCCGCATGTATCCCGTGCCCGACGACGTGCGCGCCATGATGTACCGCGTGAAGCACGCTCAAGGCACCGACATCACCCGTATCTTCGACGGCTTGAACGACATACGCAATATCGCCCCATCCATCAAGTGGGCGAAAGAGGGCGGAATGACTCCCCAGGGCACCCTTTGCATCACCACCTCACCAGTGCACACTCTCGACTATTATGAGAAGCTCGCCGACGAGGAGATAGCAGCCGGTGCAGAGGAGATTTGCTTGAAAGACATGGCCGGAATCGGTCAGCCCGCGTTCCTTGGCCAGCTTACGAAGCGCATCAAGACCAAGCATCCCGACATCGTGATCGAATATCACGGCCACTCTGGCCCAGGCTTGTCGATGGCTTCCATCCTTGAGGTTTGCGAGAATGGCGCCGACATCATCGACACCGCCATCGAACCCCTGTCATGGGGTAAGGTGCATCCCGACGTTATCTCAGTGCAGAGCATGCTCAAGCACGCCGGTTTCGACGTGCCTGAAATCAACATGGGCGCTTACATGAAGGCGCGTGCCATGACTCAGGAGTTCATCGACGAATGGCTTGGCTATTTCATCAACCCTGGCAACAAGGTAATGTCGTCGCTCCTTCTCACCTGCGGCCTTCCTGGCGGCATGATGGGATCAATGATGGCCGACCTCGGTGGCATGCGCACCACCATCAACAACCTGCGCAAGAAGAAGGGTGAGCCTGAGCTTTCCATGGACGACTTGCTCATAAAGCTTTTCGACGAGGTGGCTTATGTATGGCCTCGCGTTGGCTATCCACCACTCGTGACCCCATTCTCTCAGTATACCAAGAACATCGCGTTGATGAACCTCCTCACCATGGAACAGGGCAAGGGCCGCTTCGTGATGATGGACGACAACATGTGGGGCATGATTCTCGGCAAGAGCGGAAAGGTGCCCGGACAGATTGATCCTGAGCTCGTGGAGCTGGCCAAGAAGCAGGGCCGTGAGTTTACCGACGTTGACCCTCACACGCTGCTGAAGCCCGCCCTCGACGACTTCCGCAAGGAGATGGACGAGAACGGTTGGGAATATGGCGAAGACGACGAGGAGCTCTTCGAACTCGCCATGCACCCGGAGCAGTATCGCAACTACAAGAGTGGACAGGCCAAGAAAAACTTCCTTGCCGACTTGCAGAAGGCCAAGGACGCAAAGCTGGGCGCAAAGGTGTCGCCCGAGGAGGCTGCGGCTTATAAGCACGCCCAGGCCGACGCCATCGTGGCTCCTGTGCGTGGTCAAATCTTCTGGGACTTCCAAGGCGACGGAGAGGCGGAGCCTGCCCTTGAGCCGTTTATCGGCAAGGAATACAAGGAGGGCGACGCTTTCTGCTGGATTCAGGCTCCTTGGGGCGAGTTCGTGGAGGTAAAGGCCGACCTCGGAGGCAAGCTAGTGGAGATAAACGCGAAGCAAGGTTCCAAGGTGCAGAAGGGCAGCGTGATTGCCTATATCAAGCGCGACGAGAAATAAAACGACACATGGCGTGTGTGCCATCTTTTACGATGGCACACACCTTTTTTATATATGGACTACAACAAGATCATTGACAAATATTATCCCGAGGCCAACCAGCTTCGGGATATTTTCTTTACCCACTCCACACTCGTCGCCAAGAGGGCACTCGCCATCTGCGACGCCCACCCTGAGCTTCATCTCGACCGCCAGTTTGTGGAGGAGGCGGCCATGCTCCACGACATAGGCATCTTCCGTTGCGACGCTCCGGGGATATGCTGTCATGGCACGGAGCCGTATCTGCGTCATGGCTTGATTGGCGGTGAGATAATGAGAAGTGAGGGCTTCCCACGCCATGCGAGGGTCTGCGAACGACACACCGGGGCAGGACTGACAAGGGAGGAGATAATAAATCAAGACTTGCCTTTGCCACATCAAGACTTCCTTCCTGAGACACTGGAGGAGAAACTCGTGTGCTATGCCGACAAGTTCTACTCTAAGTCGCATCCCGACCGCGAGAAGACGTTTGAGCAGGCTAAGAAGAGCATAGCACGCTTCGGCGAGGACGGACTGCGACGCTTCCTCGAATGGAAAGCCATGTTTGAGTAACAAAGTCAACCCTTATAAAACCGTGTTTATGAAACAGAGCCGTATCATTTTGTTTTCATTCTTGCTTCTCCTTATAGTGACAGGTTGCAAGAAAGACCCTCAGGAAATCTTCAACGAGCAGAAGTCGGGGGTGGTGCTCATTTGCAATGAGTTTTATTATGACGTCACCCTGGCCGACGGTGAGCATTTCTATTTCACGGGCATAGCCGACGACGGCTCCCTGCAAGGGCTCACGTCGAGCCTTGCCGACATCCAGAGGTCGCCGGCCATACTCAATGGCACGGGCTTCTTCATCGACGGCACCGGGCGCATATTGACAAACAGGCATGTCGTGGCGCCGGAGATTGACAAGGACCAGGTTAGGCAGAACATGAACTCCATCATGGAAGGCTACGCGCAATACATACAGGCTCTGCAAGACTCGATGGATCAGCGTTACCAGGCCATACAGCAGTATGCGCAATCGAGAGTGTATGAGGATGAGTATGGCGAGAGCCAGCTATACATGAGCCAAGACGAAGTGGACCAGCTCAACACGGAGCTTGAGAACCTTAGACAGCAATACGCCCAGGCAGAGAACGTTAAGGACAGGGTGAGGAGCAATATCCTCGGCTACAACTTCTCCATACAGCTGCATTCGCAGTTTGGCATCGCCTACGACGGAAGCAACGTGAACAGTTGGGACGACTTCATGAAATGGCCATGTGCCTTACTCAAGACTTCGCAAGACGCCAACTCAGACCTCGCCCTGCTTCAGCTCAAGAGCAAGCAGACTCCACCAGACAAGTACATATTCTATTATACCAAGTTCGACCCCGACAAGGAGAACGTGAAGATAACGCAGCAGCTCTACATGATTGGCTATAACCAGGGCGTGTCGCTCGCCAAGACAAACAATGGCATAAACGCGCAGTTTACCATGGGAACTATCTCGCAGGCTCCCGACGGCAACCGCATAGTCTACAGCATTCCGGCCATGCATGGATCAAGCGGCTCACCCGTAGTTGACGATGATGGCAACCTCGTGGCGGTGAACTTCGCGGGGGCCAACGGCAGCGACAACTTCAACTTTGGCATACCTATTCTCCGTGTCATCACCTTCTTGAAATGATATTTGCTTTTGTACAAATTAAATATCTTCCCTACATGGAAGACCAGGCTTGAAAACTGGCAGAAAAAAGAGGCTAAAGATGTTTCTTTTTTCTGCCATTGCACTGTAATGCCATTAGGATCTTCTTTCCTCTCTTATCCACTTGCCATAATCACTGTTGGGTCTAAGACGGTTATACATTCCTGTTTTCTCCCATATCCTCGCTGTCCTGCTGAAATACTCAGTGGCACAAAAATCTTCAAGACCTAATAACTGTTTAAAAACGAATGAGTTGCGTATAACTGAAATAGGTGAAAGTAACAGAATGGTAACAATAATTCAATTCTGTTCCACATGTGTACTTTCGTTTCCTATACTTCGCAAAGATACGCATTTTGTTTGAGATGGACAATAAATTAAATGAGAATATACTTTCATGCCATTAAATAATTCCGTACTTAACTTCGTTAAACATCCAAACTCCGACAGCCATTTGCTTATACAGTTAGTAGAGTATTGAATCAGCATATTACGAGATTTTTTTAAAAACAAGTACGAACTTACATCTCTTTCAGAACAATGTGTTATCTTTGTACACAAGGCAAAGTGATATTGTTACAAGAAAGCCATTTATCTCTTCCGTCAATGCTATGCTTGCGGAATGGCCTAAAAATCTGATGACTGTTGAAAAAGTTGGAGCTATTCTTGAAAATCTCATTCTAAAGAACTATCTTTCCTCTATAAAACAAAAATGAATAT
>ULMC01041145.1_pt1 | contig 27785 bp, 17 predicted proteins | sample 1951541 | NCBI WGS metagenome assembly ULMC01 (sample SAMEA4835539, study PRJEB28245) | human gut metagenome | biome: gut microbiome; material: fecal sample | place: Denmark | collected 2008 | reverse complement strand
GAAAGGCGAGTTGGCACAGGAGCATGAGCGAATCGGACATTTGCAACGAATAGAAAAAAACAAGACATACAAAGTATACCGGCAGTATCCCGGACAACATGAGATAGGATACATATACACCCGCAGAATAACAGTAGCCCGGACAACATAAGGCAGCCAAACTTTATATCACATGGATGCGACAGGTGTTACTATCATATACTTTGCATCCCCGGTCAGCGGATCACGGCGTTTGTAATCGAATAATATATAGCATACTTCAGACAGACGATTTCCCGTCTCTCTGTTGTAATAAATCTTTTCTATGTGTGTCATTCTGGACATAGATTTCCAATCACAGCCATGATAGTCTTCTTCCCGAAGGTATCTGTGGTCGTTGGCCTCACGGATGTAGAAGTCCCGGAACAAATCTCTCACACCCTCCTGTTCCGGGGCGAAATCCGGTCGGGTCTTCATATTCTCACGAAGATATAAGTCAAATACCAGCATTTCCCGAATCAGTTCTGTCTTCTCAGGGAAGTGTTCTTCTGCAAAATGAAGCAGTACATGATACCGGTAGATTCTCGCCGGTGTCTGGATAAAATACCCCTTTTCATCATAATAAGCTGCAAGGCTCGCATAAAAATCAAACGGCGAATCAAATTCTTCCACCAGGAATGGCAGCGTGCTCTCAAACTGACAGCTGTTATAATAAATCTCTACCATTTCTTCGATCTGCTTTAATCGCAGGATCTCATCATAAGATATCCACTTTGTAAATAAGACTTCATACGGCGGACAGCTCGTATACTGTAAGCCATACCGTTCTGCATTGTCATGCATCTTCGAACCCTTTAGTACCTTTAAAAAACCTAACTGAAGCTGCTCCGGCTTCATCGCATATACATCATTAAAGGAATGTGCAAATGATTCATAATCCTCATACGGAAGCCCCGCGATCAGATCCAGATGCACATGCACATTATGTCCCTGATGAATCCGGGCAACGATCTTTGCCAGCTTATCAACATCCATTACACGATCGATCTCCCGTATCGTCTGCAGATTTGTCGACTGTACTCCGATCTCCATCTGTATTGCCCCCGGCCGCAGACTGTTGACCAGCTCCAATTCTTCCTCATTTAAAATGTCTGCTGCGATCTCAAAATGAAAATTTGTGATCCCATTGTCATGTTCATTGATATACCTCCAGATCTCCATTGCATGTTCATGGGAACAGTTAAATGTCCGGTCTACAAACTTTACCTGTTTTACCTGATGATCCAGGAAAAACTGCAGCTCATTCTTCACCAGATCAAGATTGCGGAACCGAACCCGTTTGTCAATCGATGACAGACAATAACTGCACCGGAACGGACAGCCTCTGCTGCTCTCATAATAAATGATCTTATTTTTAAAAGTGTCCAAGTCATAATACAGAAACGGAAGCTCCGACAGATCGGTAAGTCCTCTTGGCTTCGTACAAATAATATCTTCTCCTTCCCAAAGCACCAGTCCGTCAATATCCCGGAAACCCCCGGTATCACGGAAATTTTCAATACCACAGGAATTCCCAGTATTACAGACATTCCCAATATCATAGGACTTCCCAGTATTATGAATATTTCCAATATCAAGATATCTTCTCAGCACATCATAAAAGGTTGCCTCTCCTTCTCCAACCATAACTCCTGTAAGCTCCGGCATCTCCGCAAGAAGCTTATCAGCATCATAGGTTACTTCCGGACCACCGACCCAGATATCTGTATCCGGAAGGAGCTTCTTCAATTCTTTTATGATCTCACGGATCATCTCGATATTCCATATATAACAGGAAAATCCAACTGCATCCGGTCTTCTCTTATAGATATCTGCAAGAATCTCTCCCTTTTGATTGTTGATCGTATATTCTGCGATCCCGATATATTCTGCAAGAGACGGCTGTCTCTTTACCGAATAAGAATACAGGGAATAAATACCCGGATTTGAATGAATATATTTTGTGTTTAATGCTGCCAGTAAGAACTTCAAGGAATTCACGACCTCCTACTATATGATTTTCTGTATCTTTGCAGGCTCATTCATAATAATCTCTTTTTTCATATTTCCGATATATGAAATTATTTATCTATTTCAAGGATTATACCACAGATAAGATTTATTAAGCTACAAAATCCGGAATTTGCCTTTACTTTAGAAATCGCGGATGATAGACTAAGGCTGTAGACAAAATTATATTATAGGAGGGTATCTATGAACAAAAAAATGAAACACTTATTACTGGCTTTATGTGTCTGTATCTTTGGTCTTATGATGACAGGTTGTGCATCAGAAACTACAACTACCATAAAAGTCAAATCGGCAACTAAGGCTGACTTCTCTATTCAGGTTGGCTATGACGATGAACTGTTATCCGCTATTGCAACCATGAGTGAAACCACAACAGAAGATCTCATCAAAGAACTGAAAGGATCAGGAGCTGTATATGCCAAAAAGACAATCAACGGCATCACCTACCACACCTTTACAGCATCTGCAAAAAATGCAAAAATGACAGATATTGAGAAGCTGTTAGAAGAAGCCGGATATACAAATGTATGTCTTACCAAAGATTTCTTCTATGCAACCTTTGATCCTGATAACGCCGCAAAGAACATGTCTTGTATCGCAGGGCTTACCAGCAAAGCAGCAGAGCTTCAAGCTAACGACAATTATGATCTGTCAAACATCCAGTTCTTTATGAAGACCAATGTTACCATGAAGTCTAAGATCAAGACAACAAACGGTAAACTGTCCAACAAGTCAAAGACAGTAAAATGGACGATCAAGGATGCTTCAAAGAAAAAGAATCTTTACGCTTCTACAGCTAAGACAACCAAGACAGCAAAGACAACAGCCGTTAAGAACAACAAGTCCTACAAAGCCGGCAAGAAGATCACAGTATCAAACAGCAAGAGCCTTGTAAAGATGAAACTGGACGGCAAAGCAGTTAAGAAGAACACAGTCGTTAAGAAAAAGGGTACACATACCCTGACCATCTGGTCAAAGAACGGCAAGGTTCAGAACGTAATCTTTACAATTAAATAAGACGATTTATCACATAAAAAAACATCCATATCTTTATTTACAGCATTTATCTGTATTATAAAATATGGATGTTTTAATTTTATAATTTTATCTTTTATCATAGACAAGAATCCATCTGCTCTATATTGTTGTGAAGCAGATGGATTCTGTACTATAACCAACATTATTAAAGTTCTTTATTTCATCCAGACATCGATATCCACCGAGCCGGAGATTCCCGGCACACTTCCCTCGCTGGTGTACTGCCAGCCGGTAAACAAATATGGGAAATCGGGTACATTGGAATATTGTGCCAGCCACAGCTGATAATCTCCCAGCCGATCCATATCCAGATTCTGTGCATACCAGTTCCTGTTTGCATAGATCATCGGTGTATATCCTGCATCCTTGATCGTATCGCAGAATCCAACGATTGCATCCGTCCGTTCCTCATTTGAGATATCATTGGCACGGGCGCCGTCCGCTTCCATCTTCTCCGTATCGATCACTACCGGATAACTGATCTTATAATCAGCAATGTTCTTGAGCACATACTGTGCCTCTTCCACGCCTTCCTCGTAGCTTACCGCCTGTGTATAGAAATATACACCGACCGGCATCTTGCTTTCGAGTGCAGTCTCTATATTCGTTACATAATTATCATCCAATGCCAATCCACCCTGAGTGTATCCACGATAACCAAGACGGATCATTGCAAACTGGATACCGGCTTCTTTTACCTGATCCCAGTCGATCGTTCCCTGATGACCGGATACATCGATTCCCAGCTTTGCCTTCTTGATATTATCATCTGAATAACGCATATACCCATCATCATCCATTTGAAATCGTTCCAGATCATAATTATGTCTGGCTACCTTGCTACTGATCTTATAGAGCTGGCAGGTCTCACGATCATCACCGACGATGATATAACTCTGCTTGATATAATTCCAGTAATTCTCGTAGATCAGATTTGCGAGTTCACCCGGTGGAAGCTCCACTCCATAAGTTACTTCTGTATATAACGTAGGCTTCGACCTTGTCGTCTTATTATGCTCCACTCCTATACAGATACCCGCTATAATACCGATCACAATACCAATTATAATGCATACCGCATATTTCATACGTTTTTCAAGTTGTTTTTTTCTGTCTATTTCTCTCATGTCTGCCACAAGCCGTTTAAAATTGGATTCGCTCTGTACCAAGTCTCAATTGAATAATTTTATCATATTTTCGTCTGATCGCATGGCGATATCGTCTTGCCACATCATCCGAAAACATATCTGTAATATCTTCTTTATTCAGAATCGCTCTGTCATATAACACTCTGTATTTGATATTCCAGTCATACATCAGACTTGTACAGTTATCGATACTTACCTTTATAAACGAGCCTTTCTTCTTTCCTGTTAATACTTTCAGATTTGCCTGCTTTCTGCCAACAGAATTCTTGACATCAAACAAAACCTCAGCCCCCGGAAACCGCTGCCATATAGCATCAAGAAACGCCTGTAGTTTCTTTGTTGTAAAATACTTCGTAACATCACAGCATACAAATAATATCGCTTCTCCCTGATTCTTCTTAACACTGTCAAGCCAAGTAAAATCCAAAATAGATTTTCCAATGTTCTGCTCCCTATCCTTGCTCTCCAGCATTCTGCGGCGAAGTTCCATTGTCTCAGGCATATCAACATTATACCATCGGATCCTTCCGTTATCCATCCGCGAAAACATGGTATCAAGTTCCGCCCCGACATTTACAATGATTCCATCTGCATACCTCATAATAAACTGTTTTACCCGTTTGTCAATCTCTACGATTCTTCCCATCTTAACCAGACGATCATATTCCGAATACATCGCATTCAGATCCTTATGGGAAACATTCAATTTGGTTGCAAGCTTAATAGATTCATCATCCTGATAAATCTTTGGATAGCGTTCCGCCACCATGGATCTTGCCCACACTGCCCGCTTGATCTCCGGGTTTACGAGTTTTGCTTCATCCTTAATACTGTCACTGATACGATTGATGATCATACGGCACTCAGGAATATGAGGATGCTCGATATAATCATGAGGCATCCCGAAATATTCAAAATAATGGATTCGAATCTGCTGTTTCTTTAGTCGATCATACAGATATCTTGCATATCCGTTTAACAGATCATCTTCTACCGTAAAAATGGCAATCTCATCACAGATATCAGTCAGATCTGCGTATACCGGACAGGTATATTCATTTTGATGATACAAATCCCTGATCCAGTATTTTCTCAAAAATTCTTTTATTCCCGGACGATAATAATACTTCCGCATCTCCTTCTTTCGATCCATCATTAGGTTCGCCATATTACCATCCATAAATTCAGTATCCATCGCCGGAGATAACAGAATCAGTTTATCCGGTCTCCTGATACCTTCTTTCCATGAAAGAACTGCCAGTGATAACGCAAGTCCGCCACCGGTCGAATCTCCGACTACTACCAGTCGGTCAATTGACATTTTCTTTGTCAGATGACGATATGCTCCGATCAGCATATCAAATGTATCCTGTGCACAGAACTCCGGTGTCAATGGATAGATCGGAACAATCGCACCGTAACCATTTTTCTCGATGACGGATGCAACAAATTCCCACTGATTTCTATTGATCTCCATGCAATGCCCGCCGCCGTGAATATAGAAAAAGAAATTTCTAACCTCTTTTCCTTTTGGCTTCACATAATAACATACACCAAGCTTTTCTTCGACCTTTGTGATCTCAAACTCATCCTGCATCCACTTTGGAGGAGTGCTGCATTCGTATTTTCTGCCCTTCAAGACCTTTTTTGCAATGTCATCTGCTTTCATACGTTTATCATCGAGCATGATACCTTCTATTTTCTCTTTTATGATAACAAGACTGTTTTGTGTACTCATATACTTTCTTCCTTAATATACACGTAACCCATTTTTACCTGTTACCATTTTCACATAACCATGGGTGAATATCAAGTAAAATTTAATTCTCAGCTATAAATCCCCAGTCTTCATCTGCCGTAATATTAAGGCTCTCAGACAGTGGCACAGGATCTATGAGATCACCCGTTACAGCATCTAAAATTACCAGCTGTGACGTATATGGATCATCATGATCATTATCTGCTTCCTCATGCCTGCTGAATATCCATGCAGGCACAAAACAGTATGTATCCTGATCCTCAGTCTGCCTCAGACAATATCCAAGCTCCAGATGATCAAATATTACTTCTCTGTATCCGGTCTTATATTTCTTATAGAATTCAGGTATTGCTTTCTCTGCCTTCTGTATCATTTCATCAAATGAAAGTAATGTGACCGAGTCTGTCTGTCCTGTCGGTTCCAGATAATCTTCCCAGCCGGCATTGATAACTCCATTTCCATCTACATATATCGTGTAGGATTCATGCGGAAGATCAAGTTCTATATCACCATCTTCCCCTGACAGATAATCAGTATCATAATATGCATAATCAGCAACCATCTGTGTACCCGCTGCCCGTCCATACAGGAAAATATAACCATCCCATTCACTTGCACCGACAGGGTTGCCGCTGTCATCATAATATGCCCACATCAGATCACTGACACCTTTAACCTGAACATCACTGATTCCCAGATCCAAAAGAAAATCATCAGCGATCGTCTTTGCTTCATCGACTGAATAGATACACTTGTTATCATGCACCATGGCTTCCGTTTCTTCCTCTGTCGTTCCGTCCTGTCCATTTCCTTGTGATGATTCGGTTCCCGTTTCCATGGACGCCGACTGCTCCTTATATTCTTCCACAGACATCATCGGGAGCTGGATCATATCCACCTCGGAGGCTCCATCCTGCGGACGATACTGTATCAAACTCTGTGTCATCTTAAAATGCGCCATCGGATATTCTGCACATGGAAAACCAAGCTCGAATTCTATATCATTACAGATGCCCTTATACAGATCAGCGGAATAATCAATAGCTGCTGCTCCATCCTCCGATGCTGCATCAAGCATTTTTTCCAGTCTCTTTATCTCATCTGTATACTGCTCCTCAAAGATTGCTTCTCCGTTTTCTTTTCTTGCTTTTGCATCTTCGTATTCCTGTTTTGTCGCATCCAGTTCATTTTCTATATCAGCTTTTGTCTTTGCTTTCTCACCACTCAGCTGAATATCCCGGTCAAATACTGCATTTACCACCTTTTCTTTATATTCCGGCGTCCTCTTCCTCTTTTTCACATATTCACGGATCGTACCTGACGTATCAAATGTCTGAATCCGGTCTGCTGCGATCTCGATAGATTCCAGCTCACTGTCTGCCGGATCTATCTTCTGATGACAGGATTCCGGTATATCATAACCGGCAGAAACCGTTCCACTGTCGCCATTTGCATCCAGCCCTGTCTGTGTCGTTTCCTCCTGCTGCACGGAATCATAATCGATATCCTTCTTCCCACAGCCGGAAGTTATGGCTGTAAACATTAATGTGCCTGCAAATAACAACGCCATTCCCTTTCTTTGTTTCACCCTTGATTTTTTCATATTGATCTTCATCCTTTCCTGTCTTAGAATTTCCCGTTTTCCCTCATATTTCAGATAAAGTTCTGATACTGTTTATTATTTGCTATTCTGTTTCTACATTCATGGTCCGATATGTACCAAGGGCCTTTGATACTTCCACGATATCAATATAGGAACCGTCTGTTGCATCAAGCACCACCATCTGATCCGGATTCGACTCACCCTCAACATTTCCATTATCGTCTGTATATTCTTCAACCTGCGTAAATATCCATGCCGGTACATATTCAAATTCCCCCTCCCGCTCGCCCTGTCTCAGGCAATAGCAAAGCTGCAGGCGGTTATATTCAATCGTTTTATACTGTGTACTGTATTTTGCATAATATTCCGGGATTGAGGAATCTGCGCGCTCCATCAATTCTTTAAACGAGAGCATCTCTGCCGCTTCCGGTTCTTCCTCAGAAGAAAGATTATTTGTCCAATCCGCTCCGATGACACCATTATCATCGACTACGATCGTGCAGGAATCCGTAGGAATGGTTACTTCAGCATGTATCTGTGTAAAATTATCAACATTCCACGCATATAGTCCCTCTCCGATCGACTGATCCTTTATCATATGGTTGAATGTAAAATAATATCCATCGACATTTATCTCTACCGTACTGTAAAAATCATTATAATCCCATGCGAGCGCCGATGTCGAACTAAGAGACATATCATTACATCCGACATTCTTTAGAAAAGCTTCTGCTATTTCAAGTGCCTCCTGTTCTGAATACTTACATTCATTTACCGCCTTCTGTGCTTCTTCTGCTCCTGCATTACCATTTTCTACGCTTCTGTTTAATTCTATATACTGTCCACTCCTTATCGAATCCATCGGTTCATCCGGTGACCGGTACGATATTATATCCTCTTTTAATTCAAGACTGTAATCTGTATCTTCATCATTTGGTGGTGTAAAAATAAACTCATGATCTCCGATCGTTCCCAGATAACGAAGTGCAGAATAATCACCTGCCGCAGGATAAGTATCCGGTGCTTTCTCCAGTTTATCCTGAAGCTCTGCGATCGCATCATTTGCCTCCTTGATATGGTCTGCATCCGTTCCCATATTCTTCTTATATGCCTCCCAGGAATCAATCTGAGCTTCTATATCTGTCTTTGTCATATTATCCTCATCGTAAGCATAGATTCCCTTGCTCTTATCAAATATAGCTTCGGCTGCCTTTTTCCTGCCTTCCTGTCCTGTATTATTCCTGGATAATTTCTCTGTATACATTATGGCTGTGTCCGGTACTGAAATGTCACTGACCTTCATGGTGATATCATTAAGCCCTGAATCTCCGACCGCAATACTTCCATCATATGACTGCGGAATATCATATTTATCCTGAAGGCTTCCACTGTCCTTATTTCCGCTGCTACCATCGATATTATAATCTACATTTTTCTTGCTACAGCCGGCAAGCATCGTCGATACCATCAGCGTACCAACCACCAGCCATGCTGTCTCTCTTTTAAATCTTTTGTTTTTCATAGCCTTTCACTCCTTCATTTCATCCATTTTATTCCCCACTATAAAAGCTTCCTGCCGCCTTTGATAATTCAAGCAGATCGATCACCGTGCCATCCGTGGCATCTTACGACTTTCTAATTAAAACACACTATGCAATCATTTTTGCATCATATCTGTACATTTCCTGAATAATCAAAAAGGCACACCCATCGCCTTCTCTATATAATTACACGACTTGTTGCGTTTCTATTCGACTTGCACGCTTGTGTGGAGCACTTATCGAAGGCGAGTCAACGACGATGCCTGAGTTTAGTGCGTACCATGTAAGTCCCCTTAGCGAAGACAAACCAAAGGTGCAGTCTGAGTTTAGTAGGACTTACTGATTTATCAGCAGTCGCCCAAACTCACCCTGACGGGTTCAAACATGGGCTTGGTGCTGACAGCTAGTGCAAGTCTCGTAACGAAACTACACAAATGTCGATGTTAATTATATAGAGAAGGCGATGAGTGTGCCTTTTTAATCTACAGTTTTAATTTATAGTTTTATTCCTCAGAAGTATCTTCTGCACTGTTGTCCTCAGCGGAAGTATCTTCTGTACTGTTATCCTCGGAGGAAGTATCATCAGTATCATCGATATCTTCTCCGTCTTCTGTCGGTGTGTCATCATATGTATAATATGTGCCAAGTGACTTGGACAGTTCCAGAAGATCGATCACTGATCCGTCTCTTGCATCTATAACTACCAGCTGTGTAGGATTGTCTTTTTCTGAATAATCCTGATATTCATCATACTGGGACAAAATCCATGCAGGTACATAATCGAACTCACCATCTTTCTCGCCTTTTTTCAGGTAGTATGTAAGTTCCATTCCGTTAAACTCAATCTTCTTATAATTAGATGGATATTTGCTGTAATACTCAGGAACCGTTTCATCCAGCTTTGCAAGCAGATCTTTATAGGAGAGAATCTCTGCTGCCTGTGGTTCTCCGTCTGCCTCCAGATATTCGCACCAATTTGCTCCATTGATACCATTGGAATCTATAGAAACCGAACATTCTTCCGTCGGAATATCAATAGAAGCATTATCCTGCTGAAGATTTTCAACATTCCATGCATTTACAGTAGCAGTTGGCTGATTGTTGATCGCCCTTGAATATGTAAATGTATAACCATCTACTTCAGTTTCTAAATTATTGCCATCATTATCATAATAAACCCAGCAAAGTGCTGATGTCTTCTTTAATGATGCATCTGTGCATCCAACCTTTGCCAGAAAATCATCTGCCATCTGTCTGGCTTCATCTTCTGAGAATGTACACTTATTCATGTCTGCATCTACAGCGCTTGCATCGTCACTTTCATACTGCATATAATCATCAAGAGTTGTGGAATAGCAGCCATTTGCTCCATCCTTTGGACGATAGGTCAAGGTATCTCCGGTAAAATATAATGAATATCCGGTAGAACCATTATCTTCATCCGGTGTTGAAATTGTAAATTTCTGATCTCCGATCGATCCGATAAATGCATCACCTGAATAATCGCCGGCTGCCGGATATTCATCCGGTGCAGTCTGCATTTCCGTCTTCAGATCCTCAATCCATGTATCATAGTATGATACCATATCTGTATCAGAACTATTTTTCTTCTTTTCATTCTCATACATGTCGATTTCTTCCTGAATATCTGATTTGGTACGTTTCTCATAATCATACTCATAGATACCCTTATCTTTATCAAATACAGCCTCCACTGTCTGCTTCTTATCATCATTTGTCGTGGTTTTCTTCTTGCAAGGTGCAACATACAGATCTCCTGTATCCGGTACGATCACCTCTTCTGCATCAATGGCAATCTTCTGAATACCGGAATCACCTGTTGCGATCTGTGTATCACAGCTCTCAGGAATACCATATTTACCCTGAAGACTTCCGCTGTCTGCGTTGCTTCCACTTCCAGATCCTCCATTTCCGTCTACATCATAATCCACATCTTTCTTTCCGCATCCGGTTGCTGCTGTGCTGACTGCCAGCATACCGACCAAGAGCATAGCTGCCATTTTCTTACGATATGTACGAAATCCCACTTTATTATTTTTTTTGTTCTGCATATAAGTACCTCCTCTTTTCTTCTCTCATTATTATAGCTTCTGGATCATATCCAGTAAATGATTAATTTATAAATGTATTTACCGAGTCATTTCATTACTTTTCAGCTGTGTCACCGGTTGTGTCATCGGTTGTGTCATCTGTTGTATCGGAAGAAGCATCTGTTGTATCCTCTGATGAATCAGTATCTCCGACAGAGGTTATCGATGAATCTCCTTCATCGGAGACATCTCTTGCAATCGTATCAGTATCATAATTCTGATATGTTCCAAGTGACTTAGACAGTTCCAGAAGGTCGATCACTGATCCGTCGGTAGCATCTAAAACCACCATCTGATCCGGATAGTCTGCATTATTTGATTCATCTGCCATATCTTCGTACTGGGTCAATATCCATGCCGGCACATATTTGAATACTCCGTCTTCATCAGTCTTTTCCAGATAATAAGCAAGCTTCATGTCATTGAATTCAACCTTCTTATATCTGGTTGGATAAGTTGTATAATACTCCGCAATATTTGTATTTGCTTTCTTTAGAAGCTCATCAAATGATAACAGATCCTTACTCTCCGTCTTATCTGTAATCTCAAAATAATTTACCCAGTTTGCAGATATAACACCATTTGAGTCAACGTATACTTCACACTTTTCTGATGGAATACTTACAGAGGCATCATCCTGCATAAGATTATCAACATTCCATACTTCGGCAGATGCTGTCGGCTGATTATTGATCGATCTTGTATAGGAAAATACATATCCATCGACCTCTACTGAATCTGTATTACCATCTGCTCCATAATAATACCAGTAAAGATCCTGTGCCTTATTCAGTGTTACATCTGCCATACCGATCTTATTTACAAATTCATCTGCGATCGACTGTGCTTCATCTTTTGAGAATGTACATACATTTGTGGATGACATATCAACATCCGTCAGATCATCACCGGTATCCGGTGTGGAAAAATATACACCGCTGGCACCATCCTTTGGACGGTAAGTGATCAGTTGATCTTTCAGACCCATGGAACCGCTTGCCCCTCCCTGATCATCTACATTAACTAGGAATTTTCTACCACCGATCTCTCCCAGAAATTCAGTACCGGAATAATCATCAGCTGCCGGATATTCATCCGGAGCCTTCTGAAGCTGATCTTTTAAGCCATCGATCATGGAATCATACCAGGTTGAACCGGAAGTATCTCCATTCGCTGCAGAATTCTTCTTCTCCTTTTCGTACTGATCGATCTGTTCCTGAATATCTGCTTTTGTCATATTATCATAATCAAATGCATAGATACCTTTATCTTTTTCAAGAAGCGATTCTACAAGTTGCTTTTTTGCATCATTTGAAATTTCTTTTTTCTTTGCATATACGATTGGAAGATCCATTGTACTTGGAACTGATACCTCATCTGCTTCGATCGCAAGCTTGCTCAAGCCACTGTCGCCTGTCTCAAGTGTCATATCACAGGATTCCGGAATTCCGTATTTATCCTGAAGACTTCCACTGTCTGCGCTTCCTCCATTTCCTGATCCACCATCTACACTGTAATCTATATTCTTCTTTCCACAGCCTGTAAGTGTACTTCCTGCAACCAGAACTCCTGCTACGGCAAGTGCTGCCATCTTTTTATAATGCAGCTTTCTGTTTACCTGTGTTTTCTTAATACCTGCTGTGTCTTTTCTTATTTTTTTCAAAATAATTACCTCCTGCTGTGATCCTGCATTCTAACAAACAAAATTAATATATTTTTTCAGCGCTGTAAAAATATTAACACAAACCATCGATTTTGTTCATTAATACGGGTCTATTTTTTTATTAAACTTTCTTAAGCTTTCTTTTCATTTTTCCCGACATATTAAATGTACATGACCACTACATATTTTATGCAATATAGTTGCATCCTTTTTGCATCCTTTTTCTACAATTTCTTGTATTTCTATATTGCATTTTTTCTTTTTATGTTATAGTATGTGCGATGAGAAAGAATAAAGAGGTGTCATTCCAATGAATATTACCATGTTAAAAAGTAAGATCCACAGAGCAGTTGTTACACAGGCTGAACTGAATTATGTCGGCAGTATCACGGTAGACTCTGAGCTTTTGAAGGAAGCAGGAATTCTTGAATATGAAATGGTGCAGATTGTTGATATTGAAAATGGAAATCGTTTTGAGACATACACGATTGCCGGAGAACCGGGATCCGGTGTTATGTGTTTAAATGGTGCCGCTGCCAGACAGGTTCAGGTAGGCGACCATATCATTCTGATGTGTTATGCTTCTATGACACCTGAAGAAGCCAAAGAATACCGACCAACGGTGGTCTTTGTAAATGAAGACAATTCCATCTCCCGTATCACCAGCTATGAAAAGCATGGCGAGATAGGCTAGATAATAAAGCAAAAAGAAAGAGACAGTACCTATTATTACGCAAGACACTTTCGTTCTATCCTACTCTGTATAACTTTGAACTAAGCTCGGCAAAGCCTCGCTAAGGTCTCAGTTATCATGTAACGGTTCTAAGCTCACTGCTTTCAGCAGTTCAATAAGTACCGACATTCGGACAGGCTTGCTTCATAATAGTACTGTCTCTTTCTTTTTAATTTACGATATGAACAATCGCTTTTCTATTTTTCTTCTTTATTTACTATCCGCAGGACTCTGGCCGGGTTGTTGACTACGACTGCATTTGGTAGTACATTCTTGGTTACAACTCTTTCCCATTCCATTCCTGTTTCATCTCTTGAGAATCTGCTTTATCTGATGATATATCTTGACTATTAGCCTTCTGATCATATATCTTTGTATTTACGTCATAGGAATTTGATGCATAGCCCTGTTCATCCGCATTATAGCCGTTCGAATAATAGTCCTGCCCATTTGCCTCGTAGCCATTCGGATAATAACCTTGCGTATTTGCTTCGTAACCGCTCGGATAATAGCCCTGCTCATTCGTTTCGTAGCCATTTGGGTAATAGCTTTGCGCATTTCCCACATAGCCATCCGGGTAATAGTTTTGCGTATTTGCCGCATAGCCATCCGGGTAATAGTTTTGCGCATTCGGATAATAGCCTTGTGTATATAGCTGCTGCATGTTCTGAGCATTTACAGGCTGTATATATTCTCCGCTTTCCGACTGCTGATTTTCTGATGTAGTTTTTTTCTGCTCCTTCTGTTCTCTGGCAATCTTCTTCTCATTTTTCTTCTCGGCTTTCTTCGCCAGACGTTCTTCTCTGTGTTTTACCCTGTATGCCCGAACGATCAGAATATATACGATCCATAAGATAAGCAGGGAAACGATCGCAATCCCGGCATATAACTGCCACCGATGATAGGATGTAGCATAACGATAGCCAAGCTCACTGTCAAGCGTCAGCAGTTTATCTCCTGATACCTGTATTGTCAGATAGATGCTGTAACCGATCACACCTGCGCCTGCAAGAGTAAGAAGGATCTGAATAATAGTGTATATGATCATGACTGCTTCCTCCTTTTCCTGCCCTTTACGAATACAACAATATAAAGGAACAACAATACGAGAAATAAACCGCCAAGTGCGATATATTCAAATATCCGCTTCACCGTTTTTCCTGATTCATAGGTGACTGTTGCTGAATACACTGACTGATTTCCCACTGCATCTTCGGCAATTAATGTTATCGTATTCTCACCGCCTGACAGCGTTATCTTCTTGTTAAAATAGTTCTGTGTCAGTTCAACAGGTTCTCCGTTTAATGTAAGAACTGCACCGGCTTCCGTATATCCATTCAGATAGATGCTGCCTTCCGTTACTACTTTTCCGTTTATGTCTTCGGATACAGATAATTGCGGTGGAATCGTATCTACATAGATATCTTTTGAAAATTCGGCTACATTTCCTGTTCCATCTGTTACTACAAATGAAACTGTGTTATCACCATCTTCCAGATTCACACGATACATGCCGGATTCTTTTTCTCCCTCCAGAATTTTCTGTTCTCCCAGATATGCATCAAATGTGCTGTTAGTATCTAATGTCACCGTTGCATTTATGAAACTGTTTTTTGTCATATCCGAATCCGTATCAAAGGCTACATCTGCCGATACTTTTACTGCAGAATCTGCAGTGATCAGATCATACATACAGCTCTCATTTGTTCTCACAACTGCCAGATATACTTTAGAAGCATCTTCTGAAAAATCTCCATAAAACGCTTCTGCTGTTCCAACATCTTCTTCCTTTATCAGGTTATGGTTCTCATCCCAGACAAGGACTGTATAAGCTTCATCCTCTGCTGCATTCCATGAAATATAATAACCATCGTTATAGGTTCCGCCTTTTACGCCATCTACCTTCTGTGAATCATTTGGATTCTGATAACTGACAAATCCATCACTGTACGCCCGCTGATAGATTCCATCCACAGATACACGAATATAAAAATGATATTCACCACTTGAAAGGCTGTCCAGATCAAAGGAAGCAGTTCCCTTCTTATCCATATATTCACTGTAAACACAGGTTCCGTCAAATCCCTCAGAATCTGTATCGGCGAATATTTCTACATAGATCTCGTCCGGACTGTCCGTGATCTTATAATCTGCTGTAACGCTTCCATCTGTATTCTGTGTTACTGCAAATTTGCTGATCACTAAAGAATTCGGAAGTTCACCAACTGTTACATCTACAGTTCCAATATTGTCGCCGCTCACCACAACCGTCCAGGTTCCTTCTTCTCCTTTTCCTACATTAACGATTGCTTCACCATTTGACTCGTATACCTGATCCGGTGTCTTATCCTTACTGTAGACTTTACCGGATGGTGACGTCAGCGTTACAGTTCCTGCCTGTTCATAATTTTCCCACGTCACATAAAAGACTGCTTCTGTATATTCATAATCCAGATCGATCGTTACCTCTGTCTCCGCTGCATGAACCGGAAGTATCAGACAGCCAACTGCAATAGTCACCATTAACAGCCATATACATATTTTACTTACTATTCTTGTCTCTCTTTTCATATGCTTCTGTTACCCCCTTAGTTGGATGATGCATGAACTTTATCCCACAGGAAGAGTTCTCCATTATCTTCATACCAGATAGATGCTTCTTTCTCTTTGCCGTTATTCCCACTGTAATTCAATGTTACCTTGGCTTTATTAAAATCCCAATCCCAGTCAACGGCAAGCTTCGATGCTCCCTTTGCATGAACATTAGCAGGTGCCATATCCACGTTACCATTTACACCAAGCTTGATATATCCACCGGTCAGATTGCCACCAAGATTTGCATCAGCACTTCCGTTTACCTCACAGCCAAAGCCTGAGATTCCAAGTTCTACAGAAGCAGATACATCCAGACCATCTTTATTTATCTTTGCTGCTGCCTTCGCCTTTTCTGATCCAAGCAGTGACAGATCAGCCGAGATTGTAAATTCTGGATCACTGAAATTAATCTCTACCTTACCATTTGCTTCACCGATCTCACCCCATGACTTGAACTTCTTCATCAGAGCATTATTGCCGTTAAACGAAGCAAACAGGTTGATATCTGCACCCGCAGTTCCTGCAAGTATAATGTCCTGCTTATTATATAAAGTATTATCAAGACCGGTACCGATAATATTATATGTTTTCTCCGGGATCACTGATTCGTACAGATTTAAGGCGATCGTACTCATACCCTGCAATTCTCCGCCAACCTGATTGATGTCAATGACTTTATAAACCGTTATTCCCGGATCTAATGCTGCTCCGATCGTTACTTTATCCGGCAGCCAGTAATAGGAAGAAAACGAGCCGTCAAATCCGGCAATCCGACTGTCAAAGAATCCAGGTATGGATGTTGCCAGATCAATCTTTCCACCAATCTTCCAATACTCGTAATCAGGATCCAGGGAATTTAATTTTAGTGACAATTCATTGATCCCAAAGGTTCCAAAATTAATCTTATCATCTACAGATAATGTTACTTCTCCACCAAACTGAATGCCATCCGGTGTGATCGCCATTGATAAGGATCCATCTAATCCTCCAAAGAATTCTTTTGCTCCAAACTGCTTTAAGCTGCTCCGTTTCGTGACAGGCTCCGACTCCTTATTCGCTCCGGTTTTATGTTGAAGTGATTTCTTTGTTGAATCAATAATTTCATCCAGCCGGAATGATGAAATATCTACCTGTAACCGGTTACTGTGCAGATTTACCTCTGCAACATCGATATCCATGATAAACGGCACGGAAAGATTCAGACTGGCAATCGTCTGATCAAATGATATATCAGATCCGCTGACCATTACATAATATCCATTTTGCCCAATTACATAATCTTTATTTCCCATAACAAGACCGGCGAAGCTGCCATTGGCCTGTTCCATCTCTGCGTAACTGACATAGAGTTTTCCATCTCCCTGAACCTTACCGGAATCACCGACCTTGATCGTCTTATTTGCCACAAGGGAAAGATCCGGATCCATGTCGTCCACAATGATCTCCATATCACCTGAGCTGTGAACAAATCCGTTAATCATGACATTTCCACTGGCCGCCAGGCGATCATCTGCTGTCTGACCAATGGCATCTGCCGTGATCGTCATATCACCAAGTCGGATCGAGGTTGTTGTTCCTGCTTTGAATACCTTAAACAGAGATTTTCCTACAACAAGACGACCATCTGTTGTCTTCACTTTGACATCATAGATACCGGCAGTCAGTTCGCCATTTAATTTGCCTGTAAGACTTGTTTTATCTGCTACCTGTATATCTGTTAATACCAGATTGCCAACCGTCACACTCGCAATATCAGAAAATCCTCCGCCATTTACAGTCAAGGTGATACCATTTTGTACATCCTTTACAGATACATTTCCCGGCGTTACCGAAGATACTCCGAGTGTATTCTCATCTACTTTCCGGATAAATCCTGCATCATCTGAATCCTCCGGTTTATTCTCTTCTTTCAAATAATAATTCTTTGTCGCTGTTGCATTATATTCTGCGATATCAACAGTAAGGAATCTAGGATCTACATCCGGATTCTTTGTTACCGTATATGATATGCTGTAATTATTTACGATATATTTCTGAAGATACAGATAGATATCCGATAGCTCCGTAGATGCAGATGCCTTTACGAATTTACCACCGGTTACTTCTGCGATTGCCTGCATATATGCATCATCACATTCGCCAAATCCAACCGTATATACACTGATTCCAAGTTTTGCTGCTCGGTCAGTTGCAGCCTGCATATCTTCTTCCGAACCTCCGTCCTGTCCGTCAGACATCAGGATAACTGCTCTGCTGCCTTTTTCCGCTTCCAGATTATCAAGTGCAAGATTTAGACCGGCAGATATGTTGGTTCCACCACCATCTGAAATAGCTGCTATAGAGTTCTTCAGCGTTCCGCTTCTGGATGTCAACGATTGCTCCAGATATGCCTCATTATCATATGAAACAATCATCATTTTCTCTGAGGTTATATGCTCTACCGCTTCTGTTGCGGCCTGCTTTGCGTTTGCGATCGCCGCACCTTCCATACTGCCGCTCTTATCCATTACGATACCGATACTGACAGCTTCACTCTCTGCCCCGCTGTTCAGTGTAAAATCCGTGATCTCATACTGCGTATCGATCACCGTAAAATCTTCCTTTGTAAACTGATCTGCCAGTTCTTCTTTGGAGTCCTTTGTTCCATTGATATTAATGTATGCCTGAATGGATGGATATGCCGAAGTATCGATACGGCTGATATGAATGTTGATCCTATCGTATTTTAATGTGGTTGCAACGTACGAATTAAATGAACCATTTATGGTTTCTTCCGATACAGGAACAACCTGACTGCTCTGTTTATCTACCATATCGTTAACGGCAGCATTCAGCTCTGCATTATAACTGTCATCGGAGATCTGATTGTACTGTGTCACAACTTCATCAATTGCATCTTTTAATAATGATGAATCACTGATCTTGGCACTGTTATCAATGACATTATGCAGATGCTCGTTTGCCGTATCTCTGTCATCCATTGCCAGATACAATTTGGACAACTGCAGTTCGTAAAATCCCGTATCGTCTCCACGATATGGCTCCTGTACAAGAACATAATTAACTGCACGCTTGATCGGTACATAACTTGCATCCTTATAATAGGAATCCGCTTCCTCCAGCAATTCATTTATCTCATCTGCATGTGCTCCGTCATAACCTTCATCATCGATCAGCTTCTGTGCCTTCTCTTTCGCGCGCTCCGCCTTCTTCACCAGACTCTTGATCTCATCATCCTTCATATCGAATGAGTCTTCCGTATAGTTCTGATCTCTGGCATTTCGATATACTTCTTCGACAATTACATCCGTATATATAACCGTATTCTCCGGGCTTTTAAAATTCTTGTTCAGCTCGGAGGCTATATCCTTTGCCTTATCAAAATCATTCTGATATACATAATAACCGATCTCCCGCCGGAGTACTTCTTCTGTCTCACCATATGTATGCTTCAGATCCCTGATATCATCCTCTGTAAGATCAGCAACTGCCACGCCATGGATCTTATTGTCAAGCTCATACGCTTCTTCAAACTCCCGCTGTTCTTTTCTGGTAAAATCAAGATCTTCGATATAGGCAGTCAGTGAATCCGTCAGTGTTTCATTTAATGCATTACCCGTGTCATCTGACTCCCCACTCCATGCAGTCTCCTGAACTCCATCTTCTTTTTCCAGATCAGACAGATAAGATTCATAATCTGTATATGCCTTTTCTCCTCCGGAGATCATTCCTAGTTTCCCGGAGCAATAGTCATCAAGAGCCGTCAGATATGCCTTTCCTGCCTTACTGATCCCGTTTTGTTCTGATAACTCCTGAAGTTTAAAATGGCCATTAATATAATCTCCGTTCATGACATCACATGCCACACTGAGCAGTTCTTTTTCTTCAAAAGAACCTGCAATGTCGTCAAGAAGGATTGCCGCCTGATCGATATTGCCCTCTTTCATATAACAATACGCCATATAGATATTCTGATCATTTGTATCTGCGTCCGTAAAATATGCCCGGACGCCAAGAAAGGTAGTCCCGGCAAAAGCCAGAACTACCCCTATCGTGAGCAGCCATTCCGGGACATTTCTCTTTGTCTTAAAGATGAAATGTCCGCATATATCAACGACTGTAAAAAACAGAAAGATAATTGCTATCTTCAGTAAAATATTTAATTCCAAATTTTGCCCTCCCTTAAATATCTGAATCTGATCTGTTTTAAATGAAGACCATTTTTACCGACATTCAGACGCATAACTGAAAATCTGGTATGCAGATCAAATTCTTTTTTGATAACCATGTCTTCCCCATTTGTTCCATGGAATGTGAAACTGAGGCTCGGTATATTGGTATAATACAACGTACATGGCATTTGGGCAAGTTCTGAGAGATCGGAACTTCCGATCAGTTCGATCTCATAAATTCCTTTTTTTTGTACATCAAACGGAAGTACATAATTTACACCGGCTTTCGACTCCTTGGTATCAAGTCGCAATTCATAGTCGCCATCTAATCTGACAAATTCAACCTCTGACAGATCAACATCATCCGGTTCCGCCGGACGATTGATGATCGATACCTCTGTCGGGCAGCCCATTGCTCTGCGCATTGCTTCTGTATCAAGTACAAAGCCACAGATGTTCGCTGCATTTCTCTGAAGCTCCGCGCGCTTCAGCCGTCCATCTACGAGTGCTGCGACTGTATTGTCTCCGCTGGCATTTGTTGATCCATCCGGACATACCATATAGATATCATTCTGCGCACGTGCCATTGCCGCAAAATTAATCTTATCCGGCTCCTGTCCACGCTCATTGATGGATGCCCACCAGTCAGTCATGACGATACCTTTAAATCCCCATTCTTCTCTGAGGATTGTCGTACAGAGATCATAATTTCCGGCTGTCCATACTCCGTTTACCGGTCCGTATGTCGTCATGATCGCATCGCAGACACCACTTTTTACGATCATCTCAAAGCCTTTCAGATAGATCTCCCGAAGTGCACGTTCTGATACAACAGGATCTGCAAAATGTCGTCTCATCTCCTGATTATTTGCACAGAAATGCTTCGCTGCCCCTGTTACACCTGCTGCATGCAGACCTTCTAACACCGCACCGGCAAAGCATCCTGTCACATATGGGTCTTCCGAGAAATATTCAAAGTTTCTTCCATTTAACGGATGACGGTGAATATTCATACCGGGTCCCAGTAAACAGTCAACCCTCTGTGAGATCATCTCATAACCGGTACAGGTGTAAAGCTCTTTTACAAGCTCTGTATTAAATGTACATCCGATGATCGTTCCGTTTGGCAGACTGAATGCTTTCACGCCACAGTCTAACCGCATACCGGACGGTCCATCACTGCAACATACCGAAGGGATTCCATGACGGTTGATCAGTGACTTGGATACACCGCCAAATGCTGCTGCCGTTCCCGGTGTTACAAGTGAACTTCCCATGCCTTCTCCTCGAATGATACAAGTAAGGTCATCGTCTGTCAATTCTGAAATAAATTTATCCATTCCGATCGAACCATCTGCCACATCGGATAATGTATGAGTACCCATCGTCTGACGGATCTCCTGTGGAAGATGATCCTGTCTTCTCTGCTTCTCGTTTGATGCATGCTGTGGTGCTGCTTCCATCATGACCTGATATCCGTTCTCTGTCTCTGCTGCCTTCATTCTGTCAAATGCTTCTACCGGAGCAAGTGCAGAGCAAAGCTGTTCGATCACAAGATCATCTGCAAGCTGAAACGTGCCTGCACATTCTGCACTTCTGACATTTCCGCCGGCAAATACATGATATGTGCCTGCTTCTAATACAAATGCATAAGCATGTCCTGTAATACCGGAGTCGTCATAGGAAGCAAAGCGGCTGTATGGAACGGTAATATCCAGTTCTTCTGATTCACCCGGTGCAAGCTCCTTCGTCTTTGCAAATCCGACAAGAACCTTATCTGCTTTTCCAAGCTTACCCTGCGGAGCTTCCACATAGACCTGAACAACATCTTTTCCTTTCTTTAAACCGACATTTGAAACAGTTACATGAAGTGTAAACTGCTGTTTCTCCGGCTCATTTGCAAATACAACGACTGCCTTTTCAAATGTTGTGTAGGACAGACCATATCCAAACGGATATCTGACGCTGTCCTTTGCGAAAGTCTCAAAATAACGATATCCGACATAGATATCTTCACTGTAATAATTCTTATCCGGATCACCAAAATATGGTGTAGAAGGATAATCAGCAACTTTATATGCGATCGTGTCTGTCAGATGACCGGATGGTGAAACAGCTCCTGTTAATACATCTGCCGTTCCAAGTCCGCCGACCATGCCGCCCTGCCATACATACATAACGGCTTCCGGCTGGTAACGGTCTGTAAAACTCATATCGAGCAGGCCGCCGACATTTAATAAAACTATCATCTTATCAAAGTTCTTTCTTACTTTTGTGAGCAGATCTTCTTCCACATCTGTAAGCTGATAAGAGCCCTTGGTATCACTTGCATCCTTATCCTCGCCTGCTGTACGTCCGATGATCACGATAGCTGTCTCTGATCGCTTGCCGGCTGCTTCCACAACCTCATCGGTCAGCTCCATTTCTTCCTGACACCACGGTTCATTTCCCCAGCCTTCGCCTTCATTAAATGGATGTGTCTTTTCCCAGTCCTGATAGATCCTGATCAGCTCCTCATCCAGAATGACCTGACCACTCTCACGAAGACCATCTACGATTCCATAGACCTTTGATACATTTACCATTCCTCCTGAACCGGTTCCGCTCTTATAATAGTGGTTCTGGATTCTTCCAAATACTGCCACCTTCTCATCTTTTACAAGCGGAAGTGCCTGATCTTTATTCTCAAGCAGAACACAACCTTCTGCTACTGTCTGTCTTGCAAGTGCTACATACTGATCCCAATCCAATACTACCTGATTCTTCATATCCATCATACTCCTTTTCCTGATTTTATCCGTTTGTTTTATCTCATTTATATAGTTATGTCCTTGTTTAATTTATAAATATAATAATATTTTTTTATTTATAGAAATATAATAAAAACGATATTTTTATCATTTTTTCGACTATTTTAAAATCAAAAAAACTGCTGTTTGAATTATTCAAACAACAGTCTTTTCCCATATTTTATTTGATTCATTCTTACAATATTAAATGATTTTATTAATCTGTTCTTTCAGCAGTTCAATATCATCGCAATATCCAATTATTTTCTTAAGAATCTCTACATCATTATTCTTCATAAAAAACCACCCCCTCATTTTGAATATTGTCTAAAAATATCTTGTCTTTTATACCCGTCGTAACGACATCAACATGACACTGTAATTCATCTTCTAAATCATACACGAACGCCATGTACTTTATTAAACTCGTCATCTTTCCTTTATCCACATAAAGATCTACATCACTGTCATCATTTGCTTCTCCTCTTGCATAAGAACCAAACAAACACATACGAGATATGCCATGTTTTTTTGCAATTGGTATTGTTTTATCTTTGATTTCTTCAATTGTATAACACATCATACATACCTCCCTCTCAAAATATGCAAGCAAATAATTTTATGTTTATTATACCACAAGAATCCTGCCTGGCATACACCAGACGGGATTCTTATATTTTTCTGTATGACTGACACTTACTGTTTATTCTTTCTGCTCTTTGCGAACACACAGCCAGCTCCAACAAAGCATGCGCAGCTTGCAAGAACTGCTACATAAACGATCGGGGTTGTATCACCTGTTTTTACGAGCTTAGAATCTTTACCGGTCTTATCTTCGGTTGTACCTGTATCTTTAGTAGTCTCTGAAGATATTGTTGATTCTGTATCTTCCATCTCACCGGTATGTTCCTCGGTGGTATCTTCATCACTGTCTGAATCTGTATCCTCCGTGGTTGCTTTCTGAGTTGTCTCGGTTGTAGCATCCTCGGTCGTAACTTTTTCTGTCGTTTCTTCTTCAGTCGTCACATTCTCTGTTGTCGTCTCCTGTATAACCGGTATAGCGGCTGTCTCTACCTTTCCACAAACAGTACATTCATGCTTCTTTATTCCTGTAGCAGATGTTGTGGCTGCTGTTACAACCTGCCATGCGCCATACTGATGACCCTTTGCCGCAACTACTGTATCAAGAAGTGTGATTTCCTGTTCACCGTCTGCATCACGGAAATATTTGCCGCATTCATCGCAGTACCAGTATGCGATATTTCCTTCATCCAGACAGGTGGCTTCTCCGGCAGATACTGCCTTCATATTATGTACATGCTTCTTATTGATTGCAAATGAATCAACCACGCTCATATCACTGGTTCTATATGTTGTTACCTTAAACTGGCTGTCTGACACATCTACTCTTGAAATGTTTGGAACATTTTCCTGATTCATCACTCTGGAATATGGGAAGCTTGCATTCTTGATCGTGTAGAACTTGGAACCAGATGCAGAGTTTAATGTCACATATAAGATTCCTGTTGGATTTGTGATCGATGAATAATCGGCATCATTATAGATCGATGCATCTGTCATCGGATCAAGTCCATCCATCATGTAGGTTCTGCAATATACATGGTCATGTCCCATAAGAACCACATCGATATCAAGATCCTTGAATACCGGAACCAGTTCCTCTCGTCTTGTCAATATGCCGCTCTCCAAAGAATGGCTTGCTACGGAATAAATGGAGTGATGGAATACAACCACCTTCCATGTAATATCCTGACCTGCAGTTGCCTGCATTGCCTGTTCCATAAATGCCTTATGCTCAGCTGTCGATGTATTGTTACTGTTCAGTGCAAGGAACAGTACATGATTGTATACGAAATAATAGTCTCCGCCTGCTGCAGTCGTTCCATAGCTGCTTTCATTCGGATTGTTAAAATGCTGATCGTACGCCGCAGAACCGGAATCATGGTTACCTACCACTGTTGCGGTTGGAAGATCAAGTAAAGTATCATGCTCCAGATATCCATCGTACTGATCTTCATTTGATGCTGTATTTACCTGATCACCTGCTGATAACAGGAAGTCCACACCGTCAAATGCACTGTTGCCGGAAATCAGCTTCAGCGTCTTCTCCCATCCGTCTGTATCGTTTACAGAACTTCCGCTTGCACCGATCTGTGGATCACCTGCTGCTGCAAATGAGAATGCGCCTGTTCCACCGGTTGTAAAGGAACGGATCTCTGACTTTGTCTCTCCATTTACCAACTGATAAGCATATGTCGTATCAGCTGACAGTCCGGTTGCTGTCGTCTGATAGTTGTAGTAACCGGATTTGTTGGATGCAGTTCCATTTGCCGTGAAGCTCTTTGCATCTGCCGGCATCTCGTTCCCACTGACTTCTGAATTCTTAGCAACCAGAAGTGTGCCTGTTCCATCAACATCTGCATACCAGGTTACATTGATCTCAGACGCATCCTTACCAACCGTCCATGAGATATTCTTCTGTGTATATACCGGTACGGATACTATCGTCTCAAATGTAAGAGTCGGCATATCAAAATAAATATCCGAGCTGGATGAGCGTCCCTGATGAAGCTCTACTGCTATAACATTTTTTCCATCCTTCACTGCCGCAAGTGCTGCCGGATCACTGGTACTGATCGTTCCGGTCTTTGGATCGCCGGCATTGGAACCGCCATACTGAAGATTGCCTGTTATGCTGTCATCATCAAAGCCTGCAATCTTCACACCATTTACATATACGGTTGCTGCATCATCATAGATCACACTTCCTGATATCTTCGTTACCTTAGAAGCATCCGGTATCGTTACATCCGTACGGAAGAAAAACGCTTCAATATCGGTTGTTCCATCTGCCTTGTACTGTGTTAATAATGTCTTTGGTGTACATCCGCCACCCAGATCATTGATTTTTCCTTTCTTTGCTCCAAAAGGACCTGTCGCTGTCTTCCATGCAGATATGTCATAGTCATCCTTGGTCCAGCTTGTCCGGTCATAGCCTGCTGCTATGCTGTCGCCTGCCGGGTCGCTTCCATCATCCAGATAACTCCATGTTACATTTCCATCCATTGTTACATCATTCTCTGCTGCCCTTGTCTGAAAAAGGGGCTGTGCCATCGTTGCTACCAACAATAATGACAAAAGTGCAGAAAGTCTTCCTGTTGTCTTACGTCTGTGTTTTTTCATTCATTTTCCTCTTTTCATCTTTTCATTTTATCTATGTGAAATGCGCATTGCTGCGCAGATTCCTGTCGTTATCGGTACGGTAAGGATCACTCCGATCGTTGCACTCAATCCCTGTGCAAGCTCGATCGCCAGGTAGTCCGATGATATGAACTGTGTCCGGCTCACTCCATAGGCGGTTAATACCAGCATCGTATTGAGTGCCGTTCCCGCAAATGCAAGGATCAGCGTATTGCTCATGGTTCCGATCATATCTTTTCCGATATTAAATCCCGACTTCATAACCTGTCGAGCGGTTACCGAAGGATCTACAGCGACCAGTTCCATAAGCGCTGCCGTAAGGGAAACTGCCACATCCATAACGGCTCCAAGGGAAGATACCAGAACGCCTGCGATCAGAAGTGATCGAACCGAAAGTCCTGTCGCTCCCTGAATGACCAGTAGTTCTTCCGCATTGTCACTGTTAAATCCTGTAAGATGTAAGGTTTTTGAACTTATGTAAAAAATAATTCCTGTTACTGCAACTCCAAGTACAGTAGCAAGTGCGGATACAGCCGTCCGTCTGCTGCAGCCATTTAACAACAACAGGCTGACTGCTGTTCCTGTTAATATGGTCAGGATTGAGACAATTACAGGAGGAAATCCGTGGTAGATCGCCTGAACCATAAACAGTACTACCAGAAGAAGTGTAAAAACGACACCGGCTAATGCCCGTAAGCCTTTTCCTTTTCCCACAAACAACATTACCGCGGCAAATACCACCACAAGGATGCCAAGTGGCAGGCACCTGTCATAATTGAATACTGTGTAGTAGGGAGCTACTCCCTCCGGCATATCTGCACATACGATTATTTTCTGATTAGCATTTACATAGATGTTATGTGTCTGCGACAAATAATTATCAATCGATACTTTGTCGCCTTTCTGATCTCCTTCCAGAATCAGAACTGTAAGCTCCTGTTCCCCAAGATATCTGGAATGATCATATGGATCTGTCTCCAGCCGCTCATTATCGACAGATACTACCCGCCCTCTTACGAATGTCCTGCTGTCGTTGTTGTACATTGTATAGCTGTTGATCCGATCCCAATCAAATGAACCTGCCGCCAGAAGAAAGGCTGCTCCGATCAGGAAAACCGCGATATATACTGCATTTCTTCTCACAAATAAAACAAGATGCCCACCTGTTTTTTCATCCGTTTCCCTTATCGTTTTGTCTTTTTTCTCTGTCTCTTTCATTTCCGGCTGCCTGCTCCTTATACATATGAGGCGAACCTGCCTGCTCCTTGAGGTGGTCTCACTTCATTTCTGTATTTATTATAGATATGCCTGCATGTGCCTGCTATCACACTTCCGTAAAGATTGCAAGGGGCATATATTTCT
>ULMC01047425.1_pt1 | contig 29218 bp, 22 predicted proteins | sample 1951541 | NCBI WGS metagenome assembly ULMC01 (sample SAMEA4835539, study PRJEB28245) | human gut metagenome | biome: gut microbiome; material: fecal sample | place: Denmark | collected 2008 | reverse complement strand
CGACGACTCGATGATATTCTGCAAGTCCAAAAGAGCAGCAAGGCGAGTTAAGGAGAGCATAACCCGATTTATAGAAAATGTTCTATATTTCAAAGTCAACAAGGAAAAGACCGTAGTGTCATATGTGCGCGGAGTGAAATATCTCGGCTACTCCTTTTATGTGATGAAAGGCAAATGCCAACTCACGGTACATCCAAAGTCCAAAGCCAAGATGAAATCAAGGTTGAAAGAATTGACAAGTCGCAGTAATGGGTGGGGATATGCCAAGAGAAAGCAAAAGCTGAAAGAATACATAAAAGGGTGGGTCGGTTATTATCACCTTGCCAATATGAAACGTCTCTTGATTGAAACGGACGAATGGTTAAGGCGTAGAATACGTATGTGTATATGGAAAGCTTGGAAACTCCCGAAGACAAGAATAAAGAACCTTGTCCGATGTGGCATCAACAAATATGATGCAAGAAGATGGGGGTATGTTAAGGGATATTGGAGGGTCAGTGGCTCACCGATAATGCACCTTGCGGCTTCATCACAGAAACTGCGCCAAGCAGGCTATCCAACGCTGATGGGTTCATATCTCGAATGGTACCCAAAATAGGAACCGCCGTATGCGGAACCGCATGTACGGTGGTGTGAGAGGACGGTAAACACGAAAATAGGAGATAAACACCTATAATTAGTGTTTACCTCCTACTCGATTTATTCTGTTTTAACATGAAGAAGCTTGGCATGTTCAGATTAAACCATTATATTTGCGGTCAATACAGTTGACTTACAGTCCTGTTATTAAATAACGACTTTTATCAAAAACTTGATTCTATGAGAAAATCTGTGATTCTTGTTTTGATGCTGGTGTTTTCTTTTATTGCTGAAGCCCAGACTTTGCCGACAGAGAAGGTATTCTTCGCCAGCGACAGGATAAGCTACAAGCTTGGCGACACGATACGGATTGCAGGTTGGCTGACGAGATGCGATGACAAGACAGGGGAGCCTTACAGCCGATACCTTTACGTCCTGAATATGCAGGACATCGCCACGGTGGAATATCTCACGCCGGCGCAATCCATCGCCCGCCATTCCTTATGCATAAACGGTTGCCTTGAGCTTACAACAAAAGGTTTCAAGCCCGAGGCGGTAGAGAGCAAAGGCGTGATGTACACGCCGTCGCTTGGCATTGCCAATTATGCTGACGAGGCGCGGAAAACCTTTGCCGCGCCAGCCAAAAAAGGAGATTATCTTATGGTCGTGGACTGTCTGTCGGCTGATTATGCTCCATGCACCGTGGCGCGCAAGGTAAGCGTGCGCTAATGAAACACCACTGTCTGCCAAGACGTGGCGCAAGGTTGCGGCTATAAAAAAAGCGTTAATTCTTAGGGAAATAACCGCATTATTCGTAATTTTGCATTTTACAACAAGAGGGTGCATTGTGCTCTTTTGGCAGCGTGGCATGCCACGCAAAGCAGAACAGGAAAATGGAAAACAAAGATACAAAAAATGCCTTCGTGCGCCAGGTGGCCGAACAAAAATATGAATACGGCTTCACCACCGACGTGCATACCGACATCATACCCACGGGACTCAACGAGGACGTTGTGCGCCTGATTTCAAAGAAGAAAGGCGAGCCGGAATGGATGCTCGACTTCCGCCTCAAGGCGTTCCGCTATTGGCAGACGCTCAAGCAACCCACATGGGGACACGTGCACGTGCCACCTATCGACTATCAAGCAATCTCATATTATGCCGACCCTTTGGCCAAGAAGCCAAAGAACAAGGAGATAGACCCGGAGCTGGAAAAGACGTTCGACAAGCTCGGCATACCCTTGGAGGAGCGATTGGCGCTGAGCGGCACCGCCGTGGACGCCATCATGGACTCAGTGTCGGTGAAGACCACCTTCAAGGACAAGCTGCGCGAGAGGGGCGTCATCTTCTGCAGCATCGGCGAGGCCATCAAGGAGCATCCCGACTTGGTGCGCGAATATCTGGGCACCGTGGTGCCTTATCGTGACAACTTCTTCGCCGCGCTGAACAGTTGCGTGTTCAGCGACGGCTCGTTCGTCTATATCCCCAAGGGCGTGCGTTGCCCCATGGAGCTGAGCAGCTATTTCCGCATCAACGCCCGCAACACTGGACAGTTTGAGCGCACGCTCATCATTGCCGACGACGACGCTTACGTGTCGTACCTGGAGGGCTGCACCGCGCCAATGCGCGATGAGAACCAGCTCCATGCCGCCATCGTCGAGATTATAGTCAAGGACAACGCCGAGGTGAAATACTCCACCGTGCAAAACTGGTATCCGGGCGACGAGCACGGCAAGGGCGGCGTGCTGAACCTCGTGACCAAGCGAGGCGACTTGCGTGGTGTGAACTCAAAGCTGAGCTGGACGCAGGTGGAGACAGGCTCCGCCATCACGTGGAAATACCCATCCTGCGTGTTGCGTGGCGACAACTCCCAAGCCGAGTTCTATAGTGTGGCTGTTACCAACAACTATCAGGAGGCTGATACCGGTACCAAGATGATACACATGGGCAAGAACACCAAGAGCACCATAATATCAAAGGGCATATCCGCGGGACATTCGCAAAACAGCTATCGCGGATTGGTGCGTGCCACGTCGAATGCCGACAATGCGCGCAACTACAGCTCGTGCGACTCGTTGCTCCTGGGCAGCAACTGCGGCGCCCACACCTTCCCATACATGGATGCCCATAACGACACAGCCGTGTTCGAGCATGAGGCAACTACCTCGAAGATTTCAGAAGACCAGCTCTTCTATTGCAATCAGCGAGGCATTCCTACCGAGGAGGCTGTCGGCTTGATCGTAAACGGTTATGCCAAGGACGTGCTCAACAAGTTGCCTATGGAGTTTGCCGTAGAGGCACAGAAACTCCTGAGTGTTTCACTCGAAGGAACCGTAGGATAAGCGATAGTTTCTATTGGCTATTACGAAACAAATTTTGAGGTGACGTCTTATGAGAAAGATGATGCTTTTATGCTTACTGATGGCAGGTATGTCCGTTGTAGGACAGACTACCTATAAACAACCTAAGTATAAGGATGATGATGTCGAAAGAGTATGGGCGATAGATGCTCATATTGGTGGAGGCTTTTATCAGAATGCACATCATACGGGTGCGGAAGTACCAAAGTACCATTTAGGTTCTACCCAGAATATAGGAATGTTGACTAAGTTTCATGCGGAATATTATTTGCCGAATACGAATTTTAGTTTAAAGGCAGGTTATGAGCATGAAGAAGTTACCTTTTTGAAGGGGGAGGCTGCTTATGACATGAATCAACTGATGTTAGGCGGAAGATGGTATGTTGCTCCTACGGATTGGTGGGTTCAACCTTATGTGGGGCTCGATATGCTTTATGCTTTTGATGCAGAGCATTCAGCTTTCTCCACGTCAGCTTCTATCACGACTGGTTCAATGGGAACGAAGACGTATGAATACGAAGGATATGGTAAAATAAGATTACCACGTTTCAGTGCAGGACCTGTGGTTGGAGCGGATTGCTATTTGTTTTCTAATATTGCAGTACAAGTAGAATACAGCTATCGTCTTGGTTTCGACTCGCACTACCGGGCTACTTACATGGAAAAAGGAAGTTCGAATACGTCGTATAATCATGGACAACTGCATCGCCATGCAGTATCGGTAGGTTTAAAGATTAATTTTCCATTTACTTTTACTGCTAATGACGGAAGAAGTTTGTGGGATAGCTTGTTTGAATAATTATAGATACACAAATATAAAATATGTTAGAGGTTAAGAATCTGCATGCTACTATTGCAGGCAAAGAAATATTGAAAGGTATCAACCTGACCATCAAGGACGGCGAGATACACGCTATCATGGGACCAAACGGTTCCGGTAAGTCAACCTTGAGCGCTGTGCTTACAGGTAACCCTCTTTATACAGTGACCGAGGGCGAGGCCATCTTCAACGGCCAGAACCTGCTGGAGATGAAGCCGGAGGACAGGGCGCGCGCCGGCTTGTTCCTCTCGTTCCAGTATCCCGTAGAGATACCTGGAGTGTCGATGGTCAACTTCATGAAGGCCGCCGTCAACGCCAAGCGTGAGTATGAGGGCAAGGAGCCTTTGAAGGCTGCCGACTTCATGAAACTGATGAAAGAGAAACGTGAGCTTGTAGGCCTCGACCCGAAACTGTCGCGCCGCTCGGTCAACGAGGGCTTCTCCGGTGGCGAGAAAAAGCGCAACGAGATATTCCAGATGGCCATGCTCGACCCCAAGTTCACCATCCTCGACGAGACCGACTCCGGCCTTGACGTGGACGCCATGCGCATCGTGGCCGAGGGCGTGAACAAGCTGTTCACACCAGAAAAGTCGATAATCGTCATCACCCACTACGAGCGCCTGCTCGACATGATAAAGCCACAGGTGGTGCATGTGCTCTACAATGGCCGCATAGTCAAGACCGAAGGCCCGGAGCTGTCGAAGGAGATAGAGAAGCGCGGCTACGACTGGATAAAGGAAGAGGCCGACGAGAAATACGGAAAGTGAGGAGAAGGTCATGAGTAGTGAAAAACAATACATAGAGCTTTACACCCAGGCACGCGACATGCTCAACGCCCATTCCTCGGCCGTGATGAACGCCGTGCGCGACACCGCCTTCGAGGATTTCAAGCGTCAAGGCTTCCCCTCGCGCAAGGTAGAGCGATACAAGTATACCAGCATGGAGAAACTGTTCGCCCCCGACTATGGGGTGAACGTCAACCGCGTGGAGTTCCCAGTGAATCCATATAGCGTCTTCAGTTGCGACGTGCCCAACCTTTCCACGTCGCTCTATTTCGTCGTCAACGACAGCTTCTACAAGAAGGCGTTGCCCAAGGTGGGCTTGCCTGAGGGCGTGGAGGTGATGAGCCTGAAGGACGCCGCCGACGAGCGACCCAAATTGGTAGGGAAATATTACGGCCAGATTGCCAAGACGTCGGAAGACGCCGTGACCGCGCTCAACACCATGCTTGCCGAGGACGGGCTGTTTATACATGTGGGCCGCAACGTAAAGGTCGACCGCGCCATCCAGGTGGTCAACATCCTGCGCTCTGACGTCGACCTCATGGTCAACCGCCGCGTGCTCATCGTCATGGACGAGGGCGCTGAGGCCAAGCTCCTCTTCTGCGACGACTCGGCCGACGACCGCAACTTCCTTGGCACGCAGGTGATAGAGGCATACGTGGGCGAGAACGCAAGCCTCGACCTTTACTGCCTGGAGGAGACCCACGACAAGAACACGCGCGTGAGCAATGTCTATATAGAGCAGCAAGCCAACAGCAGGGTCAACCACAACGTAATAACCTTGCGCAACGGCATCACCCGCAACCGTCTCGACCTCGTGTTCAAGGGCGAGGGGGCCGAGTGCTGGTGCAACGGCTGTGTCATTGCCGACAAGAGCCAGCACGTGGACAACAACACCTTGATAGACCATCAGGTGGGCCATTGCGATTCGCACGAATTGTACAAGTATGTCGTCGATGATGACGCCATCGGCGCGTTCGCCGGTCGCGTGCTCGTGCGCCACGATTCCCAAAAGACGACATCCGACGAGCGCAACCAGAACCTCGTCATGACAAAGCGGGCGAGGATGTACACCCAGCCCATGCTGGAGATTTACGCCGACGACGTGAAGTGCTCGCACGGCTCAACGGTTGGCCAGCTCAACGATGCCGCCATGTTCTACATGCAGCAGCGTGGCATCGACGAGCATGAGGCTAAGCTCCTGTTGGAATTCGCGTTCATAGGCGAGGTGATAGACCAGATAAAACTTGAGCCGCTGCGCGACCGTCTGCACCAGTTGGTGGAGATGCGTTTCCGTGGCGAGCTTGGCAAATGCTCCAATTGCAAGATTTGCAAGTAATGGTTTAACGCTGTAATAAAGAAAGGCAAAATGATGTACGACATAGAAAAGGTGCGGGAAGACTTCCCGATATTGAGCCGCGAGGTCCACGGCAAGCCGCTTGTCTATCTTGACAACGCCGCCACGACGCAGAAACCCTTGTGCGTGCTCGACGCCATGCGCGACGAGTATCTCAACGAGAACGCCAACGTGCACCGTGGCGTGCATTACCTCAGCGTGCAGGCCACCGACCTGCACGAGCAGGCACGCGAGACGGTGAGGCGCTTCCTCAACGCTGAAAGCGCGTCGGAGATAGTGTTCACCCGTGGCACCACGGAGGGCCTTAACCTCATTGCGGCCACGTTCAGCGAGGCCATGATGGAGCCGGGCGATGAAGTGATAGTCTCCGTCATGGAGCATCACTCCAACATAGTGCCTTGGCAGTTGGCGGCGCGTCGCAAGGGCATAAGGCTGCGCGTGATACCCATGACCGACGACGGCGTGCTCGACATGGAGGCATACGACAATCTCTTCAACGAGAAGACAAGGATAGTGAGCGTGGCCCATGTCAGCAATGTCCTCGGCACGGTCAATCCCGTGGAGGATATTGTAAGGATGGCCCACGACCACGGCGTGCCTTGCGTGGTGGACGGGGCGCAGAGCGCGCCTCACGTGAAAGTAGACGTCCGGAAGCTCGGGTGCGATTTCTATGTCTGCAGCGGCCACAAGATGTACGGTCCCACGGGCATCGGCGTGCTGTATGGCAAGGAAGAGTGGCTCGACCGCCTGCCGCCCTATCAAGGTGGTGGCGAGATGATAGACCACGTGAGCTTCGACAAGACCACGTTTGAGAAGCCGCCATTGAAGTTTGAGGCTGGCACGCCCGACTACATAGCCTCCCACGGCCTTGCCGTAGCCATAGACTATATGGAGCGTCTTGGCATGGACAACATAGAGCGTCACGAGCGCGAGCTCACGGCCTATGCCCTCCAGCGTCTCTCCGCCATTGACGGCATGCATATCTATGGGCCTCACGACAAGACCCACGCCCACGACGCCGTGGTGAGCTTCAACGTGGGCAACATCCACCACATGGACATGGGTACGCTTCTCGACCAGCTCGGCATTGCCGTGCGCACGGGTCACCATTGCGCCCAGCCGCTCATGGACAGGCTCGGCGTGCTTGGCACCGTTCGCGCCTCCTTCGCCCTTTACAACACGAAGCATGAGATCGACGTGCTTGCCGAGGGCATAGAGCGCGTCAGCAAGATGTTCTGAATATGAGTCCTGTCTTTCAAAATGCTTCCATTCGCAATGTACTTAATGTCCGTTTAGAAGGTCGGGATGCTATTTGCTGGTCAGATTTCGACGTTGATTTGGAAATAGACAGTTTAAGGCATCCTGAACGTTATCCTATGATAATGAAGCGGAATGATTTTGATAATTTTTAGTTCGCCACTCAATTCATGGGAAAACTATCGCCACATTATTATAAAGACCTTATAGAGGCAGGTTGCGACGAGGCCGGGCGCGGTTGCCTGGCCGGCAGCGTGTATGCCGCCGCCGTCATCTTGCCGCCCGACTATGACAACCCCGACCTTGACGACTCGAAGAAGTTGACCGAGAGGCGCCGTTATGCCCTTCGCGAGCAGATACAGCGCGATGCCGTGGCGTGGGCGGTAGGCATAGTGACACCCGAGGAAATCGATGAGATTAACATCCTTCATGCCTCTTTCCTCGCCATGCACCGTGCCATTGCCGCTTTGAGCGTAAGGCCACAGGCTCTCATCATAGACGGCAACAGGTTCGATCCCACGCCAAGGATTCCACATACGTGTCAAGCGGATTCTTCACTTCTCACTCCTCACTCTTCACTCCCCTACGCTTGCATCGTGCATGGCGATGCCAAATACCAGGCCATAGCCGCCGCGTCGATATTGGCAAAGACTTATCGAGACGACTACATGGGCCGGCTTGACGAGGAGTTCCCTGCTTACAAATGGAAGAAAAACAAGGGTTATCCCACGAAAGACCATCGGGCGGCGATAGCCGAGCATGGCATAACGAAGTATCACCGCAAGAGCTATAACCTCTATGGTGACCGTCAGCTTGAACTGAAATTCGAATGAGCGATGGCAAAGGAGAACAATGACAACGTCAAGTCGTTTTTCCGTTGGCTTGACGTCATACGCGCGATTTCCGGTGACAAGATTCTTTCCGCGCCCGACATTGCCAAGATTCTTGGCACGAGCCTTCGCAACGCTTATTACGTAGTGAAGGCGTTGTCGGCTTACGGCTTTTTCGTTAACCACAACAGGTTGGGCTACAACCTTGACGCCACTTCACCGTTTTTCAAGGACATCAACGATTCGGTAGGTCTCAATGTGGATCAGGCCTTTTACTTGTACAGGATGCTTATCGGCAAGGACGTGGACAATCCCATGGCAGCCGGCATAAGGTTGAAGCTGAAGCGTTTCTACCATTTCGACGTGCTTGGTGGCAACAAGAAGAACTATGGCCCTTATACCAACTACATGCTTCTTCAGAGTGCCATGAAAGACCACAAATGCGTGGTGTTGCACAATTACGCCTCGTCAAACAGTCTTACGGTGAGAGACAGGCTGGTGGAGCCGTTCATGTTTCTTGGCGAGGACACGGATGTCAGGGCTTACGAGGTCGAGTCGGGCAGGAACAAGACGTTTAAGATTTCGAGGATAAGCATCGTGGAGATTCTCGATAAGGAATGGGAGAACACCAATAAGCACCGCAATGCCTTTACCGACATGTTCATGTACAGCGGCGAGGTGCGCCATCATGTGGTGTTGCGCCTCGACGTGTCTTCTTGCAACTTCATGCAAGAAGAGTATCCCCATTCCTTGCGCATGATTCGTCCCGACGACGACACCCATTGGCTCTTCGAGACCGACGTGGCCACTTACGATGCCATAGCCCGGTTCATACTTGGCCTTTACGACCACATCGACGTGCTTGAAGACAAAGGCCTAAAGAAATTCCTAAGGGATAAAATCAAGAGGTATGGCTTTGGCAGCATATAACTCGCGCTGCTTCTTATACATATCCATGCTCCCAAGAGGAAAAATGAATTGTACTCGGATCCAGCAAAGCAATTATCTGCCTCCGTGTAGCCGCTTGCGTCTATTCTTTTGTATGCCATAGCTCCAATCCTCGAAGCCCCTTAAAATAAAAAAAAGAGGCGAGCCATCAAGCTCGCCTCTCCTTGTCAGTGTTTATAGGCAAATGCCACGTCATGGGCATTTGCCTTTTCAGTAGTGTTTTTTACTTTCCGTTGGGGTCCTGCGTGTTGTCGAACCCGTGGTTGTAGTCGATCTCTTTCTGTGGAGTAGCCCAAGTCCAGTTGGGGTCGTTGGCCTTCACGAGAACCTTGGTGTAGGTCGGTATGTTGTTGCCGGTCGTGCGGTCGATAGGCAAGTTCCACCGTTTGAGGTCGCTGAATTCGAAGCCTTCGCCCCAAAGCTCAAGCTCACGATATTTCTGTATCTCCTTCAGCAGGTCCTCGCCAGTCTTCTTGCAAGTGTACTCAGGATCGCGTCCGCTCGTGGCGTTCAGCTCAACGAGGTCGTCTTGCGCGTCCTTTTCATTTTTGAGGAAATAGTTGGCCTCTGCCTCAATGAGCAACATCTCCGAGGAGCGAATGAAAGGCAAGTATCCCACGCCAGGAGAGTCGTACACGAAGAATTTCCACTGGGCGCCCATTAAAAGTTTGCCCATGAAGGCCTTATTGTCCTCTGTGGGCTTTGCCGTGAGGTAAGGCTCTGGATATGAGCTGGTGTAGGCTTGGTGAATGCTGTCGATATAGTTGTAAGCCTTTACGTATGCTTCCAAGGCTTGTGGCTCTTTCTCGGGATCTTTTGGATAGTCGAGCTCCACGATGTTTTGGTCATCGCTCCATCCTATCTTGTCGGGGGTGAGGAAGAGGTGCTTTCTCACGTCCGTGTTAGGAATCTGGCGGCTCAGCGCGTCGTTCATCTGTCCGCCTCCATACCATGTGTTTGACGCATAATAACCATTAGCCGAGAACTGTGTGCCATAGCTCCAGTACCACAAGTTTTCCGTGGCGTCTCCATAGCTTCCCATGATCCACTCAGACGTAGGCTTGCAGAAGCCCGCCTGATAGTCGGCGTTGCTCATCAATGGGTAGCCCTCGCGCGCTGCCGTGGCTTGCGTCAGTGCGGTCTTGTAGTCTTGGCGAGTCAGCGCGGCGCGTGCGTAGACGGCGTGAGCCACGTTAACGTTTGGTATCCACACCTCAGCAGAGCCGCGCTTGTAGCCGCTCTTCTCGAAGAGCTCGATGGCCTCTTCGCAATCCTTGTAGATTTGGGCATAGGTATCAGACATTGAAGAAGGGGCGAGGTCGCCCGTCGACTCGTCTATACGCAACGGCAAAGCCTTCTTAGCTCCGTTATCGCTGTCTTGCCAGCGTGGGGCATAATAGTGCAGCAGCTTCTCGTAGGCATAAGCGCGGAACGTCAACGCCGCGGCCTTGTCGAAGTTTCTCAGGCTTTCCTCGCCACTTGCGTTGTCGATATTGCAGATGATGGAGTTGGCCTGGCCTATTATGTTGTAATAATAGTTGTACGGATAAGCGGCGTATGTGGTGGTGTTGCGCTGCGATAATTGCAGGTTCATGATGGGGCTCCATCCCGAGGCGAACGCGTTGTAGAGATAGTTTTGCGACGCGTAGTTCTCATAGATGCTTATAATGCGGTTTTCGCCGGCACAACCCTGATCATAGGCGTATTGCTGCGTAGACATGGTCTTGGCTATGCCGTTCAGAGCCTTGTATGCGTTATCCGCGTTACCCACGGCTGTGGCCGTGCCTATCGACTCTGTTGGAGTCGTGTTCAGGTAGTCGCTGCCGCAGGAAGCCAGCGTGCCCGCGCCCATGGCGAGGCATCCGGCTATGATGATGTTTATTCTTTTCATGTTGTGTGTATTCTTTAGAAGTTGACAGCCAAGCCTATGTTGAACACGCGCGAGGTGACATAAGTGGTCTGCACCTCACCGATGTTCTCTGTTTGGTTCTCAAGGTTGGTTGTGAGATATTGTGGGTTCAGGCCCTTGCGTGACGCGATAGTGAAAAGATTCTCCGCGCTCACTTTCAGTTGCACGCCGTTTATGGCACCGCCGAGGCAGTTGAGCCAGGTCTTCGGCAGGTCGTATGTGAGGCTCAGGTTCTTGAACGCGAGATACGAGGCGTTGGTAAGCCAGCGGTCGCACGCGGCGTTGAGCTGAGTGTTGCGTGTGATGTCGAGGCGAGGCACGCCATTGGGGTCTATGCGGTTTGCCGATGTCTCTGTCATGCCCTCTGGCACGCCGTTCCAAGCCTTTGCAGCGTCGGCGTGCAGTGCTGATCCACTCGTTGCCGAGCCAACAGACATGAGGTTTGAGTAAACCCCGTCATAAATCTTGCCGCCCAGAGAGTAGGTGAACATCATTGAGAGCGACAAGCCCTTCCATGAGAAATTGGTATGGAACGAGCCATACACCGTCGGGTCGGCGTGCTCGTGATAGTCGCGCAGGCCGTATGTGGTGTCGGTGGTATAGTCGTTGCCGTTGATAGTCACGAGCTCGCCAGCGCCCTCGGCTGCGGCCTTCTTGTCAGTGTCGAGCGTGTAGAGCGAGTTGCCGGTCATCTGGTCCACGCCTACGAAGTGGTAAGTGTAGAAATCGTAGATAGACTTGCCCTCGGCATAGTTGTGGATGCCGGAGAGGATGTTGTTTCCGTCAGGCAACTTGATAATCTTGTTGCCGTTGAACGTGGCGTCGAGCCCGAAGTTCCAGCGCAGGCCCTTGCCTTTGAGAATGTCCACGTCGGCTGCGAACTCAATTCCGTGGTTGCGTATCGTGCCTATGTTCTTGTAGATGGTGAGGTTTGTGGTCTCTTCGTTGTATGAGAAAGCGCCGGCAGAGTAAGGCAGGCGCACAGGGAACAGCAAGTCCTTGTTGCGGCGGTTGTAATATCCCAACGAGAAGTTCAAGCGGTCGAAGAGCCTTCCCTCCAAGGCCACGTCAATGGTCTGTGCCGTCTCCCACTTGATGTCGGGAGCCGCGAGGCTTTGCTTTATGAACGCCGGGTTGCCACCGTTCTTGTCGATGTAATAGAGGGCTTGGTAAGCGTAGAGGCTCACGCCCTGGTCGTTGCCCACCTCACCGTATGATGCGCGCAGGCGCAGGTCGTTGACCCAGTCCACGTCTTTCATGAAGTCTTCCTTCTTTACGTTCCAGTTGCCGCCAAACGAGAAGAAGTTGCCCCAGCGGTTGTCTGGGCTGAAACGTGAACTGCCGTCACGGCGCCATGAAGCGTCGAGGAAGTATTTCTCGGCATAGTTGTAGCGCACGCGTGCCAGGTACGACTCCGTCTTGTAGTCTCTGTCGTAGCCTTGCAGGTGTGAGTTTGTGAGGAAGTTGCTCAGCACGAGTATGCCAGAAGCCGCGGCGTTGGTGTTCATGCCGTAGGAGAGGCGCACCTTGCTTGAGTTGTTCTCGTGTCCGGCCATGAAGTCGACATGGTGCTTGCCATACTCGTGGCTCCAGTTGAGGAACTCCTGCATGGTGTAGTCCTCATACTCGTAGTCGTACATTGACAGTCGGCCATTGTTCGTGGCACCGTCGCCAATCTTCGGGTTGTTGTATACCTGGCGGTTGTTTGTGCGGTTGTTCATGTTGCCGCGTGCCGTCAGGCTGAAGTCGTAAGGCAAGTTGAGCGTGAAGTATGCCGTGGCGTCAATGGTGTTGCGGCGATACTCGTTGAGGTCGTTGCGTAACTCATAGGCTATGTTTCGGTTGTCGAGATACGACGAAGTCGTGTCATACTGCTTGTCGCCATTCTCGTCGAGCGCGTAGCTTCCATCCGCGTTGTGCATGAACAGGGGGTAGACAGGCGCCATGTTTCGTGCCACGTAGAATGGGTTGGCGAAATATGAGCCATAGGCTTGCTCGTTGCCATGCCTCTTCGATATTGACCCGGCGAGGTTCACGCCCGTGCGCACCCATTTGCTTGGCGTGTAGTCGGCGTTGAGTCGAGCAGTGTAGCGTTTGAAGTCAGTGGCGAGCACGTATCCGTTCTCCCTGGTATAGCCAACGGATGAGAACACGCTTGCCTTTGCTGTGGAATAAGAGCCCGAGAGGCTGTAGTCTTGTCGGCTTCCAGTGCGCTGTACGTCATTCTCCCAGTCGAGGTCGTCGTAACCAGGCAGCACGTTGGCGGTTATGTTGCCGTTGGCGTCGAAGAGCTTGTCGGCGTCAGCGTCGAAGATGTTGCGCTTCACCACGTCGCTCACAAGGTTAGCGGCGGCGTAGGCAGCCGCGTCGCTCTCGTTCATGTGCTGGCTTCCGCTCATCATGCTGTACTTCAATGCCTGGTAATAAGACTCCATCCAGGGCTTTGCCGACAGGCGGTCATACTCTGATATTCCGCGTGAAGACCATCCCTGGTTCACGTTGAGGCTGAGGCTCAGCTTGTCGCTTCCCTTGCCACTCTTCGTGGTGATGATGACCACGCCGCCAGCCGCGCGGTTACCGTAAAGGGCTGCCGAAGCCGCGTCTTTCAGCACCGACATCGAGGCGATGTCGTTAGGGTTAAGGTCTGAGATGTTGCCATTGTAGATGGTTCCGTCCACGACATACAACGGGTCGTTGGAACCATTGATGGTTCCTATGCCACGAATGCGGATCTGAGGCTCCGATCCAGGCTCGCCGTAGCTACTGTTCACCTGTATGCCCGGTGCGCTGCCCTCGAGCGCTGACAATGCGTTGGTGGCGACGTGTTTCTCAATATCCTTGGCATCGATAGCCGTCACTGCGCCAGTGATGGATTGGCGCTTGGCCGTGCCATAAGCCACGACGACGTGGTCGTCGTGGCTTATGGCACACAGAAGCGTTCATCGTTCACGGGCGCTGCCGGCGAGATGAAGGCCGACGACATTTCCAAGCATATTGTTTCAAACGCCACACAGGCCCTGACGGGTAACGTGGCCGGCGTGCAGCTCCAGACCGAGAGCGGCGAGCCAGGCGCCACGCCTAAGATCCGCATCCGCGGTATCGGCTCAATGAGCGCGAGCACCGAGCCTCTCTATATCGTGGACGGCGCGCCTTACGACGGCGACATCGCAGCCATCAACCCTAACGACATACAGGAGATGACGGTGCTGAAAGACGCGGCTTCGGCTGCCATCTACGGCGCGCGTGGCTCCAACGGCGTGGTCATCATCACCACGAAGAAGAGCCGTGGCACAGGCGCGGCACGCATCACGTTCGACGCAAAGCTCGGCTCCAACCATCGTGAGGTGCCACGCTACGACGTGATAACCGACCCTGGCCAGTATTACGAGACTTGGTTCAAGGCGATGTATAACTCAAAGTATTATCACGGGTCTACCGCGCAGGAGGCTTACAACTTCGCCAACGACAACCTTTTTGACGCCGCCAACGGCGGCCTGGGCTACAAGGTCTACACCCTGCCGGCAGGCGAGAACCTCATCGGCACCAACTTCAAGCTCAACCCTAACGCCAAGCTCGGCTATTCAGACGGCAAGTACACTTATTTGCCAGACGATTATTACAAGGCCATCAACAACTCGGCGTTCCGCCAGGAGTACAACCTCGGCTTGAACGGCAGCTCCGACAAGGTGTCTTACTACAACAACCTGAGCTACCTCAAGGACGGTGGCTCGGTGAAGAACTCCAACTTCGAGCGTTTCACAGCCCGCAGCAACGTGGAGTATCAGGCCAAGAGCTGGCTCAAGATGGCAGCCAACCTCGACTACACTCACATCAAGACCCAGCGTCCTGCGTTTGACGCTGACACGTATGGATCGAGCGGCAACCTCTACGACATGGCCAACAAGATTGCGCCTATCTATCCAATGTATGTGCGCGACGCCGACGGCAACATCGTGAAGAACGAGATTGGCGGCCCAACGTTCGACATGAACCAGACCAACTTCAAGCGTCCTGCCATCTCGGGTAACGCCATGGCCAACAACGAGTATGACAAGAAGAACGCCGACTTCGACCAGTTCCGTGGCAACTGGGTGATGACCATCACGCCGGTTGAGGGTTTGAACCTCGCCGCCAACTTCACCATGTTCAACCGCACGGGCCAGTACAACTACCTCTACAGCCGTTTCTCCACAAACTCAAGCGTGGATGGTGTGGCTTTTGTAGAAACCTCTCGCAACTTCTCGACCAACCAGATTTATACCGCCAACTACGACAAGCAGTTTGACAAGCATGCCGTGAACCTCCTTGCTGGTTACGAGCACTATTATTATAAGGAGTCGGTGCTCTACGGGCAAAACGACCACCTCTTCGATCCGTTCATCGGTGAGCTTGGCAACGCCTATGGCCGTGCCAACATGAACACTAACTCATACACCGACCACTTGGTGCGCGACGGCTACTTCTTCCGCGCAGACTACAACTACGATGAGCGCTACTTCGGCGAGGTGTCTCTCCGCCGCGACGGCAGCTCCATCTTCGCCCCCGGTCATCGTTGGGGTACGTTCTGGTCGGCATCGGCCGGATGGCAAATCAACAAGGAAAAGTGGTTCAAGGCCGACTGGGTGAACCTCTTGAAGCTCAAGCTGAGCTATGGCGTGCAGGGTAACGACAACATGGACTCTGGCGCGAACCTCGCCCGCGACGACTTCCGCTTCCATCCTTGGTCAGACTTCTACAGGATTTCCTATACCGAGGGCAAGGACGGCGAACAAGGCAGCTACAGCTCCATCCAGGTGTTCCGTGGCAACTCCGAGCTGACATGGGAGAAGAGCGGCGAGTGGAACGTTGGCGCCGACTTCGCCTTGTTCAACAACCGCTTGAGCGGTAGCTTCGACTACTTCCACAAGACGACCACCGACCTGCTCTACATGAAGACCCTGCCTCTGTCGTCAGGTTCTGCCGTGGCAACATATCCTGCCAACGTGGGCGAGATGGTGAACCAGGGCATTGAGTTCACCGTCAATGGCGACATCATCAAGACCCGCAACCTGACGTTGAGCGGCAACCTCAACCTTACCCACTTCAAGAACAAGATTACCGACCTCGACCCGAGCGTCAAGGAGAACGGCATCAAGGGCAGCAGCATCCTCCGCATTGGCGGCAGCGTTTACGAGGCTTACATGCTGAAGTCGGCAGGCGTGGACAAAACCAACGGCCAGCCCCTCTTCTATAAGGACGTGACCGATGCCGATGGCAACGTCACTGTCCAGACCACAAACGATGCCACTGCGGCCACGCAGTATGACCTTGGCGATGTCAACGCGTCTGTTTATGGTGGCTTCGGCTTCAACCTCACGTGGACACCAGAGAACTTCGGCCAGCTCGACTTCGGCTTCCAGTTCTCTTACCAGCTTGGCGGCAAGGTTTACGACGGCATGTACCAGCAGTATATGACCGTGGTGAACAACGGTGGCCTGACCTTGCACAAGGACGTGCTCAAGGGTTGGGACGCTATATCCAATCCTGACAGCAACATCCCCGTGCTGTCTACACTCGCCGCTGACGCGGGCGCCCTGGGCCAGACCGCTGTTGACACTTACCTGACGAGCTCCGACTATCTCAACCTCAACAACGTGTCGTTGGGATACACCTTCCCCAAGCAGCTCGTGCAGCGCATGTACATCAACAACATCCGCGTGTATGTCACGGCCGAGAACCTCTTCCTCATCAGCGCGCGCAAGGGTCTTGACCCACGCACCTACATGGGCGTTGGCAGCTACACCTCTGGAGCAGCCCTCATCGGTGGCGGCGGTTATCCAGCGATGCGCTCAATCACAGCCGGCATACAGCTGACATTCTAAACACGATGTTCGTAAAAGTCGCCCAGGCTTCAGGGCTGGGGCGACACTAAAATAAAAATACTCAAATGAAGAAAAACAAGATATACTTGCTCATGGCGTCTGCCGCGATGCTCTCATTGTCGGCGTGCAACGACCTCAACGAGCAAGAGTATGAGGGAAACAACTATTTGTCTGCCGACCAGCGTCTTGCGACCAATGAGGTCATCCCCGACCGCGTGAAGGCCACCTACGACGGCATGTTCAACTACATAGGCAAGGGCGGCACCAGCGGCCAGAGCAAGGGCCAGCGCCCCGACGACTTCGGCCTCGTGATGGCACTTATCAGCGGCGACCTTGAAGGTGCCGACGTGGCTTGCGGCGACAACAACTACAACTGGTTCTCAGTGTGCGGCGACTTGTCTTCACGCAACGCCAACTACGCCAACCCTTACATCCGCTATGTCATTCCTTACAAGCAGATGGGTGTGGCCAACCAGGTGATTTCGTCGTATCCTGCCGACACGCAAGACAAGAAGGCCATCACCTTCATAGCTTCGGCAAAGACCATTCGCGCCTACGACTACATGATGCTGGCGCCTTACTTCCAGTTCGGCTACGAGAAGGCCGCCGACCAGCCTTGCGTGCCATTGCTCTCCGACAGCGTTGACGCTACCCACAACCCTCGCGCCACCGTGAAGAAGGTGTATGAGGTCATCATGAACGACCTCGACTATGCCGTGGAGAATCTCGGCGCAGAGCGCTCAAACAAGCAATACATCAACGTGGACGTGGCCCTCGGCCTTCGCGCTCGCGCCAACCTCGCCATGGGCAAGTGGGCTGACGCCGCCGCCGATGCAGAGAAGGTCATCAACAGCGGTCGCTATACCCCCGCCACGCGCGAGGAGGTCAGCGTGCCTGGCTTCGACGACGCGACATCGGGCGATGGCCATGCCTGGATTTGGGCTGTGCTGCGCACCGAGGCCGACGCGCAAGACAACGCCGGCTATGGCAACGACCAAATCTCTGCGGCTTGGAACTGCGCCTTCTCTGGCAACGGCTATGCCGCAGCCACAGGCAACACCCCTGTCATCAACCAGCTGCTCTACGACAAGATTCCCGCTACCGACGTGCGCAAGGGATGGTGGCTCAACGCCCAGAAGCATTCTCCCAACTGGGCTAACCTCTCATGGACTGACCCTGACAACGGTAAAGTGGCCAAAGGTGACCAGATGGCAGACTTCGTTTTGCAGAACGGTAACAAGTCTGCTTTCCAGCCTTACACCAACATCAAGTTCGGCATGAAGAACGGCGTGGGCGCCACTACAAACATGAACGACTTCCCCTTGATGCGTATCGAGGAGATGTATCTCATCGCCGCCGAGGGCTACGCCAAGAGCGGCAACGAGGCCAAGGCTCGCGAGATACTCACCAACTTCGTGAAGACCTATCGCGACCCCAGCTACGACATCAATGGCCGCGGCCTCTCACTGGCCGACGAGATTTGGTTCCAGCGCCGCGTGGAGCTTTGGGGTGAGGGCTTCTTCATCGTCGACGCCAAGCGTCTGGGCAAGCCTATCGTGCGCTTCCACCAGGGCGTGGCAAACAACTTGCCAAGCGCCTACCAGTTTAACGTGGCAGCAGACGACGGATGGCTCAACATGCGTTTCCCACAGAGCGAGAAGAACAATAACCTCAGCATCGTGGACAACGAGGGCGGCTCATTGCCCGTGGCTGGCCAGAACGGCAACCTGCGTGACGGCGTGACCGACTAATAACACAGTAAACACACATTCAAATAAGACTAATCATGAGAATAGATAAATTATTTGTCATTGGCGCGATGCTTGTCGGCGCGTTCGCCTTCTCGGCTTGCAGCGACGACGATGACTACAAGGCAGGAGAGCCCGCTGGCGAGAACAACGTGACGTTCCTGACCTATTCCAACCCCGTGATGGAAAAGACTGCCACCTCATTCGACGTGGTGCTCAACCGCCACACCACCCAGGGCACCCTCAGCGTGCCATTGGAGAAGCTGATCGTGCCAGAGGGCTGGAACGTGCCTGAGACGGCCAACTTCGCCGCTGGCGACTCGTTGGCCACAATCACGGTGACACCAGCCGCCGACATGAGCCTTAACACCGATTATGATTTCGTGCTCCGCGTTCCCGAGAGCTATACCAACTCTTACATGCAGAAGAACGGCGAGGTGAACACCTACAAGGTGGAAGTGGTGAAGGAAGACTATGTGCCTTTCGCTACAGGTACTTACGACGAGACGTTCTTCGCCGAAGCGCAGTGGCCTGTGGCCATCGAGTACTCGCCCGCTCTCGACGTCTATCGCATAAAGAGCATGTTGGAGCCTATGGGCGATGTTGCCGGATACCACTTCTACTTCAAGTGGAACAAGGAAACCGGTGAAAAGCAGAAGTTCACGCAGTGCGCCTCCAACGGTGGCAAGCAGACCAGCGCGCAAGCAGGATTCGAGTATGGCACCAATGGCATGGTGAGCTACGCTTGGGCAGCTGGCACCAATGATCCCGCGAAATACACAGGCGAAGACAACAAAAACAACTTCGGTGGCTATCTGGCTTCCGAGAACATGTTCGTGTTGCCTTGGAACCACAACGTGAGCGCAGGCTCGTTCGGCGTTGGCACCGACTTCATCCGCGACGTGAAGTTCGCGAATTAATCTGACTGATACATATTTAAATACACGATAAGAGGCAAGTCCTTACGGGGGGCTTGCCTCTTGTCGTGTATTGTGGTTCTGTGTTTAAAACAACATTTTACACCCACGATTCAACTAAACCTCGTTATTTTTCCAATTTTCCCTTACCATGTTTGCGTATATGCCATTTTCTTCGTATCTTCGAAGCGGATAAGTAACATCGCAACGAGGAAACAACATATAGGCACATGAAATACCCCATAGGCATACAGAATTTTGAGAGCTTACGCAACGACGGTTATGTTTACGTTGACAAGACGGCGTTGATATACCGCTTGGTTAACGAAGGACGTTATTATTTCTTGAGCCGCCCCAGACGGTTCGGCAAGAGCTTGCTCATCTCTACCTTGGACGCGTATCTCTCTGGCAAGAAGGAACTCTTCAAGGGACTTGCCATGGAAAAGCTGGAGAAGGACTGGACGGAATACCTGATATTCCATCTCGACTTGAACGTGGGCGAATATCAAACCAAAGAGTCGCTCTATGAGAAGCTTGATGCCTTTCTCAGGCCTTTGGAAGAGCAGTACGGCACCTTGCCCTCGCTTCACGAGGCTGGTCAGCGTTTCGAGTATGTGATAGGGCAGGCGTATAAGAAGACGGGCAAGCGAATAGTTATCTTGGTAGACGAGTATGACAAGCCGTTGTTGGCGACCATCGCCCATCCCGAATTGCAAGACAGCTTCCGCACGACGTTGAAAGCCTTCTACGGCGTGCTGAAATCCATGGACGGATGCATCAAGTTCGCCTTGCTTACCGGTGTGACAAAGTTTGGCAAGGTGAGCGTGTTCTCCGACTTGAACAACCTCATCGACTTGTCGATGGATGAACGTTACCAAACTATCTGTGGCATTACTGAAGATGAGATCCATCGCTATTTTGAAAAATCTGTCCAAGAGCTTGCTAAGAGCTATAACATTAGTTGTGAGGAAGCTTTGTACAGGCTTGAGAAATATTACGATGGTTACCATTTCGTAGAGAATGGAAAAGGGGTGTACAACCCCTTCAGTTTGCTTAATACGCTTAGCCGGCAGAAATTCGGGCGTTACTGGTTTGAGACAGGCACGCCGTCATATCTCGTAGAGGTCATGAAGCAAGACAATTATCCCTTGCCAGACCTCACCCGGGAACAGGTGACGGGCGACTTCCTCAATAGCATCGACTCCATGTCGAAGAACCCTATACCTCTTATTTACCAGAGCGGCTATCTCACGATAAAGTCTTACGACCCCGAATTCGGCTTCTACACATTAGGCTTCCCAAACAAGGAAGTGGAGGAAGGCTTCGCAGACTATCTGCTTCCTTTCTATACCAATGTGAAGCAAGGCGATTCTGCCTTTTTCATAGGCAATTTCATCCGTGAACTTCGTCAGGGCCATGTGGATGACTTCATGCGCCGTATGGCGACCATGCTTGCCGACACCGACTACAGGGTGGTTGGCAATAGCGAGTTGTATTTCCAGAACGCCTTTTATCTCATATCCCGCATGCTTGGTTTCTACACCGAGGTAGAGCGTGAGACGAGCAATGGCCGCATGGACATGACGGTGAAGACCAAGGACTATGTTTACGTCTTCGAGTTCAAGCTCGACGGCAGCGCCGCCGACGCGTTGAGACAGATTGACGAGAAAGGCTATGCCAAGCCCTTCGCGCTCGACAGCAGAAGACTCATAAAGGTGGGCGTGAACTTCTCGCTTGAGAAGAGGTGCATTGAGGAGTGGAAACATGAGTAAGACTTGGCATTATCATCTTATAGCCATCGTTGTGGTCTTGCTGTGGGGCGTGACGTTTGTCAACTCCAAGGTGCTTCTCAACCACGGCTTGCAGGCCCACGAGATTTTCACGCTTCGCTTCCTGCTTGCCTATGTCTGCATTTGGATATTCTTCCCCCGCAGGCTCTTCGCCAAGTCATGGAAAGACGAGTTGACGCTCGCCCTTCTCGGCATCACGGGCGGCTCGCTCTATTTCGTGGCCGAGAACATGGCCGTGAAGATAGGCTATGTCACCAACGTGTCGTTCATAGTGTGCTCCGCGCCCTTGTTTGCCACGCTCATCGCCCTTGCCCTTTGCAAGGATATGAAGGCCACGGGCAGTCTCATCTGCGGCAGCTTGTTGTCGGTGGCTGGTTTGGCGTTGGTCATCTTCAATGGTCAGATAATCCTCAGGCTCAATCCCCTTGGCGACACGCTTGCCCTCGTGGCGTCGCTCTGTTGGGCCGTCTACACCTTGCTGCTCAGGCGGCTCAATAGTTATGGCAGCGTGTTCATTACACGCAAGGTGTTTTTCTACGGGTTGCTCACCGTTCTTCCCTATTACATTATCTGGCCATGGGATTTCCCCCTGCGCGAGGTGCTCCATCCCGCCGTGCTGGGCAACCTGCTTTTCCTTGGCGTGGTGGCGAGTTTCGCCTGTTTCGCCCTTTGGAGCTGGGTGAGCAAGAAAGCCGGCGCCTTGGCCGTGAGCAATTATGTTTACCTGAACCCCATCTCCACCACCGTGGCTGGCGCGTTGGTCCTCGGCGAGCGGCTCACGTGGATGGCGGCCTTGGGCAGCTTGATGATCCTTGCCGGACTATACGTCATAAACCGTCGAGACGGCAAGCGGAAAGCATGACGCGACCTTCCCTCCCATGAAAACCATAGTGCTTGACAACACACACTGCCATGAATCATGCACACAACCATTTCCGAACCATTATCTTCCGACTGTCGCTCATTGTCGCCTTGCTGGCCTTTACCTGCCCTTCACGCTCCGTGCCGGCCAAGCGCGGTGTGTGGCGAACGGTAACGCTAAGCAATGGCTTGACTGTAAAGGCGCGTCTTTGCGGTGACGAGCATGCCCACTGGTGGCAAGCCGAAGACGGCAGCTGCTTCGATGTCGACAGCCTGGGCAAGGGCAAGGCCGTGGTGCCACAAGAGTTGATGTCCAAGGCGAGAAGCCGGATGGCGGCGAGGCGGCAGGCCGCCCGACGCGCCAACGCCAAGAAGGCAAGCCAGCGCATAGCCACAAACGGCAACACGGGCAAGTTTCAAGGTCAGCGACATGGGCTTATCATCCTCGTGAACTTTGCCGACTCGAAGTTCAACACGTCGAAGTTTGGCCCGACGCAAACGCTATATTCCCGCATAGCCAACGAGGCGAACTATGGCGAAAACAACTTCAAAGGCTCCATAAGCGACTACTTCAAGGCTCAGAGCGGCGGACAGTTTCTTCTCGACTTCGATGTCGCCGGCCCCGTGACCCTCCCGCATGGCTACAGCTATTATGGCCAGAACGACGATGACGGCTACGACAAGCGGCCCAAGGAGATGGTGAAGGAGGCTTGCCAGGCGGTAGACGGAAGCGTGGACTTCTCAAAATACGACTGGGACGGCGACGGCGAGGTGGAGGAGGTGTTCGTGGTGTATGCCGGCAACGGCGAGCACGACGCGACCAACCAGCCCAACCTCATCTGGCCACACATGGACAACCTTGCCAACTATGGCGAGCAGCTGCCCCTCGACGGCGTGACGATAAACACTTACGCCTGCGCCTCGGAGCTAAACGGCGACAAGACCCTGTCGGGCATAGGCACGTTCTGCCACGAGTTCTCCCACTGCATGGGCTTCCCCGACATGTATGACACGGCGAGCGACGGCAACAACTTCGGCATGGGGTCGTGGGATTTGATGGATTATGGCTCCTACAACGGCGACGGCTACGTGCCCGCCGGCTATTCTGGCTATGAGAAGATGGTGTGCGGATGGACCACGCCCATTGAGCTTGACAAGCCTATGACGGTAAACGGCATGGAGCGACTCGCCGACATGGGCCAGACCTACATCATATACAACAAAGGCAACCGCAACGAGTATTACATACTTGAGAACAGGCAGCAGAGCGGTTTCGACAAATATCTGCCTGGCAGCGGGCTGCTGATAGAGCGCGTCGACTACGACAAGGACATTTGGGAATGGAACGCCGTAAACACCACCAACGGAGGATATTATCCCGAAGGCAGCTACACGCCATCATACAACGACCACCAGCGCATAACCATCTTCCATGCCAACAACATTGAGGATGACGACAATAATGCCACTTACCCTTACGCCAGCCTCGACAGCCTGACCGATAGCTCCCAGCCAGCCGCCACGGTGTGGAACGCCAACGCCGACGGCACCTATCTCATGCACTGCCGCGTCTACGGCATCACGCAAAATGCCGACGGCACCGTGGCGTTCTCGTTCGGCTGGGCGGATGGCAATGCCACGGGAACCAATGACTCCATTTTGTTCAAGGAAACCTTCGACAAGTGCGCCGGAACGGGCGGCAACGACGACAAGTTCAGTGACAAAATAGCATTTTCGGTTTTCGTGCCAGACAACGATGGCTGAAAGCACATAGACGGTCTTCCTGGCAATTACATGTATGGGGCCAACAAGTGCGCGAAGTTCGGAATTTCGAGGCAACCAAGCTCTGGGTCGGTGGTTTCCCCTGCGTTCACCCTTCAGGGCGACACGGCCGTGATATCGTTTCGCGCTGCAGGCTGGGATGCCAAAGCCGACGGTACAGGCCTTGCCGTCAGCGTGAGCGGCACTGACGCGAAGCTCTTGGACAACGGCAACCTCACTATGAAGAAAGGCGAGTGGACCACTTACAGCCTGCGCGTGAAGGGATAGGGAAGATGCACCATCACTTTCATGCCAGGGAAACGTTTCTTCCTCGACGACGTGATGGTGAAGCGCGAGAAGCCGAAGGCGTCCACTGGCATCAGCGGCGTGCGCCATGCGGATGGCAAGGCCGCACAAGCCGTCTACACCCTCGACGGCAGGCGAGTGGGCTACGACTTGCGCGCGCTTCCCCATGGCATATACATTGTGGGCGGAAAGAAGATAGCCAAGTAAGAAATAAGGCGTTTTTTGCTATTATATTATTGGAAAAGCAGTAACTTTGCAAACGTTATGACGCGCAAATTGCTGCTTTTTCTTTTGTTGTGCTTGCCTTTTTACGCCAAGGCGTGGCATCCCGTCGGTTTTGGCACCGTGATAGGCGAGTGGAAGGGGACATGGGCCACGGCGATGCAAGTGCCCGTAAAGGCGTTCATGCCTTACAACAACCAGATGAGCGACCGCTCGGTGAGGCAGATAGTGAAAGTCTCGGCAGGCGGCAAGGTCATCCGTCTGCAATTGAGCAACATCTTCTCAGCTGAGCCCGTGGTGCTTCGCGGCGTCTACATAGCCCACTCGCTCGACTCCTCACGCGTAGACTCCAAGACGGCAAGGTATTTCAAGTTCGGCGGAAAGGATGGCGTCACCATTCAGCCAGGCAAGAGCCTCTTCTCCGACGCGTTGGCGTTTGACATCAAGCCCCTGGAGAAGGTAGCCATAACGCTCAACTACCAGACGGCACCCAAGTCGCCCACCGTGCACATGGGCTCGCGCACCACGAGCTACATCCTGAAAGGCGCGACCACGCCGGAGGCCGACTTCTCCCGGGCGTTCAGGTATGAGAAATGGTTCAACATAGCCGCCCTTGAGGTGCTGACAAACAACGTGCGCGGCATAGCCATAATAGGCAACAGCATAACCGACGGCAAAGGCTCGACCACAGACCACCAGAACCGTTGGCCCGACGAGATGAGCTATTGGCTCAACGGCCCATACCGGCAGCGCGAGGAAGAGAAGCTGAGAGCCGAGAACAAGAAGAACATAGCCCTGCAATGGGGAGTGCTAAACCTTGGCATAGGCAATAACCGCGTGCTGACTTACAGTGGCTACGGCGAGGCGGCTAAAAAGCGTTTCGACCGAGACATAATGGAGCAGCACGGCATTACCGACGTGGTGATTTTCGAGGGCATCAACGACCTTGGCACCACCCGCTACGGAGTGGCCACGGCTTATAACCTCATCATGGAATACAGGAACATGATAGAGAAGTGCCACCGGAAGCGCAAGAGGGTCTACCTCGCCACGATAACGCCCATGCAGGGCAGTGGCTATTACAGTGCCGACCATGAGGAGGGCCGCCGCATAGTGAACGCGTGGATAAGGACGCAAAAGGTGGCCGACGGCTTCCTCGACTTCGACGCCTTGATGCGCGACCCCAAGAAGCCGACCGCCCTACGCAAGGGTCTCTGCCTTGCCGACCGCCTGCACCCCAACGCGGCAGGCTACAAGGAGATGGGCCGCTATGCCGCCGATTTCTTTGCCAAGACACGCTAACAATCACGCTTATGAACGTACAGATAGAACCATCGTGGAAGGAGCATTTGCAGCCGGAGTTTGACACGGCCTACTTCAAGCAACTCACCGACGCCGTGAGGCAGGAATACAAGCAGACTGCTTGTTACCCTCCCGGCAACCTCATATTCAACGCCTTCAACCTGACCCCTTTCGACAAGGTGAAGGTCGTGATCATAGGGCAAGACCCTTACCATGAGCCAGGCCAGGCCATGGGCCTTAGCTTCTCGGTGCCGACGGGAGTGACTATGCCGCCGTCGCTTGTCAACATCTTCAAGGAGATTCACGACGACCTGGGCAAGCCCGTGCCCGCCAATGGCGACTTGACGCGCTGGGCCCGCCAGGGCGTCTTGCTGCTCAACGCCACGCTCACCGTGAGGGCGCATCTTGCCAACAGCCATCAGCGGCTGGGCTGGAGCTTCTTCACCGATGCCGCCATCAAGGCGTTGTCGGCCCACAGGGAACATATAGTCTACATGCTTTGGGGAGGCTTCGCGCGGAGCAAGCGCGGCTTCATAGACCAGGACAGGAACCTCATACTTGAGTCGGTGCATCCCTCTCCGCTCTCCGCCAACCGCGGCGGATGGTTCGGGCAGCACCAGTTCTCAAGGTGCAACGAGTATCTGAAGGCAAACGGCGAGACGGAAATAGACTGGTAACGATGAAAGAACTTCACATTTTACAGATAGGCAACGTGCTGGTGTCGCCCGACATCATCACCGAGTGTTTTTGCTGCGACCTTTCCAAGTGCAAGGGCGTGTGCTGCATTGAGGGCGACGCTGGCGCGCCCGTCACGTTGGACGAGATAGCCGCCATGGAAGACAATCTCGATGCCGTGTGGGACGACCTCTCGGCCTCGGCGCAAAGCGTGATAGACAAGCAGGGCGTGGCCTATACCGACAACGACGGCGACTTGGTGACGAGCATAGTGGGCAGGAAAGACTGCGTGTTCACTTGCTATCACGACATCAAGGACTTCAACGACGGGTCTACCATATCGGGCTGCTGCCTGTGCGCCTTTGAGCGTGCTTTCCGCGAAGGACGCACCAAGTGGTGCAAGCCCATCTCGTGCGCGTTGTACCCCATAAGGGAAAAGAAATTCAATATGGGTCTCGTGGGCATCAACTACAACCGCTGGGACGTGTGCAGCGACGCGGTGGCGCTTGGCCGAAAGTTGGGCATGAGGGTCTACCAGTTTCTCAAGGCCCCTCTCATTCAGCGTTTCGGCGAGGATTGGTACAAGGAACTGGAAGATGTCGCGAAGCAAATATCTTTACAAAATGGCTTCTGAGAATCGATTTTTTGGTTAATTGTATTTTACAAATCGTTGCGATATTCCTTTGGCGACACACCCGTGTGCTGCTTGAAATATTTACCCAGGAAGCTCTGGTTTGGGAAGTGCATTCTCTCTGATATCTCCTTTATCGACAACGTGCTGTTTCTGAGCAATACACGCAGCTCGAGCATGACATAGTTGTCTATCCACTCGCCAGGCGTTTGCCGGCTCACTTTCTTTATGGTCTCTGAAAGGTGCTTGGGCGTCATGTGCAACTGCAAGGCGTACCACGTGACGCGTCGCTCAACCTTGAAATGCTTTTCCACCAAGCCTATGAAGTGCATGAAGATTTCCTCGTTGCGCGTGCTCTTGGCCTCCTCGGCGTCGTACACGTTCCAGAAGATGTTGCCGGCATCGTAGAGAAAAGCTTGGATAAGCGCTTTCACCGTGTCGCGGCGGAACCTGTGGTCAGTCTCGCTTATCTTCTGCCTTATGAGCAGGTAGAAGCTCAGGATGTTGCGTGCCTCTTCGCGGCTCATGCCGAACACCGGGTGAAGGCGCGAGAACAAGAATATGGACGACAGGCCGTGCATGCCCGTGAGCACTTCCTGCACATAGCGTTGCGAGATGAAGACCACGCGGCCCTCGTAGTCGTCGCTTATCCATACGTCGTCGATCACCTGCCCGGCACTCACGATGATGCAGTTCCCCGCTGTCACGGTTTGCGGAATGGTGTCGATATTGTATTTCACGCAACCCTTGTCGCAAAAGGCGAACGCGAAACACTCGAGACGCTTTGCCTCGGTGGGGAAAATGATGGAATGGCACTCGTCGATGAGCGCCAGGTCGTTGTCAAGGCACAGGCAAGTGGCGACTTGTTTAACGCTCTCTATCGTGATAGACTGCATTTCGCTTTTCATGTTCATTGTCAGTGTGTCAGTGATAAAATGATGGGTTCTGTTTACCTATGCTTATCATCTCAAGCGTGGTTATTCTGCTTGGCTTGCCCGAGACGCTTATGCCTCTTGTGTATCTGGCCCCGAATTCGGGGAAGGCCTGTTCGTCTAACCTGCCATCGCAGATGTATACAACGTTGCCGAGCCTTATCTTCTTGCCCCTTCTTGTCCCTCTCAGCGTAGCCCGGAAAAAGCCATAGAAGGCGTGGGCAGGCGCTATGAGGTTGCCGTGGATGCTGTCTCCCGGCCATGCGCGAACATGGGTAATCCTTGGCAGATGGGCGTCTTTGGAATATCTCGTAGTGGCTGTGTCGTTGGCTTCCTCGGCGTGCAGCCATAGCGCGTTGTCGTAGATGGTCGCGGCCTTCCATTGCGCGTCGCGCCTCCTGCCGTCTATTATCTCAATGCCGTCGGGCGTTACCCTGGAATAAGATTCGCGGCAGAGCCACGACGCGTCTGTGCTCACGCTGAAACGGCGCTTGTCGCGGTCGATGCCGTAAAGGCTTATGGCTATCTGCCTTTCTGTTTTCGTGGCCTGTTCGGGCAAAGGCGAATAGAGTACAGCCACGACGTTGCTGTCGGCCCTCATGTACGGCGTGACGTCGAACGTCATACTTACGGCGTCGGTGTCGTTGTCTTGTCGCAGGGGCAGGTAAGGCGCTGTGCCTATCTTGCACTCGTTGACATACACCTTGCAATAACCCGAAGTGGCAATGGTGAGCTTCGCTTGTTGAGGCATGCCTTGCGAGAGGAAGGTCTTGCGGAAAAACACGCGCGATTGGCTACAGGTTTGGCGCGCGAATATCCACGGCGTGTTGAAGTCGGAGGCCATGGCCGCGGATTGGCACAAGGCAAATAAAAAGAGAAGGTTTAAGATGGCGACCCATCGAACAAAACCGTTCTTCCTTTTGGTGCCTGATTCCATCTTAAACCTTCCCTTGTTGATATGCGGGCGCACGTTCTGCGCCCACAGTTTTACATTTCTTCTTCTCTTGCCGAGCTTATTAAGCGTCGATGTTGGCGTAAGCGGCATTCTCCTCTATGAACTCTCGGCGCGGCTCCACGTCGTCGCCCATGAGCATGGAGAATATCTCGTCGGCTTGTGCGGCGTTCTCGATAGTGACCTGCTTCAGGAGCCTGGTCTTCGGGTCCATAGTGGTCTCCCACAGCTGGCTCGGGTTCATCTCGCCCAAACCTTTGTATCGCTGCGTGTGGATGCTCGTGCCTTCCTGACCGTTGCCATACTTGTCGAGGAACGCCTGGCGCTGTTGGTCGTTGTAGCAATACTGCGACACCTTGTTCTTGTAAGTGCACTTGTAGAGTGGGGGAGTGGCAATGTAGAGATGTCCTTCCTCGAT
>ULMC01047590.1_pt1 | contig 29237 bp, 32 predicted proteins | sample 1951541 | NCBI WGS metagenome assembly ULMC01 (sample SAMEA4835539, study PRJEB28245) | human gut metagenome | biome: gut microbiome; material: fecal sample | place: Denmark | collected 2008 | reverse complement strand
TTTAAGAATCAGGGAGTTTTGACACACCCTCCTTTTTTAGATATTCTACTTGATATTCTATTTGATATATTCTATCTTGCTCTCATCCCGTGGCCTTGCCTCCGGAGCCTCGTCAGGGTAGCCGATGGCGAGAACATAGCATATCTCATAGTCCTTAGGCAGGTTGAGCTTGGCGAGATAAGGCTTGCATGCCTCGCTGTCTTGCAAGAAGCGGGCCGCGCTTCCTAAGCAGCAGGTGCCCAATCCCAACGCCTTGGCCGCTATCATCATGTTCTCTCCCAATAGGCCAGCGTTGAGCAGGCCCCAGCTGTCCCCCTTTGGAGTGGCGACTACAATGATGTTTGGGGCGTTGCGATACATGTTCTTGAAGTTGGCGTCGCGCTTGGCCTGTTCAGGCATCTCCTTCTTGAATATCTCAGTCGTCTCCTTTATGAAGTCTTGGTTCTCCACCACCCGCACGGCCCATGGTTGCTGGTTGAGGGCGTTTGGCGCGTTGATGCCGCACTTGGCGACAATGGCAAGCTTTTCGTGTTCCACGGGTTTGTTGAGGTAGTTGCGGATGGAACGCCGGGCCATGATGGTCTCAATCACGTCATTGCTCTTCTTGCGGCAGTCTTGAGCGTGCCCCATCAGTGGCAACATGATGAGGCCGCATGCCAACATGGTTGTAAGGTTCTTTATGTTCATGATATTATGTTTTTGGTAAATTCATGTGTCAAGCGCAAAATTAACCATTTTGTTTGAATAACATCATGTTTTTTAATATCATAAGTGCGTAATGGAATCAGTAAGGCACATGAAGAGCCTTTTTTGATTATTTACCCCCACACTTCTTTCGCTATTTTCACTACGAGATCCACTTTGGCCCATTGTTCTTTCTCGGTGAGCTTGTTGCCAATCTCGCATGACGCGAATCCGCATTGTGGGCTTAGGTAGAGACGGTCGAGAGGAATGTATTTCTCGGCTTTCTTGATTCGTGCTATTACAGCGTCTGGATTCTCCAATACGGGAGACTTGGTCGTGATAAGTCCCAATACCACATTCTTGTCGTCAGACACATATTTCAGCGGCTCAAAACTGCCGGAGCGCTCGTCATCGTATTCAAGGTAGTAGGTGCTCACGTTCTCCTTCGTGAAGAGATATGGTGCCACGGGATCGTATGCGCCCTTGGAGGCGTAGCATGAGTGGTAGTTGCCGCGACACACGTGGGTGTTGATTGTCAGTCCCTTTGGCTTGCCCTCAATGGCAAGGTTGTTAACCTTTAGATACTGCAATGCCTCGTGCTCGAGCGTGAACCCCGTACCGGCCATCGACTTCCAGAAGTCATCGTCCACGATCATGCCCCAAGTGCAATCGTCAAGTTGCAAGGTGCGGCATCCTGCCTCGTAAATCTCCTTGAAGAACGTTGCGTATGCCTTGGCGATGTCTTTTATCAGCTCTTCCGTGTTGGGGTATACCTTGCGGGTGTTCTTGCCGTTCTTGCCACGGAACAGCTCTGCGAGAAACTGCGCCGGGGCGGGAATAGTTTGTTTCGCTTCTATGCCGTCTTCCTCAAATTGCTTCACAAACTTGAAGTCGTTGATGAATGGATGGTTCTCGCCTGATATCTTGCCTGTGAGCCTCAATGAGCCTTTCGTTGTCTCCTCGCCATGGAATTGATAGCCGTGGTCCAGCTCGATGTGCTCCACGCCGTTGAATCCCCACATGAAGTCGAGGTGCCAATAGCTGCGCCTGAACTCACCGTCGGTGATAAAGTGCAGTCCGTGTGTTTTCTGCTTGGCGATGAGGTCGGTGATAAGCCTATTCTCTACGTCGCGAAGGTCCTTGGCGGAAATCTGCCCATTGGCGAATTTTGCCCTTGCGTCTTTTAACTCTGCGGGACGAAGAAAACTTCCCACTACATCTGCCCTGAATTGTTTGCTCATTTTTCGTTTATTTTGTTTGTTATTGTTGTTGACGTTCTGATTGCTGACGACATTTTGTGTTGCCAACTGTGTTGCGGCCGGCCACGAGGCCGCCCCTGCAAGTCGTTTGATTGCCATCCGTGTAATTTAACAGGAGCGGTCTTGCCGTTATTGTAGGCGCAAAGGTAATAGGAAGAATTTTTGTGGCCAAATATTCCTTGTTATTCGGGAAAATACACTAAATTTGCAGAATAAGATGGTAATACACAGAATAATATTCTGCAAAACATTAAAGAATGGAACATGGCGACACAAGAAACTCTCGATGAAATAGATATCAAGTTGCTGAAGCTGCTACAGCAAAACTCGCGACTTACGATAAAGGAATTGGCGGCAAGGGTGCATTTGTCACCGTCGCCCACATTCGAGCGACAGAAGCGTTTGGAGCGTGAAGGCTACATCAAGCGCTATTCTGCCGTGGTTGACCATCACAAGCTTGGTAACCATGTCATTGTGCTTTGCAATATACGCTTGAAACAGCATACCCACGACTTGATACAACAATTCATGGACATCGTGCAGACCATAGACCAAGTGACGGAGTGCTATAATACCACTGGCGACTATGATTTTCTGATAAAGGTCTACGCGCGCGACATGAAGGCTTATCAAGACTTCATGCTCAACACCTTGGGCAACATCGATTGCATAGGAAGCCTTCACAGTATCATCGTGATTGGCGAGATAAAGGATTCGCATTGCATTCCCGTGGCGGAATAGCAATATCGTTGAACCATTAACAATAAAATGATATGTCTATAAAACTGAAACGCACCGACGAGGAGATGAAGTGGAAGACCCTCTCGTCAGAGTATGTGGTAAAGGAACCGTGGATGACGGTGAGAAAAGACAAGCTGTTGTTGCCCGACGGACGTGTCAAGGACGACTATTGGTCGCTCGAATACCCCGACTGGATCAACGTCATAGCCACGACAAAGGACGGCCATTATATCTTTGAGCGGCAATATCGTCATGGTTTGGACTGCGTGGCATGGGAGATACCTGCCGGCGTGATAGAGAAAGGCGAGGAACCGCTTGCTGCGGCACGGCGCGAGCTCATGGAGGAGACTGGCTTTGGAGGCGGCGAGTGGGAGCCGTTCATGGAGCTTAGTCCTAATCCGGGCACAAACAACAACATCGCCCACACGTTCCTTGCCCGTGGGGTGGAACGCGAGGGCGAGCAACATTTTGACGCCACTGAGGATATAGACGTCTATTTCCTTACGGCCGAGGAGGTGCGTGGCATCCTTGAGCGTGGCGAGGTCGTACAGTCTATGATGGCTGCCCCGCTTTGGCGTTTAGCAGCAACCCTTGGTCTGTGATGGTGATGAGGTGACGTTTGTAGAGGTCGCCAACGGCTTTCTTGAATACCTTTTTGCTCACTTGGAACGTGCGCTTTATGTCATCGGGCGCGCTCTTGTCGCCAAACGGGCATTTGCCTTCGTGGCTCTTGATCCATTCAAGCAGCGTGTCGGCGAAGTCAAGGGTCTGCCGTCTGCCAGTGGGCTGTAGCATGATGTCGAGCTTTCCGTCGGGGCGGACCTTCTCCACGTAGCCGTCGATGAGGTCGCCGGTCTGTACGTGTTGGAATATCTGGTCGAGGTAGACGAGCCCTTGGTAGCGGTTGTTGACGATGACCTTGAATCCAAGGTCGGTCTTCTGCCATACCAGCAGTTTCACCTTCTGCCTCTCCTTCAGCTGTCCGGCCTTGGCTGGCTCTATATACTTGTCCACCTTTGCCGTAGCCACTATGCGGTAGCTCTCGTCGTCTACATGGATATAGACGACGTAAGACTCACCCATCTCCATTTTCTTCTTCTGCTCGCGGAACGGGCAGAAAAGGTCTTTCATCAATCCCCAGTTCAGGAAGGCGCCGTATTGGTTTACCCATGTACAGTCGAGGCACACGAAGTCGCCCACCTTTGCTATCGGGGTCTCGGTGGTCGCAATGAGCCGCTCTTCTTGGTCGAGATAAACGAAGCATCTCACTTCATCGCCAACCTTGGTGTTCTCGGGCACGTATTTCTTGGGCATGAGAATGTCGCCTTCCCGTCCTCCATCGAGAAACACGCCGAAGGTCTCCTTGCCGCCTGTGGAATGTGGGTTATCGCGTTGTGCGAGACGAGTGACGGTGAGCGTGTTGAAGTCGCCCAGGCGCAGGGCTGTATGGTCTTTTTCCATGTTTTTTATTGTTTCTTTTGTTCGGGTTGAGCTGTTAAAGGCCGCTTTGCCGTTTATAATGTTATCTCGCCGGAGCCATAGCATTTGTGGTGGTCGGAGTCGTAGACCACGCAGAACTGTCCGGGTGCCACTCCGTGTATTGGGTCGTCGCTGTGAATGACAAACCCGTCGGCCGTGGCTTCCACGCTTGCCGGATGGCAGTCGGGCGTATGGCGTATCTTGAACGTGACGCGTTCTGGCAGCGAAGACACGCCCTCTGTGAGGAAGTCGAAACCGTGGATGGTGAACACGCTCTTGTAAGCCGTCTGAGGGTCATAGCCGTGGCTGACGTATAGGATGTTTCTCTCTGCGTCTTTCTTCACCACGAACCAGGGGCCGCCTCCAAGGCCGAGGCCCTTGCGTTGGCCAATGGTGTGAAACCAGTGGCCCTTGTGCTCGCCAATCTTCTTGCCGGTCTCCAGTTCTATCACGTCGCCCGTCTTCTCGCCCACATAGCGACGTATGTATTCGTCGTAATTGATGTTGCCGAGGAAGCAGATGCCTTGCGAGTCCTTGCGTTTGGCGTTGATGAGGTGTTCGCGTTCCGCTATCTCCCTGACCTCGTTTTTCACGTAGTGGCCAATGGGGAATATGGCTTTCTTCAGTTGCCATTGGTATATCTGCGCCAGGAAGTCGGTCTGGTCTTTCACGGGGTCCGGACTTGTCGTGAGCCATTTCTTGCCGTCTATCCACTCTGTTTGCGCGTAGTGGCCAGTGGCTATCAAGTCGTAGTCGCGCCCCATCTTCTCGTCGAACGCCCCAAACTTTATCAGCCTGTTGCACATCACGTCGGGGTTGGGCGTAAGTCCGGCCTTAACCTTTTCCATGGTGTAGCGGGTCACTTTCGACCAATACTCCTTGTGGCAGTCCACGACCTTCAGCTTGCAACCGTATCGCGCGGCTACTGCCGTGGCCATTTCCAGGTCTTCCTCCGAGCTGCAGTCCCATTCTTCCTTTTCCTCAGGGCCTATCTTTATGTAAAAGCAATCGGGGTATAGGCCACGCGAGGCAAACTCATAGACCACCACCGATGAGTCCACTCCTCCGCTTAGCAGCACCGCGATGCGCTTGTCGCTTATCTTGTCGTAATCAATCATGGTTGTTGCTTTTCGTCTTTTTCCTTTCCCTTTCCTTGTCTCTCCGCTTCCAGTCGTTTCTCCTCAATGGCCTTGTTGTAAGCGTCCACTATCGGGTCGCCCGTGACATCCATTTCCTGGAACTTCTGCCTCACCGATTTCAAGTGCTTGCGGTCGCGCCTACCACGGCGGTCTATGAGGTTGGCGAAGTCGAAGCTATAGCTTATGGCGGCATTTGAGGGATTAGGCAGCGGATGGTTGCCCATTCCTTCCTTGACATTCTTATTGATGTTGTTCTTTCCCCAAACGGTAACCTCACTTATGGCCGAACCCGACGGAATGAGGGCCGTGGTGTCTTTCAGTTCCTTGGCTATCAGTCGCTCCGGGATATAGTTGTGCTTAAACACGGTCAGCGTGTCAAACTCTGCTGGCACATGGCATATGCCTCGCCAGTTGGTCGTGTCGCGATAGCCGTGCTTCGTGCTCACGATGACGCCTCGCATCGGCACCTTTGTCTCGATGTCGATGACCACGAGCTTCTTGCCTCGCGTCTCTTGGGCGTGGGCCTGGCAGAAAGCCAAGAGCAAAAAGAAAAGTGAAAGGATATATCTAAGCATAAGCAAGAACGGTTAAAAGAACCTCCCCACGCATCCCGCGGGGTTGTCATCCGGCAATCTTGTCCCAGTCGTCGAGCAGCTCGGTGAGCTTCTGATACAGCAGGTTCGGCTTCTCGCAGAGCAGGTCGCTGTCGGGCAGGGGACCGCTGTTTATGGCTATGGTGAAGCATCCTGCCGCCACGCCGCTTCTCACGCCCAGTGGCGCGTTCTCCACCACGATGCCCTCGCATGGCTTCAGGTCGCCCGCCTTTCTCAGTCCCGCTAGGTAAGGGTCGGGTGCTGGCTTGCCGTGGTCCACGTCGAAGGCGGTGGTTATGTGGTCTGGCGCGAGCCATTGTCCGAAGTCGCGGTTTAGCCGCGCTATCAGAGGCTTCTGCGCGCTGCCCGTTACCACGTTGACGCTCATCCCGGCATCGGTGATGCGCTGCATCAGCTCCTTTACACCATCGAATATCGGGGCCTCGGTCATGTTGTGGAAGATGTCGCTCTTCACCGAGTACATCTCCATGGCCTTCTCGTCGGATATGTCGATGCCCTTCTGCCTTTTGACGAGCATCTTCACGGTGTCGAATCCGCGTGCTCCCTCTGTGGCGTAAGAGTCGTGGGCCGTCATGTTGATGCCGAATCGCGCCATTGCCTCTTGCCAGGCTATGGCATGGTGGGGCATGGAGTCGTAGAGCACGCCGTCCATATCGAAAAGCACGGCCTTAGGGCGGAAGACCGCCCCCGAGGTCGTGTTATAGTCGGTGATGGCTTTTTGTATGTCCATCATTGTCGGTATAGTCAAAGTCAAGTTTACTTCTCAGCCTCCAAGCGTTTCTTGATGGCCTTTGTCTCCTCCTCGTAGCCAGGCTTGCCGAGCAGGGCGAACATGTTCTTCTTGTAAGCCTCCACACCGGGCTGGTTGAATGGGTTGACGCCCTCCAGCAAGCCGCTGATGCCGCAAGCCTTCTCGAAGAAGTAGATCACCTGTCCGAGATAATACTCGTCGAGTTTAGGCACGCTGACGCGGATGTTTGGCACGCCGCCGTCCACGTGGGCCAGGCGAGTGCCGAGCTCAGCCATCTTGTTCACGTCGTCCACGCGCTTGCCCTCAAGGAAGTTGAGGCCGTCGAGGTTCTCGTCGTCGTGCGGGAAGAGGAGCTCGCGGTTTGGATGCTCTACAGAGAGCACCGTCTCGAAGATTGAGCGTTCGCCCTGCTGGATCCACTGTCCCATGGAGTGCAGGTCGGTGGTGAAGTCGCAAGCTGCTGGGAAGATGCCCTTGTCGTCCTTGCCTTCGCTCTCTCCGTAGAGCTGCTTCCACCATTCGGCCATGAAGTGCAGCTTCGGCTGGAAGTCGGCGAGAATCTCTATCTTCTTGCCGGCCTGCGTGTAGAGGGCCTGACGCGTCGCGGCGTATTGCGCTGATATGTTCTGCTCGAAAGGCACGTCAGTGGCAGTGGCTTTCTCCATGTCTTGCGCGCCCTTCACGAGAGCCTTGATGTCGTAGCCTGCCACGGCGATGGGCAGCAAGCCTACCGGTGTGAGCACGGAGAAACGTCCGCCCACGTTGTCGGGGATGACGAAGGTTTTGTAGCCTTCCTTCTCGGCGGTCTTGCGCGCGGCACCCTTCACGGCGTCGGTTATGGCCACGATCACGTCCTTGGCCTCGTCCTTGCCACGCTGTGCCTCGCACTGCTTCTTCAGGAGGCGGAAGGTGAGGGCCGTCTCCGTGGTCGTGCCACTCTTGGAGATGTTGATGACACCAAACTTCTTGTCCTTCAGATACTCGGTCAGCTCAGCGAGATAGTCTTCTGAGATGCTGTTTCCGGCGAAGATGACGTTTGGCACTTTTGAGCCATCGTTGACGAGCCACTGCAGCGAGTTGCCCAGTGCCTCAATCACGGCGCGCGCTCCGAGATAGGAGCCGCCGATGCCGGCCACGACTACCGTGTCGCACTTTGATCGGAGCAGTTCGGCGCAAGCCTCGATGTCGTTGAGGAAGTTGTCGGTGGTCTCCGTGGGGAGGTGTAGCCAGCCCAGGAAGTCGTTGCCTTCGCATGTGCCATTCTCCAGGGCCTCTTGCGCGGCCTTCACTTGTGGCTCATAGTTCTTTACCGCGTCGGCAGCGAGAAACTCCGCGGCCTTGGTGGTGTCTAACTTAATGTTCTCCATTTCGTTTTATAAGTTTTATAAAGAGTTGGAATTTTGTGTTCTTGTCGCTATTGCTCGCGCTCACTTCGCGGCGTCGATCCATTTCTGTATGGTGTCGAGTTCGGGCTTGTCGTAACCGAGCTTGTATTTCTTGTTTATCTCCAGCATCTTCTGTTGCAGTGCTTGCGCCTTCACGTCCTTGATGTCGGATATGAGGTTGAAGCCTGCCTTGCGGAGCACGTACACCCAGTTCTCTGGCACGCCAATCTTCTCTTGCCAGTCTTTCACGCTTGTCTGCGGCATCTTTGTCTCAGGCTTCAGCTGCGGGAAGAGCATCACCTCCTGTATGTTCTCCTTGCCCGTCATGAGCATCACGAGGCGGTCTATGCCTATGCCGATACCGCTTGTTGGAGGCATGCCGTATTGCAGGGCGCGCAGGAAGTCGTGGTCGATGATCATGGCCTCGTCGTCGCCCTTTGCGGCGAGCTTCATCTGGTCGATGAAGCGCTGCTCCTGGTCTATCGGGTCGTTGAGCTCAGAGTAGGCGTTGGCCAGCTCCTTGCCGTTGACCATCAGCTCGAAGCGCTCTGTCAGGCCTGGCTTTGAACGGTGCATCTTGGTGAGCGGCGACATCTCCACGGGATAGTCGGTGATGAACGTGGGCTGGATGAACGTGCCCTCGCAGGTCTCGCCGAAAATCTCGTCGATGAGCTTGCCCTTGCCCGATGTCTCGTCCACGGTCTCAATCTTCAGCTTGTTGATGGCTATGTCGCGTATCTCCTCCTCGCTCAGGCCGTTGAGGTCGTAGCCTGTCTTCTCCTTGATGGCGTCGAGGATGGGCAGGCGCCTGAATGGGGCCTTGTAGCTGATGGTCTTGCCCTGGTATTCCACCTCGTCTTTTCCGTTGACGGCCACGCAGATGGTCTCCAGCAGGGTCTCGGTGAACTTCATCATCCAGTTGTAGTCCTTGTAAGGCACATACAGCTCCATGCAGGTGAACTCCGGGTTGTGGAACTTGTCCATGCCCTCGTTGCGGAAGTTCTTGCCTATCTCATACACGCCGTCGAATCCGCCCACGATGAGCCTCTTGAGGTAGAGCTCGGTGGCGATGCGCATGTACATGTCGATGTCGAGCGCGTTGAAATGGGTGATGAACGGGCGTGCCGACGCTCCGCCGGGTATGTTCTGCAGGATAGGTGTCTCCACCTCGGTGTATCCGTGCTCGTCGAAGAACTTGCGCATGGTGCGCAGCACGGTGGCACGCTTCACGAACGTGTCTTTCACGCCGTCGTTGACGATGAGGTCCACGTAGCGTTGGCGGGCGCGCATCTCAGGGTCGTCGAACTTGTCGTAGGCCACGCCGTCCTTGTATTTCACTATAGGCAGCGGCTTGAGGCTCTTCGAGAGGAGCGTCAGCTCTTGGGCGTGGACGGAGATCTCGCCGGTCTGCGTCTTGAAGACGAAACCGCGTATGCCGATGATGTCGCCAATGTCGAGCAGCTTCTTGAAGACCACGTTGTAAAGGTCCTTGTTGTCCTCGGGGCAGATGTCGTCACGGGTGACGTAGACCTGTATGCGGCCCTTGCCGTCTTGCAGCTCCACGAAGCTCGCCTTGCCCATGACGCGGCGGCTCATCATGCGTCCGGCGATGACGACCTCTGTCTTCTCGTCTTCCTTGAACGACTGCTTGATGTCCGTGCTGAACGCTGACACTGGGAACTCGGCGGCAGGGTAGGGGTTGATACCCATCTCGCGCAACTGTTGCAGGCTTTGGCGGCGGCCAATCTCCTGCTCACTCAACTCTAATATATTCATGCTTGATCGAAAAATTTATTCTTGCCGATTCTTATTATATATGTGCAAAATTACGAAATTATATTAATATAACGAACTAATTGACATAATTTAGTCATAATGTGGGCCTTGTGGCGTAGGGCGTTAGCCTCTTCGGGACAGGGCCATCGGCTTTCTGGCGTTGTCGGGTCACCATCCCGGTGCTATGCCGTGGTTATTATGGTGAAACGCAAAACGTTAAAAGAGACGGCGTGTCTGCGGAAGGTGCTGACACGCCGTGTTGCTTGTATCGGAAAATGCCATGGATGGCACCGACAGGGTTACATCTTGAACTTGTAGCCAATGGTGAATTGCAGCACGTTGGTGTAGCCGTCGCCATGCTTTGGCACCTTGGTGACGCCGATGTTGTAGCGTCCGTCGATCACGAAGTTGCCATACTCGTATGACATGCCCACTGGCACCGCGAGGTCAAACGTGTTAACGTCGCCCACGTTGTCCTTGCCCACCATGAAGCCTGGCTGCAAGCCCGCCTTGAGCGCGAAGCCGCGCGATAAGTAATAGTTGAGCGTCACGGGGATGTTGATGTATCCGGGGTTCCAGGAGTAATTGTCGTTCTTGCCGCCCTGGAACGAATAGAGCAAGCCGCCGGCGATGGCCACCTTACGGTCGAGCTGGTGTTGCAGTTCGGCTCCGAACACGAATCCGGCCTTCCAGTCGAGGTCTCCCACGGTAGACACGTTGAGGCCGATCTTTGGCTGTATGGTCGTGCTACCAACCCTGCGCTGCGCGAAGGTAAACACTGATGTCAAGGCTAAGACTGTCATTAACAATAGTTTTTTCATGGCGATAAGATTAAAGATTAAGTTATGAGTGAATACAATCTCCGCGTCGCCTGCAAGCAGGCTCCACGGATATATGCCGCAAAGCTAATGCAAACGAGCGCAATGAAAGCTTGCTTTCAAATTGCCGAGTGCAGCTTATTTTCTGCAAAGATAAGGGAAAATAATCAAAGTGGCGGTCTTTTGGCGTAAAATCAAACCCCATTTATGTTTTTTTATTATTGTTGTTGCGCAACCCGGAATAACCACACCTTGGATGGAATAACCATGACGAACGAAACATATCGAATCGCGGTCGTGGACGGCCCCTAACCATCCCTGGCCGCCCCCTGCAAAGCACCAAAGTTAAGCGATTTTATGGGGTAATAACATTTTACAAATGGCCGTCTGAGAATCGTTTTTTTTCAACCAAGCAGTCTCTTGGTTCGAAATAACGCAATCATGGGCCGTTTTTATAAATCGTTGAATATCAACATGTTGTGATTTTGGCGACTTTTAGAAGCCGCTAATTCGCTAAAATGGCGTTGCCGTTACGGTGCAATCGCGTTGCCGTTACGGTGTAATCGCGTTGCCGTTACAGTGTAATCGCGTTGCCGTTACACTGAAATCGCGATGCGATTGCACCGTAACGGCGATGATTTTTAGCCAAAACCCGGTTTGCGGTGTTGAAGAGGGGCACCTCCGAGCCGTTTTTCCGCTCTAAATGCACCAGTTTCCAAGTGTTAAATTTCGGCAATAATAATTTACATTTTGCCCTAAAAAGCCGTAATCTTTCCGTCAGGCTTTTGCAAGGTCGAAAATTGTTCGTAACTTAGTGGCGTGAATATTGGTCGCAAGCACTGTAATGGGGCAACTGACTGACAATTATCAACCATGACAGCGATTGACCGTAAAAAAAACAGAAAGGAACAAGATTATGATTTTTTCCACGACTCCGACCCTTGAAGGGCATCCTATTCGCGAATATCGCGGTGTAGTGACCGGTGAGACTATCATCGGCACCAACTTCTTGAAAGACTTCATGGCAGGCCTGCGCGACTTCTTCGGCGGACGCAGCGGCTCTTACGAGAGAGTGCTTCGCGAGGCCAAGGACACGGCAATGGGCGAGATGGCGGAACGCGCCGAGAAGCTTGGGGCCAACGCCATAGTCGGCATCGACCTCGATTATGAGACCGTGGGCGAGAGAGGCTCCATGCTCATGGTGACGTGCAGCGGCACGGCAGTGGTGATTGGATGACAAGTTATCATGTTTCCCATGTATCGTGTGCGTCGTGGCTTACAAGTCCCTGTGTATCACGGTGCCGTTGGCCTGATGCGTGGCGAGCACCAACACCTCCGCTATCTGCACGTGCTCAGGCGCGCTTGCCGCATAGAAGGCCACGTCGGCTATGTCGTCGCCACGTAGCGGCTCTATGCCGCGGTACACGCTCTTGGCACGCTCGGAGTCGCCATGGAAGCGAATGTCGGAGAAGTGGGTCTCCACGAGTCCGGGCTTGATGTTAGTCACCCTCACCTTGGTGTGAGCCACGTCGATGCGCAGTCCGTCGCTCAGTGCCTTCACGGCCGCTTTGGTGGCGCAGTAGACACCGCCGCCGGCGTAAGCGGCATCGCCGGCCACGCTGCCGATGTTTATCACGTGGCCGTGGTCGCGTTCCACCATTCCAGGCACGATGAGGCGTGTCATGTTGAGCAGTCCCTTGATGTTGGTGTCGATCATCTCGTCCCAGTCGGTGAAGTCGCCATCGTATTCCGGCTCCAGGCCACGTGCCAGTCCTGCGTTGTTTATCAGCACGTCAACGGCCTGCCATTCCTCGCCGAGCGACCCCACGGCCTCCTTGGTCTGCGCCCTGTCGCGCACGTCGAAGCAGAGCGTGAGCACGTCGGCTCCTTCCGCCTCCAGTTCCTTCTTCATCTCGTCGAGACGCTTGCGGTTGCGTCCCGTCACTATTATGTTGTATCCGCCCATGGCGAAACGGCGCGCGCAAGCCTCGCCAATGCCGCTCGTGGCTCCAGTGATAAGCGCGATTCTCTTTTTCATATTCATTTTATGTTTGTTGTTGAGTGTATTTAAGTCAAATCGTTTCTTGTAAGTCTCATGTCAGCCAATAGCACGGCCGTCTCAATTTCATCTCGTGGCGCGTCCTTGCGTTTCCACGCCACGATGAACCTTGCCGTTGCCGACAAGGGTGAGTAGCCGGATTTCTTTAGCTTTGCCTGTTGTTCGCGCATCGCGGCGGAAAACATGGCTACGGTCTTGCCCAATGGCGTGCGCAAGGTGAAGTTGTCGCAAAGCAGGGCATCGCCACCTTGAAGGTTAAGTACGTCCATGCGGCAATGCTGGAAGAAATTGAGGTTTACGTCCTTATGAGACATCTGCACGACGATTTCATATGTTGTTCTTGTTCATACCTATGTATATGATTATGGTACAAAGATACAAAATTAATTCCTATACCAGAATAAAGGTCTAACAATTATGATTTGTGAAATAAAACAAGTAACTTTGTAAGAAATTACAAATATGGAAAAACTTACATTAGATACACTTGCGAAAGCTGCTTATGAATTTTGCAACCAAGAAAGCGGCGTATACAAAAAGGAACAAATAAAAAACATATGACTATGATTGTTAAGAAAGGACTTCTTTTGTGTTGTATATGCTTCAGTATGTGTTTGCTTAGTTGCAATCACAATAACGAGGTTGGTGTTCAAGATGTAACAAAGGACACTGTGACCTCTAAAAGTGTACCAACTGTTTGTTTGTACACTTTGGGGAATGTATCAAAAAACTTACGTGAAGCAATGCTGGACTCTTTAAAAGCACATTATCCTAAATGTAAATATGTAGGCAACATAACTTTGGATAAAAAAGCGATGACAACAAAAAGAAAAGATCATGTACGTTATAGAGCTGATTTACTGAATAAGCAATTGAAAATATTCAAATCAGATTCTACCATCGTTATTGGACTGACACAAGCAGATATAGGATTGGACAACTTCCGTAACCGACCTCATAGTGGTATAATGGGACTTGCAAGTGGCATTGGTACAGGTGTAGCGGTATTCTCATCGTACCGTCCTCATGGTTACGAGCAATTGTTTAGTGTGATGCTTCATGAAATAGGTCATACACAAGGATTACGACATTGCCCTGATACGAATTGCATGATGCAAAACGCTAAAGGAGGAAATCCATTTGCAAAGACAAACAGTTTTTGTGTTAAATGCAAAAAGTTCATGAAGAATCGACATTGGAATTTATAAACAGGTAATACAAGATAATAGATAACAAAGTTTCGTATGAAGCATGATAATTGAAACAACCTATGGAAGAAAATAATAAGGCAATCTCACGTAATGGACATGAGTTGAAGGATATGTATGATCCAGAGACCAATACGTTGGATATACGGTCAAATGGTCTTTATCCTTCAAATGTATTGAGCAATCTGTGCAGCAATGGATTTCGTCTCGATGGAATGGTATGTAGCAGCATGGAGGGATTCCTTCAGTCGTTGAAGAGACAAGACATCAACAAGCAACGTCAGATATGCAGCATGAAAGGTGGCAATGCAAGAAAGATGAGTGTAACATCATGGCAGACAGACCAAATAGTATGGTGGAAAGGAAAGGCAATAGACAGACAAAGCCAAGCATACCAAGATTTGATTCATCGTGCTTACAAGGCGATGTTTGAACAAAATGAACTTTTTGGAGTAACAGACGGTAAAGCTGTTGGCACGTTGGTGGAACACGCCTTTCAAGAGCATCTTAAAAAACAATACGACTTATGCGTTGGCAACAGCGCGTCAGGTCTTGACTTACCGTCTGTAAACACAGACATAAAAGTAACTTCCTACAAACAACCACAGTCAAGTTGTCCATTCAAGGACAGCAAGCAGAAAATATATGGATTGGGGTATAATCTGATAGTGTTTGTATACCAAAAACACGATGATAGCAAAAAACGGAAAGGTATGCTCTAATTTGTGTCATGCACTATAATAAGAGCAAACAGAACTGGAGACTACCAAACAACAACTGGACTGAGAAACATTATCAACAACAATGGAAATGCTGATGATATCTTCGCCTTTCTTTCAGACCATAAGATACCAGCCGATGATGTTACGCTAATGAATATGGCTGTGAACATTCTTAATAATCCACCCGAAATAGGATATCTAACTATTTCCAATGCCTTACAATGGCGATTACAATACGGGCGCATTGTAAATTTAAATGAAGACGTAGACGGTATCAAAACTATCGTAAAATTATCGACAGATGAGTAAAAACAATAAAAAGAAAATAGAATATGGTGATTGGCAGACAAACTTTCCATTGGCTCTATCAGTCTGCCAATATATCAAAAAACAAGGAGTAAATCCCCAAATAGTCATCGAACCGACATGTGGTATCGGAAACTTTGTGCTTGCTGCAATTGAAGTGTTTGATAATATTGAAGAAATATATGCCATCGAAATAAATGCAGAATACACACAGGCTCTTAGTGAAAGACTGGCAAACAAAAATATCACGCCCCAAATACATATCATAAACGACAGCATTTTCAATGTTGATTTATTACAAATAAAGAGGAAAATAAGAGGTAAAAATATCCTCGTTTTAGGGAATCCACCGTGGGTTACAAATAGCAAGCTCGGAGAATATGAAAGTGGGAATATTCCATTAAAGTCAAACTTTAAGCAAAACAAAGGACTTGACGCAATAACAGGTAAGGGAAATTTTGATATTGCAGAATTCATCACTTATCAAATGATAGAGATGATAGAAGGTGAATCTGGTACGTTGGCTTTTCTACTGAAGAGCTCTGTCATAAAGAATCTTGTTTTTGAACAAAAAAAAAGCAGACACGCTATAAACGACATATGTGAGTATAATATTGACACGCAGAAAGAGTTTAACGTCTCTGTTGCTGGAGCGTTACTTACTCTGAAAGCAGACAAAGAAGTATGCAGGCAATGCAAGATTTTCGATTTCTACACAAAAGAATATCTAAAAACATTCGGATGGGTAGATTTCTCATTTGTATCGGATTGCCAGAAATATAAGGAAACAAAAAACATAGATGGAATATCGCCAATAAAATGGTGGTCGGGACTTAAACACGATTGTACTAAGGTTATGGAACTTACAAGAGTTGGCAATCATTATAAGAACAATATTGGAGAAACTGTGGAAATAGAAAATGGTCTTGTTTATCCATTTCTAAAAAGTTCTGATATAAAGGGAGAAGAAATATTGAGGTGCAGAAAATACGTTATCGTAACACAGCATCATACGTCCGACAATACATCATACATAAAGGAACGCTTTCCACTTACGTTTAGCTATTTACATGAACATAAGGAATTCTTCGATAGCCGCAAGAGTACAATATACAAGAATCGTCCCGACTTTTGCATTTTCGGTATTGGAGACTATTCGTTCAAAAAATACAAGATTGTAATATCAGGTTTGTACAAACAGACAAAATTCTCAATCGTAGGCTTAATAGATGACAAAGAAACAATGCTTGACGATACAACCTATCTCCTTGGATTTGAGGACAAATTTCTTGCTGTCACAACATTGAAAATTCTCAACAGCAAGCTTGTTCAGGAATTTATAAGATCCGTTTTCTTTGAGGATTCAAAACGTCCTATAAGCAAAGAGCTACTTATGAGAATAGATCTGATTAAAGCACTGAATTTGTTGGGAAACAAGCGTCTCGGGCTTAGTGAAGATGAATATTATGAATATAAAAATAAGATCTGTCCGCAACCAGAATTAAACCTATTATGGTAATTTTTTGAAATTATTTTTCTTTGAGATGTCTGAAAATAATAGTAAGTTTGCAGGACAGTAAAAAACAAGATTCCATGAATATAGAAGAGCAAAAGAAAATCATAGAGTCGCAAGAAGGATTGAGCCGCACGCTGGGCATGGAGTTCCTGTCCACGCCAGAAGACGACACCTGCATGGCTCGCATGAAAGTGAACAGCACCAACCGTCAGCCGTTTGGCTTCCTTTCGGGCGGCGCGACGTTGGCGTTGGCCGAGAACCTCGCCGGCGTTGGCTCCATGGCGCTTTGCCCGAAAAAAATACCCGTGGGCATAAACGTGAGCGGAAACCATGTGCTCGCCGTGAAGGAGGGCGACACGGTGACTGCCTACGGCAAGTTGCAGCACAAGGGCACAACCCTGCATGAGTGGCAGATAGACATAAAAAACTCGGAGGGCAAGCTCATCTCGACCGTTCACGTGACCAACTATATCATTTCGCCAAGGAAGAATGACTGAAGCAAGGCGCATGGACGAGGTGCTGTATCGCCTGCCCGACGCGACCGCGTGGCATCGACTGACGGGCAAGGCCATCGGGCTTGACGGCCTGGGCGACCTTCGTGGCAGGAGCGGGTTCGCCTTCGCTCCGTTTCATGCCGACGCGAAAGCGCCATTGGTCTTGCTTGACGTGGCAACGCATGAGGTGATGAACGTGGAGCCTGCGGCCACGGCGAAGCCTCACCACATAGTGGAGCAGGAGAGCCGGCAGGACTATCGGCGAGCCTTCGGCAGGATGCAGGCGAGGATGGCAAGCGCGGGCTTGAGAAAGGTGGTGCTGGCACGCAGGGCCGACATCACGCTTGACGAGCCGCTCAACGCCCACGGGGTGTTTGCCAAGGCGTGCGCGATGTACCCACACCAGATGGTGGCGCTCGTGAGCACCACGCTCTCGGGGACGTGGCTCATGGCAACGCCAGAGGTGCTGATAGAAAACCTGGGCGAGACGTGGACGACGATGGCGCTTGCGGGCACCATGGCGACACCAGGGCCGTGGAGCGAGAAAAACACGAGGGAGCAGCGCATAGTGGCAGACTACATACACGATTGCCTGAAGCGCGGTTGTCGCCTCGTGAGCCAGCAGCCCCCACGCACGGTGACCGCGGCAAGGCTTTTCCACTTGCGCACTGATTTCGAGTTCGCGCTTCGCGATGGAGTGGACATCGTGGACGTGCTCACGGACCTCTTCCCCACGCCCGCGGTGTGTGGCATGCCAAAACGTGAGGCAATGGAGGCGATACTCGACGACGAGGCACTGGACAGGCGATATTACAGTGGCTTTTGCGGGCCGTGGAACATGCCGATGCCAACCTCGCAGGCTTCTTCTGTGCAAGATGCCGCCACGGCGCTATACGTGTCGCTGCGTTGCATGGAGATGAGGGGCAAGAGCCTTAGCCTCTATGCCGGCGGCGGACTGCTCGACGAGAGCGAGGAGGCCACCGAATGGGAGGAGACGGAGAAAAAGATGCAAACGATGAAGGCGTTGCTCTGACATGTCGTGGACCGAAGATAAAAAACGATAAATGTATTCTGACAAGGAAAACATAAACATACTCACCGCCCTGCTGTTGGCCCATGGCGTGCGTCATGCCGTGGTGTGCCCCGGCTCACGCAACGCGCCAATAACCCACAACCTGTGTGAGGCACGTGGGATGACGTGCGTGTCGGTGACCGATGAGCGTTCGGCGGCTTTCGTGGCCTTGGGCAAGGCGCAAGCCCTTGGCGAGCCCGTGGTGGTGTGCGTCACGTCGGGCTCGGCACTGGTAAACACCTTGCCAGCTGTGGTGGAGGCGTGGTATCAACACGTGCCAATAATAGTGGTGTCGGCAGACAGGCCGGCGGCGATGATAGGCCAGCTGCAAGGGCAGACCATGCCGCAGCAAAAGACCTTGGAAGCTTTTTGGGCAAAGGAGGTGAGCCTGCCAGAGCCCCACGACGACGTGGAGCGATGGTATTGCAACCGCTTGGCGAATGAGGCATTGTGCGCAATGAAGCAATCTGGCGGAGGACCGGTGCACATCAATGTGCCAATAAGCGAGCCGCTATTCAACTTCACTACGGCGGAACTACCCACTGAGCGACGCGTAAGCTTAATGGATAATCACTTATGGCCCAGTGAACTGACGGAGGAATTCCTCGTCAGCTCTCGCCCCATGTTGGTAGTGGGGCAGTTGCAATGCACAGTGGCGCGCCGAGTGAGCGGAGCCATAAGACGCTTGGAAGAAAGCGTGGTGGTGCTCAGCGAGCAGTTGGCCACATGTGGAAACGCGCCTTGCCATTTCGACGAGGCTCTCATTGGGATAGGAGAACAAGAGACATACAAGCCCGACTACATTATATATATAGGCGATACCCTCGTCAGCAAGCGGGCGAAGCACTTCCTGCAACATTGCCATCCGAAGAGTTGTGTGGTGGTTAACGCTTCAGGGGAATTGACCGACGTGACCATGAACGTTACCGACGTGGTGGTTTGTCCAGTTGAGGACGCGTTGGATAGCCTTTGCGAGAAGCTGGAAAGCGGCGATGTGGCGTTGGGCAACGAGGCGTCGGCTTTCCGTGGGAGATGGGCCATGGCACTTGACAAATGGGCAATACGTTGCAAAGTGTTTGAGCCAGCCTATTCGCAGATGATGGCCGTGAGACGCCTATGCGAGCAAACCAACGGGCAGGAATGCCACATGCAGTTTGCCAACAGCAGCGCGGTGCGCCTCGGCCAGTTGTATTCATCCCATCACCTGTACGTGAACCGTGGCGTGAATGGCATAGAGGGCAGTCTGTCCACGGCCGTGGGCTTCGCCTCGGAAAAGGACGTGACGGTGTATTGCGTCATTGGCGACCTGAGCTTCTTCTACGACCAAAACGCGCTGTGGAACGGGGTAGGGAAGCGGCACCTGCGCATGGTGGTGCTCAACAATGGCGGTGGCGGCATCTTCCATCAGCTTCGTGGCCTCGAGCAAAGTCCGTACAGGGACAGTTTCGTGTCGGCGACTCACACGGCGTCAGCGAAAGGCGTGTGCGAAGCCACGGGCGTGGCTTACAAGGCGGCAAGCAACGAGGAGGAACTGGCGGAAGGCATTAGCTGGATAACGCGCGGGCAAGCCACGGGGCCGCTCTTGCTGGAAGTGTTCACCAACGCCGAGATAGACGCGCGAGAATGTAAAAAATATCTTGAAACAAAATAAACGACAATGACAAACAGGGAATGGAAAACAATAGAGGGTTTCGACTTCAAGGAGATACTCTTTGAGGAATACAACCACATAGCCAAGATAACCATAAACCGTCCACGCTATCGCAACGCCTTCACGCCGCTCACGGTATGGGAGATGAGCCAGGCGTTCACCTACTGTCGTGACCACCTCGACATTCGTGTGGTCATCCTGACGGGCGCTGGCGACAAGGCCTTCTGCTCAGGCGGCGACATGCACGTGAAGGGCAGGGGCGGATATGTAGGCAACGACGGCGTGCCACGGCTCAACGTGCTCGACGTGCAGATGCAGATTCGCCGCATGCCGAAACCCGTGATAGCCATGGTAAACGGCTTCGCCATAGGGGGCGGTCATGTGCTGCATGTGGTGTGCGACCTGACCATAGCGTCGGAAAACGCGCGCTTCGGTCAAACGGGACCGAAGGTCGGCTCGTTTGACGCGGGACTGGGCGCGTCGTATCTCGCTCGCATAATAGGACAGAAGAAAGCACGCGAGATGTGGTATCTGTGCCAACAATACACGGCGCAAGAGGCTCTCGACATGGGACTCGTGAACAAGGTAGTGCCTCTCGACAAGCTTGAGGACACCACGGTGGAGTGGGCTGAGACGATGATGGAACGCTCGCCGTTGGCCCTGCGCATGATGAAGGCCGGATTCAACGCCGAGCTTGACGGACAGGCCGGAATACAGGAACTGGCGGGCGACGCGACCATGCTTTATTACACTCTCGACGAGGCGCAAGAGGGAGGAAGGGCCTTCCTCGAGAAGCGCAAGCCCGATTTCGATAAGTACCCACAGTTTCCTTAAACAACTTGATTGAGGGCTTATTTAGACTTGTGTGGGAAAAATAAATGCGTGAAAAAGATGATAAAGACTTTCGTTTCTTCAAGGCTTCTGCACTTCAAGCAGCCGGCTGGAACTTCGCGTGGCGTGTACACCACACACCTTTCTTATTATGTAACCCTTGAGAAAAATGGCGTGAGGGGAGTGGGCGAGTGCTCCGTGTTGCCCGACTTGAGTTGTGATGCTATGCCCACAGACAGGTATGAGGCGTTGCTGCGCAAGGCGTGCCAATGGGTGGAGCAAACAGATGGCATTCCTTATGAGATGCTGAGGCCATACCCGTCCATTCTCTTCGGTTTGGAGATGGCGTTTGCCCAGCTTGACGCTAATGGCTCCACCGCGCTCTCGGAGACGCCGTTCGCCCAGGGAAAGGAAGGCATACCGATAAACGGACTCGTGTGGATGGGCAGCTTTGAGGAGATGTACGCGCGACTGGAGGAGAAGCTGCGGTTGGGCTTCCACTGCGTGAAACTGAAAATCGGGGCGATAGACTTCGAGCGTGAGCTGGAACTCGTGAGGCATATCCGTGAGCGTTTCACAAGGCAGCAGATAGAACTGCGCGTGGATGCCAACGGGGGATTCACGCCCGACAATGCCATGGAAAGGTTGACGGAACTCGCGAGATATGACATCCATTCCATAGAGCAACCCATAAAGCAACATCAGTGGAACGACATGGCGAGGCTTTGCCGGGAATCTCCATTGCCCATAGCTCTCGACGAGGAACTCATCGGCGTGAATGAGCTTGAGCAGAAAGCCAGGTTGCTCGATACCATACGCCCTGCCTACGTCGTGCTCAAGCCAAGTCTGCACGGCGGCATGATGGGTTGCAGGGAGTGGATAAGGCTGGCCAAGGAGCGTGGCATAGGCTCATGGATAACCTCGGCGCTGGAGAGCAATGTGGGGTTGAACGCCATAGCGCATTTCTGTGCCGAGGAGTTTGGCCCGCGCGTCGCCATGCCACAAGGATTGGGAACGGGCATGCTCTATACCGACAATGTGGAGATGCCGTTGAGGATAATAGGAGACAAGTTATGGTTCTTGAAGAATTCCTGAACGAATGGCGCAACGATAGCCCCACGGTGCTCGTGCATACGAGTGGGTCGACGGGCAAGCCCAAGCCGATGTGGGCGGAGAAAGAGAAAATGCTCAATTCGGCTCGCGTCACGTGCGACTTCCTCGGCTTGAAGCCCGGCGACACGGCCCTGCTATGCATGCCGCTCGATTATATAGCGGGCAAGATGGTGGTGGTGAGGGTGATAGAGCGACACTTGAGGCTCGTCAGCGTGAAGCCCTGTGGACATCCGCTGGCCTCTGTCGAACCCACCACATTTGCCGCCATGGTGCCTATGCAAGTGTACAACTCCATGAAGGTGGCGGAGGAACGGGCTAAGCTCATGCGCATAAAGCACCTTATAATAGGAGGTGGTGCTATCGACGCGGAGTTGGCAAGCGAGCTGCGGGGCTTCCCGAATCATGTATGGAGCACTTATGGCATGACCGAGACGCTTTCGCATATCGCCTTGCGGCGGCTCAACGGCAAGGAGGCGAGCGACTGGTACACGCCTTTTGACGGTGTGGAGATAGGCAGGGACGAGGACGACTGCCTGGTGATAGACGCGCCTTTGGTCCACGATGGCGTGTTGAAGACCAACGACAGGGTGGAGTTGCGCATGGATAGTCTCACGGGAAAGCGGCAGTTCAGAATCATTGGCCGTAAGGATAACGTGATAGACTCTGGCGGCATAAAGATACAGATAGAAGACGTGGAGAATCGGCTCAGGCCATGCCTGTGCGTGCCGTTCATGATAACCAAGATGCCCGACCGCAAGTTTGGCGAGGCTGTCGTGCTTCTCTATGAAGACAAAGACGGCACGGTGTCAACCGACGGCCTTCTTGCCCTGTGCTCCAAGGCCTTGCCAGCTTATTGGGTGCCCAAGCGGTTTGTTAAAGTCGCTCGACTGCCAATGACGGAAACGGGAAAGCCAGCAAGGGCTGAGGCGGAGAGCATGGCAAAGATGTTGGCGCTTCAGTGAAAATACTTGGAATTTATCACCTTGATGTCAACAGCAATTCTTGATCAATAGTCCGTTAATTCTAGCGTAACTAATTGAAAATGAGATATTTATTTAATAAAATATAACTATTCAAAATTGGTTAAGAGGCTGACTATCAGAAACTTTATAGTTCTCTAAGCTTAAAGTAAAATGACATAAGAACCAACTGGACTTTTCCTACAACGCATCATTCGCATCACAGAATGTTGCGAAGGTGATGATGAAAGAAAATGGGCTGCCGTATTCCATGGCTTCTTTCAAGGAACTCATGGCAAGCACATACATCGCTAAATTAATTTTCGACAAGTGTCGGAACATGCCGAACCGAAAGTTAATTAGTCATACTGTCAAAGAACTCTTTGGCTGGGCAGCGTAAAGCCGCTTAGCCGTTATCTCAAATTTTAACGAACTATTGTTGAAGACCATGGTTATAAAAATAAAAAGCAAGCAGGAGGCTACTTTTTCTAAGAAGAAATTGTTATCTTTGCCATTGACTAATAATAACTTGTATGGATAGGGGTAGAAAAATTTGCGACGTACTGAAAGCTGTCAGAAAAAAGATTGCTGACATGAATGGCATTGCATACGAGCCAAGAGTTTGCCACTTCAAAGGACATTGCAGTGGAACATGTCCAGCATGCGAGACTGAAAGAAAATATATAGAGTCGGAATTGTCTTTACGCAAACGCATGGGAGAGGCTGTTTGTGTTACAGGTGTTGCCATTGGCATTTTGGCGACCCCATACAATGTATATGCCCAAACTTCGTCACCGTCTGTACCTATTGGTAATGAAGTAATCGCAGCAGACTCTCTGCCAACAAGAGCACAAGTTACAATCAATGGATGTGTGAAAGAAGCTGACGGAACTCCTATTGTTGGTGTAATTATTGTTGTAGGAAACAAACGACTCGGCAGCATTACAGACATTGACGGAAACTTTTCTGTTACCTTTCCAAGGGATTCCACGCTACGATTGAAATATATTGGTTATAAAAACAAGGTCTATTCATTCAGCGAACTGGACTTGAAAGGCTTTAACACGCTTTGCCTAACGGAAGAAGACGATAATATTTTAGGAGAGTTTGTAGTTGCACCACAAAAGCCTAAAACAAAGAAACGTCGCAAGAAAAAACAGGAAGGGAAAATGGTTGTTGAAAATAAAGATTTTGACACTGGGCCATTCTATCCTGGCGGCAACAGTGCCCTACTACATTTTGTAGAACAAAATTTATGTGTACCTGAAACTTTACAAGGAGCATATCAGCAGCGCATAAATGTTTCTTTCTATGTGTTGGGGGATGGCAGTCTTGCCGATGTTAAAGTCATAACAATTTGTCCTCAAGAGATGAAAGAGGAAGTGTTACGACTTATTAAAGCGATGCCTAAATGGAAGCCAGCCTTAAAAGACGGCAAGCCGACATGTGCGAAAATTATGATACCAATAGATATTATGCTAAAGTAACTTATGCCACCATTAGAAGCACCATTGATAGGAATTGACCGTCACCGCTTGGCTACAGACGGTGACGGCATCACTACTCTCGTTGCATTTCATGAATGTCCACTTAGATGTGCATATTGCATAAACGCCCAATGCTTCAAAGAATCTCCAGAATGTAAGCTTACTGTTGATAAACTGATAGAACGCTTGATGCCTGACAATATTTATTTTTTGGCTACGGGTGGAGGAGTTACTTTTGGTGGTGGTGAGCCACTGCTGTACGCTGATTTTATAAGTGAGTTTACTCGAAAAATGCCAGAGGAATGGAAAATCACCATAGAATCTTCATTGAATGTACCGAACAAAAATATCTTTAAAGTTGCTCAATTTGCTGACCTTTTAGTGATTGACATCAAAGATATGGACGAGTTTATTTACAAGCAATACACAGGCAAGGACAACTCTTTTGTATTAGCCAATCTCAAATGGCTTGTAGACAATGGGTATGCAGATAAGACCATTATCAGAATTCCTCTCATAAAAAACTACAACAATAAAAGCAATCAAATCAAAAGCAGGGAAATTCTCGAAAGCATTGGCTTTTCTCGCTTTGACATCTTCCGTTATGTTATAAAATAATCTTGGCTTTTCCCCCATACAAATGCTTCCGTACTTTCGCAGTATGGAAGCATTTTTCGATTTATCCCTCCCCAAGTCGTGGGCGGACTTATCCGACCCGCAACTCCTTTTTTTCTTCCGCCAACTTGCCACCGACAAGCCTATGGCGGAAATCCAAACGCTGTGCCTGTGCCAATGGGCAAACGTCCTCGTGCGTTGCCGTTTGTACGGCAGCGTTTACCTCGTCCAACACGGCAAGCAGCAAGCCACGCTGACTTTGCATCAGTTCGTCTGCGCCATCACCGCAATAATACTATTGATTTTACGTTCTTTTCAAAGAAAGGGGTTGTGCAATAGTGGCTAAAAGGCTAAAAGGCTAAAAGCACTACCTTTGCATACAATAATAAGTAACAACACGTTTAAGGTCACAATTTGTGATCTCAAAAATAAAGATAGAAATATGGCAAACAACATAGATAAAAAAGAACCAGTCGCAATTTGCGACCAGTCCAAAATAGATGTTACAAAATGCGATAACCATGAACTCGCAGGTAATATCGAACCTCTAATAAAAGTAATTAGAGGGCAACAAGTTATGCTTGATAAAGATTTAGCCACTTTATATGGTGTAGAGACAAGGGTGCTTAATCAAACCGTTAAGCGTAACATAGAGCGATTTCCCGATGATTTTCGTTTTGAATTGAGTAGAGAAGAATGTTTGAGGTCACAAATTGTGATCTCAAATGGAAGAGGCGGCAACCGCTATTCAACTTATGCTTTTACAGAGCAAGGCGTGGCAATGCTTAGTAGCGTTCTTCGTTCACAAACAGCTATTGAGGTTAATATTCAGATCATGCGAGCATTTGTTTCCATGCGTCACTTTATGGTAAACAATGCTTCTGTTTTTAGTCGTTTGGAAACGATGGAATATCATCAGTTAGAAATCCTGCAACATCAACAAGATACCGATAAGCACATTGAAGCAACCAATAAGCGCATAGACGAGGTGTTTCGCAGATTGGACGAGGGCAATGCAAAGCCGAAACAAGGTGTGTTCTACAATGGTCAAGTTTATGATGCTTATACTTTCGTGTCCGACTTGATTAAGAGTGCAAAGAAACGTATTGTCCTTATCGACAACTATGTTGACGAGACTGTACTGACACTGCTTGATAAAAGAGAAAACTATGTGTCTGCCGTAATCTATACCCAACAGATAAGCCGTCAGTTCCAACTCGACATAGACCGTCATAATGCTCAATATGCACCGATTGATGTTGAAACATTCCGTTTGTCACATGACCGCTTCCTTTGTATAGACGATGATGTGTATCACATAGGTGCATCCATTAAGGACTTAGGCAAAAAGTGGTTTGGGTTCTCCAAGATGGAGATACTTACACCAGACGAATTGGTGGAAAGAATCCACAGGGAATAAGAAAAAACAGAGCTCTCTATTGAGTATGGAAGAACTTTTCAGATATTATTTGGAGAATATTATTATTCTTCGTATCGGTACAGGCTTTCGCTATCTATGGCTACGCTTTATAAGGCATCGCAAGATTTCTTACCGAACCCTTTATGAAGGTAGTAAATCGAAAAAAACAACAGAATTATCTAATTTTGATAATGAAATGTCAAATCGGGCATGGGGATGTGGCTTTATTCTTTTTGTGATATTCTTAATTTTGTTTTTACGCAGATTTTTATAATCAATAGTTCGTTAAAATATCAACATAAAAGTTCTTCGTATCTGCATTTTTAGTACTTTTGCAAATGGAAAGAAAGAGGCTGTATACCTCCGCAATATGTATAACATTAAAAAAAGGAGAAAACCTGAGTTTTTCTTTCCTATGGCTAAGGCTTTAAAAACTATAGTTACCAAGTCATGCAAGGATAGCAGAAAATTTTCTCAAGCGGACTCATTGCATTATTATGAAACTAAAGTTTATAATTATTATAGCATTATCCATTTCGAACAATATGGCATTTTCTCAAGAATGGAATTTAACAGGAAGACTATTTGATAAAGCTGCAGGCTCTTTACCGTTGGAAGCCACGGAAATAATAGTAAGTCATCTTGATGGAGAAACTATCTCCAGTGGTTTTTCTGATAATCAAGGAAAGTTTACATTCTCTCTACCGTCAGGAAAGTTTGTCGTCAGATACAGACAATTAGGTGATATATTAAAAGCTGACACCATTGACGTACACAACAATGTTGATTTGGGCGATATCATGTTGACTGTGAAGGAGCACACACTGAATGAGGTGATGATTACCTCTCAGCGCAGACTATTTAGCCAGAAAGCTGGCAAACTTGTTTATCTTGTTCAAAACAGTCCCTTTGCCAGTGGTTTCAATATGCGAGATATGCTCCATAATATTCCTCGTATAGATCCGACAAGTGATGAAATAAAGATTATTGGCAAAAACGGTGTAGTTGTTTTGGTTAATGGTCATCGCATTAACTTAGATGGTAAAGATTTGGATATGTACCTACGCACCTTACCATCTGAAAATGTAAGCAAAATAGAACTTGTAACCAATCCTTCTGCCGAATTTGATGCAGAAGGCAATTGCGGAGTAATCAATATTATTCTAAAGAGTAAGCCTGTGGGGTTTGATGGGAATGTCCACACGGTGTTAACACAACGCTCTCACTTTAGCGCAGAAGAAGGAATTGGACTGTCTTTTTCCTCAGGCAATTTTTCTGTTGAATACAAAATAAATAATTCCAATGAAAAGCGCCGCCAAATAGTACAGAATACTTATTCTTATCCTGACTATATGCGCTTTACGACCGACAATACTTTAAATAGGTATGACATACTAGGTCAGAATCTAAATAGCAATTACCAATTAGGCGATTTGAATTTGGGATTTTTTGCAACATTAAATAATTCTCGCAGTAAAGCCCACCAAATGGGGCAGATGACTTTCAATGCAGATGCATGTCCATCGAATTCTTATTCAGAGTCGAATCACGATAAATACCGTTTGGAGACAATCTCCCCCTATGTGGACTGGAAACTTGATAGCTTAGGCAAAAAAGTAACGGTAAATTACAACTATATCCATGTCATTGACAAAATTAATCAGAATTTTGATTCGAGTACAGCACACAACTTCTCGAACAGCAATAATGATTATAGCTATATCGTCAATACCCTGAGCGCAGATTTAAACCTTCCGTTTACTTGGCTAAATTTTGAGTTAGGTGGAAAATATTCCCATTTCAGGACCAATAACGTCTCTGAGTTTGGAAGTAGAAATGGTTTTTTATATAAAGAAACGGTAACAGCCTTCTATGCAGATGTCAATCGAATGTTTGGTTTTTTTTACGCCAAAGCTGGTTTACGATATTAACACACCAATGATGATGGAATAACATTAGAAGGGCTGTCAGTTTCTAATAAATATGATCACTGGTTCCCATTTGCAGAAATCTCATACAATCCTTCAGATAATCATTCCTTTGCCTTAAGCTACAGCAAACGTATTGACAGACCTTCTATGAATGATATGAATCCTACACGTGTTTTTCGTAACACCTACACATACACCGAAGGTAACGATAGACTTACACCATCGGTCATGGACAATTTGGAGTTTAACTATGTGTTTAAAGGAAATTTCTCTTTAAACCTGTATTATTATCACACATCTGATGCCATACAGAATCTGACTCAGGTAGTGGATGACTTGTTCACCAAGTATTCTCCAAAGAATTGTCTTACCATTAATACTTTTGGTACAGATGCTAGTTATAATTTCTCATTTGGAAAATTCAATTTGTATTCAAGTGTATCTATGTTCTACGTTAAAGCAAAATCTTACGTCGACGAGCTGGATGACAAAGATTTGCGAAGTCTGAATACATCTTTTTCTGCCAATTTAAGTTACCGTTACAAAGTTTTGAACTTTTATGCGAACTATTATCATGTGCTTCCAGGAATAGAAGAATCCTTTCACACTGGAAACCTCGATAGTGTCGGCTTAGGATGCAAGATTGATATTATTAAGAACAAACTTCTTTTGAATATACAAGCCCAAGACATCTTTAGTGGTACTAAGAGCAATAACAGAACTGAATATAAAGATTATGTCTTTAGAAACAGAATAAACAATGACAACACCTCATTCCGTGTGGGATTGACTTATAATTTCGGCAAGCAAAAAGCTAAAAAGGCAGATATAAACATCAGCAACAATGAAACTAATCGCTTGCCTGATATAAAGAAATAAGAAAATGAAAATTATACAAAGTTTTTGGACCGGCAACAAGAATAGTTTGACCGATAGTTATGGATGGCTTTTACCTATATTCAACTATCTGAGCTGGATTATTAGTTGTAATCAGTTACGACGTTATTATGATGATGTTACTTTGGTAACCGACAGTCAAGGATATGATGTTCTTATCAACAAATTGCACTTGCCATATACGGATGTAATCGTATCTCTTGACTGCCTGAATCATTATAATCCGAACTTGTGGGCATTGGCAAAAATTAAGGCCTACCAGTCTATAAAGGAACCATTTATCCCAAATCGGTCATTAGAAAAAGCTTCT
>ULMC01034171.1_pt1 | contig 29946 bp, 26 predicted proteins | sample 1951541 | NCBI WGS metagenome assembly ULMC01 (sample SAMEA4835539, study PRJEB28245) | human gut metagenome | biome: gut microbiome; material: fecal sample | place: Denmark | collected 2008 | reverse complement strand
TCACACCTAGTCCCTTTGGTTGTCTCCCTCGTTAATAGCAGCAACGTTATTAAATGGAATAGCGAGACCGAGAAGTGCTATCTTACGAACAGAACTATCGGGAGCTTGCTATCACAGTAAAAACATAAAACATTTCCGTCAAGCCGAAAACAGAAACCATATTGCAAAAAACAATTCTTACTTTCTCCCCCTTCCCCCTTGTTAAAAAAGTCGAAGAATTATCGATAATTCTTCGACTTTTTGTATTTAATTTGCAAATTTATTGTAAACTCCTCTTTTATTTTTGTTTTGCTTGAAAAAGAACCGTTTTCCGTGTATAATATATTTATCTGTAATTGTAAAAGTAACCGCGGTTCAAACCGCATTAAAATAAAAGGGACACAGTTTTATGAAACTGATTTTAAGTAAGATCAAAACCTATTTCGGAAAACTGGATAAACTGCTGCTGTTCATGTGTGCCGGCATTGCGTGCTTTGCGGTATTTATTCAGTATACGCTCTATGAAAACGACATCAGTTCGGCTGTTACCGCAAGCCAGTACAAGACACAGCTGATAGCCTTTATCGGCGGTATTGTAATAGCTCTTGTGCTTGCGGCAATAAATTACAAATTTATTGCAAAGCTATGGTTTATCTATGTCCCGGTCGGACTGGGACTTACGCTTTTATTGTTCACACCGCTCGGACTTCAGCGAGAAGGTGCGGATGACATAGGCTGGTTGGATCTCGGAATAGCCACGATCCAGCCCTCGGAAATACTTAAGCTTGCGTTTATTCTTTCCCTGGCTTTTCACCTGTCAAAGGTCGAGGACAGAATGAATGAACCGATACATTTCATTCTTCTTTGCATTCACGGTGCGATACCGACACTGCTTATAAGGCAGACGGGAGATGACGGCTCGGCTATAGTATTCCTTTTCATCTTCCTTTGCATGATGTTTGCGGCAGGACTTTCCTGGAAATATCTTGTTATGATAGCGGTCGCAATCCCTCCGGCTGTCTATGTTTTGTGGAACTATCTTATGCAACCGCACCAACAGAAACGTTTTCAGGTGCTGTGGGATGCGCAGATGCAGGAGGACGAAGCACTCGGGATATATATGCAACAACGTGTCGGCAAGATAGCGTTAGGTTCAGGCGGACTTACGGGGCAAGGGCTTTCCGGCGGAGAGTATACCTATGTTCCCGAAATACACAACGACTTCATTTTTTCATATATCGGAATGACAATGGGACTGCTCGGCTGTCTGCTTGTAGTGGGACTTATCGCGGTACTGTCGCTTAAAATACTGTCAAACGCAAGCGGTGCAAAGGATACGCTCGGCAGACTTATCTGTATCGGTGTATTTGCGCTTATCGTATTTCATACAACAGTCAATATAGGAATGGTGCTCGGTGTTGCACCGGTTATAGGAATACCGCTTCCGTTCTTCAGCGCAGGCGGCACCTCCGGGATATGCCTTTTTGTAGCGATAGGTCTTGTGCTCAGTGTAAGCTATCATAACTCGACCAAATACAGAATGTTCTATACCGAAAAGGAATAAATCAAACGGATTTAACTCCCCACGGGAGAAAAGATAAAGCAGATAAAGCAAAATGAAAGGAAACGATCATGGCAAAAAAGACAATACACACACTCGAGGAAATTTACCCGGAGAGTGCAGTGAAGGCTCAGAAAGAAAGATATGAGAAATCGGCGGAAGAATTTAAGAGCATTTTCGGCGGCAGCGATTCGCTTCGTTATTTCTCAGCCCCCGGACGCACGGAAGTCGGCGGCAATCATACCGACCATAATCACGGCAAAGTTCTTGCGGCAAGCGTAAACCTTGATGTCATTGCAGTAGTTGAGCCTACAGATGACAATATCATCACAGTTAAGAGCGAGGGATTCCCGCAGGATACAGTTGACATATCGGACCTTTCGGTTCATGAAAACGAAAAGAATACATCTGCTTCTCTTATCAGAGGTGTTGCCGCAGGCTTTAAGAACAACGGCTTTAATATAGGCGGCTTCAAGGCTTATACGACATCAAACGTTATGAAGGGCTCGGGTCTTTCAAGCTCTGCGGCGTTTGAAGTTCTTATAGGAAATATACTTTCGGGCATCTACAACGCAGGTGGTATCAGCGCTGTAAAGATAGCCCAGATCGCGCAGTATGCGGAAAACGAATATTTCGGCAAGCCCAGCGGTCTGATGGATCAGATGGCAAGCTCGGTGGGCGGCTTCGTTGCTATTGACTTCAAGAATACACAGGCACCTATCATTGAGAATATCCCCGTTGATTTCTCATCATACGGACACGCGCTGTGCATAATCGACACTAAGGCAGACCATGCCGATCTTACAGACGAATACGCCGCTATCCCCCGTGAGATGATGGCAATAGCAGGCTATTTCTCAACAGAATATCTCCGCGAAATATCACGTGCTGACGTTATTCTCAATATGAGCATTTTAAGGCAGAAGTTCGGCGATCGTGCCGTTCTGCGTGCGCTCCACTTCTTTGAGGAAAACGAGCGTGTGGACAAGCTTGTGCATTCGCTCAAGCATGGACATTTCGAAGATTTCTTAAGCTCGATAAACGAAAGCGGAAATTCCAGCTACAAGTACTTACAGAATATATTTGCCGTTTCCGATTATACCCATCAGGCAGTCGGAATTGCACTGAACGTTGCAGAGCACGCTCTCACAAGAAAGGGCGCTTGCAGAGTTCACGGCGGCGGTTTTGCGGGAACTATACAGGCGTTTGTTCCGCAGGACATCTTAAAGAGCTTTATCGTTGATATTGAAAAGGTGTTCGGCGCAGGAAGCTGTCATGTTCTTTCAATACGTCCCGTTGGCGGTACTGAGGTAGAGCTTTAATTGTGCTGATGGTGATATTGTTTATATAAGTTGAGCTTTGCAAATAACGATTTGTTACATTGGAACATTGTGACAGCAGTATATCTGCTTCACTTTTCGTAGGGGAGGGGCTCGCCCCTCCTGATGTATCGTTATAATCATAGCGAATAATTGATTGTGTCAGATTGAACGACTGAAATACCTCGAGAGGGGCAATGCCTTAAACGTGTGTGCCCACCATACAGACTTGCGATGACGATGATAAATGGCTTAATACGGCGTTTTTAAAATAAACGCCGCAGGCGTATCCACAATTATTCATTATTCATCATTCATTATTCATTCCCTAATGGTGATGAGTATTCCCCGATAAAACAAAAAAACAGCCCCGCAGGGCTGTTATCAGGGGACTGTTGTCTGTTAAATAACAAATTCTTCGTATTCGTGTTTATGGAGCTTGTCTACGAGTGCTGTTACCGCAATACCGTCCTCGCGATACTCCTCGCTCAGCACCTTTCCGTGCGAGTGGAGCGCCGCCGCCAGTCCCGACTTGTCATACGGTATCAGCATTTCCATACGGCTTACCTTATCGGTAAGGTTATCCGATATAGCTTTCAGCAATTTGTCAAATCCCGTACCGTTCTTTGCGGAAATCATTACCGTATTTTCGGCAGGCGGCAGTTCATAATCGAGCTTGTCGCACTTGTTGAGAACAGTAATCACGGGTATTTCGCCGCAACCGAGCTCAGACAGCAGAGAAAGCGTTGTTTCTGCTTTCTCCTTGGCTTCCGGGTCGGACACGTCACAGACGTGCAGGATTATATCCGCGCTTGCCGCTTCTTCAAGCGTTGACTTGAACGCTTCTACAAGGTGGTGAGGAAGCCGTCTTATAAGTCCTACCGTATCAACGAGCGTAAGACTTCTTCCGTCCGGCAGTTCGATCGCCCTTGATGTAAGATCAAGAGTAGCGAACAATTTATCCTCGGCAAGCACACCGGCATCCGTGAGAGCGTTGAGCAAGGTCGATTTTCCCGCGTTCGTATATCCTACGATCGCACCCACGCACACGCTGTCCTTTTTTCTGCGGCGGCGTGACAGCTCACGGCGCTTTTCAAGTTCTTTAAGCTCATCGCTGAGCTTTTCAATCCTGCGTCTTATATGACGGCGGTCTGTTTCAAGCTGGGTTTCACCCGGTCCTCTCGTACCGATACCGCCGCCAAGACGTGATAATGACGTACCTATTCCCATAAGGCGCGGCAGACGGTATTTGAGCTGGGCAAGCTCAACCTGAAGCTTACCTTCGTTTGTCACTGCTCTGCCTGCAAATATATCAAGTATCAGCATTGTGCGGTCAATGACGCGCACCGAGGTTATATCCTCAATGTTGCGTATCTGACTGGAGCTTAGCTCCATATCAAATATAATAAGCTGTGCGTCGAGGTCCTTTGCGGCAAGGCTCAGTTCCTCTATCTTACCCTCTCCGAGGATAGTCGCACTTTCGATAGCAGGACGCTTCTGAATAATACGGCACACTGCCACCGCACCTGCGGTTTCAGCCAGTTCTTCAAGCTCGTCCATAGATATTTCCGCATCATATTCGCCGGTATCAACACCTGCGAGTATGGCACGGGTCAATTCGTTTTCCTTTAAGATCGGATTGTTTACGGTTAATTCGTTCATAATGTTCCTTTCCGGTTTGTTAATAATACAGTAAATATATGCGGTATTCCGCAAAAGGTGGTAATCTTTATGAAGTTTCAAGAATACGACGTGATCATTGTCGGCACAGGTGTTTCGGGTCTTTATGCGGCGCTGAACCTTGACAGCAGTATGAAGATACTCATGCTCTCAAAGCGTGAGCTGACACTTTGCAACTCGGCTCTCGCACAGGGCGGTGTTGCCGCTGTAATGGATACGTCCAACGACAACTACGAACTGCACATCAAGGACACTCTTATAGCCGGCGGCTACAAGAACAATATCGACAATGTACGCATACTTGTCGAGCAGGGTCCGAAGGACGTTAAGAATCTGCTCAATTACGGAGTTGACTTTGACAGAAAGCAGGACGGCTCAATCGACCTTACCCTTGAGGGCGGTCACTGCCGTCACAGAATCGCTCACCACAAGGACAGCACAGGCTTTGAGATAGTTACTTCGCTTATCGAGGGTGTAAAGAAGCTGTCCAATGTCACAATTCTTGAAAACACTCACCTGCTCGGTCTTACCAAGCGAGGCGACGATTTCCTGTTTGATGTGCTTCACGAAGGAAAGCACAGCTATTATACCACAAAGAACACCATACTTGCAACAGGCGGTATAGGAAGAGTTTACGATTATACCACAAACTCGGCAATCGCTACCGGTGACGGCATACAGTTTGCATACAATATGGGCGCTGATATTCAGCATCTGAGCTATGTGCAGTTCCACCCCACAGCCTTTGCCGACCACGAAAACCGTGAGTGCTTCCTTGTATCCGAGGCGGTAAGAGGCGAGGGCGCATATCTGCTCAACTGCAACAAGGAACGTTTTATGCATAAGTATGAGCCTGAGCGTAAGGAGCTTGCTCCCCGTGACGTGGTTTCCAAGGATATGATGAAAGAACAGAAAGAAACGGGCAGCGACAAGTTCTATCTTGATATTTCGTACAAGGATCCCGAATTTATCAAAAACCGCTTCCCTATGATATATAGCAAGGTTCTTGAAAAGGGCTATGATATGACAAAAGAGCCTATCCCGATATATCCTTGTCAGCACTACCTTATGGGCGGTATAGGCGTAAACGGACACGGCGCAACAAATGTCAAAGGCTTATATGCCGCAGGCGAATGTGCGCATACCGGCGTTCACGGTATCAACCGTCTTGCAAGTAACTCACTGCTTGAGGCACTGGTATTCAGCCGTCTTATTGCCGAGGATATCAATAAGAACAATGTTCATCACGAGCTCGGAACGGTTGAATTTGATTATCCGTCACCCGATGGCAAGCCGCTCCCTAAGGGAATACGCACCGAGATAAGACACATAATGCAGCGCTCTTATTTCGTTGTGCCGGACTATGTAGAAGCGGCTAAGGATATAAAGCGCGTAACGGAGCTTAAAGACCTGCTTGATAACGGCGGTTTCGAGGTAACTCCCGACTATATTGAAGCTAAGTCGCTGACTACCGTTGCTTACATAATCCTCAGCGAAGTGGTTGCAGAGGGAAAGGAAAAGGGCATTATATAATGAAATTATTACAGTTTTACGTTGACGATCTGATAAAAAGAGCGATAACAGAGGATATAAACTACATAGACAGCACTACCGACCTGCTTATTGACGAGGACGATATATCCGAAGCCTATTTTGTATCAAAGGCTGACGGTGTGCTTGCGGGAATTGATGTTGCAATGCGTGTTTTCACATTACTTGACGACACTATCGAGATGAATATTCATTTCAAGGACGGTGACGCTATAAAGAAGGGCGATGTTATCGCCGAGTTCAAGGGTCACACCTGCGCTATGCTGAAAGCCGAGCGTACAGCGCTCAATCTTTTACAGCATATGAGCGGTATTGCAAGCTATACAAACAAGTGCGTAAAGGCAGTCGAGGGTACTGATGCTTCTATCGCAGATACGAGAAAAACGCTCCCCGGCTTACGTCCTTTGCAGAAATACTCAGTAGTGGCAGGCGGCGGAAGAAACCACCGCTACAATCTTACAGACGCGGCTATGCTCAAGGACAACCACATTGACGCGTATGGCGGTATTACACAGGCTGTTACCGCTCTGCGTAAAAAAGCGGGACATATGCTTCAGATTGAGGTCGAAGTGCGCAACTTTGACGAGCTGAACGAGGCGCTTGCGGTAAAGGCTGACGTTATAATGCTTGACAATATGAGCTGTGAGGATATGAAGAAAGCGGTAGAGATAAACGCAGGCAGAGCAAAGCTTGAAGCAAGCGGAAACGTAACGCTTGACAATATCCGTGACGTTGCGCTGACAGGTGTTGATATAATCAGCCTTGGCGCGCTTACACACAGCGTAACGGCTTTTGATATTTCGATGAAGTGGAAGAAGAAAGCATGACAAACTGCGACTGCTGCGTAAACTATGTCTATGACGATGAGTACGACTGCTACACCTGTCTTGTAAACCTTGACGAGGACGAAATGCGCCGCTTTATAACAGGCGACAATTACAACTGTCCGTATTTCAGAAACGACGACGAATATGAGCTTGCAAGAAAGCAGTAAGCTGAAAGGAAAAGCTATGACAAAGATACCGAGGGGTGACAAATCATATATCGGAAAGACTGTCACTGTGACGGTTGACCGACCGATAGGCACACATCATCCCAAGCACCCGGAGATAGTATATCCGATAAACTACGGCTATGTCGAGGGGCTTCTCGGCGGTGACGGCGAGGAGCAGGACGTATATATTCTCGGTGTTGATAAGTCCGTTGACAAGGCAGAGTGCGTTATCATCGCAACGATAATGCGCACCGATGACAACGAGGACAAGTGGGTAGGTGTTCCGGCTGAGCTTGTCGGCACGGAGCTTTGCTGTGAGTGCAATATAGTGAACGCCGTGCATTTTCAGGAGCAATTCCACACCGCTGAGATATTTGCCTTATATGAAAAGACCTGCGGTGCGGTAATGTACACAGGCGACAAGGGTAACCGCAGATACTTCCTTATCAAGAATAACAGCGGTCATATCGGCTTTCCGAAGGGTCATATCGAGTACGGCGAAAGTGAGCGTGAAACAGCTCTGCGTGAGGTTTTCGAGGAATGCGGACTTAAAACGGAATTAGATGAAAATTTCCGTGCGGAGTATACATTCCACACGCTTGATAACACCGAAAAGACAAGCGTATTCTTTGCAGGAAGATTTGACAGGGATGCCGCAGTTACCATTCAGCAGGAAGAGGTAATAGGCGACTGGCTGTTAAGCTACGAGGACGCTGTGAACAAGCTGAACTGGGAACAGGATAAGGGTATACTGAAAGCCTGTGAGGAGTACCTGAACAGGAAGAGTAAGTAAGATAAGTATATCAAATAACCGCAGTATCGGATAGATACTGCGGTTTACTGTTGAATTGTTTAACAATATATGCTAAAATAACGTTGAGGGAAACCTTGAATGTTACGAAAGAAGGTACAATATGCAAAAGAGCAATATTACGCCCAAAAACGCAAGTCCGACCGAACAAAGCAAAACCTACACAAATATCCGAAAAAGCATTATCTCCGCTCAAAGCAAGATATACACGGCTGTCAATTCGGCGATGGTTCAGGCTTATTGGGAGATCGGCGAACAAATCTATATTGCCTGCGGTGAAAATGAACGTGCAGAATACGGTAAAGGTCTGCTGAACTTTCTTTCGGATAAGCTGACAGCTGAATTTGGAAAAGGGTTTGATGTAAGAAATTTGCAGATGATGCGAAAATTCTATCTCATGTATCCAAATACGAACACACTGTGTTCGCATTTGAGCTGGTCGCATTATCGTGTGCTTATGAGAATTTCGGATAGTAAGCGTAGGACATGGTATACAGATGAATGTGCTAAATCGGGGTGGAGCGTGCGTCAGCTTGAGCGGCAAATAAACACAATGTTTTATGAACGCCTCCTTTCAAGCCGTGACAAGGAAACTGTTGAAGCGGAAATACAGACAACCGAGCCTGCTCCGGAGTATGAAAAGATAATCCGTGATCCTTATGTTCTTGAGTTTCTTGATTTGCCTGCTAACCCTCATTTTTATGAAAAGGATCTCGAGCAAGCATTGATAGATCATCTCCAGAAGTTTTTGCTTGAACTCGGAAGAGGTTTCAGTTTTGTGGCACGGCAGAAGAAAATCTCCTTTGACGGCAGACAATTCTATATAGACCTTGTATTCTATAATTACATTCTCAAATGCTTCGTGCTTATAGATCTGAAACTGGGAGATCTGACTCATCAGGATTTAGGTCAAATGCAGATGTATGTAAACTATTATACGAGAGAGCTTATGAACGACGGTGACAATCCGCCGATAGGTATCGTTCTTTGTGCCGATAAGAGCGATTCTATTGTAAAATATACACTGCCCGAGAATAACACTCAGATTTTTGCTTCAAAGTATATGACCTGCATTCCAAGTGAGGAAGAATTCAAGCAGGAGATCCGCCTTGATGATTTTCACGCAAGAAGCGAATAACACAACCGGCTTTACCGCAGTTATACTCAGCATTTTATCTTTTAACAAAAAAAGAAATAACCGCCCCAGTCGCAAACAGAAGGCGGTTATTTTTTAACCACTCAAAGGGAGCGACCGTCTGTCGTTTCCCTCTTTTTGTATCTTTATCAGATGAATATCAAGCACGCAATTAACGCTGAATTAAAACCCGCTTACTTCTTCTTTATAACCGTTCCCTGTCTTGTTTCCTCAACAATATAGCCCATTGCGGTTATCTTATCTCTAAGCTCATCGGCAAGTGCGAAGTTCTTATCCTTTCTTGCCTGCTTTCTCTGCTCGGCAAGCTCAAGAATTTCGGCAGGAAGCTCCTCGGCTGTATCGGCGGGCTTTTCGTTTACAGCCTTTGCCTTTTCGATAAGCGACAGCGAAAGCACCTTGTCGAAGTCGGCGATAAGCGCCAGCTTTGTTGCGGGTGTGGTGTCAGCCTTCAACACATCATACAATGCGGTAATTGCAAGCGATGTATTTATATCGTTATCCATAGCGGCGGTGAAGCCCTCACGGAGCTTATCGTAAGCCGCCTTGTCGACCTCGCCCTGCTCTGCCTTTAAAAGCTGTGCTATCTTAGCGACCAGCTTTTCGTATGCGCCCTTTGCGTTGTCAAGATTTTCATAAGAGAATACGAGCGACTTTCTGTAGTGTGACAGCAGGCAGAAGAAACGGTATATCACGGGGTCGTAGCCCTTGCTCTCAAGCAGGGATACTGTAAGGAATTCGCCCTTCGACTTGCTCATCTTGCCGCTGTTTGTATTGAGGTGGTGAACGTGGAACCAGTAGTTGCACCACTTATGACCGAGGTAAGCCTCGCTCTGTGCTATCTCGTTTGTGTGGTGGGGGAATGCGTTGTCGATGCCGCCGCAGTGAATGTCAAGATATTCACCGAGATGCTTCATGCTTATGCAGCTGCACTCGATATGCCAGCCGGGGTAACCTACTCCCCACGGGCTGTCCCACTTCAGCTCCTGATCGTCAAACTTTGACTTTGTGAACCACAGAACGAAGTCAGCCTTGTTTCTCTTGTTGCCGTCCTCCTCAACGCCTTCACGGACACCAACCGCAAGGTCTTCCTCCTTGAAGTCGTTGAAAACATAGTACTTTTCAAGCTTTGAGGTATCAAAGTAGATGTTTCCGCCTGCTTCATAAGCGTAGCCCTTTTCTATAAGAGAAGAAATTACCTTTATGAAATCTGCGATACAGTGCGTTGCAGGCTCAACAACGTCGGGACGCTTGATGTTCAGCTTCGTGCAGTCCTCGAAGAAAGCATCTGTGTAGTACTTTGCTATCTCCATAACTGTCTTATGCTCACGCTTTGCGCCCTTAAGCATCTTGTCATCGCCTGTATCTCCGTCACTTGTCAGATGTCCTACATCGGTGATGTTCATAACACGCTTTACATCATAGCCGACATAGCGCAGGTACTTTTCGAGCACGTCCTCCATAATGTAGCTGCGGAGGTTGCCTATGTGCGCAAAGTGATACACGGTAGGTCCGCAGGTGTACATATTTACCTTGCCCTCGACATTCGGTACAAATTCTTCCTTTTTGTGTGACAGTGAATTATATAACTGCATTTTCTTATCCTCGCTTTTATTTAATATTGTTTTCTTTAAGCTCTTCTCTTAGCAGGTCTATCTCGCTCTGCATTGTTTCAAGCCGGCTCTGCAAAGCGCATATCTGCTGTGCCACAGGGTCGGGAATGTGTATCTGGTCAAGATCGCAGGCATTGACCCTCTGACCGTCACGGCGTACTACCCTTGCGGGAACGCCGACTGCCGTTGAGTTTGGAGGCACTTCGGACAGCACAACGGCATTTGCGGCTATCTTTGCGTTATCGCCTACCTTGAAAGGTCCGAGAACCCTTGCTCCCGAGCCTACCATTACATTGTTGCCGAGCGTGGGATGACGCTTTCCGGTATCCTTACCCGTACCGCCGAGCGTTACGTTCTGATAAAGCGTACAGTAGTCGCCTATCTCGGTGGTTTCGCCTATTACAACGCCGCTTCCGTGGTCGATGAACAAGCCCTTTCCTATCGTTGCGCCGGGGTGGATCTCAATACCCGTCTTGCGCAAAGCCCGCTGTGAGATCCATCTGGCTATGAAATAGTGCTTCTTAAGATACCATTTATGCGCCCTGCGGTATGCCCTTACAGCCTTGAAGCTGGGATACAGGAAAAACACCTCGAGATCGCTCTTTACGGCAGGATCTCGTTCTCTGACCGATTTTATATCCGCTTTAATTTTATCGAACATATGTTTCCTACCCTTCTCCGAAAATAAAAACGCCTCCGTCTGCATAACAGACGAAGGCGGTTCGTACCACGGTTCCACTTCGCTTCGGAGCTTGCGCTCCCTTTATGTCTTTAACGCAGACTACACGGGCAGAGATACTTGTAAAATATTTTCCCTCTGCCGACCCGGATAAAAATATCCGCACAGCCGCACTTCGCCGAAAATCCGTCTGCCGTCTTTCACCTGACACGGCTCTCTGTAAGACTTCATTTTCCGGGTACTCTTGCCGTACACGGTCTTTACATCTATATTTTACTATATGCTTAGTGTATCATAAATGCAACGCCGTGTCAAGCGGAAAAATATGAAATAGGAAACTCACTCCGTTATATTCTTTGCAATAGGCAGTCTAACGCAGACGAGCGTTCCCTTGCCGAGCTCACTGTCCAATGTCACCGTTCCGCCGTAGCAGTTAACGATATGCTTTACTATAGAGAGCCCTAGTCCCGTACTGCCCTCTTTTGTACTTCTGCCTTTATCTACTCTGTAGAAACGCTCAAATACACGGTTAAGCGACTCCTTAGGTATTCCTATGCCGTTATCCTTTACATAGATGCAGCCTATCTCCCCGACATTGTGAAGCGTTATCTCTACCTTACCGCCGTCCTTATTGTATTTCACCGCATTGCTGACTATGTTTTCGACAAGCTCGTAAATGTGCTTGTATGCGGCGTGTACTGTAAAGCCGTCACCCGACAGTTCTATCGTCACATTCTTTGCCGATGCGGACGGCTCCAGGCATTCCTTTACTGCGGCGCATATCTCGGACAGCTTACAGTCGGTTATCTCTTCGGCTGTCGTCTTGTTTTCAAGCGAGGATATTTCAAGGATATCGCTGATTATGGTTGACATTCTTTTGGCTTCGGTGAGAATTTTTCCGATGTAATAGTCCTTCTTATCCTTAGGCACAAGTCCGTTTTCAAGAAGCTCGGCAAAGCCAGAGATCGCCGTCAACGGAGTTTTCAGCTCGTGTCCTGCGTTGGCGAAGAAATCGGCTTTCAGCTGTTCGGACATACGCTTGTCGGTAACGTCACGGATAACCATAAGTCCACCATGCATAGCATCTATTCCGCTCTTTGAAACAGGGAATATCTGAACGAGCAGTATCCTGCCGTCAACTGTGCTTTCAATATTTACCGTCTTATCCTCGTTTGCCGCCTTTTCAGCCCCGCTTATTATCTCCGGCTTTCTTGCAAGCTCGGGAACTGTCAGGATACGGCTGTCCTTGGAAGAGCCGAGCAGCTTCAGTCCCGCGCGATTGATAGATATCACGGAAAGGTCGTTATCATAGAGTATAACACCGTCCTGTAAGCTCTCAAGTATGAAGCGTTCCTTTTCACGCTCGTTTTCAAGCGTTTTCATATTATCCTGTATGCTCTTGCGCATAAAGTTGAACATCGTAACGAACTCGTCAAGCTCAGGGTACTTGTGCGAGGGTATCTCTTCGAGCTCGGCGGCGTTTTCATTGCTTACATCCTTCATCTTGCCCATAGCCGCAGATATACTGTTGATAGGCCTCATTATCTGCCGTGCGACACTGCTTACCGCTATAAGTCCGGCAACTATACCTATTGCGGCGGCTATAAGCATAGGTGCAATGAACATCGAAGCAAAATCCATATAGCTGTTTATGTTATAGCTTATACGGATTATATCGTCGTCCTTTACCTTCATAGCGGCATATATCTGATTTTTCCCGAGTGTCTTTGAATATCTTACCGATACCCCGCTTCCCGTAAGCTCGGCTTGCTTTATCTCCTCACGGCTGTTGTGATTGTCATCAGGCTCACCGTCTATATAGGTATCTACAAATACAGTGCCGTCCTTATTGATAAAGCTCACTCTGGCATTGCCGATAAGTGAGCTTAATCTGTAAGCGAGATCATAGTCGTGGCTTGGTTCGTCCTCATATATCTCGCGGATAAGCCCGAGAGAGGTCAGCATATCGCTTTTTCTGACATTCTGTTCCGTACTTGAAAGCAGTGCGGTCGCAGAAACAATACACACCGACATAACTATCGCTATCACAATAAGAAAACGTACTATAAGTGCTTTTTTCATCTGTACGTCCTCCCGTTATTCTCCTATAAATCTGTAGCCGATACCTCTCACCGTCTTGATAAGATGTGCGTTATCGGCATCATCGCTGAGTTTTTTCCTTAGCGTTCCTATGTGCATATCAAGCGTTCGCGTTTCACCGACAAAATCTATGCCCCATACCTTTGTCAGAAGCTCCTCGCGGCTGACAACTCTTGACCGGTTCTTAAGAAGATACAGCAACAGCTCATACTCTTTCAGCGTAAGTTCGACCTGCTGTCCGTCACGGCTAACCTCACGCAGAGAAGTATTCACCGTAATCCCGCCTGCGGTCAGCTTATCCGATGCGCTTTCGGCAGATATTCTGCCCGCACGTCTGAGTAATGCCTTTATTCTTGCGGCAAGCTCCATAACGCCGAACGGCTTTGTAAGATAATCGTCTGCTCCGTTTTCAAGCCCGAACACCTTGTCTATCTCGGCTGATTTTGCTGTAAGCATCAGTATCGGAGTATCCTTTGTTTCTTCCTTTTCGCGAAGGAGCTTGACCGCCTGTACACCGTCTATACCCGGCAGCATTATGTCAAACAGGAATATATCCGGCACTTGCTTTGCTACAGCCGCAAGACAGTCCTCCGCACTTACAAAGCTCTCGACCTCGTATGAGTAAGCGGAAAGAGCCACTGTTACCAATTCTCTTATACTGTCATCGTCCTCGGTTATGTAGACACGTTCAGCCATTATTCCAGCCTCCAAAGTTTATATAATACGGGTATTCTTATATTCACCCGTCTTGAAGAACTCCACCCACTCGCAGATATTTACAGCATGGTCGGCTATTCTTTCAAGATACTTTACTATCATCAGGGCATCGACCGCTACCTCGCCGCTGCAATGCTCGCTCTTTATAAGCTCGACTATACGGTTTCTTATTGAAATGAACAGGTCATCGACCTCATCGTCCGCCTTTATCGTTTCATTTGCAAGCGTCATATCTGTAGTTACAAATGAGTCGATAGAGTGAGATACCATTATTATAACCTTTTCGCTCATAGTCTGTATCTCTTTTACTATATGCATAATGGTGGATACATCGGCTGTAAGGCTGATCTCAGCAATATCTGCGGCATTGTCGGCGATACGCTCCATATCGGTCACCATTTTCAGCGCCGCAGAAACCTTACGCAGATCCCTTGCGACAGGCTGTTCACGAAGTATTATCGACAGGCACTGACTTTCGATGTTCTTCTCTTCCTCATCTACCTGTCTGTCGCCGTCTACTACTTTTTTTGCAAGCTCAGTATCACTGTCACGCAGTGCTGTGATAGATGACGCTATAGCCTCCTCTATCATACCGCCCATACGGATAAGATCGTTATTCAGCTTGCCGAGCTTATGCTCAAATGTTTCTCTCATTTTTCTTTGCCCTTTCTAATATAATATCACATATAACGCCGAAAATCAACCGAAACGTCCCGTGATATAATCCTCTGTACGCTTATCCTGGGGTCGTGAGAACAACTCTTCGGTAGGTGCATACTCAACCATTTCGCCTACAAGGAAAAATGCGGTGTAGTCCGAAATTCTGGTTGCCTGCTGCATATTGTGAGTTACGATAGCAACGGTGTACTTTTCCTTCAGCGTGTTCATAAGCTCTTCGATTTTCAATGTAGATACGGGGTCAAGCGCAGATGTCGGTTCGTCCATCAGGATTATTTCCGGCTGAACCGCGATCGCTCTTGCTATGCATATTCTCTGCTGCTGACCGCCCGAAAGGCTGAGAGCGGACTTATGCAGTCTGTCCTTTACCTCGTCAAAAACAGCCGCACCGATAAGGCTCTCCTCAACTATCCTGTCAAGCTTTGCCTTGCTTTTTATGCCGTGAACTCTCGGACCGTATGCTATATTATCGTATATGCTCATTGGGAACGGATTTGGCTTCTGGAACACCATTCCTATCCTGCGGCGCAGTACGTTTGTATCAACACCGTCCGCATAGATATCCTCACCGTCAAGCAGGAACTGACCTGTGATCTTACAGTCAGGAACAAGGTCATTCATACGGTTAAGGCTTTTAAGATATGTAGACTTACCGCAGCCCGAAGGACCTATAAATGCGGTTATCTTGTTTGTCTTTATATCAAGGTTTATATCCTTCAGCGCATGGTTTTCGCCGTAATAGAGATTTACGTTTCTTGTACAGAGCTTGACATCGCTCTGAGGTACGATTATATCTGACATTATTTATCCTCTTTTCTTGATTTACGGATTTATACCGAACGTTTCTTTCTTATTCTGTAGGCTACAAGCTTTGCACAGATATTGATTATAAGCACTGTCACAAGCAGTACAAGTGCCGTTGAGAATGCATATTTCATCTCTGCGCCGCCGCGCTGTGCGTATTGATAAAGCTGAACCGTGAGCGAGCCGCCCTGATTCATCACCTTGCCGAATATGTCGCCGATCGAGTTGATACCGACCTCAGCCGCAATACCTGCCGTGAAGATAAGAGCCGCAGATTCGCCGACTATACGACCGATAGACAGGATAACAGAGGTCAGGATACCATCGATACAGCTCGGGAGAACGACAGTTCTTATTGTGTGCCACTTTGGCGCGCCGAGACCTATTGCACCCTCCCTGTAGCCCATAGGGACTGTCTTTATCGCTTCCTGTGTGGTTCTGATAATTGTAGGAAGAACCATAATGGATAGCGTCAACGCACCTGTCAGCAGTGAGTAGTTTACCTTGAAGATATTGTAGAAGAACACGCTGCCGAAAAGTCCGTATATAATTGAGGGGATACCTGCAAGAGTTTCGGTGGTAAATTCGATTATTCTTGTGAGTCTGCCCTGCTTTGCATATTCGGTAAGATATATAGCCGCACCTACACCGATAGGCGTTGCGACTATAAGTGTTATCAGAACGAGATAAAGCGTATTGACTATATTACCGAGCACACCGTAATTTTCGTAAGGATATGAGAATGCAGGAGTTGTAAGGAAGTTCAGGCTCATACCCTCCGTACCCTTTATAACTATATAGATTATTATACCGAGCGTTAGCGCTACAACTATGCCCGATGAAAGGAATATCAACAGCTTAAGTATTATATCGCTCGGTCTTCTGCGCTTTGAGGTGAGTGAATTAGAAACTGTCTTTGCCATAACCGATCACGCCTTTCCTGCGGTCTTAGCCGCTTTTTCCTTCCTGCCGCCCTTTTTGAGTATGCCGTTGAGTATCAGATTTATTATCATAATGAATACGAACAACACAAGTCCGATCGCAAAGAGTGCTTCTCTGTGAAGTCCGCTTGAATACGGAAATTCGGCAACGATACCTGTTGTAAGGAACTTGACCGATGAGAACAGCTCGGGCATATTAGCACTGTTGCCCGCAACAAGAATGATCGCCATTGCCTCGCCTATTGCCCTGCCGACACCAAGGACGACACCGGACGCAATGCCCGACTTTGCGGCGGGGATAACTACCTTGAAGATAGTCTGTATCTTGGTAGCTCCCAGTCCGTAGCTTGCTTCTCTGTACTCTGAGGGTACTGCGCTTATTGCATTTTCGGAGATATTGATAATTGTCGGGAGTATCATTATCGCAAGCACGATTATAGCACTCGCAAGGTTTGCGCCGCCTGTGAACTGATGCTCGGGGTCGTTGGCATAAATGACCTCCTCCAGCGCATACATAAGCGGTTTTACAAGGTTAGCACCGAGAAGACCGTATATAACCGACGGGATACCCGCAAGAAGCTCGACCGCAGGCTTTACTACGTTCTTCATAGCCTTAGGTGCAAGCTCGGACATGAACACCGCTGTGAGAAGTCCTATCGGAACACCGATCACTATTGCACCGAGAGTACCGAATATTGACGTGAGTATCAGCGGAAGTATTCCGAACTGTTCTTTCTTTGCATACCAGGTGTCGCCGAACAGAAAATCGGTTAAACCGATCTTTCCGATAGCGGGCGCACCGGATATTATCATATATATCGTTATCATCAGAACGCATGCTACAGCAGTTATGCCACATACAGTGAAGATGTATTTCATCACACGTTCCGTTACATTCGTAAATCCTGATTTTTTACTTCTGATCGCAGATTTCTGTTTTCCTATCGTGCTCACCGCAATGGCTGCACCGCTCATTTTTTCCAAGTAAACCATCCTTTCGGGATCACATACAATATGCCTTAAACAGCAAATTCCGGTAACGGATTGCTACCGGAAAAGCCATTTACTGTATAGGAATTATCAACTTGATTTTTACTTTACGGGAACTGCACCCTGTGCAAGTACGAGTGCCTGACCTTCTTCTGAGAGAATGAAGTCGAGGTAAGCTTTTGCAAGCTTGTTATCGGAACCCTTGAGTGTTGCGCAGATGAAAGGTCTCTGTACTTCGTAAGCGCCGCTCTTTACATTTTCTTCTGTAGCTTCAACGCCGCCGACCTTGAGCGCCTTTACTGTTTCGTCAACGTTTGCAAGTGAAGCGTAACCGATAGCGCCGTCTGTTGTTGCAACTGCGTTGATAACTGAACCTGTAGACTCAAGTTCCTGTGCGTACTTCGGTTCCTTGTCGCCCATTACGATAGACTCGAAACCATCTCTTGTGCCGGAACCGTCCTCACGACCGATAACTACGATAGCCTTGTCATCGCCGCCGAGATCCTTCCAGTTTGTAATTTCACCCGAGTAAACCTTTGCGAGATCCTCTATTGTGATATCCTCAAGCTTGTTTGTAGGATTAACTACAAGAGCGATACCGTCAAGACCGATCACTGTTGCATCAAGCTTTTCGGCTTCTTCGTCCTTGAGCTTTCTTGATGAGTTACCGATGTCGCACTTGCCCTCGGAGGCTTCCTGGATTCCTGTACCTGAACCTGTGAGGTTTAAGTTGACTGTTACGCCCTTGTTCTTTTCCATGAAAGCGCCGTTGACAGCCTTGATAACCTTTTCCATTGATGTTGAGCCGTTCATTGACAGTGTACCGCTGAGCTCTTCTGTAGCGGAAGCTGATGCTTCTGCCGATGACGCTTCGCTTGCAGATGTGCCTGCAGCGGAAGATGTGCCAGCTGTACTGCTTGTTGCGCTGTCTGAACAGCCTGTTGCTGTAGCTACTAATGCTACGCCTGCGATAAGTGATATTAACTTCTTGTTCATGTTGTTTCCTTTCTTAAGGGTCATACCCCTCGGAGTTTCCTGATACTCCGTAATATTTATGTACATTTTTATCTGCCGTTCGGTATCCCTCCCGACTACATTTCATATTATAGTCGCAACGGACTTTACATTAAAGCAAGGAATGGTATAAAGTTTGTAAAGCTTTTGTAAAACTGTGTATTTCGCATAGCAAAGCCGATCTATGCACCGACTTTACATTTTTGCCGTGTGACTTTACATTTGATTTTTAACGCTTTACATTTCTCCGGTGTTCTGTTAAGACGCATTATATCTTGATTTAATGCTTAAATTATGATAGAATAAGGTCAAAGGTCATATGAAAGAAGGTAGACTATGCCACATTCATCAGGCGGAGGCTCTCACGGGGGCGGAAGCCACCACTCCTCATCACACAGCTCATCACACCGTTCATCAGGAGGAGGTTCAAGCAGAATAAGAACCAGCCGTACATATTTCCCCGGTGCAAGAAGATTCGTCTACTACAGAAACGGCGTTCCGAACTACGTCTACTCGGATACCGATTTATCAAAAGGTCCGAGCAAGCTGAGATTTTTAATGCTCATATTCTATGTACCGTTTGTTCTGGCGGCGTTCTTGATGATATCTACGTCTTTCGGCGTACCCGAAAAGCTGAAGGTGGATTATAACTCGCAAATAGTCATACAGGACGACGCTAACGTACTCGGAGATACAACAAAGCTCAGCGACGCACTTGAGGATTTCTTCAACACAACGGGTATTTCTCCTGCGGTAATGACTGTGTACAACTCCGACTGGGAGGATAACTATACCAACCTTGAGAAGTACGCTTATGAGCTTTATGTAAACCGGTTCTATGACGAAAAGCACTGGCTGATAGTGTATTCTCAGCCGAAAGATCCCGATGATGAATTCAACAACTGGTACTGGGAGGGTATGCAGGGTGATGATACCGACAGTATCATTACTTCATCCGTAGCATACGATTTTACAAACGATCTGCACAAGAGGTTGCTTGTCGAGGGAACAAAGGTAAACGACGCTATCACCGACAGCTTCAACGCACTTACTCCTACCGTAATGAAGTTCAGATTTGAGGGCGAAACCTTCGGAATAGGGCTCTTTATGCTCTTATTCGTCTGCATACACGCATTCTTCATGGTATTCTTCCGTCCGGACGCAAAGAAATACAAAGGTGCTGTGGAGGTCGCAATGGGAGAAAACGAAATTCATCTTGCAACAACCTCGGCTCAGACGGTCACAATGAAACAGGCAGCCTGCGAATACTGCGGAGGAGTCTATACTGTAGGCAGCTGCAACGTCTGCCCTCACTGCGGAGCGCCTATACAGCCGCAGGATTATACTGTTCCCGTAAGCAATAATACAAGCTCGACCGCTACAATAAGTACAACGACCACAAACACGCAGTAACAATTATTGAGGTATAATATGGACAGCTCGCAGATAATAAGTTCACCTATCGGCATTGTTCTGCTGATCATCGGCTCGGCTGTTGCAGCAGCGGCGCTTGTCAGCGTGATAATTCAGCTTTATAAAAGTCACGTTTCGGACAAAAGTATGCGCCGCGAATTTGCCGGTACGGATAAGGCTGAGCAAAAGAAATACAGACCTGTACCGAAAAAATTCAAAGCTCTCGAAGAACGTTTCCGGGAGCTTGATATTCCGCCTGTGTACTCGTTCACAGGCAATTGTCGCAGTGAGAATTTTATGATCACGGCAAAACGTGTATGTCTGATCTATATCTGTAGTCACACATTGAACGGTGAAGCGCTTGATAAAAAGGTGTTCATAAATTGCGAAAAGGCAGTGCAGTACATTTTCCGTGAGGTAATGGATATTGTTCTTAACAGCTACGGTGAAGAGGGGTATAAAGCGTACACCTCAAAGCTCAATGCCGGAGAAAAGTCTATGCTCGGTATATGAGCCGCCGGCTTCAAATTGTATATAAACACAAAAATCCCCTCCGCACCGCGGAGGGGATAATGTTTTTATAACGTAATAATTACTTGATAACTCTTACAGAGATAACAGACTCGCCTGCTCTTATCTTGTCGGCTACGCTGTCAGCATTGCCCTTGACATCAAGAACCGTGTAAGCATAGTCCTTCTTTGACTTGCTCTCCATATTCTCAATGTTCATGCCTGCCTCTGTGATGCAGGTTGTGATCTTGGCAATAAGACCTTCAACGTTCTTATGGATAACGCATATCTTAGCATCGCCCGCCATAGCCATTGAAACGTTGGGGAGGTTTACACTGTTCACGATGTTGCCGTTTTCAAGGTAATCCTTGATCTCGTTTGCTGCCATAACAGCGCAGTTATCTTCACTTTCGGGAGTGGAAGCTCCAAGGTGAGGAAGTGCAACAACGCCGTCAACACCGAGGATCTTGTCGCCGGGGAAGTCTGTAACATATGCTGCCATACCGCCGTTTGCGAGAGCCTCAACAACTGCGTCCTCGTTTACAAGACCGCCTCTTGCAAAGTTCATTATGCGGACGTTCTTCTTCATTGTCTTGATAACGTCTGCGTTTATCATATCCTTTGTTTCGGGAGTAAGCGGAACGTGTACTGTGATGTAGTCGCAGGTTTCAAATATCTCCTTGTTGCTCTTGACATACTTGACCTTGTTTGAAAGGTTGAGTGCGCCCTGAACAGAAAGGAACGGGTCAGCGCCGATAACCTCCATACCGAGCTCAGCCGCAGCATTTGCGACTAAAGCGCCGATAGCGCCAAGACCGATAACGCCGAGCTTCTTGCCCTTTATCTCAGGACCTACGAACTGGCTCTTGCCTTTTTCAACAAGCTTGCCGACCTCGTCGCCCTTGCCCTTTAAGGTCTTTGCCCAGTCAATAGCGGCTGTGACCTTACGGCTGCTGATGAGAAGACCGAGTATTACAAGCTCCTTAACTGCATTTGCGTTGGCACCTGGAGTATTGAATACTACAATACCCTTTTCGCTGCACTTGTCAACGGGGATATTGTTTACACCCGCACCTGCTCTGGCGATTGCAAGTAAATCATCGCCAAGCTCCATTTCATGCATAGATGCAGAACGAACGAGTATAGCCTGTGGGTTTTCTATGTCATCGCCTACTGCATACTTGCTTCTGTCAAGAAGATCAGTACCGCAAGCGGCGATCTTGTTTAATGTCTTTACGTTGTACATTGGTATATCCTCCTGTACTGAATTAAAATCAGCGCTTAAGCGTTTTCAGCTTCAAACTTCTTCATAAACTCAACGAGCTTTTCAACGCCCTCGATAGGCATAGCGTTGTAGATAGAAGCTCTCATACCGCCTACGGTTCTGTGACCCTTGAGGTTTACAAAGCCTGCCGCTGTAGCTTCCTTTACGAACTTTGCGTCAAGCTCCTCGTTGCCTGTTACGAAAGGTACGTTCATCAGCGAACGATCCTTCTTTTCAACCGTGCCCTTGAACAGCTTGGACTGATCGAGGAAATCGTAAAGGATCTTTGCCTTCTTCTCATTGTGAGCCTTCATAGCCTCAAGACCGCCCATCTTCTTTATCCACTTGAATACCTTACCGCAGATATAGATGCCGTAGCAAGGAGGTGTGTTATAAAGAGAATCAGCGTCAGCCTGTGTCTTCCACTTGAGCATTGTGGGAGTTGCGGGGTTAACGTCATCTCTGATGAGGTCTTCACGGATTATAGCGATAACAACACCGGCAGGACCAACGTTCTTCTGAACGCCGCCGTAGATAACGCCGTACTTTGTTACGTCAACAGGCTCTGATAAGAAGCATGAAGATACATCGGCTACAAGATCCTTACCCTTTGTGTTGGGTAACTGCCAGAACTTTGTACCGTAGATAGTATTGTTTTCGCAGATGTAAACATAGTCTGCATCTTCGGGGATATCAAGATCCGAGCAATCGGGGATATAGGAGAAAGTCTTATCTGCTGATGATGCAACAGCTACAACCTCGCCGTACTTCTGTGCCTCCTGATATGCCTTCTTAGCCCACTGACCTGTGATTATGTAAGCAGCCTTGCCGTTCTTCATAAGGTTCATGGGAACTGCCGCGAACTGCTGTGATGCACCGCCCTGTAAGAACAGAACCTTGTAGTTGTCGGGGATATTCATAAGGTCACGGATATCCTTTTCTGCTTCCTTTATAATTGCATCAAATGCCTTTGAGCGGTGGGACATCTCCATAACGGACATACCCGTTCCTTTGTAGTCAAGCATTTCATCTGCTGCTTCTTTAAGTACCTCTTCGGGAAGTACCGCAGGACCTGCGCTAAAGTTGTAAACTCTCATTACCAAAAGCCTCCATGTTATATTACGGTAAAATACCGTGTTTCCGAATACCGCTATGGCGAATTTCGCCTGCGTACTATATTATTATACTATCTAATTTGGCTATTGTCAATGACTTTTGCAATTCGGGCGGTGTTTTTTCGTCAAAAATGCCGAGTGGGTAAGAAAAAAGCGGCGGAACGATCCGCCGCCGCAGGTTGTAGAAAAAGTCTGTTTTTTAGAAATGTAGCTTATTCTCAAACCCTAACCCCAAACCCCTTCCCCTCGGGAAGGGGCTGAATGTGGGGCTGCCGCCCTCACCCCGCTTGGGGCTACGCCCCAAACCCCATTTTTAAAAATTATATAGGTTTATCGACAGTCTGAGCGGCGGAACGATCCGCCGCCGTTTATATTATCTTTCAGAGATTTCGGACATGGTTATGTCCGAATTACAGCTCCGAGCCATAATTCTTTATAAAGTCGTGATAGAAAACTATTCCTCGTTCAAGTGACTCTACATTAAGATTTTCATTTATAGCGTGTGCGCTGTTAAGCTGTGCACCTGTCATCATAAGCGGAACAAATCTCAGTACGCAGTCGCATATCTTCGTATAGTGACGTGAGTCGGTGCCTGCAAGCATTATATAAGGTATTCTCGGGATATCGCCGAAGGTTTCCTTTATCCTCTTGTTGACATATTTGTACGCATAGCAGTTCATATCCGCAACAGGCGGAACGTCAAAGCCTGCCAGCATTTCCATAGAAATGCCGAGCTTGTGGCACAGCTTGCCGAGCTTTTTATACGACTGAGGTAAAGGCTCGTGCACCATAAAGCGACAGTTTGCGGTAACGCTTGCTTTTTCGGGAATCACGTTTGCGCCCTTGCTTCCCTCTGCCATAGTGAAAATGCAGGTGGTCTTTACCACCGCTCCCGCAGGTCCGCCTATCCTGTGCATTATGTACGGTGCTATCGGCGCAAAAAGCCATAGATTTCCGTACAGCAGGCGGTGTCTGAAGTGGTGCATATACGGTGCCATAGCGTGATACTGCACTCTTGCGGGGTGGGTTATCCTTTTCTTGAACGGGTTTCTGTGTTCGATTATATACATCAGCTTTGACAGCTTTGCAAACGGGTTATTGTTGAACGGAACGCTTGCGTGACCGCCCCTGCTCCTTGCAGTGAACTTTATGTTGGCTCTGCCCTTTTCGAGTATGCCTATCATAGCGTTGTGGGCTACCATTCTGCCCTTGACGCTGTCCTCATACGACATCACCGAGCCGCCCTCGTCCATAACGAGATCGAAATGTATGCCCTTTTCATAAAGATATTCGACCGTTTTTACTGCGCCGTCACCGGTTATTTCTTCGTTGTTGGAGCTTCCGACATAGACATCGCACATGGGGGTGAAGCCCTCTTTTATAAGCTCCTCTATGCTTTCGAGTATGGCGCATAATGCGCCCTTAGTATCGACCGTACCTCTACCCCAGATCTTACCCTCGGCTATCTTACCCGAAAAAGCGTCGTACTTCCACTTTTCGCTGTCGGCAGGAACAACATCCTGATGCGACATAAGGCATATCGGATTTCTGTTTTTGTCCTTACCGTGCCAGATAAACAGCAACGCTCCGTCAATATCGACACGCTCGCATACCCTGTGGATATTCGGGTACTGCTGTTCGAGCAGGTCGTGGAATTTATAGATCTCGGTGTTATCGTTTCTGCCACGGATACTTACAGTCGGCACTTGTATAATCTTCGACAGATGCTCTGCGTGGGTGTCGCAGTCGATACCGTCCTTATACGGATCGAACGGCTTATCGTCCGCAAATTCTTTCTTCATAAATACGGCACGGAGTACCGCAATAAGAAACAGTACGGCGTATACCGCAAGCAGTCCGAGCAAAACATAAAGTACAATCAATAAAGGGTTCACGGTGAAAATTCCTCAAATCATTTATTACGATAGCTGTTGCTGCAAGAACTGTAACAGTTATCGCTCTTTAATTGTACCATATTCACAAAAATTATGCAAGTATCTGCTTATTTTTTTACAGCGCCGAATATACAGTTTACAATCCCTATAAGAACACCGCCTATCGGATAACCTATCCAGCACAATTCCCAGTTATTAAAGCAAAATCCCATTATAAAAAGCACAATAGTCGCCGCAAGCATTATACCGCCGGATATAGCCGACATAAGTCTGTCCGCGAACGGCTTGTCGGGGTTATTTTCCTTGTTGTACTCTTCAATATCATACTTTGCATACTGCATACCGCCGTATATAAACATAGGCGCGGCAACGGTAACACATAAAAGCAGAACCGCCGCGCACAGCGCATCAAAGCTTTCCTCGGTCATAATATCAGGTACAACCTTGTCGACAAAGCTCTGCATTACCATCAATGCAATTACGCCGAACAGTACAAGCACCGTACCGCCGGCGATAACAGCGGGGAATTTATTTCTGAATGCCTTTATCTGCTCTACGCTGTAAAACGGCTTGATATTGGGATTTTCCTTGACATAGTTGTCGTGTCGTATGCCGCTTACTATAAATATCGCCGTGCCAACTGTCACAAACAGCATGAATATCGCCGCAGCTATGGTTTCATCAAGTCCCAGAACTACCGTAAAAAGCAGTGTGGTAACACCTGCAAGCACAGTTGCAGTACCAAGACAGATAGCCCTTGTAAAGCTGTTCATTTCCTTATCGTATCCTGCGGTGTCTTCCGTAAAGTTTTCTTCTGCACTGCCCTTGATCAGTTCGTCAAGCGTGCAGCCAAAGTAATCGCTCAGCGTGATAAGCTTATCCGTTTCGGGAAACGCAGTGTCAGATTCCCACTTTGACACAGTCTGACGTGACACGTTCATAAGCTCCGCCAGATCCTCCTGCGTCATATTTTTTTGCTTTCTGTAAAACTGAATATTTGTTCCTAAGCTCATAATGTATTCTTCCTTTCCCGACAGCTTTTCTGTCTGACGTGATGATACCACAAAGAGCAATGTAAGGTCTACCTACTTTGTGTTGCTTTTGAATATTTTTATGTAAATTTGCGGTTGCATTGGCTTTGCAGAGCCGTTTTCGACTTATCGCACTTTGCGCCCCAGATACAGCAAACGGCAGAAAGCGCACGCCCTCTGCCGTAAGATCATTTTGTAAATTTTAAGCGATCAGTCTATCGGATCACCTTTCAGCTCTTCTTCGGTAAGCTCGATAGTAGATTTGTCCGGAGCTTCTACATTCATGAATTTTCCCACAAACGTGGATAATATAAGTCCTGCAATTATCGGCAGATAGAATGTAAGAAATCTCCATATAAACGTTGAGATACCGACATACTTTGTTCCGTCCGCACCGATAAATATATTGCTGAAGAACAGTGTATAACTGCCCTCCGCCGCACCGAGCGCACCCGGCAAAGGCATAAATGCCGAGATCATCAGCACGAACGCCTGACACGAAATAATGGTAAGATAATCCGTACCCGAAAGTCCGAAGCCGAGATAAATTACATACGAGATCGAGAAGTAAGCCGTCAGCTGAATTATATTGTAAATAATCAGTCGTATGATAAGCCACGGTTTTTTCTTAATGAACACGAAATTATCATGATATTCGTCTACAATATCCTCAACGGACTTGATCTTCTTTATCTTGTCCTCTTCACTCTTTATAAAGCGGAACTTGAAAATGTGTATCTTGGCAAGTAGCTTTACTGCCCATACAGCCAGCTTCTTTACGGGCTTCTTGAAAAATGCCAGCATAAAAAGCAGTATTATTACGATAGTATTTATGATAAATCCAAGAATTACTAACGCCATAAGCGGTGCGTAATCGGTCGAGAAATTCTTGAATCGGGCTATAAGTACCACTGCGGAATATCCCGTCAGCACAAACTGATACATTATGAATTTGCTGAGGAGCGCCGTCATAGCGTGTGACATAGGAACGCCGAACTTTGTGAAATAATACACCTGCATAGGCTGACCGCCCGTAGAGGACGGAGTGATACAATTGAAATACTGACCCAGCAATGCCGTCATAAACGTTCTGCTGAACTTTGCTTTCGGATATGTTGTTCTCAGTGCCGCATGGATACCAAGCGCCTCCAGCAGCCAGTATACTATCATAAGACTGACCGCTATAAACAAAAATCCGACATTTATCTTCCGGATAGAATTGACGAGATTGTCAAATCCGTCCACAAAATAAACATAAAAAATCATAAATACAAATGCAATGGCACAAATAATAAGGTTTAGCTTATTCGATTTTTTCTTTTTCATTAAGCCTCCCGGTTTTAAGTAAAGGCATTATATTCCGACCTTTACACACCTATAATCCCATTTTACGATAACATTATGATTATACCTCATTTCGCAGTTTTTGTCAACGAGAAAAAGGTCGATTGCGCCGTATACGCTCCTCAGTGCTTTAAATCACAGAAAATCAGCCGTATAAAATGTTTTCGCCGCCACGGCTTCTTTTTCATCATCACTTTAAGTAATGGTGCTATTCAATATATAAATATCGAAAACGCTTGAATTTTTTGCGGCAATCTGCTATACTATGGTGTGGCGGATCGAAATTCCTGTGTTTTGCAGAATTTTCCACATATAACGAAAGGAAAGGGTTTTTACAATGTATAAAATACTCAAAAGACGTCAGCTCAACGAAAATGTTGTACTGATGGAGGTAGACGCTCCCTTCATTGCGAAGAAGGCGTTGGCAGGTCAGTTCATCATTCTGCGTGTTGACGAAAAGGGCGAGAGAATACCTCTTACCATTTCGGATTATGACAGAGAAAAGGGTACTATTACCATCATATTCCAGATAGTAGGTCAGACTACTATGCTTTTATCACAGCTCAAGGAGGGCGATGCACTGCTCGACTTTGTAGGTCCTCTCGGCAAGGCAACAGACTTTGAGGGCGCTAAAAAGGTATGTGTTATCGGCGGCGGCGTAGGTAACGCTATCGCTTATCCTTCTGCAAAGCAGTTATTCAACGAGGGTGTTGAGGTTGATGTTATTGCAGGTTTCAGAAACAAGGATATCGTTATTCTTGAAGATGAGTTCAAGAAAGCAAGCACCAATTTCTATATCACGACAGATGACGGCTCATACGGCGAAAAGGGCTTTGTAACAAACAAGCTCCAGAGCCTTATCGATGCCGGCAACAAGTACGATCTCGTTGTTGCGATAGGACCTGTTCCTATGATGAAGTTTGTCTGTGAGGTTACCCGTCCTTACGGCATAAAGACTCTTGTATCGCTCAATCCTATTATGATCGACGGTACAGGTATGTGCGGCGGCTGCCGTGTAAATGTCGGCGGAAAGATCAAGTTTGCCTGTGTTGACGGTCCTGACTTTGACGGTCATTTAGTAAACTTTGACGAGCTGATGAAGCGTAACTCGACATACAAGGAAAAAGAAGCTCACGACAGAGAGCACTGCAGACTCTACAAGGCTGAGCAGTAAGGAAAGGACGAAAAGAAAATGCCTAATATGTCATTAACTAAGGTTCCTATGCCCGAACAGGATCCTAACGTAAGAAACAAGAACTTCCTCGAAGTTGCAATGGGATATACAGAAGAAATGGCAATGGAAGAAGCATCACGTTGCCTTAACTGTAAGAACAAGCCCTGCGTAAGCGGTTGCCCCGTTAACGTAAGAATACCCGAGTTTGTAGCTAAGGTTGCAGAGGGCAAGTTTGAAGAAGCGTATGAGATAATCACAAGCACAAACAGCCTCCCCGCAATCAGCGGTCGTGTTTGTCCTCAGGAAAGCCAGTGTGAGGGCAAATGCGTAAGAGGTATCAAGGGCGAGAGCGTTTCGATCGGACGTCTTGAGCGTTTCTGTGCTGATTACCATATGAAGCACAGCGATGCAAAGGCTGTTAAGCCCCAGTCGAACGGCAAGAAGGTTGCAGTTGTAGGTGCAGGCCCTTCAGGTCTTACCTGTGCGGGCGACCTTGCCAAGAAGGGTTACGAAGTAACAGTATTTGAAGCATTCCACACAGCAGGCGGCGTTCTGGTTTACGGTATCCCCGAATTCAGACTCCCCAAGGCTATAGTTAAGAAGGAAGTAGAAAATCTTCAGGATCTCGGTGTTGAAGTAAAGACAAACATGGTCATCGGTCGTGTTCTGTCGGTAGACGAGCTGTTCGAGATGGGCTACAAGGCTATCTTCATCGGCTCGGGCGCAGGTCTTCCCTCATTCATGGGTATCGAGGGCGAGGATCTCATCGGTGTTTACTCGGCCAACGAGTACCTCACAAGAACAAACCTTATGAAGGCTTATCTTGAGGACTATGATACGCCTATCATCAAGAGCAAGTCTGTAGCAGTTGTCGGCGGCGGTAACGTTGCAATGGACGCCGCAAGATGTGCAAAGCGTCTTGGTGCTGAAAATGTATACATAGTATACCGCAGAGGCATGGAGGAAATGCCTGCCCGTAAGGAAGAAGTGCACCACGCTATGGAAGAGGGCATAATCTTCAAGAACCTCAATAACCCTGTCAAGATACTCGGCGATGAGAACGGCAGAGTAAGAGCTATGGAGTGCATTGAGATGGAGCTCGGTGAACCCGATGCAAGCGGCAGACGTAAGCCTATCGCCAAGGAAGGAAGCAACTTTGAGCTTCCCGTTGACACAGTTATTATGTCGATCGGTACTTCACCCAACCCCCTCATCAGAAGCACAACTCCCGGTCTTGACACCAACAAGAGAGGTTGCCTTGTTGTTAACGAAGACACAATGCAGACGACCCGCGAGGGCGTTTATGCCGGTGGTGACGCGGTTACAGGTGCGGCTACAGTTATCCTTGCTATGGGCGCAGGTAAGCAGGCGGCACAGAGCATTGATGAATATCTGAGCAAGAACTGATAACGGTTAAAGGATATATTGACAGGCTGATACGTTTGCATCAGCCTGTTTTGTTTACAGAAAAAGGGGCTGTGATACAGCCACAAAAAAGGAAAAGTGAGCCGAAGCGCAGAAATTTAGTGCGCTCGGCTCACTTTTTTGATATGCGGAGAAAGGTTGCCTTTAGTAAGTTTCTATTATACAGTTTTAGCAATTAACATTGATAGCAG
>ULMC01007538.1_pt1 | contig 30010 bp, 25 predicted proteins | sample 1951541 | NCBI WGS metagenome assembly ULMC01 (sample SAMEA4835539, study PRJEB28245) | human gut metagenome | biome: gut microbiome; material: fecal sample | place: Denmark | collected 2008 | reverse complement strand
AAGAATATTATTGTTGTATAATTTTTTAATATATTTCCTATAAAACTATTTAAAAGCACAAATACAATTAGTAAAATATCAAAAATAAGTATTCTTATATTTCCCCTTTTCATATTATCTATTCCTCCAAATAGTCTTATTAAAATATATTAAATAGACACAGTAGACACCACTTCTACTGTGTCTAAATTAATACTAATTTTCTAATGTTGAGAAATTTAATGTAATATCACCAAAAGCAACATTAAAGTCACCATCAGGTAAAACATTAGAACCATTATATTCAACCTCAACAACTACAGTCTTTTTATCGCCTGCTGCTAAAGTAATAGCATTAAAACCAGTTGTACCTGTTGCTAAAACCTTTGTATTATCAATTGTTAAAGTTAAACTTATATCTTTACAAGCATTAGTAACTAAAGTTGCATCAGTACCATCAACTGCAGTACAAGTTTTCTCAGGAGATGCAAATGAAGCTGATTTTAAATAAGCTGTATAATCACTATCATTATTTAAATAAAATGTATAAGTAGCTTTTTGTCCCTTTTTAGTAAAAGGAGCAGTAATACCACTAATATTAGTAAAACCTGTATCAGTAGCACCATTAATAGTTGCAGTTCCAGCATTAGTATCAACAACACCAGTGCCAGACAAAACACCAGTTACATTACCACCAACTGTTTCAGTATTAGAAGTAGAAAAATTTACTTTTAAATCCTTATCAGTTGCTTTATATGTTGCTATTGAATTAGTAATAGTTAAGCTACGAGAAAATGCAGCAAAACCAACTGATAAAGCTACAACTCCAATAACTAAAGCAGCAATAACCATAACTTTATAACTATTATTCTTATCCACGTACTCACCTCCTTACAAATATAATTAATGGGAGTAAATCACATAATAGCTACTCCCATAACTATCATGGTATACATAAGATAAAGCCTTATCTTACATAAAGTATTATAACATATAAAAAAAATAATAAAACAATTAATTACAAAAAATGTAAACTTAATAATTATTTTTCTTTTTATATATGAAAATCATAGCAATAGAGCAAATAACTATACCCATACCAATAATTGTATAAATAATTGTACCTATACCACCTGTAAATGGTAAAGTAGCAGTCTTTGTAGCAGGCATTTCTACTTTATAGTAACCTGTTGTACTACCAGCAACTGAACCAGTTATTTTTACCTTCATACTAGTTGTATTAGTAATTTCATATCCAGTAGATGCTTTCGTATTTTTAATATAATAAGTACCTTCAGCAACTCCTCGTAAAGTACCAATACCATCACTACCAGTAGTTATTGTACCTACTTTTTTAGTTAAACCAGAATCAGAATAAACATCATAATAAGCTCCAGAAAGCTTAGTAGAAGTACTACTCTTATCATACGCTAATAACTCAATACCATATGTATAGACAGTAGTCTTAACAGCTGTAGTACTAACAGTACCAGTACCATATGGATCATTTGAATATTTAAGAACTGCACTATTTAAATTACCAAGACTGCCTAAAACTGCACTAGAATTAATCTTAGCATCGTACATAATAGTAACATTATTCGTAGTAACATAATTAACATCAAAAGTAACCGTTATATTTTGTCCTGAAACTGATATAGTAGCAACCTTATTACCTGAAGCATTTACTACTGTACCATTACTATTAGTAGTTAAAGTAGTTGCTCCATCTTTAATAACAAAATTATTAACACCAACCATACTAATACCAGAACCAAGTGTATCAGTAATAGTATAAACTCTATTAGTAGAATTAGTTGGATAAGAAGGAACAGTACCAACTATATAATATTTAAAAGTATCACTAAAACCATAACTAGCACTTATTGTTCCTATTGCCGAAACAGACTTACTAACACTAACACTAGTAACTTTAGCATTCCCAGAATAGCCATCATATAAAGCCCAAGTTCCATTAGCCCCAACAAAAGGAACAATATTTGCTGTCATAACCGCATAAATATCCATTGTATTTATAGGCAAAATTAAATATACACCAGCTTCTAAAAATAACATCCAGTCATTAGAAAACTCTGGAGATATACTATGTGTTTTAACATAAGTAGTATAAAAACTCAATAGTTTATCTAATGTAGAATTAGTAATTGTTGATGCCGTATTATTAGAAGTCAATTGCATATAATCATCAATAGTTAAATTCTTATAAGTAGAATTACTAGCTAAATATGCTTTAAAATTACTAGTGAACTCATAAGTAATAACATTGCTAGTCGAATTATAAAAAACATTAATTATCTTATAGGCCGATATATCATTTGTATTATCTAACTCATACGAAGAAGTATCAATTACTAATTTACTATTAGGATCAACTGTTCCAGAAATATTAGAATTAACTTTAAGAGCCTTAACATCAAAAAACATACAAAATATAAAAATAGTTATTAATAAAATTATTTTTTTTCTTTTCATAGACACCACCTATCTTAATACATAATACTAAAAAATCATCAAAAAAACAAGTACACACAAAAAAATAGTCAATACTTAAGCATTGACTATCTAAACAACACTTATATAAAACTAAGCTTGTTCTTGTTCTTTTTTTCTATTATATAATACGAATAGTAAAATTGCACTAACTACAGTAATTAAACCAATCATAGTATATAAAACTGTACCAACACTACCAGTAAAAGGTAATGTACCAGCTTCAAATGCAGATACTTCAGCTACATAGTAACCTTCATCAGTTCCTTCTACAGAACCTTCAATTTTTACTTTAACTTGAACTGCATCTCTAGGTAAATTATAACCAGGAGCAGTAGAAACTTGTTTTAAATAATAAGTACCTTCAGCAACACCTGGTAAAAGAGCTTTACCATTAGAATCAGTAGTTACTTCACCAATTTTATTAGTTAAATCTGCATCTGAATAGATTTCAAATTTAACTCCTGATAATACAATACTATGATCTTTATCAGCATAGATTAATACTTCGATACCATAAGTAAAAGCTGAAGCATTTACTGCTGAAGTTGTATTAGTTCCAGTACCATATGGATCATTTGAATAAGTTAAAGTTGCACTATTCAAGTTACCTGCAGAACCAACTACTGCACTACTATTTAATTTAGCCTTGTATTCAACAGTTACTGTTGTACTTTGAACATAATTAGCATCAAAAACTATAGTAATTTTTTGTCCTGAAATTGTAATTGTTGCAACTGTATTACCAGAAGCATTCTTAAATACACCATTTGAATTAGTCAATGTAGTATTACCATCTTTTATAACAATACTACTAACACCAGATAATGTAATACCAGCACCAACTGTATCAGTTATTGTATAAGTCTTATTAGTAGCATTAGTTGGATATTGTGGAACAGTTCCTACTAGGAAGTAAGAAAATTCTTCTCCAACAGAATAGTTACCATCAACATGTCCAATACTTCCAATTGACTTAGTAACTGATGCTGAACTAATTTTAGCCTTAATTGTTGCATCATTGATAACCCATTCGCTACCATTAGCAGTTGGAATAACATTACCAACCATTACTGCATAAACATGAATTGTAGATTTAGGAATTACTAAATATGCTCCAGCTGGAACAACAGCTCCTGTAGCCCCCTCACCTGCTTGATAAGTTAATGTTGCTCCTGATGTAACAGAATGAGTCTTTACATAAGCAGCATATAAACTAACTAACTTATCTAGTGTAGATTGAGTTCTAGTAGAACCAGATGTAGTATCACCAGAAGTTAAAGCATAGTATTGTTCTACAGTTAAGTTTTTATAATCTGTTGTAGTAGCTAAGAAAGCTTTAAAGTCACTAGTGAACTCATAAGTAAATACATTAGTTGAAGCATTATAAAATGTATCTAAAATTTTATAAGCAACTAATACATCACCAGTAGGAGCATTAGTAATATTAATAGCAGCTTGATTAGTTACTAAAGCACTATTAGTATCAACAGTACCTTTTTTGCTCGAATCAGTTGTAATTGCTTCTGCATTAACATTTAATACAAGCCCAAATGTAAATATAGCAGCTAACAACCCTATAATACTTTTCTTCATAAAATAATCGTCCTTTCTTTACTTTTATATATAACAAACCCAATCCAAATATCATTAAAATATTTACGAGCTGCAGTTACTCATATTCATCTAAACAACATCTGAATAAAGATCTTGCTATCTTAAATTAATTATATCTTATCTAAATACTTTTTTAAATAGTATCTTCTGAAACATTAGAATTATCATCCCGAACATTAGTATTTAAATTATTATTACTTACTACATTATTATTAACTATGTTATTGTCTATCTCACTAGTATTACTAATCGTATTGATAGTAGTCTCACTATTAACATCATTTTTCTTTTTTCTCTTAAGAATAAGTATAATAGTAACAATAAATATAACTAAGGCTATTCCAAATATAGCAACATATACATATATTGAATCAGCTGTATATGGAGGATTTACTCCACCACCAGGATTAACATTTAATGACTTAGCCTCAGTCTTAACAAATACATTTAAATCATACATATGTATATCTTGAATTTCATTATAATTAGGTAAACTAACTAAAAGTGGTCCAGAAGAATACTCATAATCCTTTGTCTTCATACTATCAACTCTAATTAAATATAAACCTACTTTCAAATCTTTAAATACAAATTGTCCATTACCATCAGTCTTAGTACTAGCAATATAATTAATATTATTATCAGTTATATACTTATTAATTTTAATAGTATAATCATTCCATTCAAAACTTTGTAATTTATTAATATCAGTAGTAAAACCCGTAAAACCATCAATATAAGTAAACTCAGCCATCCCATTCATATCAGCAATCTTATATAAGTAAACATTAGTATCTGTAATATTAAAATCACTATAACTATACTTACCAATAATACTACTTACTCTATTAACTTCAATCTCTGCATAAACATTAGTAATGGTAAAAAAGAAAGCTACAACAAATGCCATTAACAATTTAATTTTTTTCATTTATATAATCTCCTCTTTCTTTCTCATATATAATACATATCCACAAGATGAAACAACAATAATGATAAGTCCTGTCACAATATACGGTATATTACCAACACCACCTGTATTAGGTAACATATTAATTGTTTCATTTACAAGATCAAGTGTAACAACACCGGTAGTATTATCATACTTTTGTCCACTAACAGTTACATTACCTGAACTATCTACAACAACCATATATGTATCACTTAATAATACATATCCAGTATGTGCTCTTGTTTGTTTTAAATAATATGTTTGTCCAGGAACTAATCCTGTAAACTCTAATCCTTCAGAAATTTTATTACTTAGTGAGGAATCACTATATAAAGTAAATTTACCACCTGTTAACGCTGTATTATTCTTATTTGTTAAATTTATCTTTAAATCAACATTAGCAACTTTAAAGTATGCTGACACTTTATAATCTTTAGAAGTATCTAAGTAATAATAATTATCAGCAATAGCACCAGTAAGTTCTACTGTATTAACATAATCTTTAACTACATCACTACCAGCTGTAAACTTAGCAGTAAGTGTAACACTACCACCAGCAGCTATTGTACTTATCTTAGCAATACTATCACTAAGCACAGTATAATTGCTACCAGTATTAAATGTAACACCCTCTAAATAATCCTGTATCATAACATCATTTATTGCGATACTTGCATTATTTTTAACTGTTATCTGGAAGTTGACAACTTCTCCATTTTGATAAATTGATTTTTGATTTGGAATTGTTATTGTTATTGTTGGTACAAAGTATCCTGAAAAACGCATCCATTCACCATAAATAACAACATCCTCTTCTGGCATTTCAAAAGTTGCTGACTTATACCAACCTAAGAACTTATATCCAGAAGCAACTGGCTCAGATGCAACTGTAACAATCTCACCTGGAGCATAAGTAGCTGATGCTGGTAATAAACTATCAGCATTACTTGGAATAACTGCACCTTGGAATTGATAAGAAACCGTATATTTTATTTGTTCAAACCTACCAACTATCGTTACATTAGAACTTGGCATTTGGAATATTCCATCACTAAGATCAACTGTTGAAGACCAACCTAAGAATCTATATCCGTTAATAACATCTCCAACTTTTAAAGTATCAAGAACAACATCATCACCAGCACCATAAGACTTAGTTGTTGGAGCAACGAATCCCTCTGGAAGCGTACCAGAAATACTATAACTAACATTATATTTAGTCTTAGCAGTAAAGCTACCAGTAAATGTTACATTCTTTCTTGGCATTGTAAATGAATTATTAGAAACAGTAACATCCCTCGTACTCCAACCAGAGAATGTATATCCTGCAATTGTTGGATTAGCTTCAACTCCTACCGTTGTACCTTCACTATAAGAACCAACTTCTGGAACTGGAGCACCATCAGGTACTGTACCAGTATATTTATAAGTAACAGTATATAACGTAGCTTCTTCATCACCCATAAATACATGTACTGTATTTGACTTAAACGTAAAATTATTTTCTCTAGCAAACGCTGTATTATAAAAATCAAGTCTTTTACCACTTGGTAAAGAAGGAGTCGTAGTAACAATACCAACAGTTAATTTACAACCTGCTTGTAAATTTTTAACTTTAAAAGAAACAGTTCTTGTAGTATCATCATAGACTAAACCAGCACTATCACCGACTACATAACCAGGGCAACTACTACCATCACTACGCTTAACAGCACCAATTGTACCATCACTAGTAGTAACAAAGTTTTTAAAAGTCAATCCATCGGGTAATTTATCTTCAACATAAATATAATCACTATTGACATTAGCTGTAACAGTATCACTAGAAGAAACAGCGGTAGCATCTTTACCATCATAAATAACATCAATATAATAAGTTAAATCACTATTAGGAGCAACTCTAGCACCATCATCTAAAGGAACTGCAAAAGATCTGTTTATAAGAACAATTAAAAGAGCAACAAATAAAGATATAGATAAACCAAAGATTACAATCTTCTTCTTGTCTTTCATATTGCATCTCCTCTCTCCTATCATACTAGTTTTATTATAGCAAAACCAAAATATAAATTCAATACATCAAAAAAAGATATTAACAAAAATTAATATCTTCATACAAATAAATATTCTGGCTTTTTATAATTTAAAGAATAATTTTTATCATCTATATATTTATCAACTAAAACTACTCTTTCCTCTTCTAAACTCTTTGGAACATCTATTATTCTTTGATTTCTAGAACCTCTAAAATAAATATCTAAGCTTTTTTCTTCTAAAACAAATTTACCATCTACCAAAACATCAATATATTCTAATAGTTTTCTTTGTTTTGGATTATTAATAATAGTCTCATATGTAAAACCTGTATAACACCAAACATTAAGTCCCATCTCTTTAGCAGCCTTACATATTTCTATACAAGCATCACTTTGACATAATGGGTCTCCTCCAGATAAAGTTATTCCATCTTGTCCTTCAATACTTCTTAACTCTTTAATAACTTCATCTACATCAACTAAATATCCACCATTAAAATCATGTGTACCTGGGTTATGGCAGCCTTTACAGTTATGTGGACACCCTTGAGTCCACACAACTGTTCTAATTCCTTCACCATCAACTATTGAATCTGGTTGTAAATGAGCTGCTAATCTAATTTCCATTATTTAGTCTCTTTTAATAATTCTTTAACACCAGAATGTTTTACACGATCTCTTTCTTCTGCTCTTTTACCATTATTAAATCTTGAAACATCTCCTGCTAAATAACCAGTAACTCTTCTAATTCTTTCGAATTTTTCTCCTTCTCCAACTACTTTTTCCATAAAAATTCCTCCTACTTCTTATTTTTTATCTTCCACAACACTCAGGTGCTGTAATTTGTTCTATTGGAACCCCCTCAAATTCATGTCTTCCACAACCTGGACAAACATCATTAATTACACCAACATATCCACATACTGGATCTCTATCTACTGGATGGTTAATAGCTCCATAACCAATACCAGCTTCTTTCATTATACGAATAACCTTTTCAAAAGCATCAACGTTACTAGCAACATCTCCATCTAACTCAATATAAGAAATATGTCCACCATTAGTTAATTCATGATAAGGTGCTTCAGTCTTAATCTTATCAGTAATACTAATATTGTAATAAACTGGTACATGGAATGAATTAGTATAATATTCTCTATCAGTTACACCTTTAATCTTTCCATAAATTGCTTTATCAATAGATGTAAATCTTCCAGATAATCCTTCAGCTGGAGTAGCTAAACAAGTAAAGTTTAAATTATATTTAGCTGAATTCTCATCACATCTGTTTCTCATAAACTTAATAATTTCAAGTCCTAATTTTTGACTAGCTTTACTTTCTCCATGATGTTCACCAGTTAAAGCTTTTAAACATTCAGCAAGACCAATAAATCCTGTTGATAATGAACCATGTTTCCATACTTTTCTAAGTCTATCAGTTGGCTTTAACTTCTCACCATTAGTCCAAACTCCTTGTCCTAATAAGAAAGGAAAGTTATATGAATGTTTACCACATTGAACTTCAAATCTTTCAAGTAATTGATCACGAACCTTATCCATAATTTCCCCAAGTTCATTATAGAATCCTTTCATATCAGCTTTATCTCTTTCTTTTAAAGCTATACCATATTTAATTCCAAGTCTTGGTAAATTAATTGTTGTAAATGATAAGTTTCCTCTTCCAGTAACAACTTGATTATCAGGAGAAGTAACATCTGAAAATACTCTTGTACGACATCCCATATAAGCTATTTCTGTATTAATATCACCAGGTTTATAGAATTGTAAATTGAATGGAGCATCCACAAATGCAAAGTTAGGGAAAAGTCTCTTAGCTGAAACTTTACAAGCTAATCTAAATAAATCATAGTTAGGATCTTCTTTATTATAGTTAACTCCCTCTTTTACTTTAAATATTGAAACTGGGAATATTGGAGTTTCTCCATTACCTAAACCTCTATCAGTTGCTAAAAGTAAATTCTTAATAACCATTCTTCCTTCTGGAGAAGTATCAGTACCAAAGTTTACTGAAGAAAATGGTACTTGAGCTCCAGCTCTAGAATGCATTGTATTTAAATTATGAACAAATGCTTCCATTGCTTGTTGAGTAGCTCTATCAGTCTTTTGTAAAGCTTTCTCACTAGCTAATTTAAATATTTCTTTTATTCTATCTGATCCCTTTTGATAATCACTAAACTCTTCTAAATTAACTTCAATTGACTCTATCTTATCAATCTCACGAATAATTCTATCTATATTAATAACACCTATAAAACCATCTAAATCTAAAAAGTCATATACAGTTTGTTTAAATTGTTTTTTGAATGTTTTTAAAACACCAGGTGCTAAGTAATAATCAAGCGCTGGTATAGATTGTCCACCATGTTGATCATTTTGATTAGCTTGAATAACTATAGCAGCTAAAGAACTATAAGTTGAAATATCTTGTGGAGGTCTAACATACCCATGTCCAGTATCAAAACCATTTTTAAATAATCTTGATAAATCTATTTGACAGCAAGTAGTAGTTCCCATTGCTAAGAAATCCATATCGTGAATGTGAATTTCACCTTCATCATGCATTTTAGCAAATTCTGGTTTCATTAAATATGCCTTAGCAAATTCTCTTGAAACAGTAGAACCATATTGAAGCATAGTTCCCATTGGACTATTACCATCAATATTAGCATTTTCTCTTTTAGCATCTTCTTCATTAGCAGACTTAAGTCCTAAGTTTTCTAATGATTTTAAAAACTTATGAGTCTTCTTATCATCAAAGAAAGATTGACGAGACTGAGCTCTTCTTTCACGATATTCAGAAAAAGATTTATAAACATCTTCGTATCCTTTAGAAGATAATTCATCTTCAATAAAATCTTGAATTTGTTCAATTTGGAACTTATCAGTTTCTTTAGCAGCTTTTTCTATTTTCTTTAAAACTGCTTGATAAACTTTCTGAATATCTTTACTATCATACTTACGAAGCTTTTCATCTTCGTCATTATCAAGTTCAACACTATCAAAACCTTTTTTGATTGCTAAAGCTATTTTAGTCTCATCAAATGGTACCTTCTTACCATTTCTTTTAATAACCATTAATTGGTCTAATTTGTCGCTTACTTCTACCATAATTTAACCTCCACATAAGTAACCTTCTTTCCTTCATTTTAGAAATTAATTATAAAAAAATCAATACAAAAAATAACACTTTTTTTATCCAATTTTTTTATATGTTGATATACAAAGAAAACATCAAAAAACTTTTTTTGTTCGATTTACGACAATTGACATTTTTATACATTTAGAAAAATCACTAAGCACATTTTTTAAATTTTTACAAGTTTTTTTTAATAAATTTCCTTATTTTTCAACAAATTAGTATTTTTACAAAAGAAAAAAATTAAAAAATCGTAAAAATCGTTTTTTACAATTTCTTAATTTTTGTATCAGTTGATCCAAAACCTCCACTTCTAGAACCAATTGCATTATCGTTATCAACAACTAAATATTTAGTAAAAACAACTTGTCCTATTACATCACCTTTTTTAACTTCAATATCATGGTCACTACAGTTAAAATATGCAAAGTAAAAATGTCCATCATTATCCGGATTACCATAATAATCTGCATCTATTAATCCTACACTATTTGCCATCAAAAACCCCTTCTTAGGCCCAGAACTACGATTTAGTAATAAATAGCACTCATCATCCATACAGTAAGCCTTTAAGCCTGTTGGAATAAGTGTAGGCTTAATTCCAGGTTTATACATAGGAATAACTATATCCTCTGCCGCCTCAACATCATATCCAGCTGAATGAGCTGTCTTTCTAACAGGTAAATTTATCCCCTTATCTTCATATCCTTTTACTACTTCAAATCCACGTTTTTTCATTATACTTCTCCCTCTAACAATTTATTATTATCTATATATAAATTAATGTTTCCAGTATCTAAACTACTTCTAACATCAATAATTCTCTGATTACTACTACCAACATAATGTAATTTTTCTAAAGCTAAACTTAAAACAAATCTACCATCTAATAAAACATCTACATTATCTAAAATAGTCTTAAGATTATTATCATCTTTTACTTGTTTCATTAACTCTTCCCAAGTATACCCAGTATAACACCAAATATTCTTATCAGGGAACTTTAGTTTAATTTCTTTAACTAGTAAACTAACTTCTTCTCTATTTCCAATATATAATGGGTCTCCCCCTGATAAAGTTAATCCACTACACCAACTCTTCTCTAATTCAGCAAATACTTCCCTCTTAGCCTCTTCATCAAAGATAAGTCCATCATTAGCATCCCATGTAATTGGATTCTGACAAGCCTGACAATGATGAGAACAACCAGCTAGCCACAAAACCACTCTAAGTCCATCCCCATTTAACATATCAGCTTTTGTAATATTATGATACCTCATAACTTATCAACATCCCCATGACTATAATATAAAACTGGTTTATTTAATAATTCAGCCCACTCTATCTGATTCTTAGTACTCTTACCAATATAACCATCTTTATCAATAACAATAACTATATCACTACGACATACTTTCATTTTAGCAGCTGTGTCTAATATTTTCTTTGTATCTACCCCACACTCTGGTACTTCACCAGATTGATTATAAACAGAAGGAGTAAACACTAAATATCCCCTCAAAGCCAATTTCTCTTCAACCTCTAAAAATACTTCTTTAAATTTAGTACTACCTATCAATAAAACAACACTATACATCTACATCGACTTCCTTTCTGATATCTCAACCATTTTAGCATTACTTAGCATTGTATCACCATGTACTCTAGAATAAGATAAATATCCATTCATTCTATCAATCTTAGTTAAGTCACTACTACCACACTTAGGACATACATCCATATCTAACTCTTCGTGACCACATTTATTACAATAAGCAAGACTTAAATTAACTCCCTCATAAAAACCTAATTCCATAGCTCTTTCTATATAAGTAAGCATAGCCTCACTATTATAACTTAAATTATAACGCACATATTGAATTCGTCCACCCTTAAATAGTTCCCAAAAACGACTTTCTAAATCTTGTTTTTCAATACCTGTAATATCTTCCCATACTCCACAATGAAAACTATTAGAAACATATTCTCTAGAACTTACTCCTTCAATAACTCCATATTTCTTTCTAAATTGTTTAATCTGTAAACCACATAAATTCTCAGCTGGAGTACCATATATAGCATACAATATATGATCCTCATCCTTAAACTCTAATATCTTCTCATTAATATATTTTAAAACCTCTAATGCAAACTCTCCATCTTCTACAATACTCTTTCCATTATATAAAACTTGTAACTCATTTAAAGCCGTTATTCCAAAAGAAGCAGTAGAAGACTTAAGCACAGGTCCAATTGACTCATCAGGTTTTAAATTGCCTCCATAAAAGCCTCCCTGACAATAAGCAACAGGATTAGTAGAAGCTTTTCTCTTAGCTAAATATCTATAAGTTCTAATATGTATCTTTCTAATCATTTCCAAGTAATAATCTAAAACTTCATAAAAATCCTTTTGTTCTTCTCTAGCTTTTGCTAAAATCATTGGTAAATGTAATGATACAGCCCCTATATTAAATCTTCCTATAAAAACAGGTTTATCATTCTTATCTATAGGATTCATTCCTCCCCTTTCATACCAAGGAGATAAAAAAGCTCTACATCCCATCGGACTAACAACTCTTTTATATTTCTTATACATCTCACATACATAACCTTCTCCAGTTAAAGATAAATAATCTGGATACATTGTCTTTTGACTACATTTTATCGCAGCTAAAAAATTATCTCTTAAAGGGCAACCCTTACCATGTAAATTCTTATCATATAAAAATACTAATTTAGGAAATAAAGTTGGTCTCTTAAACCCTTTCTTACCTTGTCCTTCTCTATGTACATCTAATATAACTCTACTAATAAGTTTTGCATAAGGATCCGTATCAATTCCAAAAGTAAAAGTAACAAAAGGATAATCTCCTCTACTAGAACTAACAGTATTAAGTTTATATTCTATTCCTTGATATCCTTGTTCACATTCTCTTTTTACTTTTTCCCAAGCATACTTATCTGCCTCATCTTTAAAAGTATCTCCCTTAATATCCAAATACTCATTATAATATTTTTTATAAGTCATCTTTGCATATTTCTTAAGTACTGTATCAACCTCAGGTACTGTAAAGCCTCCATACTGCATAGCCGTAGTATTAATAATAACATCACCCATAACATTAAAAGCTGTCTGTAATGTCTTAGGCTCTGTATACCAAATATTACTCATCTCAAACCCATCTTTTAATACATTAGCCATATCAAATAAACAACAATTCATAGTATCACGTCTAGCACTCATATCATGAACATAAATATATCCATCTTTACAAGCCTCTATCTCATTAGCAGTTAAAAAGAATTTCTTATAAAGTTCTTTATTCAAACTATTATATATTAAACATCTCTGAGTAGTAACCAAAGCACTATCCATATTAGCACATTCTTTATCCCCAATATAAGTAATTACTTGTGCCTTCTTATATACTTTATCTAATATATGAACAATATCTTTTTTATAATCTCTATACTCTCTATAACTTCTAGCAACTAAAGGATTAACTTGTTCTAAAGCAGCCTCTACAAAACTATGTACTTGTTCAACATTAAGATTACTAGTCTGAGTACCTATCATATCTTTAACTATTAAAACTATTTTTTCAACAGCCTCATCTGTTAAATTAACCATTACTCTCTCAGCACTAGTCTTAACAGCTTTTTCTATTCTACCAGCATCAAACTTTTCTAAATTTCCGTTTTTCTTTATTATCATTATTTCTTGCATAATACTTCTCCTACTCTATGTATAAAATTCTACTCTAATAAAATAAATATAACTGTTGCATTTGCAACTAATAGAGAAATTTGCTAAAATAAAAAAAACAAGGACTGATTAAAATGATTGAAACTATTGAAAAAGATAAAATTATCTACTTTAGAAAAAATTTGTCAAACTGTGTCAATGTCTCTAAAAAAGTATACACAAATAAACAATTAATAATAAGTAACTTTTCTACTAAAAAACAAATTGGTTTTATAACTTACGGAAAAGCCTCTATTATAAAAACTGATATTAATGGTAACACTACTATTATGAGAGAATTAAAAGAAGATGATATTTTTTCTAATTTATTTTTTCAACACTCCGAAGATGAAATATATATTATTAGTAATAATGAAACTGAAGTAATTTTTATTGACTATTACAATATCCTAAAAAATTGTAACAAAGGATGTCCTTTTCACAATAACCTAGTAGTTACTTTATTCGATTTACTTATAAAAGATAATCGTAAACAGAATGAAAAAATAGAGCTCTTATCTCAAAAAACTGTCCGTGATAAAATCATCTATTTCTTAAAACAAAGAATGAATAAAGACAAAGTATTTAAAGTAACTACTTCTTACAAAGCTATTGCTGAATATATAGTTGTTGATAGAAGTAACTTAATGCGTGAATTAAATAAGTTAGAAAAAGAAGGTACCATTGAAAGAAATAAAAACACTATTATAATTAAAAAGTAGAAGAACACTCTTCTACTTTTACTATTTAATTGTAACATATGTCTCAATCGCTCCAACATTACCAACTGCATCATAGGCTCTAATTATTACTCTCTTATTAGTTGCTTTTATCGTAAATGGTGAAGTATACATCCAATGATATTCATTATTACATGTACTACTCTTACTACCAGAATCATTTTGACACCATGTATTTGCTAAATAAGTTATCGCACCAAATCTATATTCCTTTTCAACATTACTATCATCAGGATAATGATAAGTCCACTTTACAGTACCAGATTCGTTTTCTTCAAAATCAACTTTTACATGTTGATATTTAATAAGTCCATGTTTCAACATAACTTGCTCAGCTGACTTTAACTTAGGTGGATTATTATCAAATAACATTTGATTAGATACTACATTATCAGTATAAGATGCTCCCTTTATATCAACAACACGTAATGGTTTTAATATAAAATATAGTCTTCCAGAAACACCTTGAACATTTATAGTCTTTTCTAACTCTTTAACTCCAGCTACATTTCCAAATGAAACAGCGCTTGATGTACCGGCTACTTGTGAACTACCAGCCGCATCAGTTGAAAGATAATAAGTCATCATAGTACCAGCTGCAAATCCTTCAGTAGATGTAAGCTTAATTTTAACTTCCCTTTCTCTTAACCATGAACTCTCTGGTGTACCTGTAACAGTAGCCGTAAAACTACCAGTAGGATCGCTAGACCCTCCCCCAGTACAAGTAATTGGATTTTCAGACTGATATCTAACTCTACCATTTCCACTACATTTCAAAAAAACTTTATAAGAGTCAACACCATTCTTTCTCTCTACATGAACATAAGTCTGTGGATCAGCACAAGAAATATTATCAGTCATATAATCTTTTGCCAATACCTTAACCTTCAATTCCTCATAAGAAATATCTGCACAACCTGACGTAGAATATCCAAATAAGTCAACACTATTAGAATCCACATATAATTTAGCAGAAGCAATTAACGAATCCCCATAAGTAAGAAATTTCTTATTCCTATTTTTACTTTGTAATTGTTGCACTTCTGGTAATGCCAACATAGTTATAATTCCCATAATAGTTATAGTTACTAAAAGTTCAACCAAAGTAAAACCCCTATTATTTACTTTTCTCATAAAACCAACCTCTATCTTAAACTAATTATATCATAAAAAAATATGTATACAAATACATATTTTTATCTAGGTAATAAACTTAAACTAACTTTACCTTTTTCTAATGAAATATCATCCACATAACAATCAACTATATCTCCAACACTAACTACTTCACTAGGATGTTTAATATACTTAGTTGTAAGTTTAGAAATATGAGCAAGTCCATCATTATGAAGTCCAATATCTATAAACGCTCCAAAGTCAACTACATTTCTAACAGTACCTTGTAACTTCATACCAATAGATAAATCTTTAATATCTAAAACATCACTCTTAAGTAATGGTTGTGGCATTTCATCTCTAGGATCTAGATTAGGTTTCTTTAAAGACGCAATAACATCTTCTAAAGTATAAATATCAGTACCTATCTTATCTTTATATTCTTCTAAATTAATACTATCAATTTTCTTAATTAACTCATTCTTACCAATCATATCCATACTACAACCTAAATCACTTAGTATCTTTAATGCAACATCATAACTTTCTGGATGAATTGCTGTTGAATCTAAAATATTATCTCCATCAACTACTCTTAAAAAACCAATTGCTTGTTCATAAGCCTTGTCGGATAATAATTTTTTCTTTCTTATCTCATCTCTAGAAGTAATTTTACCAATTTTTTCACGATACTCAATTATCTTTTCAATTGCCTTCTTCGTAATACCAGATACATATTTCAATAATGAAGGAGATGCCGTGTTAATATTAACTCCAACACTATTTACACATTTCTCAACTATAAAGTCTAATGAACTAGATAATTTTTTCTGTGAAACATCATGTTGATACAACCCAACTCCAATACCATCTGGTGGAATCTTTACAAGTTCGGCCAAAGGATCTTGAAGTCTTCTACCTATACTAACTGCACTTCTCTTCTCAACTGCTAAATCAGGAAACTCCTCTATCGCAATAGGTGAAGCACTATAAATAGAAGCACCAGCTTCAGATACAATTACATACTTACAATCTAAATTATATTCCTTAATCATATCAGCACAAAACTTTTCAGACTCACGTGAAGCCGTACCATTACCAATCGCAATAATTGATACATTATATCTCTTTATAAGTTGTACTACAACCTCTTTAGATAAACGAACTCTCTCTTCTGTATTACCATTTAAAAATGGTTTAATAACAGTCGAATCCAAATACTTTCCATTCTTATCAACAACAGCTAGTTTACATCCATTAACAAAACCCGGATCAAATGCTAAAACAACTCTTTCCTTCATAGGCGGAGTTAAAAGTAAAGCCTCTAAATTCTTTCCAAAATTATCAATAGCAGCCTCTTCTCCTACCTCAGTTAAATCACTTCTAATCTCTCTTTCAATAGAAGGTTCAATTAATCTCTTATAAGAATCAAGTATAGCCTCTTTTACAGTATCAACTACAAAAGACTTATCATTTTTAATAAGTTTCTTCTCTAAATAAGATAAAACTCCTTCTTTATCTATATCAATACTAACACTAAGTACCTTTTCATTTTCTCCTCTATTTAAAGCAAGTATTCTATGGGGCTTAATATATTTAACTGGTTCTTGATAAGAATAATACATCTCATATGTTTTAGCACTATCTATATCTTCACCCTTCTTCTTAGTAGAACTAATAATACCATTCTTATAAAAATAACTACGTATCCATTTACGATAACTAGCATTATCACTAATCCATTCTGCAATAATATATTTAGAGCCTTCAATACACTTCTCTGCTGATAAATCATCTTTTACAAACTTACTAGCTAAGTCTTCCAAAGTACCATTTATAGGAAAACTCATAATCATCTTTGCCAAAGGTTCAAGTCCTAAAGCAATAGCCTCAGTTGCCTTAGTCTTTTTCTTTTCTTTATATGGTCTATATAAATCCTCAACTTCTACTAACTTACTACATTTCAAAATAGAATCTCTTAACTCATCAGTAAGAAGTCCCTTCTCATCTATTAAACGTATAACATCTTCTTTACGTTTTAATAAATTAACTTGATACTCATAAACCTCATTAATTTTTCTGATTTCCTCTTCATCTAAAGCCCCAGTAGCCTCTTTTCTATACCTTGCTATAAAAGGTATAGTATTACCCTCACTAAGTAATTCTAACACCACTATAACTTGTTTAGTACTAACTCCCAAGTCATTAGCAATCTCATTAATAATCATTTCATTCATTATGTCTAACCTCTTTCAAATAGTATATTTTAATTATAACTCAAACTAACAAAAGAAAAAAGAGAGTTTACACTCCCTTCATAATTTTAATTGCAACATTATAAGCATCTTCCAAATCACTAAAATGTTTATCTATATATTCCTTATCCCCATCTTTACTTTTTAATTCATGTAAAAAACTAATATTAGCTAACTTAGTAAAACCTAAGTACTTACAATCACTTTTCAATGAATGTACTTCTATTGAATAATTAGCCAAGTCGCCTTCTTCTTTATATTTCTTTATATTTTCCCATTTCTTATCAATTGAATTTAAGAAGTCTTTCAATGTAACTTCATACATATTCATATCTCCAAGTAACTCTAAAGCTTTATCTACATTTACACCATTTCTTCGTAAATATTCTTCTTTAGTTTCAGCTTTTTCATCTAACTCTTTATTATCAACAACAGTAACAGTAGATACTACTTCTTCTTTCTCTTTTAATACTGAACCAAGTACTCTAGCTAATTCACTTTTTTCTATTGGCTTAGCCAAGTAATCACTAAAACCAACTTTCAAATATTCTTCCTTAGATCCAGAAATAGCATTTGCTGTTAAAGCTACTACTGGAGTAATAAATCCCGAAATTGCCTTTAATTTAAGGAAAGTTTCTTTTCCAGACATCTTAGGCATCATATCATCCATAAATATAAGATCATATTTTTCACCCATACTAATCTTATCTAAACAAGCAAATCCAGAATTAACACAAGTAATATTACTAGCACCTTGTTTTTCAAGTAACTTAGAGGCTACTTTTAAATTTAAGTTATTATCATCTACTATTAATATTTTAGCAGCAGCTAAATCTATATCTTTTTGTATAACTTTAGGCTTTTCTATTTCAGATTCTATTTTTATAACTTCTGTACTAATTTTTTGTGGTATCATAACTGTAAATTTAGACCCAGACCCATATACAGTATGAACAGCTATTTGTCCACCCATCAAATCTATTAATTGCTTAGTAATTGCAAGACCTAATCCAGTACCTTCTATAGTAGTATTTCTATCCTCATCAAGTCTTTGAAACTTAGAAAACAAATTCTTAACAGCATCTTGTTTAATACCTCTACCAGAATCTTCTACTGATATAACTAAACGAGATGTATCTCCATCATTAACACAACTAACTTCATATCTAATAAATCCCTTATCAGTATACTTAACAGCGTTAGATAATAAATTAGAAATAATCTTCTTTACATTATTAACATCACCATATAAAACAGCAGGTACATCAGGAGCTATATAAGAAGAAAACTTAAGCCCCTTCTCCTCCATTTTAGGAATAAGTAAATTAGCAACTTCTCTAAAAGCAGCCCTAGAGTCATAAGAAATACAAACAAGTTCCATCTTACCAGACTCAATCTTAGAAATATCCAAAATACCATTAACAATTTCTAATAATGTTTTAGAAGCATTAACTATATCCTTAGCATTCTCTTTAGCATCAGTTAAACTATTAGAATTAACAATACAATCACTAAAACCAACAATAGCATTTAAAGGAGTCCTAATCTCATGAGACATACTAGATAAGAAATCAGTCTTAGCCCTATTAGCTCTATCAGCTTCATTCTTTGCCTTTTCCAACTGTTCAACCATCTGCATATCTGGATTTTCAATTGTGAAATACATCAAATAAATAATGATTGTATGTACAAATGTTATCAATAATAATTGTGGTTTGATAATTTGTATTACCATAGCAATTGAACCAAATAAAACAAACCCCAACAATGGAAAATACTTTTTTAATAAATTTCTTTTAAAATTAGTAAGCATTGTTATAACAGCAATCATTATATAAATGCTTGACATTCCATAAACAAAAATTAAAGATAGACCAGATGGAATCAATAAATTCTTAATTAATACAAAATCTAACTTTAACACAAAAACAACTAAAGATAGCAGAAAACAAAAAATTATATAATATTTATTATATTTTTCTTTTGAGGAAATAATATTTACATAAATCAACAGCAAAGTACCCCACCAAACATAATAAATCAAAATTAGCTTATTAATAATAATATAAATTAAATCGCCAGAACCATAATCATTAATTCTAAAAAAATAACAAATTATTTCTATAATTACTCCAAGCAAAGTACAAATTAATATTTTTGAAAATATTTTTGTTTCTTTATTATCTATTCTTTTTTTTGAAAAATAAACAACTAATAAAATTAAAGAAAAAACTAAGCTACAAACTGAAAAAGAGATATTAACCATTATCACACCCTCTATTCTAGAGTAATTGTAACATATTTTAAAAATTGTGTAAATTATTACTTTCTCTTCTAAAAAAAGATATACATAAAAATGTATATCTTTAACATCGCATTAAACATTTTGATTCGTTGTATTTTTAACTTTAGTATAAGGAGGCATGTTATCAGAAATATGATTATGTTCATTATCAAAAATCCTTTTTAACTCCCCAACCTTAACTTTCATCATCAAATTTCGTGGAATTACATCAAGTTCATCTATATATTTTGGAACATGTTTTTCATCAAGCGCCGACATAACACTAGATTGAATAACAGTTTTTACCTTTTCTTTTTGTTCAACACCACAATCCTCTCTAAAAGAGACAAAACATGCCGGAACTTCTTTATCACGGTCATCTGGTACACCAATTACCGCGCAATCATCAACTCCATCAATGTCTTTTACAACTTTTTCTATTTTTTTTGCCCAAATTTTATGACCATCTCTAACTATCAAACCAGATTTTCTACCAGTACAAAACATATGACCAGTTGGTTCCATATAACCCAAATCCCCAGTATGATACCACCAAGTACCATCTGTATGCATAATTTTAACCGCATCCGTAGCTGCTTGATTATTGTAATATTCAGAAAATAAAGTAGGATTATCACAACTAAAGCATATTTCACCAATTTCATAATATAAAAGTCCATCATTATATTTTTCTTCCAAAATGTCCCTTTCAGAGCCATCCTCATCATACTTGAAAATCGAAACTACATTACCAGGAAGGACAAGCCCAACTGAACCTTCTCTATAAGAAGTTTTATCTCTCATAACACCATTAGGAATCATTGCTGGTCCTGAAAGTTCAGAAGTACCAAGAGCATTTTCTACAACGGCAGTTGAACCTTTTGATTTCAAAATAGAATTTCCTTTTCTTTCAGTATCTAGTAGTAAAAGATCACCACCAGAAATCAAATGTCTAATCTTTGATAAATCAACCTTAAGATTTTTTACATTTTTATCTATTACATAATCACATAATTTATCGATTAAAATTGGGCCAGACAAAACAATGGAACAATTTGACTTTATAATTTGTTCAGAACTAAGTTCAGCATCAAATACTGGACTTAAAGTAGTTGTTACTCCATATAACATTGCTAACAAAATATCGTTCCAGAAATATGAACTATGAGTTGGCATCGGATTAAACAACGTATCAGAAGAATCTATATCAAATTGAGCGGCATTCTGTTTATATACTGATGAAAGTAAATTTTCATTAGTAATAACAACACCTCTTGGTTCTCCAGTAGAACCAGATGTAGAAAAAATTGCTGCCCAAGCATTAGAATCAAATGGAACTTGTAAATCATTAATAGAAGTTTCAAAATCTGAGTATGGAGCCATTAATCTTTCCCATAAAATACATTTATCACTACCAGATAACTTAATAAAAGAATCTGATAAAGTCTCAGCAAACTTTAATTTTATCTTATCTTTTTTCTTCAAGAAAAATACATTTTCACTTATTGGTAAACAAACCATTTTCTTTAATGGCGTAACACCAAACAATTGTTTTAATTCACAATACTTTGGACTGATTGTTATAATCATTTTAGAATCAGATTCATTTATAATTTTCTTTACAGTTTCAACACTACTAATAGGATCAATGGGTCTAACAACCGCTCCTAATAAATTTATTGCAAAAAAAGTAGTTATAGTTTCTGGAGTAGCAAGACAATCCATTACAACAATATCTCCAGAATTAACACCTTGATCACGTAAAGCTGATGCACACTTCATTATATTATCGGCCATTTCATTAAAAGTCACTTTCTTCCCACATTCATAAGCAACCTTATCACCATTTTTAAGACATTGTTTAATTGCAAAAGAGCCAAGACGCTCATATTCAAAATTATCTACAAGAGCATCAGGAGAATAAAATTGTTCATATGGTCTATCTATCTTTCCATATCCAGTTAATTCCTTATTCAATCTTTGTTCAGTTCTATCTACCATTTGAGAAATTTCATCATTATCAAGTTGTATTCCCGAACTTTCTGCAGCTTTTCTTACGATAGATTCTAATATATCTCTATTCATACTATATCCAACTCCCTCTAATTGCCGCTTATTATACCACAAAAAGTAGAAATTATCAAGTAAAAAGAAGAAAACTATTCTCTACAACAATTGTATACTATACCTAGTTTTAAATCAATAGGAATTTTTTCGACATCATTCGACATCAAAAACCAATCCTTAATATCTCAAACTTAGTATTATAACTAACACCATCTATATTAGCTAAATACTCAGAAGGATAAAGTAAATCAAACAAAGCAGTCTTATTAAAACCAATTGCTCCACCTCTATCTAAAACAATACCTAAGAAAACTTCACTACCATAACTTACTCTAACTATCGTACCAAATGGATAAGACTTATCCCCAGCAAGTATTCTAACATTACCATAATAACTATCATAATAATAAATAGTTCCATCACCTACATAGTTACCACTTGCTAAATAGCCAGAACATCCGTAACAGTCAGGCCCATACCTAGATAATTTACCATAGTAAACATCTACTATCTCTTCACTATTACTATTATCCTCTAAAACTACTTTCTCATCTATCTCATTATTTGTTTCTTCAACACTATCAGTACTTGTATTATCTAAAACTACCTCAGTTTTATTCTCTTCTTCATCTGCATAATTATCATTATCATTTACATCTACTTGAGTCTCATCTAATATTTCTTTAGATGCATATACATACTTAGTATTAATAATATTATTTTCACTTCTTATAAAAACAGAACCAACTGTCAATATACATAAAACGTAAAATAATATAAATTTATAATTTTTCATAAAAAAACTCCCTGTAGGCATTACAATACCACATTTACAGGAAGTTTACAATACTTTACATAATTTGCCAATTATCCAGCAGTTCTCTCACAAGTATACCCAGACGCATGCATATTTCTCTCTATTTGATCAATATCTTGATCTTTCTTAAATTCTGGATAGATACCCCCAGCTTCTACATAAGCCGCAGTAACAGCCTCAGCATCCAAAGTATTATAATCTAATACTTGTTTCTCTGTAATAGTACCACCAGACTGATCACAAGTGACATGAACTCCACCTAGTCCAGAAACCTGATCTTGTAACTTATCACACTTAGTAATTACTAAGTCTAAAGATTCAGCATCAATAACAGAATCTCCCATAGTACTAGTAATATAAGTCAACTTATTTAATTTACTATCTTCAAAACTAAATTGTCCAGTATACTCAATATTAAATATATCAGTCGTTCTACTTAACTTACAAGTTAATAAACCAGTTGTGATAGTTGGTGTATTCTTCTGATCATTTTCTGCTTTCTTTAAAGATACAAAAGAACTAATATCAGGTAAAAAATATACTAAAGCAAACATAAATATAAAAAATACAATCATTGTAACATACTTTGCCTTACTAACAGGAACAGGTACATATTGTTCTCTCTCAGCTCTCTCCTGTCTTTTCTTAGCCTCTAATTCTTCAGACATCTTTTTAGACATAATAACAGGGGTATTTTTTTCTTCTTTATTACCAAAAAGAATTTTATCATTTATTGTCTCAGTACTACTTACATTTTCATTATTGTTAGAACCATCTACATTAGGAGTAACATTAGACGTATTATTATCTTGTTCTAAATTATTATTAGGATTTAAATTACTATCCATATACTTCCCTCCTATTCTTCTATAATTATATCATATAAGCCTATCTTAAACTAGTAACTTTTTCTTGAAAATCATCACTACATACAATATAACTACCAGATGTAACAATATCAACACCATTACATAGTTCACGAGTCTTATCATTAACTCCACCATCTATATTAATAACAGCTTTAGAGTTATACGCATCAAGTAACGCTCTAACTTCTTCTACTTTCTTACTTGACTCTTGTATAAATGATTGTCCTCCCTTACCAGGTTCAACACTCATAATTAAAACTAAATCTATATATGGTAAATAAGGAACTAATTCACTCACTTTTGTATTAGGCTTTATTGCTAAACCAGCCTTAATAGAATAACTATGTATTAACTTTAAACTCTCTTCTATATCTTGATCTACTTCGACATGAAAAGTTATATATTCTGTATTAAGCTCTGCATATAAAGGAATATACTTACTTGGATCTTCTACCATTAAATGAACATCTAATCTTTTAGAAGTATATTTATAAATATTCTTCATCTCACTAAATGGCATAGTCTTATTCTTAACAAACTTACCATCCATTATATCTACATGTATATAATCTACATCTGTCTCATTTAATTTTACCAAATCTTTTACTAAATCTTTACAACTTAAAAATGAAGCACTTACTTTCATTTACTTATCCTCCCCAATAAAATTTAAATAGTTAGCATATCTACTATCTAATATATTATTCGCTAAAACATTCTCCTTTACTATACATTCTTTTTCTTTTGTATGCATACAGTCTTTAAATGGACAAGGAAAATCTCTAAATTCTCTAAAAGCATCTCTAATTTCTTCTTTACTATATTTATTAAAATCTAAAGCAGAAAATCCCGGAGTATCCATAACTTTACCATCATATATTTCAAATAACTCTACTACTCTAGTCGTATGTCTACCTCTACCTAAAGCAACAGACACTTCTCCTGTTTCTAAATTCCAATCAGGATTAATTTTATTTAATAAAGTACTTTTTCCAGCACCGGTCTGTCCAGTAAACACACTAGTCTTATCTTTAATTAATTCCTTTATCTTAGAAACATCCTTATTAGATATAACTTTATATCCAATCTTTTTATAATACTCTAATACTTCATATATATCTTTTAATTTATCTTCACTTACTAAATCTTCTTTAGTTATACAAATAATTGCTTCTACATTATGTAATTCCATAAGTACTAATAACTTATCTAATAAATTTAATGAAAAGTCTGGATTTACTAAACTTGTAATTATAAAGGCTTGATCAATATTACTAACTTTTGGTCTTTCAAACTCATTCTTTCTAGGTAATATCTTCTCTATTAAGTTTTTATCTCTACTGAAAAGAACATAATCACCAACTACAGGTGTAATATGTTCTTTTCTAAATATTCCTCTACATTTACAAGGATAAACTTTATCTTCACAACTAACATAATGTAAATCACTAACTATTTTTATTATTTGTCCTTGCATATATCCCCCATATTAATTTGTTTTATTATCTGTTTTACTATCAGTTTTTGTATCGTCTTTACTATCACTCTTATCAATATCTCCTACTGGTTCCTTCGCAAAAATAACAGTTATTTTTGTTTGTTTATATATTGGACTACCAGCCGCCCTAGATTGTTGAATTACCTTATCTGGAGCATAAGCAGTTGTCTCCTCATATTTCTTTTCTAGTATTAAATCATACTTTGTACAGAACGCTTCTACATCATCAACTGACCATCCTTCAGCATTCATATCTGGGAACTTATCAATAATATCTGGAATATATAATGTTATTGAATCTCCCTTTTTAACCTCTGATCCTGCCGCTAAAGATTGACCTATAATTTCTTGTTCATCATACTCTTTATCATTATCAGTTGGTTCTTTTTTCTCAACTGTAACTTTTAATCCATATTTAGTCTCTAGTATTGTCTGAATCTCGATATAATTCTTACCAGTATAATCTTCTATCTCATATACTTCTTCTCCTAATGACTTATATATTGTCACAACAGTACCTGGTTTAACACTTCTACCTTCTTCAGGATCTGTTCTAGTAACTCTATTTTTATCTATTGTTGAAGAAGCCTCTGTCTTAATCTTAGTATCTACCTCAAGTCCCAATGCTTGTAATTTCTTCTCACAAACACTAATCTTTTCTCCCTCACATGTAGGAACAGTAACAGGTTTCTCATGAGAAAAAGCAGGTACAATAAAGAATATAACTACTAAAACAAGTAAAAGTAATCCAAATACTACTGATAATATAATAATGATTATATTACTTTTCTTTTCTACAAAGTCTTCACTATCTTCTACTTTAGTAGCAACTCTTTCTGTATCTTCTTCTCCATCATTATTATCCTCTTCATCTTTTTTTGAAACCTCTTGTTTTTTTATTCTCTTAGTATTCTCAGTTTCATGTTCTGGATATTTATATTGATAAACCGGTTCATCCATTCTATCATCATCCAAAGCTGTAAGTAAATCTTCATGCATACTTCTAGCATCATCATATCTATTCTTTGGATTCTTAGCTGTTGCTTTACGTATTATATTCTCAATACTTTGTGGTATTGCTGGGTTTTCTTCTCTTAAACTTGGTAATGGATCTCTCATATGTTTAAGAGCTATCTCTACGGCATTATCGCCCCTAAACGGTAAACTACCACTTAACAATTCATAAAAGATAATACCCATCGAATATATATCACTTTTAATTGTACAACCCTTACCAGATGCTTGTTCAGGTGGCAAATAATGAACACTACCCATAACCGAATTAGTTTGTGTAAGCTGTGTTGAATTAAGTGCCATTGCTATACCAAAATCTGTAATCTTAATTTGTCCATCATCTTTAATCATAATATTTTGAGGTTTTAAATCTCTATGAATAATGTATGAATCATGAGCATGAGCCATACCATCAGTAAGTTGTAACATAATATCAATTGCCTCAGATAAAGTAAGTGTTCCTCTCTTCTTCAACAATTGTTTTAAAGTCTTACCCTCAATATATTCCATTACTATATAATAAAGTCCATTATCTTCTCCAACATCATACATCTCTACTATATTAGGATGTGCCAAAGAAGAGGCAGACAATGCTTCTCTTTGAAATCTTCTAACAAACTTCTCATCGTTAGATAAATCTCCCCTTAAAACTTTAATCGCAACATTTCTATCTAGTATCGTATCATAGCCTAAATAAACATTGGCCATTCCACCTTCACCAATTGATCTTATTATTTCATAACGATCATTTATCTTTTGCCCTTTCGTAATCACTATTTGTCACCTTCTTTTTCTAAAGTCAAATAAGCAACCGAAATATTATCTGTTCCCCCACGATTATTCGCTTTTCTAATCAATCTCTCTACCTTTTCCTCTACACTACCTTCACCTAGTAGCACTTTTTCTATTTGTTCTCTATCTAACATATTAGTAAGTCCATCACTACATAATAGAACTTCTCTAATATTCATATCCATATCACATTCAAATATATCAACATCTACATTAAGCGCAGCTCCTAGTGCTTTCATTAATACATTTTTCTTTGGATGAATACTAGCTTCCTCTTTAGTAAGTTCACCAGCACTAACTAATAAATTAACTAATGTATGATCATAAGTAACTTTTCTCAACTCATTATCTTTTAGTACAAATCCAGAAGAATCTCCTACATTACCAAATAATAAATAATCTTTGGTATATACAGCAAGTACTAATGTAGTACCCATACCCTTACTCTCTGGATGAGTCTTTTCATGTTGAAAGATTAAAGTATTAATTGTATCTACTGAATCTCTTATCCAGTTTATTGCACTAATTTTATTTAAATGGAAAAATGTTTCTTTAAAATGTTTTCCTAAATAACCTATCGCTATAGAACTAGCAACTTCTCCTGCAGAGTGTCCTCCCATTCCATCCGCAATAGCCATCAAGTATTCATTATCACTATTTTTAACTATAATTACACTATCTTCATTATGATCTCTAACTTTACCAGCATCAGTTAAATAAAATGATCTCATACTTCCTCCTTCTTACTTCTAAGTTGTCCACAAGCAGCACTAATATTACCACCAAATTCTTTTCGTATTGTTACACTTATATTATTTTTCTTAAGTATATCATAGAATTTCATAATTTGAATAGTACTACTTCTCTTAAAATCTAAATTATTAGTCTCATTATAAGGAATTAAATTAATGTAACAATTCATCCCCTTAACTAAGTTACTTAACTCTATCGCACACTCTACACTATCGTTAATTCCTTCTAACAATACATATTCAAATGTTATTCTCCTATTAGTCTTATTATAATACTTCTTTAAAGCTGGTATCAATACATCTAAAGGATAAGCTTTATTAATTGGCATTATCTTATCTCTAATCTCATTATTAGGAGCATGTAAACTAATTGCTAAATTAAATTGTAAATCTAATTTACTAAACGCTTCTATTTTAGGTACTATTCCACAAGTAGATACTGTTATATGTCTAGCACCAATTGCTATTCCTTTAGGGTGATTAATTATCTTTAGGAATTTAACCAAGTTATCATAGTTATCAAATGGTTCTCCAATCCCCATCACAACAACATGACTAATTCTCTCTCCAAGCTCTTCTTCTATCATAAGTATTTGTAATACCATTTCATATGCTTCTAGATTACGAACCTTTTTTCTTCTACCAGACTCACAAAACTTACATCCCATGTTGCAACCAACTTCTGATGAAACACATACACTATTACCATAATCATGTCTCATTAAAACAGCTTCTATATGCTCTCCATCAAAAAGTTCAAATAAGTACTTACAAACATCCTTATCTTTTTCAACACTAACTATCTTTAACCTATCTATACTATAATCACTAGAAACTCTCTCTAATAATTCTTTTTTAATATTAGTAACTTCATCATAACTTTTAATTCTCTTCTCATATAACCAAGAAAACAACTGATCAGCATGAAACTTCTTAGAACCTATCTCTATAAAGTAATTCTCTAAATCCTCAAGTGTTAATCCATATATATTATTCATTCTAAATCACCCATCAATCTAAAAACTATTATATCACACTATATAAAAAAATTGCTAATCTATTGGATTAACAATCTCACTAACTTTACCAAAGTCACTATAATTTAATGTAATAGTAAATGTATTATTACATACCTTCTTATATTTACCATAACTATTTAATACTATTTGTATTTTATTAACATCTCCACTACTATTAGTACTAAATATAATCTCATTAGGTACTTCTTCTATATCTATATTGATACCCTCTAACTTATTAACTATACTAGCACTAAGTATTTTATATGAATAAGTAACTTCACCCGTCTCATACTCAGTTTTTGATACAAATGTAGCATCCCCAAATATATCATTAATTCTATCTATCTTTAAAAAATCTTCAAATACATAAGGATTCTCAGTCTTTAACCAAATACCACTAGCATTAGTATAATAATTATCTCCATTTTTATAATAGTTTACACTATTTACTGTAAACAACTCATCAGAATTATTCTTATTACCTATATAATTATAAATAACTCCATCTACATTAACACTATAATTAAAATTATAATTAGCTTGTTCTATCAAACTAAAAGATAAATTATTATTAAATTTATTATTATTTACATCAACAGGATTACTATATCTAGGATTAATTCTTGCTACTATTGCTATAAATAAAAAGAAAAAGAAGTAAAAACCAAAGAAAAGTATTGCTTTACCCTTCTCAGTCTTTCTTAGTTCTTTAATTGTACTAATAAACTTTTTTATACCTTCTTTTATCTTTTTCATCTAACCTAACACCTTACCAACTAAACTCTTA
>ULMC01008693.1_pt1 | contig 32155 bp, 35 predicted proteins | sample 1951541 | NCBI WGS metagenome assembly ULMC01 (sample SAMEA4835539, study PRJEB28245) | human gut metagenome | biome: gut microbiome; material: fecal sample | place: Denmark | collected 2008 | reverse complement strand
CGCTGCCGTTGTTGCTCGTGGTATGGGAACTTGCTGCGTATCAGGCTGTGGTGATATCATCGTTGATGAAGAAAATAAAATTTTAAAATTAAAAGATGGTACAACATTCCACGAAGGAGATTTTATCAGTCTTGATGGATCAACTGGTAATGTTTACGGAGAACAAATTAAAACAGTTGAACCAGAAATTTCAGGTAACTTTGAAACAATCATGGAATGGGCTGATGCTACTCGTAAATTAAAAATCAGAACAAATGCTGATACTCCAAGAGATGCTCTTCAAGCTAGAAAGTTCGGTGCAGAAGGAATTGGTCTATGCCGTACTGAGCATATGTTCTTTGAAGAAGAAAGAATCTTTAACTTCCGTCGTATGATTACTGCAACAACTCTAGAAGCTCGTGAAGAAGCCTTAGAAAAAATTCTTCCATATCAAAGAGATGACTTTGAAGGCTTATTTAGAGCTATGGATGGTTATACAGTAACAATTCGTTTCTTAGACCCACCTCTACATGAATTCTTACCACATACAGATGAAGAAATTAAACCTCTAGCAGAAAGTCTAGGTATGACTTTTGAAGCCTTAAAGAATAGAGTTGAATCATTAAAAGAATTTAATCCAATGATGGGACATCGTGGTTGTCGTCTAGCAATTACTTATCCAGAAATTGCTAAGATGCAAACAAGAGCTGTAATTGAAGCTGCAATTAATGTTCAAAATGAAGGAAAGACAGTTATTCCTGAAATTATGATCCCACTAGTTGGAACTGTAAAAGAATTAAAATACGTTAAAAATATCGTTGTAGAAACAGCAGATGAAATTATTAAGGAAAAAGGTGCTGACTTAAAATATGAAGTTGGTACTATGATTGAAATCCCAAGAGCTGCTCTAACCGCTGATGAAATAGCAGAAGAAGCTGAATTCTTCAGTTTTGGTACAAATGACTTAACTCAAATGACATTTGGTTTCTCAAGAGATGATGCTACTAAATTCTTAGGAGATTACTACAAGAAGAAAATTCTTGAGCAAGATCCATTCGCAACAATTGATCAAACTGGTGTTGGTAAATTAGTTGCTATGGCTGCTGAACTAGGTCGTAAAACTAGACCAAATATTCACTTAGGAATCTGTGGTGAACATGGTGGAGATCCAAAGAGTATTGATTTCTGTCATAGAGTAGGACTTGATTATGTATCTTGTTCACCATTCCGTGTACCAGTAGCAAGATTAGCTGCTGCTCAAGCTGCAATCAATAATAAATAATAGTTTAATAAAAATACAGAATAACTCTATCAAATGATAGAGTTTTCTTTTTTATCAATATAAGTATATGTATACAAAACTTCTAGAGAGTATCTGTAAACAATAATGTCAAGCCTAGTTTAGGCTACTATGTTTTTACCAAAAAAGATGTTATACTATAGTAGAAAGGATGATAAAAATGAGTAGAGAAAATGATGTAATAAAAGATAAAGCACATTATGATAGAATCTATGGTGGAGACAATCGTAGAGAAACAGAACAAATATGGGAAAGAGAAAGAGCAGCAGCTAGAGTAAGAGATGAAAGAGATGAGTACGAAAGAAGAACAAGGGAGACTCAAAGAGAACATTCAGATCTACTTAGAGGAATGTCGCCGGACGATCGAAGAAGATATGATGAAATGAGAAGAAGAGAAGAATTCTATAGAGGAATGGATTCGGAAAAAAGAGTATCAGCTTTAGGACGTGAAAGAGAAACTATTGATTATCAAACTCAGATGCAACAAAGACAAGATGCAAAAGCAAAAGAAAAAGCTGCTAGAGAATTGGCTTTCAAAAAAGCAAAAATGCGTTATAACTCTCTAAACCCACTAGTTAAAGTTTTCTCAAAAAATCCAGACAAAATAGATTATGGATCAATGAGTGCCGACAGAATTGACTCTCTATATGGAGGTAAGAAAAGATGATGGATGAACTTAACATCGTATTCAATGATTATATTGATGCCTACAAAGATTTAGATATAGCCGAAAAAAGAAAAGAAATGATAAATAATATTAAAGAAATGATTGCTATGATCGAACAAATGGCTACTGATGAAGGAATCGTATTAAACTACCTAAGAAGTAGAGAAATACTAGATTTAGACGAAGGTCAAGAAAGTGAAGACGATTACTTAGAAGCTCTACTTGTATACGTTGAAAACTTTAAAAATATCTTAGGACAATATCTAGATAAAAGAAAATAAACTTACAAAAATTAATTTTAAACAAGTAAAAATAACTCAGGAGGTTAAAAATCTTGAGTTTTTAATTACTTTAAAAAGTATAAAAACAAACTTCTATTAAAAATAGCAAAAAAAACAAAAACACACAGTTGAGTATATGAATATATAAAAAACATAGTTTTATTTCAACTATATGTTTCAACATTCGAACAAAATGAAAGTAATAAGTCTTCCACTAAAAAGAAAAGTATGATACTATATAAAGAAAATGAAAATATAAAAGTCAAAGCAAAGTAAGAATATCAAAAACAAAAATAAATAAAACTTGTCAAGCTCATATAATGAACAGATATTGTAATAATGCCAAAAACTCGGAGGTAAGCAGTTATGAAAGAAATTAATGCCATAGTAAAAAGGTTAAAATATCCAGTTGCTACAATTGTACTAGTAACTGCCTGTTATATCTGTTTAACTGCCAAGGAAACTTTTAGTGCGGCTACAAAAAATTATACTAGGGATGAATTACAAAAGATGGTCGTATCTGCCGCTGTTAGCTATTATTACAACAATTACTATTCTGATTATGAACAATATTTATTGGATTCGGATATTGTATATCCATATAAGAAAAAACAATCAGGAAATTAGTTAATGTTTCGTACATTAACTTTTTTAGTGTTAGATCAAAGACAAAACAACAATGAAGTTTATAAGTACAACAGTTATTAAGTATAAATAAGAATACATATCATAAAAATGATAAATTATTTATTATTACATAAATGATAAGAAATAACTTTTAACTTTTAGTTTAACAAAAAAAAGACTAATCTTTTCACAATAAGAAAAATTTGTTATAATTATCTAGAAATAGAAGGTGAAAAAATGAAAGCAATTTGTATAGGACATTCAACATTTGATACAACTCTTCCAATGACAGACTATCCTATAGAAAACAACAAATATCGTATCTCTTCTCACGTAGAATGCGGTGGTGGCTCTGGTCCAAATGGGGCCTATGTTTTAGCAAAGTGGGGAGTTGATACAACTATAGTATCAGCACTTGGAAATGACTATCAAGCAGATCGAATAATAGATGAATTTAAAAGTGTAGGTGCCAATATAGAATACTTAAAAAAAATACCAACTCATCAAACATCATGTAGTTATATTTTTGCTAATATGGAAAATGGAAGTAGAACAATAGTGACTTCTAAAGCTAAAGCAATACGAAAACTAGACATAAGGGAAAAGTTAAAAGCTGATGTAATATTAATTGATGGCGAACATCCAGAAACTGCCAAAGAAATTTTAAAAGATAATCCAAAAGCAATAAGTGTCTTTGATGTAAGTAGAGTAAATGAAGATAATTTAGAATTAGGAAAAATGGTTACTTATTTAGTTTGTTCCCATGAATTTGCCGAAAAGTTTGCTAATATCAAAATAGACCATGAAAACATTGATACCATAAAAGCTTGTTATGATAAATTAAAAGAGTTTTTTAAAAACAATGTCATAATCACTCTAGAGTCCTATGGTAGTTTTACAGAAATAGATGGAAAATGTATGCAAGTACCAAGCATAAAAGTAAAAGCCATTGATTCAACTGGAGCTGGCGACATTTTTCATGGTGCTTTTGCATACTTTATAAGTAACGGTTATTCATTAATTGATGCAATACATTACGCATCAGTAACAGGTGCACTTTCCGTTGAAAAAATTGGTGCTAGATACTCAGTACCTGAGTTAAAAGAGGTTTTAGAATATGACAATATTATCTAGCTACTTACCACAAATAGATTTACATGGTCTTGATAGAGATTATGCCAGAATTTTAGTAAACGAATTTGTTGAAGACAACTACAAGCTACATAATAAAACAGTACTAATAATTCATGGCAATGGAACTGGAATTTTAAGAAAAACAGTTCAAGAAACATTAAAGCATAATAAGTACGTAGAAACATACAAAATAGACAATTTTAACACTGGCACAACAGTCGTTGAATTGAAACAAAAAAATTGACAAAATATATCCTACATGCTAGAATAATAAGGCATAAGGGACAGGGGGCATACATATGTATACAGACGAATATGAAAACAGAGGGTTTCCATTTAGAAACTTTTTATTGAAGTTAATTTTAATAATTATATTTGTATTTTTATTAGTATGGTTATTACCTAAGTTTATTGCACCAGCAGTAAATAAAGATATAAAAAATAGTAATGAGAATACAACTCAAATAAACGCCTTAACTTCACAAATATTTGCTGATAACTTAAATAAAATGAAGGAAGCTGCAATCTCATATTATACAGATGAGCGTCTACCAGAAAATGATGGCGAATTTAAACAAATGACCTTAAGTGAAATGATTGGTCTAAAGTTAATTACTCCATTAATAGATAAGAATAACAAAGCAGTAGACGTAGAAGCAAGCTATGTAAAAATAACTAAGTCAGATAATGAATATATTTTAAAAGTAAATATTAAAGACAGTGAAAAAGAAGACTATATTTTAGTACACTTAGGTTGTTACACATACTGTAAAGGAAACATATGTGAAAAGAAGTCAGAAAATATAGTAATAAAAGGTTCAACAATCAAAGCTGATACACCAATTACAAAGAAGTATTATTGTCAAATAGCAAACGGAAAATACTATGGTAAATCTGGTAATGTAGTTAATAAAAACACCTATGAAAGTGAATGTATAACAAAACCAGTAGAAAAACATTATTGTGCTATAGTTAATGATAAATATTATGGTAAGAATGGAACTGTTGTAAGTAAAGAAACTTATGAAGATGAATGTACAACAAAGCCATCTGATAAATACTACTGTGCAATTGTAAATGGAAAATATTATGATAAAAATGGTAATGTAGTAGATAAAAATACCTATGAAGAAAGCTGTAACACTAAAGAATATTTATATGAGTATGCAAGAACTATTAACGCAACATTTAGTAGTTGGACAAAATGGTCTAATTGGTTAGAAACAAGTTGCAGTACTAAAGCCATAACTTGTAACGAAAACGATGTAAAGTGTTTAAGAGAAGTAAAACTATATAATCGTAAAGAAAAAATTGGTACACACGAACAAGAATACATCAAAGAACGTAGTGTTCAAATAAAAGCTTCATCATACACAGAAAAAACATGTAAAAATTATTCATATGTTATAGTTAATAACACAACATATGCCGTAACAAATACATATACAAACGTAACAAACATTACATCATCAACTGCATCTTCTGTAGCTGGATGGAACTACGAAGGAAGAGGAACATATGCTAATCCTCCAAGAGACACAGAAAAAACACATTATGTATTTGTTGGAGCCGATTATAGTTATTGTTCAGATACATGTACAACCCTACCAAATTACTACTATGATAAGTATACATACACTGGTAACATGTCAAAAGTTTCAAAAACAACTGAAGCACCAGTAAGTTCATCATCACAAGTAGTAGCAACATGTACCGAATATGAAACAAAAACAGTTAATATATATAGAAATATAACAAGAACAGAAATAGCAACTAGAACCGAGCCATTATATGGTACAGTTTGCTATTCAAGTAATAGAACAAGAAAATTAACATCAACTGGTAAGACAGAGAAAAAATGGAGCTATTACAATGATACTAACTTATTGAATAACAACTGGTACTATACAGGTGCCAAGAAGTTAAAATAATTAAGGGGGAAATATAAATGGAAAAAGATATTAAAAACATAGTTTTCTACACATTTGAGAGTGAAACTGGTAAAAGAACACAAGCATGCGTATTCTACACAGATGGAACAGTAAAAAATACTAATGAAGAAGAAGGTGTAGAAGACGTAATCACTTTAATGAAATCTAAAGGGATAGGTCCAAAAGAATACCACAAAATTGTAAATAAACACTATGTATATGAAACAACTGGAGAAGACTTCGAGGAAGACTTTAAAGAGTATTTAAACAAGAAAGAGAAATACATTGCTAAGAAAGATAGAAATATTAAGGCATTATTAAAAAGATTGTTTAAAAAGCAAAAAAGTAATACTGAAGAAGAAACTGAAGTAGAAGAAGAGCAAGAAGAACAACAAACTGCTAATGCAACTAGTACAACTAATAACAATGAAAGTTCAACAACTAGAAAAGCTGAGGCAAATAAAACAACTGCTCAGCCAGAAGAAGAAAATACCGAGAATGCCGAGGAAGAAAGAGAAGAAGATACTGATGAAAGAGGAGAAAAATTCTGGAGAGTATTGCAAACAATAACTGGTGTAAATTTAGTTTGGGGTTTAAAAGAAAAATATCTTGCTAAAAAAAGAGCGGTAGAAGAAGCCAACAAAAGTAAACCTAAAAAAGAAGAGGGAAAATTCAAGAAGTGGTTTAAAAAGACTTTTATAGGAAAAATAACTAAAAGAGTAGCTGCATTAATAACTGCTGTCACTATTCTTTTTGTATCAGGTTGTTCAAATGCGAAAACTGAAAAAGGACCAGAGACTACTCCAACAACAATCAATGAAACTCAAGAAATTAATACTGATGATTTAATAAAAGAAGTAACAAGTTTTGCAGGAATGCTAAAACTTTCAAAGAGTGATGTTCAAAAAGCATTTATGAATAACATCAGTGAAAGTCTAGATAACTTTAATATAAAATTCGCTAATGCATATGTAGAAAAAGATAAAAATATTAAAGCTGCATTATCTTGGGATGAAGTTATTTCATTAGCCCTTGTTTATAACGATTACAATAAAGATCAACTAATTCAAATCTTTAATGGTGCTGACTTAAATACAACAAAATTAGAGGATGCCTATAAAACTGGTGTTTTACAATTAATGGGAGCACATGTTATTGAAACTAGAGAAAATAAAGTCGATATGTCATCATTATTAGAAAGTCAAGAAGCAAAAGATTTTTACGAAAAATATCACGAACTATTCTTAAAATGTAAAGAAGCAACAGGTCAAGAACAAATAAACAGAGTAAATGAATTTTACCAAGAATCATATAAAGACTTCCCAATAACAGAAAAAGTAAGAGAAGAAGGAATTGCTCATAGTGATTCTAGAAATAGTATAGAAACATATAAGTTCTCTATAATACCAATGGTAAGTGCTGCAGAAATGCTATATCAAAACTTAGCAATTGATAAAACACTACAAGATAAAGCAGTTGCTTACTTAAATGATATTGGTGTTTGCAATAGAGCTAATGATGTTATTGAAAAAGCTGCTCTAGTAAATTTATCAGCTTCTAAAAATAATGATTACATTGATTATAATCTTTTAAACCAAGCAAAGATTACTGAATTAATAGATGAAGATGCCTACGTTGTTGATGATGCACATCGTGATCTAAGTGAATTAGATAGTTTCAAAAATAAAGTAAATGTTAGTTTCACATATACAAACGGTACCTTCACAGGTGAGTATACAACTACTACAACAAAATATAGAACAGAAACAACAAGTACAACAACAACTAATCGTAGCCAAGCTGTTTCATCTACTAGTGAAAATAAAGTAGCTGCAGCAGAAAGACAAGCTAGTTCAAGATTAGGTGCAGAAAATGCCCAAGCAAGAAGAGAAGCTGAAAAGGCAGCAGATGCCGAAGCAAAACGTCAACAAGAACAAGCTGACGCAGAAAGAAGACAACAAGAAGAAAAAATTGCTCAGGATGAAAAAGATTTACAAGATAAAATAAATCAAGCTAATAAAGATATTAATAATGGTCAAACAGTAAATGAAGATGACTTTGGTGATCATAATGTTGATTTTGATAACGATCATTCAGATAATAAGGGAAATTTAAATGATTCAGTAAAAGACGTAACTACTGATGGAACTGGTGATAAAACAAATGAACCATTGCCAGATCCAAACGCAGATGATAAAGGAAATTCTAATAGTTCATCAGATCAACCAATCTACGAATATGAAGAACCATATACTATGACTAAGGAAGAAAAAGCAGCAGCAATCGTAGAGGCAATGGCAAATGCTCAAACTGAAGAACAAGCAAAAGTATATACATATCATAATTAATTAAGTGGCCCAGTGGTCACTTTTTCTTTCACTCAAACAACACCTGTCGTTTTTTGAATGATTTTATTTGACAAATCAAGGACTTTGTGTTATAATATGAGTACTTTAAGGGTGAGAGGCCTGAAGTATACAAAATTAAAATTTATATAGGGTGGGGTTGAGTATAATGAATAATGCGTATATTTTTGAGTATTTAGATGAAAATGATTTTCGTAAAAAAGAAAGATCAGTTAGAAAGTATAACATGTTAGCCTATAAAAAATTAACATTTAATTACTATCCAGAATTACGTAAAGGTAACTTTTTAGGTAAAGAAGTTAGTAGAAATGAAAAGAATAATACTATAGGTTATGAATTAAAATTACCTACTGATGAATTATTTGTTAAAGTACATGGTGAAATTACATTACACTATACTGTATATACAGAAAAGAAAATAATTCTTTTAACAAACATTACACCAGAAGGAATTTTAGATGAAGGTCATAGAGCTGAATTATCTACATACAAAGGTGTTATGATTTCTAAAACTAATCCAGAAAAAGATATGTTCAAAATTAATTTAATTAATATGTTAGGAAAATAAGGAAAGTTCACCTGAATTTTTCTTATTTTTTTTCATTTTCTCTTGCAACAATTATAAATATATGCTATTATTAAATAGCAATGGACCCTTAGCTCAGTTGGTTAGAGCATCCGGCTCATAACCGGGCGGTCACAGGTTCGAGTCCTGTAGGGTCCACCATTTTATACGCGGGTATGGCGGAATTGGCAGACGCGTTAGACTTAGGATCTAGTGCCGTAAGGCTTGCAGGTTCAACTCCTGTTACCCGCACCATATAGAATGTAAATATCAACTAACTAAGTTGGTATTTTTTTATACATTTTTCCGTAAAAAGTATGTTACAATATAATATATAAATAATATAGTAGGGAGTAACATTATGAAGAAAAAAGACATGAAAAAACTAATAGTTTTAGTTATACTATTATTATCATACGCATACACAACTTTTATAAATACAGAGAATAAAAATCAAGAAGAACCAATTAAAGAAAGAAAAACAGAAGATGTTATTTTTGCTGATGAAAATACTCTAAATGTCTATTTTATAGATGTAGGTCAAGCTGATTCAATTCTTCTAGAAAACAAAGGTCATTATATGTTAATCGATGCTGGTAATAATGAAGATGGTCCAAAGCTAGTTAACTATTTTAATGAACAAGACATAAAAGAATTTGACTATGTAGTAGGAACTCATGCCCATGAAGATCATATTGGTGGAATGGATGATATTATAAAAAACTTTAAAATAGATAATTTTTATATGCCTGATGCCATAACAACAACAAAAACATTTGAAGATGTATTAGATGCCTTAGAAGAGACAAATGTTATCTTTCAAACTCCAAAAGTAAATCAAACATTTAACTTACAAGATACAACAATCACAACTCTGTCTGTAACAGCAGATGAGAAAAATTTAAATGATACATCCATAGTTTTAAAAGTAAAACATGGTACCAATACATTTTTATTTATGGGAGATGCCTCAACAAAAATAGAAAAGAATCTCTTAAATAAAGATATAAAAAGTGATGTTTTAAAAGTGGGTCATCATGGTTCAAGATATTCAACTTCTCTTGAATTTCTAAAAAAAGTATCACCAGAATATGCCGTTATATCAGTAGGTGAAAACAATACATATAAACATCCTCACGAAGAAATCTTAAAAAGACTAGAAGAACAGAATATACAAATATATAGAACCGATAAACAAGGTACAATACTTGCTAAATCCAATGGTTCAATTATAACATTCAGTACTATAAAAACGGATACTAATGGGTAGGTGTAAAAATGAAATATGCTATAGATAAAATTGAAGAAGATATAGTTATCTTAGAAAATCTAGAAACAAAAGAAAAAGAAGAAGTAAATATAAAAAACATACTCGGAGAAACTCATGAAGGAGCAATAGTTATAAAAAATAATGATACATATATAACAGACTCTAAAGAAGAAAATCTTCGAAGAAAAATGTTAAGAGAAAAACTAGAACGACTTAAAAATAAACAATCATAAAATAGTCCTAATTGAAAATAAAAAATTAATATGTTAAAATATCAATAGAGTAAAAAGGAGAGTACTAGTACTATGAAAAAGAAAAATATTCTAATAAAAATTCTACTAATAGTCATAATAGTTGTTTCAACAAACTTTATACTACTACCTCCACTTTTTAGACTAACGATAGCTGATGTAGATTTAACTGGATCTACAGTCAAAGATCCACAAAAGAATAATCTAATAGTTTTATCATGTAAAAAGTATGATTTACAAACATCAACTTTAGTAACAAGCAGAACAAGGTATAAAGAAGAAATACCGGAACAAAACTTTATAACATATGAAAAAACCAGCTCAAATAATGAACTGACTAGCAGTCTTCCATCTTATAAAAAACCAGATGAAGAAATAGAATTCTTCTCAAATATTGATGGAATAGAAATAAATACAACCGACCAAAAGACAACAGTATTAATTTCTAAGTATGTAGTTAGTATGAATGAGGCCAACTTTACCTTAGCAAAATATTTTAATTCAAAAGATGAACAACGTAAATTCTATGAAGAACAAGGTTACAAATGTGAAGAGACTAAGAGTTAGTCTTTTTTAAATGCTCTTTTATATCACCAGCAGGATGATACACATTCTTTGGATTTATCTTTAAAATATCTTTTATATAGTCACTATTTTCTATATTAGTCGCTAAGAACTTAACTTTCTTATAGTATAATCTTTTCTTAGTTCGATCTTGTACTCTCTCTATTGCTTTTTCTAAATCTGAACTTTCTCCATCATAATACTTAAACTTATAATCAATACCCATATCACTTCTAATAGGAATAACTTCCTTCATATAAACTATATAAGAATTATTTTTATATTCAACACCAACTCCTTGAATAATTGCTAAATCATTTAACTCGTGATACTCTGGTATTTTTATAATAAAACCAAATGTAATAATTAAAACAACAAGTACTATAATCTTTTTCATTTATATCTTCCTCTCACAATATTCTTCGTCAAGAAAGAATTTCTCTTCTTTACACTTTCTTCTCTTTTAATAAAAGAGTCATTAATTTCATTCTTATCAAATGGAATAAATGGTACCAAGTAAGGTATACCAAATACTTTTAAAGTAAGTAGTTTATAAATCATATAAATAGTACCAATTATAACTCCATATATTCCAAGTAGTGTCCCTAAAAGTAATAATATTATTTTATATAGTCGTAAGGCATTAACTAATTCAATGGAAGAAAAAACAAGTCCTGCAATCGAAGAGATAGCTACTACTATAATCATAATAGGTGAAACTATTCCAGCACTAACTGCCGCATCTCCTAAAATTAATCCCCCAAGTATTGAAATAGAAGATCCAGATGTATTAGACATCCTAATATCAGATTCTTTAAGTATTTCAAAACAGACAATCATAAATAATGCCTCTATATATGCCGGAAAAGGTACAAAAGTTCTACCAGCTTTAAGCATTAATAATAAATCAAGTGGTACTATATCATAATTTCTAGTCGTAACAGCAATATAACAAGCCGGTGTAAATATAGCAATTAAAAAGGCAAAAAAACGTATAATCCTAATAAATGTTGTATTAAAAGACTTTTGATAGTAGTCATCTGTTGTATGAAAAAAATCTATAAAAAAACTCGGTAAAATTAAAGCATAAGGACTCATATCAACAAGTATCACAACTTTTCCCTCTAATAATGCCATTGCACTTTTATCAGGTCTCTCACTCATCATAATAGTAGGAAAAAAACTTTTCTGTCCCTCTAAAGTAATTTTTAAATAACTGGAATCAATTATTCCATCAATATCAATTCTCCTAAGCACTTCATCAATTCTCTTAACAATTTTTTTATCTACAATATCATCTATATATAAAATGCCAACCTTAGTCTTACTTCTAACTCCAATATCTAAATTCATAACTTTCAAGTCGCATGACTTAATTCTTCTCCTAATTAATCCTAAATTAGTATTATAATTTTCTGAAAAACTATCTTTTGGTCCAGACAAAGATAATTCACTCTGAATATTATTAATACCTCTGTCTAACTTAGCCTTAACTTCAACTGCATAAATTTTCTTATAAAATATAATTAAAAATCCATTATTAACAAAGTCATATATTTGATTCTTCTTAATCTTAGAAATATTAACAGTTGGTAAATGATCTTCCAATCTCTTAAAATTATTTTTCTTTAAATTAAGTAAACTCTTAAGTACAAAATTATCTATACTAGAACTATCTGTAAGAACCTCATTATAAAACAAAGTTAAAGTCTTCCCATCAATACATATATCTTTGATTTTATAATCGTTTGAAGTTCCAACTCTTGTTTTAATCTCTTTAACTATACTCATAAAAATCACCATTACTATTATGTATTTTTATTTTAAAAACTATGTATAGTTTGCTATAATATAAATAGAGGTATATTATGAAAGTTAAAATAGAAAAATTAGATCATTTTGGTCGTGGTATTACAAATATTAATAATAAAATATGTTTTGTTGAAAATGCTCTTCCTAATGAAATTGTTAATATCGAAATTATAAAAGAAACTAAAAAATATTTTCTAGCAAAAACGATAGATTTTATTGAAAAGTCTCCATCTCGTATTATTGAGCCTTGTCCTTTTTATAATAAATGTGGTGGTTGTAATTTAGAACATTTATCTTTTTCTAGGGAAAATGAATTTAAGCGAAGAAAAGTCCAAGAACTCCTAGTAAAGTTTGCTAAAATAAATCCAACCCTTGTCAAAGAAACAATCTTTTCTGATGAGTATAATTACAGAAACAAAGTAACTTTTCATGGCAATGGTAATATTTTTGGCTATTACAAAGAAAATTCTAATGATTTATTAAAAATAGATAAATGTCTTCTTTTAGATAAAAGAATAAATGAAATAGTAAAACTTCTTCAGACAGAATCTAATAAAATTACCGAACTATTAATTAGAACCAATAACGATTCTAGTAAGATAATGCTTAAAATAACTGGACAAGTAAACGATATAGAGACTTTAAAGAATAAGGTTGACGTTCTCTTCATAAATAGTAAATGTCTAACTAAAGAAGATAAAATAATCACAACAATCGGTTCTAAAAAATACTACGTATCGATAGACTCTTTCTTTCAAGTAAATAAAACTTTAACAGAGAAACTATATGATAAGGTAAAAGAGCAAGTAGAAAAAGTAAGGCCAAACAGACTTCTTGATTTGTATTGTGGCACAGGTAGTATTGGTATCTATGCATCAGATTTTACCAAAGAAATAATTGGAGTAGATTATTCTAAATCTAATATCGAAGACGCCAACAAAAATAAAAAATTAAACAATCTAAAAAACATTACTTTTATAAACGATAAAGTAGAAAACGTAATCGATACTTTTAAAGATATTGATATGATTATTGTAGATCCTCCAAGAGCTGGTCTTGATCAAAAGACAATTAATAATATAGAAAGAATTTCTCCAAGGCATCTTATCTATGTATCGTGTGATCCTGCCACTCTTGCTAGAGATCTGAATTTATTAACAAATTACGAAATAGAAGAAGTAACACCATTTAATATGTTTCCAAGAACCTATCATGTAGAAACGGTTTGCATTTTAAAGCATAGATAAAAAAAATCCTAGCAATACATATGAATAAAGTTACAGAAGAGGGAATTAATATGAGCAAAGAAGATTTAAAATTTAAAATTGACAACTTTGATTTTCATTCGAGGGCTAGTGTCATTATTTACAATAAAGATAAATCAAAAGTATTATTATTTAAAGTGGAAGATGACAGAAATTTTTATCTATTACCAGGCGACAAAATTCATATCAATGAGGACAGTCTATCAGCCATAAAAAGAGAAGTAAAAGAAGAACTTGGTTATGACTTAGAATTTACTTTTAGTAGCATTAATGAAAATTTCCTTATTAAGGAAAACACAAAAATCATGCAATATGAATTTTTATATAAAGCCATTTACTATGGTCCAATAGAAAAAGAAATATTTAATTGTCTAGATCGAGAGAACCAAACATTTCATTGGATAAGTATAAAAGATATTGATAAAGTTAAAATTCTCCCAAGTAACCTAACACAAATTATCAAAAACTATGATTATAATCAAATTCATAACATTTTAAAAAATATAGAATAACTAAAAAAGTAGAGGATATTTATATGATAAAAGAAGTAACTAGTATTGAAGAGGCAAATGTATGTGATGAACTATTAACAAAACTAATATTAGATGAAAGAAAATATAATAAGGCAATTAGTGAAAATGTTGTCATAAAAGACTATTTTAGTAAACTGTTAAATGATAAAAATATCAAATTATTGGCATATTACTTAAATACTGAAATTGTTGGGTACATATTAATAAGAAAAACAGAACCAAATACCTGCTTATTAGACGGCCTATACGTATTAGAAGAACACCGCAATAAAAAGATTGCCAAAAGCTTGTTAATAGAAGCACTAAAAAAATGCCAGGAGTTAAATGTAAACTATATTGATATTAACGTTATGGTAGAAAACAAAATAGCTCTAGAACTTTATAAGAAATTAGGTTTTACTGAACTTGAGGTAAAATTGAGAAAGAATCTTTAAATATATTATAAATGAACATTAATAGATATCAAGACTGCGCAACAACAATAGAAATGGAAAAACAGTCATTGCGACCAGCCATCACAAAAAAATTAACCAATATGGAAGAATATTCAACAATGAAAGAGATTATCATCCACAACCTCTCCAGAAACAATAAAAGAATTTACATCTGAATTTTAAACTGTAAATTTATAGATTAAAGAATCGAATAAAATTGGTTCTTTTTTTAATAAATGATATAATTAAAAAGTAATACCTATCACAAAGGAATGATTTAATGAAATTAGAAAAGCCAAAATTCCACAATTTAGAAGAAAAGAAAATATTAGATTGTTTAGAAACAAAAAATTTTACGAATGGCTTATTTAAAGAAAAAACAGAAGATGATATTGTAATAAAAGATATAACTTTTGATACCTGTGTTTTTGAAAATGTTGACTTTACCAAGATAAAACTAGAAAATGTTGATTTAATAGACGTCCATTTTAAAAATTGTGATTTATCTAATCAAAACTTTGATAAACAATTTTTAAGACGAGTGTTATTTGAAAATTGTAAGTTAATAGGTGTAAGTTTTATAGAGGCCTCTTTAAAGAATATAGAATTTATCAATTGTAATGCTAAATACATAAATTTTTCATCAGGTAAATTAGTAAATTTAAAAATAGAAGAAAGTGATTTTAGTGAATCAACCTTTTCAAGACTAGATCTAACTAATTTAGAGTTAAACAATGTAAAATTACATAGCACCGAATTTATAAGAACAAATCTAAAAGATACTGATTTTTCGACATGCGATATTACTAATATTTTATTTGATCAAACTTCATTAAAAGGCATAGTAATAGATGACTTTCAAGCTATGAATATTGCTAGCTTATTTGGTGTAAAAATAAAAAATTAAAGTAGAGGAGACGCAATTATGAACAAAGAACAAATATATCGCTATCTAAAACAAAAAAATATTTGGTATGAAATAACCAAACATAAAGCTGTCTATAATATGAAAGATTTACAGGATGTAGATCTTCCATATCCAGAAGGTGATGCTAAGAACTTATTTGTCCGTGATGATAAAAAAAGAAATTATTATTTAATAACAGTAAAAGGCACAAAAAAAGTAGATTTAAAAGAATTTAGACATCAAAACAATACTAGACCACTAAGTTTTGTTAACGAAAAAGAACTCTTAGAGCTACTTAATTTAAAACCAGGATCAGTTACACCTTTAGGTCTATTAAATGATAAAGAACATAAAGTAGAATTTTTCATTGATAATGAACTGCTGGAGGAACCAGGAATAATAGGAGTTCATCCAAACGAGAACACCGCAACAGTCTGGTTAAAAACTAGAGATTTAATAACTATCCTAAAAGAAAATAATGTCAAAGTTTATCAAGTACAAATATAATAAAAAAACTAGAACAAAAAAATTTCCAAAAAGATTCATGAGACTTGTAATAGTCCAACTTTTAATCTATAATTAGAAAAATAGATTAAGAGTTGTCTATAAAATAAAAAAAATGGAAGTGTACCATATCTAATAAAATATATATTATAAGGCAAAAACATTTCAAATAAAAATAACGGTTAGAGAAACAGAAATAAAATACATTCTAAAACTACTAGACTAAAACATTAATTATAAAAAATAGATATGAAAAAACCAGATTTATATATCTATAATTAAAAAATAATCATTATAAAAAGAATACCAAAACTAGAATAATATCTTTAAAAGGAGTAATAATAAATGAAAAAGAAAATAAAACTTTTAAAATTTTGCCTTGTAGTAGTAAGCCTCCTGATGTATTTTTACTTAGTCTTTCATAATAGAAATCAATATCTATATAATATGTCATATCTGAAATGTATTTTGTATATGTTGCTAGTATCATTATCCATCTACATATTTGGCTTAATCGAAAATAAAGAGAAATTTTACAAAGAAAATATCATCATCTATATCATATTATTTATGATTCTCTTAATAAGTTTTGTCTTTATTTTAAAAAGACCAACTATTCACTTCTATAAAAACTGGTATTCTGGTCAGTTGCAACCGTTTCATACTATAATATCTCAATTAGAAAAAGCTAGTCTAAGAACCTTCTTAAAAAATATAATAGGTAATATGTTTGCCTTAGTACCATTGTCCTTATTATTAATACTACTAAATGATAAGTATAAAAGAATATCAAAACAGACCATAATCATTTTACCAACAATTATTCTAATTGAACTATTGCAGGCTTTCACTCATACTGGAACATTCGATGTAGATGACATAATTTTAAATTATTTAGGTGCTATAATTTTTGTCATCTTTCTAAAAAAAATAAAATTAATAAACAAAATAAAGCCTTTATTTTATAAAGATTTTAAATTAAAAAATAAAACAAAATATCTTACACTCTTTATAACTTTAACTATTCTAATTGTTTTCATCACCATAACACTAATAAAGTTATAAAAGTATGAAAAAGGAGTAAATATGAAAAACATAACAATAATAGGTGGCGGAGTATTAGGTTCCCAAATAGCCTTCCAAGTTGCCTATACAAACTTTAACGTAACTATTTGGGCCAGAAGTAAAGAAAGTATTGAAAGGACTAAAAAGAAAATAGAATCATTAAAACAAACTTATACAAATGAAATTAATAAAATGGTTAAAAATAAAACCCTATCTGCTTGGTGTATGGGAATAAGTGATTACGATAACTTTGATAAAGAAAAAAGTCTATCTCAAGTAAAAAAAGCTTTTAAAAATATAAAATTCACGCTAAGTTTAGAAGATGCTATAAAAGATGCCGACTTAGTAATTGAGTCGATGACCGAAGACTTTAATGCCAAGAAAGACTTATATAAAGTACTTGCTCCAATTTTGGAAGAGAAAACTATTGTTGTTACAAATTCTTCTACTATGTTACCAAGTAGTCTTGCTAAATACACAAAAAGACCAGATAAATTTTTAGCTCTACATTTTGCAAATTCAATCTGGAAAAATAATACAGCTGAAGTAATGAAACATAGTAAAACCTCCGATGATAGCTTTAATAAAGTAATAGACTTTGCTAAAGAGATAAATATGATTGTTCTACCTCTTCAAAAAGAAAAAGAGGGCTACTTACTAAATTCCATGTTAATACCATTTTTGTTTTCTGCTTTAGACTTATATGTAAATAACATTTCTAATCCAGAAACAATTGATAAAGCTTGGGTACTAGGGACATCAGCTAAAGAAGGTCCATTTCAAATACTAGATGTAGTTGGTCTAAAAACAGCCTACGAAATAGTAAAGAAATACGCTAAAGTACCAAGTTTCTTAGCTCCATATAATTTTAAGGGTATGGAAAAATTATTAAAAACATACATTGATAACAATAAACTTGGTAAATCAACTGGTGAAGGTTTTTATAAATATAAATAGAAAAAAGTAACTTGTTAAGAATAATTGCGAAAGTTCCACTGATTATTGGTAGAGTAAAAAAATAAAAACTGATATATTATTTGTGAAAGGAGAATGAATATGGATTTAGGAAAGAAGATAGTAAATTTAAGAAAGAAAAATAATCTTTCACAAGAAGAATTAGCTGAGAAAGTAGGCGTGACTAGACAAACCATTTCAAAATGGGAATTGGAAGAGACTGCTCCAGATATCAAACAAGCTAAAGCTTTATCAGAAATATTCAAAGTCAGTCTGGATGAATTAACTAATAACGACATAAACAGTATTTTAGTGGAGAAGGTTAGTAATACTGAAAAACTTGCAGGCATAATCATTAAAATTTTAAAAGTAGTAGGAATTGGTCTATTAGTTTTAGTTATAATTGAGATACTGGTTTTCATCTTCTTTAATATTAACACTAATTCTAAGAGTAATAAAGTAGTTGGAAAATACGTTCTTACATGTAAAATAGATAAGAAACAATATTCATATAGTATAGAATACAATAAAAACTATCAAGTAATAAATTCTGGTGGAGATGCTTGGATTTATAATCATACAGATGTAGACTCATATGATGATGCTAATAAAGCTGTTGCTAATGTAGAAGACTATTTTAAAGAACACAACGGTTCTTGTCTTATAGAAGAGTAATAAAATAAACAGATGTTTTATTAAAATAAATTTTTACGTCTGTTTTTTATATGTAAAAATGAATTAACAAAAGTATAAGATAAATAGTATTATTGGTACTAACATTTAGAACAAAAAGTATCTATTAAAAGTAAAGAAAATAGTATATAATATAAATGAATGTAGTATTTAATGCAGATATTAAAGAGAATATGATTATATAAAGGATGAAGAGTATATAAAAATAATTTGTTATTAAAAACACTTTATATTAGAACGTTCTAAAAAAGGAGATGATAGTATTGGCATATATTGAGTTTAAAAATGTTAATAAAATTTATAAAATGGGTGAAGTTGAGATTAATGCCCTAAATAATACTTCTTTTGAAATAGAAAAAGGAGAACTTGTTTGTATTCTAGGCCCATCTGGTGCTGGTAAAACCACTTGTCTAAATATATTAGGTGGAATGGATCGTCTAACCTCTGGTGAAGTAATTGTTGATGGTAAAGTCATAAACAAATTAAATGAAAAAGAACTAACTAAATATCGTCGTAATGATATAGGCTTTGTTTTCCAATTCTATAATCTAATTCAAAATATGACAGTCTTAGAAAATGTCGAACTTGCCGTTCAGTTATGTAAAGATCATCTAGATCCAAATAAAATTCTAGATAATGTTGGTCTAGAAAATAGAAAAAGTAACTTTCCAGCTCAACTATCAGGTGGTGAACAACAACGTGTAGCGATTGCTAGAGCCATCTCTAAAAATCCTAAAATACTTCTTTGTGATGAGCCAACTGGAGCACTAGATTATAAAACAGGTAAACAAATCCTAAAACTACTACAAGACACTTGTCGTAAAGAAAATATGACAGTCGTTATTATTACTCATAATTCTGCAATTAGTCCTATGGCCGATAAAATTATTAAATTTAAAAATGGAGCAACTGCAGGTGTTATTATCAATAAAAAACCAAAAGACATAGAAGAAATCGAGTGGTAATATGAAAAATAAATTATTAAAACACATCTTTATGAAAATAAAAGATAACTATAAAAGATTTTTATCACTACTTTGCATGGCTTTACTCGGAGTAGGTTTTTATGCTGGAATTCAAGCTGCTAGTCCGGACATGATTAAAACACTTGATAACTTCTATGATGAAAATAATGTTTATGACATCGAAGTTGTCTCTAACTTAGGCTTGACCAAAGAAGATGTCAAAGAACTATCAAAAGTCAAAAATATTGAAAAAGTAGTTGGAACATACTCTAAAGATGCTTACTTAAATCTTAACAATAAACAGTATGTTTTAAAACTAATTGGTCTAAACAAAGAAATAAATAACGTCTATCTAGAAGAAGGAAGACTACCAAGTAACAATAATGAAATAGTAGTAGAAAAAGCCTTACTAGAAGATAATAACCTAAAGATAAATGACAGTATAAGTATTGAGAATAACAACTATAAAATAGTTGGTACTATGCTAAGTCCTCTATATTTCAGTAATGATAGGCCAACTACTACTCTTGGTAATGGCAAAGTAAACTACCTTGTCTACATAAATGAAAACGTAATAAAACAAGATGTCTATACCAATGTCTATCTAACCATAAAAGGCGCTAAAGACAAAATAACTAACAGTAAAGAGTATAAAAAGAGTATTGAAAAAGCAACCACTAATATTGAAAAAATAAAAAAAGATAGAGAAACTGCTAGGTATGATGAACTATATGGTGACATTATCAAACAAGCAGAAACATACAACATACCTCTAGACAAAACAGCTCTTACAACTCCTAAGTGGTATATCTTTGATAGAACAGACAATAATTCTTACAAAGAACTTATCAACGGTAGTGAAAATCTAAAACAAATAGGTAATGTTTTCCCTATAATTTTCTTCTGTATCGCTATTTTAGTAAGTCTAATTTCTATGATGCGCATGATTGAAGAAGATAGAACTGAAAATGGTACTCTAAAGTCACTTGGTTTTAACAGTTTCCAAATAACATCAAAATACATAATTTATTCCTTGTTTGCAACTGTAATAGGAGGTCTCTTAGGCATAGTTATGGGTTCATTACTTATCCCAAGAGTTGTTTGGAATGCCTACAAAACTATGTTTACCATTCCAAAATTTATTTGTGATATTGATACATCCGCTAATATAATTGGGCTATTAATTTGTATTATTTGTATCTGTGGTACGGCAATCTTTGTTTGTATTAAAAACTTAAAAGATGTACCAGCTAATCTAATGCGTCCTAAAGCACCTAAAACAGGTAAAAAGATTCTTCTAGAACACATAACTTTTATTTGGAAAAGATTAAAATTTTCTAGTAAAATAACCATCAGAAATATCTTTCGATATAAAAGTAGAGTTCTAACTACCATAATTGGTATTACTGGTTGTACAGCTCTAATATTAACTGGGTTTGGTCTAAGAGACTCCATAAAAGGTATTAATAATTTTCAATTTACTAATATTTTTAAATACGATAAAATGCTAATGCTAAGTGAAACAGCAAATACAAGTACTTTAAAAAATGAACTACTAAACAACCCTATCGTTAAAGAAGTAGTTGAAACAAATATTAATACTGCTACTATCTCTTATAATAAAAAAGAACAAGAAGTAACTATAATTGTTCCAGAGGTAAGCAAAGAATTGAAAAAAGTTATCAATCTAATAGACGTAAGTGACAATAAAAAAGAAAATCTTACTCCTAAAGATAACACTTGTATAATCAGTGAAAAAACATCTAGACTACTAAACATCAAAGTAGGAGATAAAATAACAATCTTAGATGATAACAATAAAAAACACCAAGTAAAAGTTGACAAAATCGTCAAGAACTACATAAACCAATATTTATATTTATCAAAAACAACTTATAAAAAGATCTTTGGCAACTATAAAACAAATTCTTATCTTGTAAAATTAAATAATGTAAGCGCCAAAGAAAAAAATAATTTTGATGAAGGATACATTAGTAAAAGTGAAATAACTTCTATTGTAAATAACATCGATATGAAAAATACTATGAACGATATAATCGGATCAATTGGCTCAATAGTTGCCATTTTAATAGTTGCAGCAGCCTTACTAGCTTTTGTTGTTTTATATAATTTATCTAATATTAATATAAGTGAAAGAAAAAGGGAAATTGCTACTCTAAAAGTTCTAGGCTTTTATCCTCGTGAAGTTGATAGATATATAACTAGAGAAACTATTATTCTAACTGCCATTGGTATTACACTAGGTCTACTATCCGGTTCATACTTATGTCATTATATTATTTCAACTTGTGAACCAGACTATTTATTATTTGATAGGAGAGTTGACACAATTAGCTACATCTTATCAGCTTTAATGACTATTATTTTTACAATCATCGTAAATATAGTAACTCATTACAACCTAAAAAAGATCAATATGGTCTCTTCCTTAAAAAATGTAGAATAAATAATTTCTCTACTAACTGCCAAATAACTTTTACAAACTTCCAAAGACATTTGCTAGACAATTAAATTGGTTTTGATATACTTAAAAGTGAAGAGGGGTAAAGCTTATGAATATAAATGAAAAGATTTTACTACTACGTAAAAAAGAAGAGACTATCTTCTTTGATGATCGAGAGAAAAATGTAAAAGTCGCTAATGAAATTGACAAAATTCTAGGGAAAAAGCATAAAAACTTTTTCTCATATTGTATTAGGTTTGGTAAAGTTAAAAAATGTGTTAAAATAAAAATATAAGTAAAAGAAAGGAACAAACAAAAATATAATTTGTAACGTGAAAAATATGAAAAGAAAAAGAATCATCATCTTATCAATTATCTTCATCATAGGCTTAATAGTAGGCTTTACTATGAGTTATTTAAATAAGAAAGCAAATAACCTAACTCCAACAGAAGTCAATAATAAGATCATAAACTATATGACGTCTAATTTAGATGAAATACCAAATTATAGCTATAACTATGTAGATGAGGGTAAAAACGCCGTAGTGGTTGGTTTAAAGAAAAATAATACTGAAGCTCAAGAAGAATTTTATAAAAGGGTTTTCTCATCTAGCGACATTAAAAAAATAAAAAGTCAAAAAATAATAGTTTTTGAACAAGGCGAATTAGAAAACGAGTTATATGAAAGAATCATCAAAGTAAATGATAAACTCTATTATGATACTGGTGAGGTAAGTGAAGAGGCTAGATGTGGAGTCATGGATGGAAAAATTACTTCTCATGTTGAAAATGATCAAATCCCAACTAAAAACAATCAATCAAACTTTTCTGGAGACTTTAGTTATCAACTAGGTAACAGCAGTACCATAGATGTCTTAATAAATGGACAATGGATAACGTTTAAAACAAGACAATAAATTAGATCTCAAGGTCTAATTTTTTCTTAACACAAAGTAGTCATAAAACTTGTCACTAAAGAGGACATTCACTTAATCAAGTACTAATCATTCGTTACTATAATAAAACAAGAAGGTGATGCTATGAAATATACAAAAAAGTATCAAACACCAAAAGGCTTTTCAGACATTTACATGAGTAGTGATGGAACAAACTTAACTAGATTATGGTTCGAAAAATCAACTGACCAGAAAAAACATAAAGATTCATATAAAGAAGAAGACTTAGCTATTTTTACTGAAACAGGAGCCTGGCTAGACATATACTTTTCTGGTAAAGAACCATCATTCACTCCTAAATACAAAATAGAAAACTTAACCCCATTTAGAGAAAAAGTAATAAATATTATGCTTAAAATTCCATATGGTAAAACTATTACCTATAATGACATAGCAAAAGAAATAGCCAAAGAAAAAGGTCTAGAAAAAATGTCTGCTCAAGCTGTAGGAGGAGCAGTAGGGTGGAATCCTATCTGTTTAATTATTCCTTGTCACCGAGTAATAGGCACGAATAATAATATAACTGGTTATGGTGGGGGCATAGAAAACAAAGTCAAACTCTTAGAATTAGAACAAAAAGAAAAGATAACTTTAAAGTTACCTAAAAATAAAAAGCACTATTTATCAAAATAATTCCACAATAAAAGCAAAGTATCTAAGAAACTTTTCTAGAGTAGATATCATAACTTTGCTTTTTTATTTACTTATTTCTTTTCACAAGTGAAACTATTTGCTTCCATTGTTTTAATATAATTATCTAAAGTAGTATCAGTACTTGTAGATAATACTGCTTCAAACTCATCTTCTTTAGAACTAGCACTCATTTCAACCATAATAGTTTTATCCTTCTTAGAAATATTGAATTTAGAACCATATTCTTTTTCTCCACTTTCTTTTAAACTATTATAAAACTCATCAACTATAGTTGTATTTTGAGAACTTAAATCAAATACCATTTCTGCACTTGCCTTAATAGCTTTATCATTTTTAAAATTAACAACAGCTTTAGAAGTGTAACTAATTCCAGCTAAATCACTAGTAGATGTACAAGTAACAACCTCTCCTTTTAAAACTCCAAAGTATAAACCAACACCAGCAGCAACAACTACCAAAGCCCCAATCACAATAGGTAAATTTTTTTTGCTACCATTATTATTCTTAGATGACGCTGGTGCTTGATTCATATTGCCAGCTCCCATACCTTGGTTATTTTGAAAACTATTATTACCATTAAATTGTGAATTCATTTGACTATTGCCTTGATTTCCATATCCATTAAACTCATTAGAAACATTATTATTATTCATACTGTTAAATCCATTATTTTGTATTCCATTATTACTTTGAGAATTGTTAAATTGATTTTGTTGATTATTTTGATTATTGCCCTGGAAGTTATTAAATCCATTATTTTGACTATTAAATCCATTGTTATTTTGCATTGCTTGATTACCAAGTCCATCATTTGGATTAGGCATTTGATTATTGAACCCATTTCCCATACCATTAAAATTATTACTATTATTGTCTTGATTCATTTAAAAAACTCCTTTACTTTCTACTATAACTAATCATAACAGAATAATCATATTTATTCAAGAACTACCAGCTCTTAAAATTAAAAATAAAAAAAATCAGTAACAAAAGTGTCAACATTATCCAAAAACATTGACCTTTATATTTACCAAAAGTAGTGTTATAATAAAGGACACTAATAAAGAAAGGAGTAATCATATGAATTCATTCAAGCGTTTAAATCTAGAGTTTGCAAACGGTCAAAAAATTCGTTACAATGAAGCTTACTTGGAAAAATTTTGTACAGAATTAGTAGAACTTTTATCAGGTGAAGATTATATGAGAAAAATTAGTTTTGCTAAAAGAATGATGATGTCTCAAGAGCTAAAGTCTAATAACACTATTGAAGGTATTAATGATGATTTAACTAGAATAGATGAAGTTATAAAGAAAAAATCTTCTCTTTCAGAACATGAAAGAAAAAGAATTATAAATCTATATCATGGCTATCAATACGTCTTAACCCATAAAAAAATAGATAAAGAACATCTAAAAGAACTCTATCAAATTCTGAGTGCTGACTTACTATCAGTAACCGACAGAGAAAATATGGGAGAATATTATCGTACCAAACCAGTCTATATTTTAAAAGGAATTCATATAGGGGACGATATGTTTACTGGGATGGATGCTGATAAAGTAGACTATTATATGGATCAGTTTTTTGCCTATGTTAATGAAGAAAATCCCAAAGATGAAATAGAAAACTTTATTAAGTCCCAAGTAATGCACTTTTACTTTGTCTATATTCATCCATACTTTGATATAAATGGTAGAACTAGTAGAACCTTATCATTATGGCACTTACTAAATACTAAAGCTTATCCATATATAATTTTTAATCAAGCAATAGCGTTCGCTAAACAAGACTATGAAAAAGCTATTATTGCTGGACGAAGTCATGGAGATGTAACTTTATTTTTAAAATATATGATTACTCACGTAGAACAAGAACTAGAAAAAGAATATGTTATTCATAGTATTGACGAAAATTCGCCAGAAAGACTCTCTAATGAAGATTTACAACTTTTAAACTACATTCTAACTATGAAAAGTACACTAACAATAAAAGACTTGTCCAGTTTTTATAATCAGTATAATCCTCCTAAGAAACCTCATATACTACTACAAGAAAGAGTAATTCCACTAGTCGAAAAAGGTGTAATCTTACAAAGAGAAAAAACAAAAGGAATGATAACTAGAACTATCCCTAATACTAAGTTTAGTCTAAACCCAAATGTAATAGATGTAGATCCTGCTAAAGTAAAACACTTATCTCTACCAAGATATTTTTAAATTTCTAATAAAAGAGTGAAAATAAAATCTTTCTATGTTAAAATAAATTTATAAGAAAGAACAGGTGATTTTTATGCAGAATTTACATGAACTTATAAAAAATGCTTGTAATGGTGAAACCAAAAATAAAGAAAATGAAGATATTGGTGAAAGTGATTTAGTAGCGTTATTAATTAATACGTTTTATGGTGGTTCAATAATTAGAGTAACTACTCCAGATAAAACACATTATTGTAATGTTATACTAGATAGAATTGTTGATTATAGTGATGAGTCATTAGAAAACTCTAATCCATCTATAACATCAATTACAGCAATAAGTGAAAGAGAACTACTTACAGATGAGACAATAAAATCAAGATATTTAACCTTCCTAGAAAATGTTCAACAAATCCTAAAAAGAAATTATATGACTAATATAAAAGATAACCAAGAACTAAAAAACTCATTAAGAAACAAAGGATATAATGACATAGAAGTAACTGATTACTTTGATGCTGGTGCTTTTGAATTTGTTGACTTTTCTTTATTAGGTATTTCAGGAAGAGTTTCATTTGAATATATGAGAGATAAAGAAGAAGGTCAAATACTTCTTCCACGTAAAGCTACAAAGGAAAAAGCAAAATATAAAAGTCTTCCACTATCTACTGTAGAGCAAGTATTCTATCTAGCTAGAGAAAATGCAGATACTTTACAAAAGTCAAAAGTATTAGAAAAAGCTATAAAGAAAACTGTAGAAGATTAGAAAATAAGGTGTACTATGAATAAAAAGATAGTTATTTCACTCATCGTAATTATAATTGTAGTATCTATTTTTTCACAAAAAATCATACCTCACAAAACGTATACTAACAGAGACTTCAATATAGAAACATATATAAGTAAAATTGATAAAGATAATGATGGTCTAGATGATCAAACAGATATCTTGCAAAATACAAGAAAATATATTGCTAAACATCCAAAATATAAAAGTAAATATTATGAAACCGGTTATCCAAACGATAATTATGGAGTATGTACAGATGTTGTTGCTTTTGCACTACTAGATGCTGGTTATAATTTACAAGAACTAATGAATGAAGATATAAAGAAAAATAAAGAACTATATAACATTGATATAGTAGATAAAAATATTGATTTTCGAAGAGTAAAAAACTTACAAGTCTATTTCAAAAACAACGCAATTTCTCTTACCACAGATATCAGTGATATAAAAGCATGGCAAGGTGGAGATATTGTTATTTTTAAAAAACACATTGGTATAGTATCTGATAAAAGGAACAAAAAAGGTATAACTTATATTATTCATCACGCTAATGAATTACAAATAAATTATGAAGAAGACATCTTAGAAAAAAGAAATGATATAGTAGGTCATTATCGTATAAGTTAAAAAGAATAAAGGGAGTAAAAAGTAGTATGAAGAAGTACAAAAAAAAATTTAAAGAATATTTAAATAAAGATCATAATTTTGATAAAGAAACTTTAATTGGAATCTTTTGTTTAGTTATTGTTATAACAGGAATATTTGGCTGGTTATATGAATTTATATTCTATTATTTTAACGGAGGTATGAAAGAGTTTTACTGGAGAGGTGGAAACTTCCTACCTTGGATTAATATTTACGCAACTGGTTCCATCATGATTTATTTGCTTACTTATAAACATCGTAAGAATCCTTGGAAAGTATTTTTACTAAGTTTTTTCTCAACAGGTATACTAGAATATTTTTCAGGTCTTGGCATGTATATTATTGGTAATGGTAAAAGATGTTGGGACTATAATCAAGAAATACTAAACTTTGGTAACATTAATGGCTTTGTCTGTCTAAGAAGTGTCTTATTCTTTGGACTATCAGCTTTATTATTAATGTATGTCATAATACCATTCTGTTTTCATTTAGCAAAAAAGATTCCAAAAAAACGTTTTATGACTATAAGTATAGTTATCTGTTCTTTATTCTTATTCGATGAATTTTATAACCTAATATTTGCAAGAATCTTAAAAACACCAAGAGCATATGATGTATATAGTCGTCTAGGCTTTAATTATGTTCATTTTAAATAGGAGAAAATATGGAATACTTAGATATATATAATGAGAAGAAAGAAAAATTAAATAAAAAGATTAAAAGAGGAGACAAACTCTTAGATAATGAGCATATCTTAGTCGCCGTTATCTTTATTGAAAATAGTGAAGGAAAATATTTGATTCAGAAAACATCTAAAGAAAAAGGAGAAAAGTATGCAACTACTGGTGGCCATGTCTTATCTGGTGAAACACCAAAAACATCAATCATCAGAGAAACCAAAGAAGAGTTAGGCCTAGATGTTTCTAATGAAAATATCATCTATATTGGTGATTTACTATTTGGCATCCCCTTTGGAGAAATATACTATCTAAAAAAAGATCTTGATATAGCTAAATTAAAACTTCAGCAAGAAGAAGTAGAACAGGTAGAATATTTAACAAAAACTGAGATTTTAAAACTAATTGAAACTGAGAAAATGGTCAAATCTCATGGTTTAATGTTTAAAAAGATGTTAGATAAAACCAGTATAAAATAATAAATTCTAAATTAGAAAGGAGAATAACATGACAATAAAAGATATTAAAACACCAGACGATATCTTAAATTTTATGAAAGAAAATATAAGATATGGCTGGTTAGATATAAATGATGAAGAACACATCGGTAACCTAGAAAATATTCGTAGACTTTATCGTACTGCTAGTATTGAAGAAACTCTAGAACATAAACTAGGAACATGTATAGAACAAGTTAACCTAATGCATTATTTTCTAGATATGCTAGGTATTCCTAATAAAATGTTTTGTACTAGAGTATATGAAAAAGATGACTTTAACGATTTAGATGCCGAAGAACATATGCACTGCTTTGTTTTATACTATCAAGATACTAAAGAAGGAAAAGTTCACCAAATAGAACATCCTGACTGGGAAAGAGTAGATATCTATCATTTTACATCAGAAAAAGAAGCTATAGAAAAAATTAATGCTATTTACGAAAAAAAAGCTGATGGCGTAGCAAGACCAGTTACTGAGTATCCTACTGTAATTCCTAATCAAACATTTAAAGAGTTTAATGCTTATATTAACAGTTTTGACAATTCCAAACAAAAATAGAATTGTTTTTCTACACAAATAATGTATCATGTGATACAATAAAATTGCATAACATAAATATGAAAGGAAATATAACTATGATAGAAATAAAAAATGTAAGTAAAACTTACAATGGTACTAAAAAAGCCCTATACAATGTAAATCTAAAAATTGATTCTGGGGAAATATTTGCCTTTATTGGTCATAATGGAGCTGGCAAAACAACAATGATTAAGTCAATTGTTGGCATACTGGATTTTGAAGAAGGGGACATTTTAATTAATGGAAAATCTATAAAAGAAGATCCTATTAATTGTAAATTAGATATGGCCTATGTTCCGGATAATCCAGATTTATATGAAAATATGCGAGCAATCGACTTTATAAATTTTGTTTGTGATATGTACGAAGTATCAGTTGAAGAGAGAAACAAAAATATTACTAAGTATTCTAAAATGTTTGACTTAGAAAATAAATTAACAGATGATATTTCAAGTTACTCTCATGGTATGAAACAAAAAGTAGCTCTTATTGCCGCCTTAGCTCACGATCCTAAAGTCTTAATCATGGATGAACCATTCGTTGGACTAGATCCTCAAGCAGTCTATGACATGAAAGAACTAATGAAACAAATGGCAAAAGATGGAAAAACAGTCTTTTTCTCAACTCATATTCTAGATGTTGCTGAAAAACTATGTGATCATGTTGCTATAATTAAGTCTGGTAAAATAGTAAAAACTGGTAAGATGAAAGATATTAAAGGTGATGCGTCCTTAGAACAAGTCTTCTTAGAATTAGGTGATAAGAAATGAAAAAGTTAACCTCTCTTATCAAAGCTGGACTATCTCAAGATATGAAAATGTTTAAATATAACACCACAAAAAACTCCAGTAAACTAACAAAAGCTCTTTTTCCTGTATTCCTTTTCACAATAATATCTTTTTCCATTGGTGTTTATTCCTATATGTTGGCAGAACCTCTACATAAAGTAAACCTAACTTATGTTATGTTATCTATGTTTTTAGCCTTAGTAACAATTCTAACCTTTATGTCAGGTATTTATAAGTCTCAAGGAATTCTCTTTGATGCTAAAGATAGTGACTTACTATTTTCCTTACCAATAAAGCGTTCAAGTATTCTCTTTTTACGAATATTTAAACTAATACTTTTTCAGTATATTTATAACTTAATGTTCTTATTACCAGCATTTATAGTCTATATCATTTTTGAACGACCTGGTTTAAGTTTCTACTTAATATCTATTCTAATGACTATTCTAATACCTTTAATACCAACCGTAGTATCCAGTATAATAGGTTATCTAGTAAAGACAATATCTAGTAAATTTAAAGCTAAAAAAATAATTCAAACTATACTATCTATAATTGTTTTTCTAATAATCTATATTCTAAGTTTAAGATTAAATGATTTTATTGAAAACATTGCCACAAAAGCAACTAGTATCAATGATATGTTAACTAAAATATATTATCCAATTGGAGCGTATATAGAATTAATAACTGAATTTAATATTCTAACACTAGTAAAACTAATTCTAATATGTATAGTACCATTACTAGTATTTATTTATATAGGTTCAAAATTCTATTTTAAAGTAGTCTTTAATTCTAAAGAAACTTCTACTAAGTCTAAAAAATTAAAAGAAACAGACTTAAAAGAAAAGAAAACACCACTAAAAGCCCTTACTATAAAAGAATTAAAAAGATATTTTTCATCACCAGTGTATATGTTTAATACTTGTTTTGGACTAATTTTAATCTTAGTTATGTCGTTCTTCTTATTCATAAAAGGTGAGCCCGCTTTTAAAGACATGTTAAAAACTATGGATTTTGATATTAATACTACAATAGATTTCTTATTCTATATCATTATTTTATTTGCTGGTATGTTAACTTCAATAACATCATCTAGTATTTCTCTGGAAGGCAAAACCATAAATATTACAAAGAGTCTTCCAGTATCAGAAAAAACAATTTTAAATTCTAAAATATTAATGACTCTAGTAATAGAACTACCATTTATCTTAATATCAATTCTATTATTTATTATTAAATTTACTCCTAGTCTTACTTATACAATAACTATAATATTACTAGGTTTAATAGTTCCAACATTAACTGCTGTTATTGGTCTATTAGTAAATTTAAAATATCCAAAACTAAACTTTTCAAGTGATACAGAAGTAGTAAAACAAAGTATAAGTAGTATGATTTCTATCTTTTCTGGTATGGGTCTTGCTATTATAAGTATTTTTGGAATAGGTTACTTTAGTGAAAATTATCCTCTAACAAATCTAATGCTTATACACGTTCTATTATTAATGATAATAACTTTTATCTTATATAAATTACTTATGAAAATAGGACCAAAAGAATATAGAAAGTTAAGCATTTAACTTTCTTTTTCTATCTGTAACATCACTTGAATTAAAAGTAAAAAAACTATATAATAAGATTGTTAAAAATATTGAAGAAGAGAAGGTAAATTACTATGAGTCTAGAAGAAAGAGTTAATAAAATAGAAGAACGAAATAAGAAAGTCGAACTAAATAAAAGTTGGGAAACTAGTTGGACTAGAAGAATCTGTATAATGATTTTAACCTATATTGTAGTTGTATTTTATTCTTATTTAACTACTAAAATAAATA
>ULMC01026731.1_pt1 | contig 34743 bp, 24 predicted proteins | sample 1951541 | NCBI WGS metagenome assembly ULMC01 (sample SAMEA4835539, study PRJEB28245) | human gut metagenome | biome: gut microbiome; material: fecal sample | place: Denmark | collected 2008 | reverse complement strand
GTGGCAGCCGTACTCATTCCGTTTGTGCTGCTGATAGGGCTGTTTGTCCAGGTGAATACCCGTGTCGATCTGCTGGGTGATTCCGGTTACGAAGAAATCTATGTGCCCAAAGGTGAGCGCCTGCAAATGATGTTTCAGGATGGCACACGTGCTTATATAAATTCAGATTCACGCCTGAAGTATCCAAAGAAATTTGCGCTGTCCAGCCGTGAAGTCTATCTGGAGGGCGAGGCCTATTTTGTAGTCTCAAAGAATTCCCACCGACCTTTCATTGTCAATCTTAACGGGCCTGCCGTGCATGTTCTGGGAACTTCGTTCGATGTTCAGGCTTATCCGGAGAATAAGGATATCACAGTCTGTTTGGACGAAGGCCGTGTTAATCTGACACTTGCTTCAGATAAGAAATATCCGTTGAAACCCGGTGAGAAACTTGTCTATAACAAAGAAAGTGAGCGTTGTACCATTACCCGACATGCTGATATTCATCTGTCTTCCTTGTGGAAAAAGAATGTGATAGCTTTCAAGGATGCCCCGCTGTCCGAAGTTATCAAAGTGCTGAATCGTTGGTATGATGTGGACTTCAAGATAGAAGACCAGTCAGTTTGGGATGTATACTTTACGATTACATCAGAGAATACGCTTCTCGAAAAAGTTCTGGGTGATCTGGAAAAGATTGCGCCGTTACGGTTTGAATATAAAGAGGCTGAAAAGGAAGTGATAGTCACAAGAAAAAAAGAGGATTCCCGTCTAATGCATTGATTATGTAGATTTGAGTTGTAAACAATATGTGAAGCAAAAGTGCGTATTGCAGGTAAAATTCCGTTCAGTAAAGTGCGCATTGCAGGTGATTTGCGTCTTATTAAACTTGCGCATTACAGAAAGTATCCTTACTTTTGTGCATTGGCTATATGATAAATATTGAATTGCATGATATTTAAACGTAAATTGTACAATAAACTACTTGCTTGGAAACATCAGGCAGCAGGTACTAAGGCACTTCTGATAGAAGGTGCCCGACGAATAGGCAAGTCTACCCTTGTGGAAGAGTTTGCAAAGAATGAATACCGGAGTTATCTTTTGATAGACTTCAATAAGGTGAGCGACTCGGTTGTTTCGGCTTTCAATAATTACATGAACGACCTCGACACCTTTTTCCTTATTCTCTCTTCGGAATATGGAGTGAAACTTTATTCAAAAGAATCCGTCATTATCTTTGATGAGATACAACAATTTCCTAAGGCACGGCAAGCGATAAAGTATCTGGTGGCGGACGGGCGGTTCGACTATATAGAGACTGGTTCGCTCATCTCCATAAAGGAAAATGTAAAGGACATAACCATTCCCTCAGAAGAGAGGGCACTAACTATGTATCCCATGGATTTTGAGGAGTTTGCCTGGGCCATGGATGAGGAACCATTGATGACATATATCCGCCAATGCTTCGATAAAAGAGTGCCTTTGGAACAAGGACTCCACGCCAAGGCCATGTTGTTGTTTCGGCAATACATGATCGTGGGCGGTATGCCGAAAAGTTTGTCGGCCTACATGGAGAACAACCGAAGTTTCGAGATGGCCGATATGGAAAAAAGAGATATACTGACACTCTACCGCAATGACATAATGAAGATAAATTCCGGTTATAGGTCGAGCGTATTGAGTATTTTTGACCAGATTCCGGCTTTTTTGTCGCGCTCGGAAAGACGAGTGGTGATGAATCGCATTGAAAAAGGTGCAAGTTTCCCTAAGTATCACGATACCTTCTTCTGGCTATCCGATTCGATGATTGCCAACGAATGCTTTAATTGTTCGGACCCCAACGTGGGGCTCTCGTTAAATGAAGATAGGACATATGTGAAGTGTTATATGGGTGATACAGGGCTGCTCATCAGCCATACGTTTGACGAGAATGAAATTTCCGATGGAGAACTTTACCGGGAAATCTTGTTGGGAAAACTATCTGTAAACGAGGGCATGTTCTATGAGAACGTAATTGCGCAGATGCTTGTGGCTGCCGGGCACAAGCTCTACTTCTACACTCGCTACAATGAGGAGAAGCACCGCAACGATGTGGAAATAGACTTTATTCTTTCGAACCAAAGCAAATTGAAATATAAAATTTTTCCGATAGAGGTAAAGTCAAATGATAAATATACCATCCGCTCGCTCACCCGCTTCAACGAGAGTTTTCATCAGCGTATAGGAGGGAGCTATGTGATTCATCCTAAAAACTTGAGCGTGAAAGAAGGGGTGGTCTATTTACCGGCCTATATGACCTTCTGCTTGTAGTGTATAAAAGTGTAAATATGAAGAGATAAGTCTATGAAGAGCGGTAATATGAAAAAAATGTGTGGCTGATGTCAATATATCAGCTTGGTGACGATCGGTTGACTAACTTGAAAATATTGGCTCCGAATATCCTTGGTCGGAAGGTTGATGACGAGCTAATCCATACGTTCTGTTTTATCTCCGTTAAAGAGGAAGTCGGACCAATTTCGGAAATATGAAAATAGGTAATAATTCAATACTATTCTGTATGCCCCATTAATAACCGTGAACAACGTTTTTAAAGAATAAGAGGAATGTTTTTTAAGAATGTTGCCGACATTTATTAACAGCGTAGAAATCGATCTTAAAACTAAAATAGAATATATGTATACAAAAAAGGCGATAATTCTTCATGAGAATGACCGCCTTTTACCTTTTATACCCGTCTTGTTTGGGGTGAAAGTCACCCGTATTAACTATAATCCACCTGAATAGCTTAGGAGTAAACCATCGGTTGATTATATGGATTAACTCCTACTTTAGCTGAATATATTGTCAATTTTATGCACTGTTTAATGTTTCGTTATAAAGGTCTTATTTTTCCCATTTACGAAAGTTTTAAGTTTATATTAGAGTTTCATTTTAAACTTCTACAAAGATACTACATCAGAAAGGCGAAGTCAAGTGTTTCAGCCCCGTTTTGAATTATTTTTTTATTTATGGTGCTAATATCTGCATCCGGCAAAAGTCATTACCGGAATGAACAGCAATAAAGATATAAATAACCGTTTCATAATCTGTATTTTAATTGATTTGATTCAGCCAGCCGGCAATTAGCGAATGGCAGTTGGACGTTTGTGAAGAGCGTATCCACAGACTTGGAGTCAGGAAGTTGCCTTCCGGAATGAGCCGTTTGGCATCAGACTCTACACTGCTGATTCCACTGCTTGCGCTTGATACGATCAGACCGATACTTTTGCCTCCCATCCGGTTGCCGTATTGAAACAGGAATGTTTGCAATGGGGCGGCCATATTGCTCCACCAAAGGGGTGCGCCTATGATAATCCGGTCGTAATCGGCGATATTCACCTCCACAGGTTTGATTGCAGGATAAGATGCCGCGTCATTCGGCTGGTTCCGGATTGCCTGAATCAACGCGCTTCCGATGGCATAGTTGTTGGCGGCATAGTCGAGTCCCTCTTCGGCCGGTTCAACTCTTATCACATCGGCTTCTATCTGTGTCTGTAAGTCACAGACAATCGTATGCACATTGTTCGTGAAACTGTAATACACGATAAGGGTTTTACCCGTTGTCGGATCGGGGTAAGGAGTCGGATCAGGATCGGGAGTAGGTGTCGGAACTTCGGTCTGCGGACCATCTGGTTCGTTACTATCGGTAGAGCAGGCGCTCAATTCCACCGCTACAAAAACGGCGAATAATAAATACAGGTACTTTTTCATGGCTTCTTACATATTAAAATAAAACTTTCATTTTCATATCTGTTATTTTTAGTTGTTTCTTTGATGCAAAGATAAAAGCAAAGACCTGCAACGTCTTTGTTGCGAGGCTCAATGTGTTTTGTTTTAGCGACCTACCTGCCGTTGTTGCTCGGCATTGTATCTGTCTCCGACAACGGGAATGGCGGCAACAGCGTTTTCCAGTTCTTTCCACTCTTCGGGAGAAAGTGTAAATTCCAGTGTGCGCAGGTTCTCCTCCAGATGTGCAAGTTTCGTTGTTCCGGGAATCGGTACGATCCACGGTGCCTTCTGGAGCAACCAGCCGAGTGCTACTTGTGTCGAGGTCATGCCTCTCGTGCGGCCGAAGGCTTGCAGCACATTCACGATGCGGGTATTTGCCCGCATTGCTTCCGCTTGGAAGCGCGGCAGGGTCTGTCGGTTGTCGTTGTTTGGGTCGAAAAACGTGTATTCGTTGATGCAGCCGCCCAAAAATCCCCGATTCAGCGGGCTGTATGGAACAAAGCCGATTCCCAGTTCCCGACAGGCGTCGAGCACTCCGTTTTCCTCCACCAGACGGTGCATCAGGTGATATTCGCTTTGGATGGCCGTCAGCGGGCAAACGGCATGAGCCTTGTGGATGGTCTCGGCGTTGACTTCGCACATGCCCCAGTGTTGTACTTTGCCCTCTTTCATCAGGTCGGCAATAGTCGATGCTACCTCTTCTGCCGGGGTGTTGGGGTCGGCACGGTGCTGGTAGAACATGGGAAGCGAATCAAGCCGGAGGCGACGGAGCGACTCTTCGCAATAGCGACGGATGGTCTCAGGCCGACTGTCCTGACGTCCCGTGCCTTTTCCGTCGATTACTTCGTGTCCGAATTTAGTCGTTACGTTAATCCGGCCTTTGAACTCGGCCAGTGCTTCTCCGGCTAAATTCTCGTTGGTCAGCGGCCCGTAGATGATGGCGGTATCGAAGAGCGTTACACCGCGATCCACTGCTTCGTGCAGCAACCGGATGCATTGCTTCTTGTCCGGATGCTGGCTACGGTTGTAGGTCATGCCCATCACGCCAAAACCGAGTGCCGACACTTCGAAAGCTGCCTTGCCCTTACCCAATATACGATGTCCCGTAATGTGGGCGACATCGCTATTGTTATCAGATGCTGCCGTCTGTTTCGTTTCAGCGGCAAATACCTTGTCCAGTCCGGTGGGCATGGCCAATGCGGCTCCTGCCAGTGCTGCCGTCTTGAGAAATCCGCGACGACTGATATTCATTTTATTGTTTTCTTCTTTCATGCTATTTATTTTTTTAGTTCCTTGATTGTTCTTGCCGGATTGCCCGCAACAACGGTCATGGGCGGCACATCTTTGGTTACTACGCTGTTTGCTCCTATGATAGCGCCGTATCCGACTCTGACACCGGGGAGAATCGTGGCGTTGATACCGATCTAAACTTTATCCTCAATGACAACGGGACGGCCGTAAGTCGCACTGCGGTTTTCCGGATCGGAGTCATGGTTGATGGTAATGATGTTTACTTTCGGACCGACCAAAACATGTTCGCCGAGTGTAATGCCGCCACGTCCGAAAAACGTACAGCACTGTTGGATAAAGCAGCCTTTACCTATCTTTATATGCTTGCCGTAATCCACATAAAACGGAGGTAGTAAGGTTACGGACTCATCCACTTCCTGCCCGATGATTTCTCCCAGTATCCGGCGGACTTCATCCGGTGTATGGTAGCCGTTGTTCAGTTCGGCCGCTGTTTTCATTGTATCCCAAATGGAGTTTATTAACTCGTCGTATCCCTGATCCGACGGGGAAACAATTTCTCCGTTCAAGTCTCTTGCAAAAATTTCATTCATAATGATGCTTCGTTTAATGTTCTGGTGCAAAGTTGTTACGAAGAGAGCCTCGTAACAACTTTGCTACGAGGCTCAATTAATTTTGTCCTGAAGTTCATTTTACCATGACGGAGCTACACCGTAGGCTTCCTTATATATTTTGGAGAAATGCGACAGGTTCTTGAAGCCTACATCGAAACAGGCTTCCGTCACTCTTTTCTTGCCCGATTTTATCAGGCCGTGCGCTGCCTCCAGACGACGTCTGATAATCCATTTCTGCGGTGTCAAATCGCTCACTTTGGCAAAATCACGTTTGAAGGTTGCCAGACTGCGTCCTGTATAACTCGCGATTTCCCCCATCGAGAGGTCATACATGTAATTCTCATTCAGATAGTCGAGAATGTCTATTTTCCATGGTTCCATGAAATCGAACAGCGAAGCATAGAGGTTCCTGTCGGTATTGAGCAGTACATACAGCCCCTCGGTCATTTTTAACTTCAGTACATCTTCGGAAGGCTTTTCGCCCGCATCGAAGTAAGGGATAACCGATTCGAACAGCGACCGAATGTCGGGTCTGTTACTCGGTAATACACGCAGACTTGCTTTTTCACGCTTGGAGTCGGCCGGTATCTGTTGTTGGTTGAGTGTATGGTAAAACTCCCTCAGAAAAGGCTTTGTGAATTTCAGCACGACGGAGCGGTAGGGCTTATTGTCCTCAACCTTTTTTTGCAGCCACATCCGGTTATCACGCCGCATGAAAGCGCAATTTCCCGGATGCAGAACGGTTTTCTTTCCCCGTTCCTCTATTTCCAATTCGCCGGAGCATAGATAAATAAGCGTATGCTCCCTGTTTTCGTGGGCACACCCCCGGTCATCGGTGAAATAGCTCGCTATAAGCACATTCAAGCAATCGAATACATCTAATTGTTCCATATTGTCAGCCTTTTATTTTTGCAAAGGTAGCAAGTTATATTTGCTTTTTATTTGTTGTGAAGCTCAATGTTTTCTCGGAAAAATCATAAGGAACAATTTATCCTATCAAAAAAACACATTATCTTTGCAATACAATTTGAGCTGTTTAGCCGCTTTCCTATCCATGCCTTATACCTCATGCGAATTCTTTTTTATCTGTTTGCGACCAAATAAATAGCTTCAGACTGTATCAAATATAAATAAAAGCAAGATGACGAGCTACATTTTGAACCGCCAATGACGATTCTTAGTCTTTAGAAGACCTTTTCTTAATTTATTTTACAAAAAAGTATTTTTCCCTCACCCGCTCCGAAATCTTATGTGTCTACTTAGTATAAAGCGAATTTTTATACTAATGTTAATCTAAAATTTAAGTTATGAAACACAAGATTTTACTTGTACTTCTTTTAGGCTTGATGGTTGCGTTTACAGCCTCTGCCCAGAAGGTAACCTTGCAATTTCGGCAAGTTAAGTTAGCAAAAGTCTTTGATGCTATCACTCAACAAACAGGGCTAACTGTAGCATACAGTCGTCCTACGGTTGATCCTGACCGAATTGTAACTATTGAAGCTAATAAAGAAGAACTTTCCCAAGTACTTACTCAATTAATGAAAGGTACGAATGTGACTTTTGAAATTGGTGAGAAGAAAATCTATTTGAAAGAAAAGCCAACTTCGGATGTACAGCAAAGCCGAAAAGTTAAAACAATCTCTGGTACCATAGTTGATGATAAAGGCGAGCCGGTGATTGGTGCCAGTATCATAATTGAAGGAACTTCACAAGGTACTATCACTAACATTGATGGTGAATATACTTTGGCTAATGTCCCTGAGAATAGCATGATTACTATTTCATTTGTAGGCTATAAGTCGTTAACCTTTGCTGCTAATGATAAAACTTTAGCAAATATCACTTTGAAAGAAGATAGCGAATTGATAGATGAAGTAGTAGTAGTGGGTTATGGTGTGCAAAAAAAGAGAGATGTAACAGGTGCAATGGCTTCTGTAGATGCAGCGAAGATAGCGTCAGTTCCTGTAACTTCAGCTTCTGAAGCTTTACAAGGACGTGCTTCCGGTGTATTGGTTTCTCAGGATAATTGGGCACCGGGCACCTCACCTACAGTTTTAATTCGTGGAAAACGTTCAATCAATGCCAGTAATGAACCGTTGTACGTAGTTGATGGTGTACCTATTACAGGCGGACTTCGAGAAATAAGTCCTTCGGATATTGCTTCAATGGAAGTCTTGAAAGATGCATCCGCTACTGCCATTTATGGTTCAAGAGGTGCTAATGGCGTTGTTTTGATTACGACCAAACAAGGTAAAGATGGTAAAACGCAGGTTGACTATTCCGGGTACTTTGGTATTCAAACTATACAGAATAAACTGGAATTAATGAATGGAGCCCAATATGCAGAATATGTGCGTGAGGCTTACCGCAATACAAATAGTTCGAACAAATATCCTACGGACTATCCTGATAAAACAGCGGATATGGCAAATCCCATGTTCAAACAGGACGCCTATGTACTTGAATCATTGATGATGGCTTATGATGAAAATGGAAATTATGACCCTTCAAAAGTACGTTCTGACAATTGGTTTGATCATGTTACACGCAACGGTATTATAACCGATCATCAGATAAGCGTCAATGGTGGAAATGCCAAAACAAACTTTTTGGCATCTGCTACTTATAATAAGAATGAAGGTATCATGAAAGATCAGAGTTACGAACGTTATTCTATACGTTTGAACTTGAATCATGAAATCAACCAGTGGTTTAAATTTGGACTTCAAACGCAATACTCACATTCTGTAAAGGAGCGTGGTAGTGGGATGGAAGGTGATGCTTATATGTACCGCATCAGTCCTTTGGGCTCATTACGCAATGAGGATGGTACTCCTACTCAGTTGGTAGCCTCTGATGCTCAGATGTGGAACCCTTTGATGAATCTTGAAGAAGGAGCAGTATCTGCACCTGAGAAAGTTAGTCGATATTTAGGTAGTTATTATGTGGAAGTGACCTTTCCTGTAAAGGGTTTGAAGTTCAAAAGTAATTTAGGACTTGACGCCCGCACTAAACAAGATTATCAATTCTATTCCTCTAACACAAGTACCCGCCAGTTAGGAACATCCTATGCTTATAATGGTATGAGTAAGTACACGATGATGACTCTTGAGAACATGCTGTTCTATAACCGCGATTTTGGTAAAGACCATACTTTGGGGGTGACCTTGCTGCAATCTATTCAGGAAGATAAGACAGAATCGAATAAGATTGGAGTGCAGGATGTTACTTCAGATGATTTGCTGTACAACGACTTGGCATCTTCTTCTATTATAGATAAAATAGGTAGTAATTTGACGAAGTGGACTATGGCGTCTTTTATGGGACGTGTCAATTATGGATTTAAAGGAAGATATCTCTTTACCGGTTCAGTACGTTATGATGGCTCTTCCCGTTTAGCAGAGGGGCACAAATGGGTTGCTTTCCCATCAGTGGCATTGGCGTGGCGTGTCAGTGAAGAAGCTTTTATGAAGAAGCAGAATTTCCTTTCTAATTTAAAGTTAAGAGCTGGTTGGGGAAAGACTGGTAATTCTTCTATTGATCCTTATATGACGAGAGGCGGTCTTGGCTTGTCTACATATGTATGGGATAATGGAGCTTCTGAAGTATTAGGATATGCACCTAAGATAATGGCAAATAGTGAATTAACTTGGGAAACCACAAAACAATGGAACGTAGGTGTAGACTTTGGTTTCTTTAATAACAGACTAAGTGGTACTGTTGATTTATACCTTCAACACACTTCTGACCTTTTGCTGGAACGTCAGATACCTGTCGTGTCCGGATTTGGGAGTGTCCTTTCCAATGTAGGTGAAACTAAAAATAAAGGTATTGAAATTTCACTTTCTTCTTTGAATATCAATACGAAAAGTTTCCAGTGGACTACCGACGTGATGTTCTATGCAAATAAAGAATCTATCGAATCACTGTATAATGGGAAAGTAGATGATATTGGTAATAAGTGGTTTATCGGACATCCTATTAATGTGCATTATGATTATGAGAAAATAGGAATCTGGCAGAATACACCGGAAGATTTGGCTGAAATGGAAGAGTTTAATAAGAATGGTGCCAACTTTAAACCGGGAGATATAAAGATATGGGATAACGGCGATAAGAAAATTACGGAGGCTGATCGTAAAATATTAGGTTCTACCAGTCCGAAGTTCATTGCAAGTATGGTGAATAGTATCAGCTATAAAGGATTTGATTTTTCTATTTTCCTGTATGCCAGTGTGGGAGCTATGCTTAATAATAATATTGAGTATTTGAATAAACCCGGACGTGCTAACAGTATTGTTATTGATTACTGGACTCCGACGAATCCGACAAATGCCTATCCACGCCCAAGTGTTGACAATGCTTCACCAGCTTATGTGAAGTCACTTCAATATGAAAAGGCCGATTTCATCAGAGTTAGAAATATAACTTTGGGATATACTTTACCGGAGAAATTATTGAAAAAAATACGTGCTCGTAAAATACGTGTATATCTTTCTGCAAACAATCCATTTGTTATTACCGGATTCTCTGGAATTGATCCTGAAGGAGCAAGAGGCTATACAGCGCCAAGTGCTTCGACATGGATGGGTGGAGTAAATCTTTCTTTCTAAAATTAATCAGAGTTCTAAATCTTTAAAATAGTTGAGATATGAAAATAAGATATATTAGTATTATGTTGTTGTTTGCTTTCTTGGTTTCGGGTTGCAGCGATTGGCTGCAAGAAGATGATTCTTCAAAGCTGACATATGATTTTTATGCTACTGAGAAGGGAATAGATGCAGCATTAGTTGCCACTTATTCATATATGAGATGGGGAGCCGGCAATAAGGCCAGATATAATATGATGACTGAATTAGGAGTTGATTTGTTTACTGAAGCACGTGACGGAAAGACTCGCGAATCTTTTAATCGTTATGAATCCGGTTTTATGAATCCTTCTTTGAAGGTTTTATATGAATTCTGGGAAAATCATTATAAAGCAATCAGTACGGCGAATATTGCTATAAACCAAGTAGAAAAAAGTACTGAATTATCCGAAGCTAAAAAAGAACTGAGTTTAGGAGAATTGCATTTTTTGCGTGCTTATTTTTATTTTGATTTAGTGCAGCAGTTTGGCAAAATACCTTTGGAAACAAAAGGTAATTTTGAAGTGAGGACTGATTATAAACGGGCACCTGTAGCAGATATCTATAATCAGATTGTTAGTGATTTGAGAATTGCAGAACCGTTGCTTCCAACAAAACCCGCGAATGGAGGCAAGGCTTCAAGAGATGCAGCCGCACACATTCTTGCTAAGGTGTATTTGACTCGTGCCAGTGCGGAAACAGATATTCGTGGCATGAAGCCTACCGATCTGGATAGTTGTCTTTATTATGCAGAGAGTGTATTACCGGAGAATGGAGGTACGCACAAATTAATGAGCAACTATGCGGACTTATGGGATATGAAGAATCAGGGCAACTCAGAAGTAATTTATGCAGTGCAATTTACAAATAATCCGTTGTATAATGATGACGGAAACTGGTTTCATCTTTATTGGAATGCAGCCATGTATGAATTACAACCGGGTATGATACGTGATATTGCAAATGGACGTCCTTATGGGATGATTCGTCCGACTGATAAGACTTTACTCACTCTTTTCGATCGTAAAAACGACTCTCGTTTCTATAAGAGTTTCAAAATGGTTTTTTATGCGAATAACAAAAAAACATTGCCTAAATGGGAAACTTTATCCTATAATGGTGAGGTTTATTTCACTCCCGATCCGGCAAAAGGACAAAAAGAAGGTAAGAATAAAATTGAATTAGGAGATACAGCTATCTATTTCTCAGTACAGAAATGTGGCTTGCAACCAGGAACATTAGAGATGAAAAAGTATCTCGCTAACTTTAAATATGTATATATGCCTTATGAGATGCACGATATAGAAGGTCATCCCGTACTGGTTAAACATCTTGATCCTACACGTCCGGATAAAAATACGCAAGCAGGTGCACGGGAATGGGTACGCATGCGTTTGGGAGAAACTTATCTGATTGCAGCCGAAGCTGCTGGTAGAAAAGGAGATTATGAGTTGGCAGCAAAATATATCAATGTAGTTAGGAAGCGTGCAGCATGGGCCGATAAAGAAGTGAAAGCTCCCCAATATTGGAAAGAAGAAGGTGGCGAAATGAATGACATGAACAGTACCTACGATTTGATAAAAGTTACACCGGATGAATTGAAGAGCGATTTTGTCACTTTTATCTTGGATGAAAGAGGCCGTGAGTTGTTAGGTGAAATTTATCGATGGGAAGACTTGGTACGTTGCGGGGTTCTGTATGATTGGGTTATGAAATTCAATGGAGAAGCCAAAGCTGCCGGAACCATGAGACCTTTCCATAAGTTACGTCCTATTCCTCAAAATCATATCGACCGTTTGAAACCGGCAGGCAAGATTGAGGAAGAACAAAATGAAGGATACTATTAATAGATAGAAGAATGAAAAAATTACCGATACTATTATTATTTCTATTGGTCTCTTTCCTGACCTATGCGCAGCAGGATACTCATAAGCGTTTATTCATTCTGCTCGGGCAATCCAATATGTCAGGGAGGGCACCTATAGAAAATGCGGATACGGCAGCTTTACCATTGGTAAAGCTGCTGGATGCCGACGGGCGTTTTGAAGTTGCCCGAAATCCATTGAACCGTTTCTCAAATATCCGTAAGGGTATTACGATGCAAAAATTAGGTCCCGGCTACCATTTTGCTAAGACTTTGTCCGAGCAGTTGCAGGATACTATATATCTTGTAGTCAATGCACGTGGAGGTACAGCTTTAGAGCGTTTCATGAAGAAGGATCCGGCAGGCTATTATAAGAAAACATTAAGCCGTATAAAACAAGCATTGCGTGCGTACCCCGATATGAAACCGGAAGCCATAATATGGCATCAGGGAGAATCAAACCGGGATGATTATCAGAACTATCTGAATCATTTGAATAAATTGGTTACAGATTTGCGTACCGATTTAGGTATTCCCGATTTACCCTTTATTGCAGGAGAAATAGGAAAGTGGAATCCGGATTATTCGCATATTGTGAAACGGATTGCTGCGATTCCTGATAGCATTTCTTACGCGAGTCTTGTTTCGTCTGAAGAGCTGACTAATATTGATGAGTTCCATTTCGATGCAAAGTCACAAAAAATATTAGGTGAACGTTACGCAAAGAAATATCTTGAAATATCCGGAATAGAGGTTACAAGACTGGCACAGATACGTGCTAAACTGTTTGATCCGAATAGTTCGGGTGTATTGGTAGCTTCCCATCGCGGTGACTGGCGAAATGCTTGCGAGAACTCACTGGAAGCCATTGAAAACGCTATCCATATGGGAGTTGACATTGTTGAAGTAGATCTTGGCCGGACTAAAGACGGGCATTTGATTCTCATGCATGACCAGACACTTGACCGTACTACTACCGGAAAAGGAAAAGTTGAAGATCATACTTTAGCTGAGATAAAAGATTTGCGCTTACGAAATGGCTGTCATATTAAGACTATTTATAAAGTTCCCACATTAGAGGAAGCTCTATTGCTGGCTAAGGGAAAAGTGATGCTTAATCTGGACAAAGCTTTTGACTATTTCGATCAGGTTTATGAATTACTGGAAAAAACAGGAACTACTAATCTGGTAATAATGAAAAGTAATGCTCCGGCTGAAGATGTGAAGCGTGATTATGGAAAATACTTGGATAAAGTAGTTTTTATGCCAAAGGTTAATTTGGATGATAAAGACGCTATTCAGAAGTTAAATGATTATCTTCGGGTATTGAAACCGATGGCTATTGAGTTTAAGTTTGCCTACGATACAAATCCGTTGCCCTATGAGGTTAAAAAAATCATGGCTGGTAAATCTCATATATGGTATAATACGTTATGGGATACACATGCCGGTGGACACGACGATGATTGTTCACTGCTAAATAAGGATAAAGGCTATGGTTACCTGATAAATAATCTGGGTGCTACTATCTTGCAGACAGACCGTCCGGCATACTTGATTGACTATTTGAAATATAAAGCAAAAGTTATGAATTGTGATCGCGATTGGACTTATTTAAAATCAGAGAATGAATATCAAGCTCCTTCTGTATCGAATTTTACTATTGAAGAGAGTTTCTTGAAAGGAAAGCAAAGTCCGCAGACGAATGAAGATGGCATCATTGTCACTCCTTATTTCGCGGCCGTTATTGATGGAGCTACCGCTAAATCTACTTTCACTCATGATGGCAAGAAAACAGGCCGTCTGGCTATGGAACTTGCTTTGGAGGCTATTCGTGAATTTCCCAAGGATATTGATGCAACAGAAGCACTTCGTAGAATTACAGAAAAAATACACCAGTTTTATGTAGAACACAACTTACTTGATGAATTGAAAACCGAACCGGGAAAGCGCTTTACTGCTAATGGAGTGATTTATAGTTATGCCCGAAATGAGGTATGGCAGGTAGGCGATTGTCAATGTATCATTGGAAATTTGTATTCTTCTAACGAGAAAGAAATAGATGCTATCATGGCGAATGCACGTGCGGTGGTCAATGAAGTTGCTTTGCTGGATGGGGCGACGCTGAAAGATTTGGAATCTCACGATCCGGGACGGGAGTTTATCTATCCTTTTCTGCAAAAACAGGCACTTCTGCAGAATTGTCCCGTAGAAGGACAGTACTTCGCTTTTCCAGTGTTTGATGGATTTCCCGTACAGATGAAACAGGTGAATATCTTCTCCGTGGGCGATGCGAAGGAGGTGGTATTGTCTTCTGACGGTTACCCTCATTTATATTCCACCTTGCGTGAGTCGGAATGTTATCTTGCAGATATTCTGGAGAAAGATCCTCTGTGTATGCGGTTGTATAAGAGTACAAAAGGCATGAAAAAAGGCGATCTCTCTTTTGATGACCGTGCTTATTTGAGGATAAAAATGAAGTGAATAGTGCATATTTCAATTTAAGCCCGAAATGGGTGTAGCCAGGTATCTTATTTTTATTTCTTTATTTTCGCTCATTCAGGACTCGGAACTAAATTTAAATATTTTATTAATTATGGAACTTGAAGAATTGCGCGATACACTGAAAATAGCCAGTGCTCGCGAGTATGCTCTTATTGAAGAGCTGTTGGTCGGTGTCGATAAAAAAAAGTTTGATTAAGCAGATCAGGTATCGTATGTAAAGTGGATACGGGCGGGAGAGTTGCCGGAAGAATAAGGAGGAAAAGGCGGAGTAATCCGCCTTTTTGCTAACTTTGCAAAAAACATTGCATGCCTCTATGCCATATAAAGGCAGCATCAAAAAAACATTTTTATGACAAGAGAACAGAAGATATTATCCTTGTTAGCCCAGTTTAAGGAGCTGGGTATTGACAAACAGATAGATTACGATAAATTCTATTTGTATTCTCTTATTACCCATTCAACAGCTATTGAAGGTTCTACTGTCACTGAAATTGAGAATCAACTTTTGTTTGATGAGGGTATCAGTGCGAAAGGTCGTTCTATGACTGAGCAACTAATGAACTTAGACCTGAAAGCAGCATACGAACAATCTATTGCTTTTGCAAAGAGTCATAGTGATATTTCTGTTGATATGCTTAAGCAACTATCTTCTATCGTTCTGAAGAATACTGGAACAATATATCAAACTGCATTAGGTGAATTTTCGTCAGCGAATGGAGATTTGCGATTACTGAACGTTACAGCCGGAACCGGAGGACGCTCTTATATGAATTACTCAAAGGTACCTACAAAGTTGGCAGAACTTTGCGAAAGTATAAACCAGCGACGAAAGGCTCTTTCAAAAACGAATGTTATTGAATGCTATAAGTTGAGTTTCGACGCTCACTTCCATTTAGTAACAATTCATCCGTGGGCTGATGGCAATGGCAGGATGTCTCGTTTGCTGATGAATCAGTTGCAGTTTGAGTTTGGAATCATTCCTACCAATATTAACAAAGACCATAAAGCGGAATATATTGAATCTCTTATAGCTACTCGTGAAAACGATGATATAGAACTATTTCACAACTTTATGTTCGATGAACATATCCGCAATTTAGAGCAGACGATTCGTAATTATCAGGCATCCATAGAAGATGAAGGTTTAGAACCTCGTGTCGATGTCGGTATAAATGTCGGTATAAATGTCGGTATAAACGAACAACGTGTATTAGAGCTTATCCGGATAAATAACCGAAGCACTGCAAAGGAGATTGCAGAATCGCTTTCGGTTTCCTTACGGCAAGGTGAACGTATTATGGCAGCATTAAAAGAGAAAGGGTTAATCAAACGTGTCGGCTCTAACAAATCAGGACATTGGGAGTTGAGAGGGGCATAAATAGGTAATGCTGAATCATTGGGAATTCTTCAAAATCAGTAAGCGAATAAAAAAACAATCCCTTTTTCATTTTGTATTGGAACAAAATTTTAATAGGTTTGCAAAACCTAATTATTCACTTCTAACAATCTTTGTTCCTTAAAATATAAGCATGGAAAAGAATTTGGCTGATTTTTCAGATGATAGCTATTTATTGGAGGAGATAAAACGGGGAAACGAAGAAGCATTCGTTTATCTGTTTAAAAATTACTTTCCGCGTTTGCGTGGATATGCTATTCGCTTTATTGAAGATGAAGAAATCGTTCGGGATATTATTCAGGAATGTTTTCTGAAGTTCTGGGAGAAGAGAGACTTACTTTCGTCGGTCTCCATAACTTCTTTGCTGTTTGCAATGGTGCGCAACGGATGCCTGAACTACCTGAAACACGTATCCATTGTAGAGAAACACCGGATTGAATACCTGGCATCCATTGACGGGGAAGAACGGCTTTACTATACCGACTTCACCTTTGATGCAGACAATAAACTCCTCTATGACGAATTGCAGGAGCAAATCAAACTTGTCATCGGTCAGCTACCTGACCGTTGTCGCGAAGTCTTCCTACTGAGTCGATTCACCCATCTCAAGAACAGGGAGATAGCCGATAAATTACAAATATCCACTACAGCCGTGGAGAAACATATTTCTAAAGCCCTTGCCCTTTTTGAACGTCACTTCAAGGATAAGTATCCGGTAGACATCTATATAATGGTTTTAGCTTGGGTAATTATGAACGAATAAACAGAATAACCAGGAGGAGAAAAAGCAGAGAACTAAAAATTTTCTGCTTTTTTCTTTTTCCGAGGTTGGGTAGAATTAAAATTAGTTGTTACATCCTATAGAAAGAGAATTTATGAAAACAGAAACAAACATTCACGAATTGGCGATCCGCTACTTTGAAGGACACATTTCAAAGGCAGAAGAGAAACTCTTGTTCAGTTACATTGAGCAAGCGGAAGAAAACCGCCTGCGGTTTCGTCAGTGGGAAAAAGAATGGAAGGTTACTAATGAAGGGGACGAACAGACCATGCATGAATGGCAACGTCTGCAACGCCGCCTTCGTACGCAAGAGGCTATTATGCCGATGTTGCCCCGTCGTTATTTCAGCTTCTGGCGCAGAGTGGCTGCCGTAGCTGCCATCGTGGTGCTTACTGCCGGGGCTACGCTGGGCATCTGGAACATTGCTTCCTTATCTTCTACCGAAGATTATTTCGTATTCGAAGCTCCCTACGGAGAAAAGAGCAAGATGACTTTGGCAGATGGTACGGTGGTATGGCTGAATGCCGGTTCCGTACTGAAGTATTCGGATAAGTTCAACGAGCGGAATCGTAAAGTAATACTTAGCGGTGAGGCTTATTTTGAAGTCACGAAGAAGGAAAAAGCCAAATTCACGGTGCAAACCTGTGGATATGATGTAGTAGTGAAAGGAACGAAATTCGATGTTTCCGCCTATCCTGAAGACTCAGTTGTCACTACGGCACTGATGGAAGGAATTGTAGAAATCCATCGCGGGGAACAGCGGATAGAGATGGCACCCGGTGAATTTGTGAAGTTGGATATGGCTACCGGAAAAATCACACGTACCCGTAATGATGTGAAGCAATGGAAAGCCTGGTCGGAGAATCGAATTGAATTTGAGGATATTACGTTGAAAGAACTGGTAGCGAAGCTATCCCGCCAGTATGACGTCAATATCAGTCTGGAATCGGAACAGGTAGGTGCCAAACGGTTCCGCATTTCATTAAGAAACCGTGAGACGATAGGAGAGGTGATGGCTGCTTTGCAGGAGATCATCCCGATAGCTGTCGAACGCAGAGGAAAGGATATATATATCAGAGAATAAAATCAATTTTGTAACAACTAATTAAATCAAGAAAAGCTATGAACAACCGAAAATCAATTCTATGCTTATTCCTTTTGTTCTTGCTCAGCTTGGGTTCATTATCTGTAAATGCCCAGACAGTCAGCAAAGTTTTTAAGGAACAAACATTGAAAACTGTATTGAAGGAAATAGAGAGTCAGACAGGGCTGTCCATTATCTATCAGAAAAACGAAATAAACGAGAATAAAAAGGTTAATGCAACTTTTGAAAATACTCCCGTCGTAGAGGCATTGTCATCTATCCTTGACAAATCATTGGAGGTGAGTCTAAGAAATAAGATGATTGTGATTTCTAAAAAAGAACAAACTTCCAGCGGTGATTCGCTAAAAAAAAGAACTATAACAGGAAAGGTTGTCGATGATAAAGGAGAGCCGGTGATTGGTGCCAGTATTGCTGTTCAGGGTACTACTTTAGGTACTATTACTAACTTAGACGGTGAATACACATTAGCCAATGTTCCGGAAAACTCAGAGGTAACCGTTTCATTTATTGGATACAAGACTCTGACTTTTAAGGCTAATGATAAATCTTTATCAAAGATAACTTTGAAGGAAGATACAGAAATGCTGGAAGAAGTTGTAGTAATAGGTTATGGTAGCATGAATAAGCGAGATGTTACTACTTCTATAGCCCGCGTAGGTGGTGAAGAATTGAAAGATATGCCAGTTACGGGATTTGATCAAGCACTGGTCGGTAAGATGGCGGGTGTACAAATCACACAAACAACAGGTAAACCTAATGGGGGAACTTCAATTCGTGTAAGAGGTACAGGTTCCATTACAGCAGGAGCCGACCCTTTATATGTAGTAGATGGAGTTCCATTAGAAAGAGCTTCAAGTGCCTTGGAAACTGTTGATATGAATGATGTTGAATCAATTGAAATTTTGAAAGATGCTTCATCGGCTGCTATTTATGGTTCGCGTGGATCAAATGGTGTTGTAATGATTACGACTAAAAAAGGTGCAAGTGGAAAGGCACATGTAAGCTACAATGGTTCTGTCGGTTTCCAATCCTTATCTAAGAAAATAGATATGCTGAATGCGTATGAATTTGCTGCTTTTGCAAGAGACGGACATAATGGTTCCTATCTAACTTCTTATCCAAATGCCAGTCCCGATGATCCGAATGATGTACGTGAAAAGTCTTATGATAAAATTCCGCCTGAATTATTCCCATATTTAGAAGGAAAGTCTGGTTTAGTGGATACAGATTGGCAAGATGCTCTATATCGTACCGCACCTATTACAAAACACTCTATAACTGTTAGTGGAGGAACTGATAAAACTAAATTCTTTATTTCTGGTAATTATCTGAATCAGAAAGGTATTATAGTTAATTCCGGATATGAGAGATTTGGAGCGCGTTTAAACTTTACATATAAAACGGACAAAGTAGAATTAGGAGTAAACTTCACTCCTTCATACTCTATTGAAGATAGAGTAGATAGTGATAATAATAAGGGTGTTGTTATTAATGCCCTAATGATGCCACCGGTATGGTCTGTATATAAAGAAGACGGTTCTTATGATTATATGGGCAATGGATACTGGAAAATAGGTACTGACTATCAGCACAATGCAGTCTTGAATCCCGTAGCTATGGCTAATTTGACTAAAGATCAAGTTACCCATGCTAATTTATTGGGGAACTTCTATTTCCAATGGGAAATTATCAAAGGATTGAAGTATAAGTTTTCAGCAGCTACAAATTATAACTATTTCTATAATGAATATTATCGTTCTTCAGAACTTCCATTGCAAGGAGAAAAATATTTTCAGTCTCCTTCCAATCCTGTGGCAAAATCAAGTGGAACGTATTATTTGAATTGGCTGATTGAAAACACTTTGAATTATCAGAAAAGATTCAATGATCATAATTTGAATGTAATTGTAGGCTTTACTGCTCAAAAAGATATGATGAAAAAGCATTCGGTAGAGGCAACTGATTTTTTGAATGATTTAGTACAAAACGTAGCAGGAGGAATTGTCTCAACGGGTGGGGCAGGTTCACAAGCTTGGGCATTGGCTTCATTCTTAGCAAGAGCACAATATGATTATAAAGGAAAATACTTATTAAGTGCTGCTATACGTGCTGATGGTTCATCTCGTTTTGGTAAAAATAATCGCTGGGGATATTTCCCTTCTGTATCAGTAGGATGGAGAGTTATTTCTGAAGAATTCATGGAGGATATAAACTGGATTAGTAATTTGAAGTTGAGAGCAAGTTATGGTATCTCTGGTAATTTTAATATCGGTAATTATGAACATATTGCTTTATTGAGTTATAATCAATATGTCTTGGGTAAGGGAGAAGGAACATTGGTTTCAGGTTTACGTCCGTCCCAGCTGCCTAATGATGATTTAAGTTGGGAGAAAACTCGTATGTACAATGTAGGATTGGATGTTGGTCTATTCAAAGATCGGTTAACTTTTGAATTGGATTTATACCAGAGTAATACATACGATTTGTTACTTGATGTTCCTATTCCACAAATTACAGGTTTCTCTGATATGCGTAAGAATATTGGTGAGGTTCGTAATAGAGGTGTTGAGTTTACAGTTGGTACTCACAATAATTGGAACGGCTTTAAGTGGGATGCAAGCTTCAATATCTCTGCAAACAGGAATAAAGTATTGAAGTTAGGTCCTGAAGACGCACCAATCATTACTTCGGCAGGTGTCAGCCATGCTTATTTTAAAACAGAAGTAGGTCAGCCCATTGGTAACTATTTCCTATTGATACAAGATGGTGTCTTTAAAAGTCAGGAAGAACTGGATGCATATCCTCATTTCTCAAATGCGAAAGTGGGTGATTTCAAATTTGTAGATGCAGATGGTAATGGTAAAATGGACTTAGATGATGACCGTGCCATTGTAGGTAATTATATGCCAAAATTCACTTATGGTTTTATGAGTTCTTTCTCTTATAAGGGTGTTGATCTTTCATTTAATCTGCAAGGAGTACAGGGTAATAAGATTCTTAATCTGCAAAGACGATATATTGCAAATATGGAAGGTAATGTCAATAGTATGAGTCTTGCTTTGGATCGTTTCCAATCAACAGAAAATCCGGGTAATGGACAAGTAAACCGGGCAAATAGAAAATCTACGGGTAATAACTCAAGAACATCAACCTGGCATTTGGAAAATGGTTCATACCTTAGAATGCAAAATATAACTTTAGGATATACTTTACCTAAAAAAGTAGTGAAAAAAGCCGGATTAGAATCATTGAGAATCTTTTTCTCCGGACAGAACTTGTTTACAATTACTGGTTATTCCGGATACAATCCTGAAGTTAGTAATTATAATTCTAACGGTGCTTTAACCCAAGGAGTAGATTATGGATCTTATCCTTTGTCAAAAACTTATTCATTCGGTTTAAATGTTAGTTTCTAACGATAATAAATAATAATAAACAAGATATGAAAAATATATTATTTATATTATGTACGTTTTTCTGTTTGAGCTCCTGTGAGAGCTTTCTGGACTTAGCACCTGAATCTCAGCCCAATGCTAATTCTTTTTATAAAACGGAAAGTGATTTTAATGGCGCTGTTATTGCTTGTTACCAGACATTTAGAAGCTATCCAACAATGGTGTTAGATGTCTTGGAATATCGTTCTGACAATATGTATATGCCAAGTTTTACTTCTGGTTCACAAGATAAGTATGAGATAAATCATTTTCAGGACAACAAGACCAATAGCCTGATTGCCGATATATGGAAGAACTCGTACAGTGCTATTTCCCGTTGTAATGTAGTCATAGATAAAATACAAAATGCCGGGATTAATGCTGATAAGAAGTTGCAGTTTGAGGCAGAAGTACGATTTATCAGAGCATTCCATTATTTTAATCTGGTTCGGCTATTTGGTAAAGTTCCTTTAGTAGTCCATGAAATAACGGATAGTGAAGCTTTAAAAACACCACGCGAAGAAATCGATAAAGTGTATGAACAAATAGTGGCAGATTTAAAGTTTGCCCTTCAATTGCCTAAAAAATATGATAATTCAGATTTAGGACGTGTGACGGAAAAAGCAGCAGAAGGACTTTTAGCAAAAGTTTGTCTGACTAATGCAAAATATGCAGATGCCAAAGTTTATCTAAACAATATTATTACTAATGGAGATTGCGATTTGCTTACTAATATAACAGATGTATTTGATGTAAATAATGAGATGAATAAAGAAATCTTATTTGCAGTAAAATACAGTAAGACATTAGTGGATGGTGGACATGGGATGTGGCTTAGCTTATCAGATGTAACTCTTGCCCATTTTAGTTCTGTATTAAAAGAAGCATATGATGGTAGTGATAAACGTGCTGAATTAATCCAATATAAGAAAAGTGGAACTACTTATTTGCCAGTGAAGTTTTATGATATACAGGATGCTTCAACGAAGCAGGTAGGCAATGATTTTATCATTTTGAGATATGCAGATGTACTTCTTATGTATGCAGAGGTTTTGAATGAACTGAGTTTTAATACAGATATCAATTCAAAAGAGAGTGGATTCTATTATCTGAATAAAGTTCGTAGTAGAGCTGGTTTACCAGCTTTGAGTTCAACAGAATTACCTTCACAGGCTGAATTTAAAAAAGCAGTTTTGCATGAAAGGTATCTTGAATTCCCATTAGAAGGGAATCGCTGGTTTGATTTAGTCAGAACAGGTACTGTGAAAGAAGCTATTAAAGCTGCTTATGATATAGATGTGCCCGCTTTCAGATTAATTTTTCCAATCCCAAGTGCTGAAGTTGAAAAGGTGAATAACCCTGATATACTTCCTCAGAATCCGGAATATTAATGCCAATAGGAGACTGATAGAAAAGTGAGAGAGGTTTTGAATTCAAAAAATGATTTGCTTTTTTATCAGTCTCCCAAAAAGATAAAAATGAAGTATCTATTATTCCATATACTATTCATCTTGTTTCCTGCATTTGTGTTGTATGGTCAAGATATTCCTGAAAAAACACTTCCTACTTGGGAAGAAGGTTATTTAGATATTCATCATATTAATACAGGACGCGGAAATTCTACTTTTTTAGTATTACCGGATGGGACTACAATGTTAATTGATGCCGGTGATAATAATAGAGTGGATGAAAGGGCTGTGTCTTCGAAGCCTGATAGTACAATTACTGCGGCAGAGTACATTGTAGACTATATCAAACATTTTATGCCGGTGAAACATGGTAAACATATAGATTACTGTCTAATTACTCATTTCCATTCAGATCATTTAGGTGCTGTATTTGAGCGGAAAGTATCTAATAAAAATTATTATTTGACAGGTATAACAGAGGTGCATCAGTTATTGCCGATAAGGAGGATAGTTGATAGAGGATATCAATACATGTGTCCTGGTGAAACAAATGAGACATTTTCAAACTATAAAAGATTTATAGATTATATTTCTCTCAATGATAGAACTAAAGTAGAACCTTTTGATGTGGGAACTTTCCGGCAATTCTCCTTGATTTATTTACCGGATGAATATGATACTCAATTTAGTATCCAGAATATTTATGCTAATGGACAGTTATGGATAGGTAATAAGAAAAAATATTTATTTCCAGAATTGGAAACACTGAAAAAAGACTTTTTTCCGCGTGAAAATATGCTTAGTTGTGTTATAAAAATGACTTATGGAAATTTTACTTATTATACAGGAGGGGATATTCCTGGATTTCCAAAGGTTGGTATGCCGGCATGGCACGATGTTGAAAGTGCTGTTGCTCAAGAGGTAGGGCATGTTGAAGTTGCAGTGCTGAATCATCATGGGTATGAGGATACTACTAATGAAACATTTATTTCATCATTGTCGCCTCAGGTTTTTGTAGCTCAAACATGGAATGCTGCCCATCTGAATCATGCTGTACTTAATAGAATATTATCAAAAAGACTATATCCCTATAACAGAGACGTCTTTGTAACTAATGTACATCCTGCCGCAAAGATTGTAACGGGGAATTTGATAAACAAGCTAAAATCAACACAGGGGCATGTTCTAATTCGTGTTGAAGAGGGAGGAAAGCGATATTGGGTATATGTCTTAGATGATTCTAAATTTGGTGATTATAAGTTATTGTCTAAAAGTGGACCTTATGAATGTATACGTAATGAACAGCATTAAGAGTTTGTTGATGTTTGTGATGTTTTTTTCTTTGTCATCTATTGTAAGTGCTCAGATACATCACAAAACTGATGATAAAAAGAAATTATTTATTCTTTTGGGGCAATCCAATATGGCTGGTCGTGCGCCAATTGAGAAAAAAGATTCTTTGCCTTTACTAATGGTGAAATTATTAAATGATAAAGGTGATTTTGAAGTAGCAGAAAACCCTTTAAATCGCTATTCCAATATTCGAAAGAAACTCTCTATGCAGAAATTGGGACCGGGCTATGCTTTTGCCAAAAGACTCTCAGAAGAATATCAGGATACTATTTTTATAGTCGTCAACGCAAGAGGTGGAACGTCTTTGGAGAGATTTATGAAGAATGATTCCACTGGTTACTATGAGAGTACGATTTCTCGTATTAAACAGGCTTTAAAAAAATACCCGGACTTAGAATTAGGAGCTATTATTTGGCATCAAGGAGAATCAAATCGAGACTATTATAAAGATTATATAGTACACCTGAGAACTTTGATAAAGGATTATAGGGCAGATTTGAATCTGCCGGATTTACCATTCATTGCCGGAGAGATGGGAAGATGGAATCCAACTTATACTAATATAGTTAAACAGATAGCAATGATTCCGGATAGCATTGATAAGGCTTATTTGATTTCTTCCGAAGGACTGGGAAATATTGATGAGTTTCATTTTGATTCTAACTCGCAGGAAATATTAGGCAATAGATATGCAGAGAAGTATATTGAAATTTCAACAAAATGATTATCCAATGAAAAGATTAAAGATTTTAATAGGTTTATTATTTATATGCTTGGGTACTTTCTCTCAAACGAGGGTGGATAGTATACGTGATCGATTGTTTAATCCTAACGATAGGAGTATTCTAGTTGCATCTCATCGGGGAGATTGGCGTAATGCTTGCGAAAATTCTCTTGAAGCTATTGAGAATGCAATAAAAATGGGAGTTGATATTGTTGAGGTAGATTTGGCTCGTACAAAAGATGGGCAATTGATTTTAATGCATGATAGTAAATTAGATCGTACCACTACAGGAAAAGGATTAATTAGTGAACATACTTTGGCTGAAATAAAGAATTTACGTCTAAGAAATGGTTGTCATATAAAGACGATATATAAAGTACCAACATTGGAAGAAGCACTTTTGGTGGCTAAGGGTAGGGTTATGCTTAATTTGGATAAGGCTTTTGATTATTTTGATCAGGTTTATGAATTATTGGAGAAGACTGGTACTGCGAATGTAGTTATCATGAAAAGCAATTCTCCTGCGGAAGAAGTAAAACGCACCTATGGTAAGTATTTGAACAAAGTAATATTCATGCCAAAAGTAAACTTGGATGAAGATGAGGCACTTCAGAAGTTAAATGACTATCTCCGGATACTAAATCCGGTAGCAATTGAATTTAAGTTTGCATCCGATTCAAATAAACTGCCTTATAAGGTGAAAGACATTATGAGTGGGAAAAGTCGTATCTGGTATAATACACTATGGGATACACATGCTGGAGGTCATGACGATGATTGTTCTTTAGTCAATCCGGATAATGGATATGGCTATTTAATAGATCATTTAGGAACTACGATTCTTCAAACTGATCGTCCTGCTTATCTGATTGATTATTTAAAAAAGAGAACTGTAAAGAAGAATATGGATTGTGATAGAGATTGGAGTTATCTGACTGAGGAGAATGAGTATCACTTAGCTGAGAGTCCGAATTTTGTAGTAGAGGAATATTTCTTGAAAGGTAAGAAGAATCCAGATAGCAATGAGGATGGTATACTTGTTACCCCTGATTTTGCTGCCGTAATAGATGGAGCAACGTCTAAGTCAGATTTTGAATTAGATGGAAAGAAGACAGGAAGGTTAGCGATGGAATTAGTTTTAGAAGCAATTCGGGATTTTCCGAAAGATATTGATGCTGAAGAAGCTATGAATCGCATAACAAATAGAATACATTCTTTTTATGTAAAACACAACTTGCTGGCTGATTTGGAAGAGCAACCAGGAAAACGTTTTACTGCTAATGGAGTGATTTATAGTTATGTGCGTAATGAGGTCTGGCAAGTAGGGGATTGCCAATGCATTGTAGGTCATTTATATTCTTCTAATGAAAAACCGATAGATGCTATTATGGCTAATACTCGTTCCGTAGTTAATGAAGTGGCTTTATTAAACGGGATGACAATGGAAGACCTTGAAAAAAAAGATCCGGGGCGTGCATTCATATATCCATTCCTTCAGCAGCAAGCGGTGTTACAGAATAATCCGAAGAAAGGACAACTTTATTCATTCCCAGTATTTGATGGATTTCCTATTCAGATGGAGCAAGTTAAAATATTCCCAGTTGGTGATGTCAGAGAAATTATCCTATCTTCAGACGGATATCCACATTTATTTTCTACGCTGAGGGACTCAGAATGTTATTTGATGAATATATTAGATAATGACCCACTTTGTATGCGATTGTACAAGAGTACTAAAGGAATAAAGAAAGGAAACTTCTCTTTTGATGATAGATCATATTTGAAAATTAGAATAAACAGATAAAAATGAAAGTTATGAAAAGATATATAATACTTGGTATATTATTTACTGTTATCGGAGTTTTGAACGCCCAAGATAAAATAGCCTCATTACGTAATAATCTGTTGCACGATGATACTCATTCTGTCTTAGTAGTCTCTCATCGTGCAGACTGGCGTAATGCTCCAGAAAATTCATTGCAAGCTATTAAGAATTGCATAGCAATGGGAGTCGATATGGTAGAGATTGATTTGAAGAAGACAAAAGATGGGCAACTTATTTTGTTGCATGATAAGACGATTGATCGTACTACTACCGGGAAGGGAAAACCTGAAGATTATACTTTGGCTGAGTTACGGCAATTTCGTTTACGTAATGGTGCTGGTCATAAGACGGACCATGTTATTCCGACATTTGAGGAAGTTATGACTCTTTGTAAAGGAAAGATTTTGGTGAATGTGGATAAAGGCTATGATTACTTCAAAGATGCATATGCTATTCTTGAGAAAACAGGTACTGTTCAACAGTGTATAATGAAAGCTGGTTTACCTTATGAACAGGTGAGAATGGAGAATGGTGGAGTACTGGAGAAAATGATTTTTATGCCTGTGATTAATCTGCATAAAGATGGTGCGGAAACTATTATTGATGGCTATATGAAGAATTTGAAACCTGTTGCCTATGAATTGGTCTTTGATAACGATGGAGAAGAAGTACAAAGATTAATAAAAAAAGTACGTGACAGTGGTGCTAAGGTTTTTATAAACTCGCTTTGGGCAGAATTATGCGGTGGACATTATGATGATCGGGCTGTTGAGCAAAATGAACCGGATGAAAGTTGGGGGTGGATCATTGGTCAGGGTGTTAAATTGATTCAGACGGATCGCCCACAACAATTATTGAAATACTTGAGAGAGAGAAAACTACATGATTAATTAAACGGCTGTAAATGAAAGGAGCAGAATAAAGCGGCTGATTTGCATCTATGAACAATTAATGTATAAGATATAGAGAGTATTTATACATTACCCTTATGTAATACCATGATTTTATGGTATTAATTACGTTTTATGTTGTTAGCTTTCTAAATTTAATAGTATGAAATTATTTGTGATTAAGGAATTTAGATGTTATTTCGTTTTTCTTTTTTTTATCCTTATTGGCAATAATGAAATACAAGCTAAAGAAGTTGAAGCAACTATAAGTTTACTGGAGTTATTTAACCCAAATATCAGTCTGGAAAATGGTATTAAGGGCACTGTAAATTCCGGAGGCAGGATTGATGTTAAGATTTATGATAAAACGACAAATACGTTGGTGTATCAGACCTTTATAACTTCTACCTCAACGCAATTTACGGGGCAATCAATAGACTACAGTAAAGCTCAATTGGGTGCTGGTGCCACCTATTATCCTAATACATGGAATAGTAAAGACATAAAAACTGCTTTAGGGTCAATTGACAGGAAAAGGTATGATTCTTCTACGACACGTCCATATCCGATGTTTAAAAGTAATGTTGACTTGAAAATACAGATAACGGAAACTAATGCTACAATGAATGTATGCAAAGTTCCTGGTTTGGGGCTTATTGATAGAAATGGAGGAAATGCTTTATTTGATCCTGCCCATTATTGTTACAATTTGAAAAATGCAGCAAGCTTTCCAACCCGAGCATGGATGCGTATGAAACAACCGAGGATGGATTTGAATGCTGATTTTTCAATAGCTACTCATCGAGGTGCCTGGGGAGATAATTTAGGAGCTGGGCTTCCTGAAAACTCAATTGCAGCTATAGCTGCTACTAAGAAGTATACGGATATATTGGAGTCTGATGTGATGACAACGAAAGATAAACGTTTGGTTATATCCCATGACTATAATTTAAAACGACTTTCGGATTATTCCGGATCAGACCGGGACTATTTGTTTGATATGAATCTAAGTCAGATTATCAATTTACATCTTAGAAAGAAAAATATGGAAGTATCTGAATACAAGTATTTAACATTTGAAGATCTGGTAGATGCACTTGTCAAATATCAGTTAGTCTTAACTGTTGATATCAAAGATGTGCGTGCCAGGTATAATAAAGATGGTACATGTATGGATAATTGTGACTATGATACGAAAACTCACGGTGACATAGCCAAGAAGAAAATTAAGGATAGTTTCATGGAAATCTTACGAGAATGTATTCGAATAGCTATGAGAAAAAATGCATTGGAGTATCTGGCCTTCAAAGTGAATTATTCGTATCAAGAAATTAGAGAATATATTTCAGCTGATACGTTGGCCAAGACTCTATTTATGCCTATTGTGCACCCAACGAGGACTGACTATCTGGAGTATATTGATGCTTGGATCACTCAAGGTGATAAAAAAGTAGTGGCATATCAAACTAATTTCCGAAGAACAGGAGATCGTTATCTTTCTCCATTTGACAGAGGAGGTGTTAGATATCAAAACTTGTTACATTATGTATATGCAAAAACGGGATTACGTCCCGGCATATATCCTGAAGAACCGGCAGGTCCGAAAGGAGTGGCTAATCGCTTCGGTGAATGGCTAATGAAAGATGCTAAGTCGGATATGCGGGGAGATCATTACTTCTTGATGAGCATACCTTATGGTAAGATCATGGTTTTGACTACGGATAGACCTGATATTTGCCTTAGAGTGAATCAGATATATAATTCAATGCCATCTAATACTGTTTCACCGTAAAATTATAAATATATGGATAATCAAAAGGTTATTTTGAAATTTGTATTATTTGTCCTTACTCTTTTCTTTTTCCTTCCTTTATATGCGTACCAGAAGGAAGTTGAGGCTGCTATGAGTTTAGCTGAACTTTTTCATCCGCATACAAGTACGGAAAGTGGAATAAAGGGAACAGTGAATTCCGGTGGAAAAATAGAGGTTACTGTGCGTGATAAAAATACGAATACTATTGTTTTTCAGATTGCAATCACGTCCACATCTACAGAATTCTCAGGGACAGGTACAAATTATAATAAGTCAGTTTTGGGAAGTGGGGCTACGTATTATCCCAATGTTTGGAATAGTAAAGACATAAAAACGGCATTGGGATCAATCGACAGGAAGAGATATGATTCATCTACCATTCGTCCTTATCCTATCTTTAAAAATGATATAACATTAAAGGTTCAGATAACAGAAACGAATGCAACAATGAGTGTATGTAAAATACCTGGGATTGGGATTGTGAACAGAGATGGAGGAAATGCATTGTTTGATTCACGACATTATTGTTATGATTTGAAGAATGCCGCTTCTTTACCCACAATTGTTTGGTCACGAATGAAGCAACCGGATATCTCGAAACCCATTGATTTGTCAATAGCAGCCCATAGGGGTATTTGGGGAGATAACTTAGGAGCTGGTAGTCCAGAAAACTCAATTGAGGCTATTCAGCGCACTAAGCAATTTACAGATATTTTGGAATCGGATATTATGATAACCAAAGACAAACAATTGGTTGTTTCTCATGATTATAATATGGATCGGTTATCTGACTATAGTGGGTCTGAAAGAGATTATTTATTCAACTTGAATGGCAATGTTTTGAATAATTTGCATTTGAGAAGAAGGAATATGCAGGTTTCTAATTTTAAATATTTAAAATTTGCCGATTTAGTTGATGCATTGGTTGCAAATGATTTAGTCTTAACAATTGATATTAAAGATATTATTGCGAGGATTAAAAATGGAGTTTGCATTGATAATTGTGACTATGATCCTAAAACACATGGTGAAGAAGCTAGAAGAAAGGTAAAAGAGAGCTGGATGAATATTTTTAAAGGATGTATAAGGATTGCAGCGAGTAAGCATGCTTTACAGTATATTGCCTTTAAAGTTCCTCATACTTATGATGAACTAAAAAAATATATGTCAGAAGATACTTTATCTCAAGTATTATTTATGCCGGTTATTCAACCGGGAAGACAGGATTATTTAGATTTTACAGACTCTTGGATCTCTCATGGCAGTGAGAGGGTGATAGCGTACGAAACTAATTTTAAGCCATCTACTGATCAAGCTTTGAAGCCTATAACACGTGCGGGAAAAACATATCAGAATTTTCTTCATTACGTATATGCTCGCACAGGTTTAAGGCCTGGATGTTATCCTGAAGAACCTATGGGACCTAAAGGGATAGTAAGTAGATGGGCTGACTGGAAAATTAAAGATTTAACTCAAGATATCAGAGGAGACCATTATCTGCTAATGACCATACCTTATGGAAAAATTATGGTACTTACTACAGATCGCCCTGATATTTGGAGAAGAATAACTGAAATTTACAACAATATTCCCCATTAATCTAATAGCCTATGAAAAGTTTTAAATTAAGGTTTTTGTTGTCTTTAGTCGGACTGATGACAATCGTAAATCTCTTCTCTCAGGATAAACATGATTATGCCACACCTTTGGGTAAAAGCGTATTCTATCGAGAGGTTAGAGATGCTAATAGGACAGTTTTAAGGATGAGTGAGGTAGGACCTATAACTTCAGGTACAGACGGATTGGTTCTTGTTTTTAATATGAAGCAAAACCTGAGTCAGATTACCCGTCCTTTGAAGTTAGTCTCTTTTAATAGCACCAGTGAAGAATCCAATTCTCATTTGGAAATTTATTATTATGCTGGAACTATAACCATCAGAAGAAAGACCTCTCCTAATTCGGCGTATTATTATGATTATAATCTGTATGATCCTATGTTTACGGTAGACCAGGGAGTTTCGCAATGGGAGGTACATTTGTATTTTACAGGTTCCTTCCTATGGATTGAAACAAGAGATACTCGTAAAATACTTAATAATAAATGGCATGCTCCAATCTTTTTTGGTATAAACTTGCCCAATATGAACTATATGGGTAATTATTTGGGACGCTCGTCATCGTCTTATATAATATTTGGTGATTTGAATCCTTCTACAACATTTACCATGCCTGATGAGATTGCTATCCATGAGTTTAAATACGCAGAGTTGAAAGATGAATTACAAACGCATTTTTGTGAAGATAATTGAAAGGAGAGTACTTATGAAAAATATCATGTTAATAGTAATCTTGTGGTTTTCAATTGATTCTTACTGTCAAGAGATTCCATTGCCACAAAGATGTTTTCCTTTAAATGGGACAAATACAGAGGACATAATGTCTGGGCAAGAAGCGGATGTTCATGCTACTGTTCATGCTTTGACAGATAGGTTTGGGATAAATGGAAAAGCCATATCTTTTGATAGGGAAGGTGGTTACTTTTATTTCCCGGTAATTGCAACCGATGAAAAAGAGTATGGGGAACTCACATTAACCTACTGGATGTATGCAGGCAAAGACTCCATTGCTCAAGCTTTTTGGGCAAAGGATAATGAAGATAATCTGTTATTGGGAATGAGAAAAAAGGGAAGGAGAGCAGTCTTGAATATCTATCATAAAGATCGGCATCAAAATGTGTTACCGGATCAACAGTGGATGTGGGAAGATTCTAGTTTTGGTGAGGGTGAAGGATGGTATTTTGTAGCAATAGCTTATTCTGAAAATGGTACTCATTTTTATATGGCTACTCCGGCGGGTAAGATGACCGAATGCTACTCTGCCTTTACTCCGGATTGGAATTTGGTATCATCGATATGTATCGGAACATTGGATGGGATACCGGCAGCCGGGATGGATGATTTTAAAGTTTATGATACGGCATTGTCTAAAGACCAAATTGCCATGTTATATCAATCGGAATCACAATTGGGTATGGGAGAAGAAACATTGGTCAATGTGGCTACAAATCTTTCTCTTGACTCTTCTGCGTGGTACTTCCATTGTGTAGGGTTGCATGAGTATGTTTTACAGAAAAAATCTGATATGTCTTTTTTAAATGCCGATGCCGGATATGCTTTGTCTATGGTTGCTGATGTTGATTCTGAACAGCAGAAATGGACACTCAATTTAGTGGAAGATATATCAAAAGGAACTGTTTTTACCATTGCTAATGTAGCAACCGGGTTGAATCTGGATAATGTGATGGAAGAGGTCATTCAGCAAGTGGCGGATAATTCGGATTCTCAAAAATGGTATATGGGGCAGTGGGAACGAAGCGGTCTGCTGAAAAGCAAAATAGAAAATATTGATGTGGCACCTTTGAAGGAAGAGATTTATTATGATAAGGATGCGGGAGTTGTCAGGATTCACATACTTTTCCCCGAATCGGAAAACGTGAAGATAAAACTGTTTAATTCTCAGGGGGCTTTAATCAATGAGTTGTATATGACTAGTGTACAGGATCTTGACAAGAATATCAGTTTGAAGGTCAATGGAATATATCTGGTACTGGTTGAATCGACTGATTATAGAATAAATAAAAAACTTTTTGTAAACTATTAAATTTTAAAAGAATGAAACGAATTATATTATCAGTAATAGTAATTATTGGCTTTTGGGGGACAGTAAATGCACAGACATATTATAATATGTGGAGTGGTGCAGGTTATGGCCGTTTGGACTGGGTAGCGAATATAGGAATGAGAACATATAATAACGTGACGGGTATTGACTTTACGACATCCGAAAAGTGCCGGGGATTTGTTAATCAGCATGGTCGATGGGGCTTTCTGAAACCTTCGACAACGTTCCTCCCTTTAAGCCTGAGTAATGTGATTGATGGAATTTCTAACTTGACATTGGGGGTAGAAGGATGGGTTTGCACGGAAGGAGTTTCTGTAAGGAAACTTTGGGATGGGGTTACTACTACTCTTGATCTTTTATCGGCTGATGGAACGTCTACCATCACTTCTAATGGTGATGAGCATGGATTATATATCCGATCCGCCATCGGGCATAAGATTTATCTGTATGATAAGATTTATTTTGATGATAAATACTGGACAAGTTTAGGACCCGGACGTAATAATGATCCAACCATCAATAATGCACATACTAAAATGATGCGTATCGGGAGTAATGGAGGAATAGGTATATGGGGAACATCGGGTGTTGAGGCAAATGACAATCCGCATTTTCACGTTTCGGGTACGGAAATCAAATCTATTGTTCCCATAGTTATAAAGAGAGAGAATGTTTCCTTGTTTTTGGGTGCGACGGCTGATCATAAAGATGGATGGATAGGTACAAATACCGCTCAAGGATTGCATTTGGGAGTGAACCAATCGTCTGTTGCATATTTTGGATTGGATAACAATATGTATGTCGGATTGGGAGATGAGGATCTGCAAAGGATCCGTCAGGAACTAAAGAGTAAATATAAACTATTTGTTGCTAAGGGTATTCTTTCTGAGGATTATAGTATAGCGCCCAAATCTTCTTGGGCTGATTTTGTCTTCAGTAAGGACTATAGTCTTCCTGAGATTTCAGAGGTGGCTGCTTTCATCCAGAAAAACAATCATCTTCCGGACGTCCCTTCTGCTAAACAAGTGGGCGAAGAGGGTTATTCTCAACATGATATGAACAAAATATTGTTGCAAAAAATAGAGGAACTTACTTTATATACCATTCAACAGCAAAAAGAAATTGAGACATTGAAAGCTCAACTTCAAGAATCGAATAAATAGGTATAGTATTTATATAATTGTTTGTTTATCAGGAGAAATCTTTTCATTGATTTCTCCTGATTAGTAATCTTATGCTTGAAAAAGATAGAAATAATGAATAAGATTGTCAGATTTTTTAGTGTCAGTCCGGTAAAGCCGTTGATAAGTGATAATGCCGGTGAGTTGAAGAAGAAGTATAAACGACTAAAATGGTCTACTTTCCTTGCGGCGACCTTTGGTTATGGAATGTATTATGTATGTCGCCTTAGTTTGAATGTAGTAAAGAAACCGATTGTAGACGAGGGTATATTTTCTGAAACAGAGTTGGGTATTATCGGTTCTGTGCTTTTCTTTACCTATGCAATCGGGAAATTTACAAATGGATTTCTCGCTGATCGTAGTAATATAAACCGTTTTATGACTACCGGTTTACTGGTTACTGCATTGGTTAATCTATGTTTGGGATTTACCAACTCATTTATCCTATTTGCCATTCTTTGGGGGATTAGTGGTTGGTTCCAATCTATGGGAGCTGCTTCATGTGTGGTGGGACTTTCCCGTTGGTTTAGTGATAAAGAGCGTGGATC
>ULMC01027441.1_pt1 | contig 37701 bp, 26 predicted proteins | sample 1951541 | NCBI WGS metagenome assembly ULMC01 (sample SAMEA4835539, study PRJEB28245) | human gut metagenome | biome: gut microbiome; material: fecal sample | place: Denmark | collected 2008 | reverse complement strand
GCGAAACGGATGTAAACAAAAACATCTGCTTCGCCCGCTTCTTTTTTACTCTTTCCCTATTTTTTCCTCCTTTTATATAGAGAAATTAAAATAAAGTCCTATATTTGCTTACTATTTGATAAAAACAAGAACTTACACAAATTGATATTATGGAAAAAATAGACAATCTTGACCGGCAGATTCTGGAAATCATCTCTCAGAATGCCCGCATTCCTTTCAAAGATGTAGCTGCTGAGTGTGGCGTATCACGTGCTGCCATTCATCAACGTGTGCAACGTTTGATAGATTTAGGTGTCATTGTCGGCTCCGGTTATCATGTGAACCCCAAATCTCTGGGCTACAGAACCTGCACGTATGTAGGTATCAAGTTAGAGAAAGGTTCCATGTACAAATCAGTGGTTGCCGAAATGGAGAAAATACCGGAAATCGTGGAATGCCACTTCACTACGGGTCCTTACACGATGCTGACGAAAGTATATGCACGCGATAACGAGCATCTGATGGACTTGCTGAATAACAAAATGCAAGAAATTCCGGGTGTAACCGCTACCGAAACGTTGATTTCACTGGAGCAAAGTATCAAGAAGGAAATTCCTATTTGCCCGGAGAAATAACAGATAATTTATGGAATTCTTAAACGAATATCATCTTTCGGGACTGTTCATCGGCATTTGTACATTTCTTATCATTGGATTGTTTCATCCTGTGGTAGTGAAAGCCGAGTATTATTGGGGTACCAAGTGCTGGTGGATTTTTCTTGTATTGGGCATCGGGGGCGTTGTGGCCTCGCTTTGCGTAGAGAATATCTTGATTGCGTCCCTCTTGGGCGTATTTGCTTTCTCTTCGTTCTGGACCATCAAGGAGGTCTTTGAACAAGAAGACCGCGTAAAGAAAGGTTGGTTCCCCAAGAACCCCAAACGTACGTACAAGTTCTAAAAACAAAGCAACAAACAGTATATTTTGCCCGAAAGGTTTGCATATTTCAACTGAATATACTATTTTTGTGCCCGCTATCCGATGAGGATAACACCGGACTTGTAGCTCAGTTGGTTAGAGCAACAGACTCATAATCTGGAGGTCCCTGGTTCAAGCCCAGGCTGGTCCACAAAGAAAAAGGCTGATTCCTAAGGGAATACAGCCTTTTTCTTTATGGAGACCTCCGATTAAGGGTCTGTTGCTTTAGTAGTTTTAGCCTTAAATTGATGCAGTTGTTTCACTATTGTTTCACCAGTTAAACAACATGTAGTATGCTGACAATCAACGCAGAAGTAGTAAAAATCCAACGGCAATCAAATGAATGTTTCACTGTAAGACTTAGATTTACTCTTAACAGACGAATGAAAAGATTGTCTACAAGTCTATTTGCAACCTCCAAAGACTTGACTAAGGACTTAAGAATCAAGCAATCATCTCCTTTGAGACAGGAAGTAAACGACCTTATTCGTTGCTATCAAAACAAGTGTGCCAAACTTCAAATTGAACTGAATAACTACACCATTGACGATGTAATGGACTACTTAAACGGGGAACATCAGAAGCAGCAGACCATTGACTTTATAAAGTTCAGTCGTGAGTGGATTTCTTCTGCCACAATTAAAGGTGCGCCCAATTACACCACTGCCACTAATGCCTTGGTACGGTTTGTTGGTAAAGAAGAATTGGATGTAAATCTGATAACCTTAGATTTCTTGGAGCAGTTCAAAGTATTCTTGATTGGAGAACGTGAAGCACGTACCAAGAAACTAATGCAGCAGGGTAAGCGTGTTCCTTCTAATCGTTCACTATCCCTTTACTTGATAAGCATTAAGAAACTGTTCAAAGAGGCTCAAAAGAAGTACAACAAAAGGGAAAAAAATCTCATACTCATACCCAATTCTCCATTTGCAGACTTCGAGATACCTAGACAAGAAGCAACCCGTAAAAGAGCTATTCCAGCAGACATCATCAAAAAGGTATGGAAGCTACCCTATAAAGACATGAAGAAGGGGTACAAATCAACTTGCCGTTACAACTTGGCTAAAGATTGCTTCATTCTATCATTCTGTTTGATGGGGATTAATTCTGCCGACCTTTACAATGTCACGGAAAGAACAGGTGACACCATTACTTACAACAGAACCAAGACCAAAGCTCGTAGATTAGATGGTGCAAAAATGATGGTGAACATTCCAAAAGCAATTCTTCCACTGGTTGAGAAGTACAAAGACCAAAGTGGCAAACGACTCTTTAATTTCTATCGCTACTATGCAGATGAAGGAAACTTCAACAAAGCCATCAACTACGGCTTGAAAGAAATTGGTGGATTGTTGGGTGTAGATGATTTGGAGTACTACGCAGCCCGCCACTCATGGGCTACCATTGCACTCAACAAAGTAGGTATTGACAAGTACACTGTACACGCTGCATTAAACCATGTTGATGAATCAATGAGAGTAACTGACATCTACATTGAACGAGACTTCGTGAATGAGAATAAGGCTAATGCAAAAGTCATTAAGTACGTGTTTGGGAAGTAGCTTTTAATTAATCCCGCTTACAGTAATGTGAGTGGGATTTTTTAACTTTGTAGTCTAAATGTAAATGCATTATGACAAGTTACACACTACCAATTCCAGAACTTAAAAGACTGGAACCAATTCTAGAAGAACTCTTTGGCTACAGACGTGCCATGTTTGAAAATGAGCTACTAAACGTTTACCGCACCAAGTACCCTAATGGAATCAGTAAAGAAGTAGCTAATAATTACATGATTGCCTGTCCATTTTTAAATGAGATTGCAGTGGATAATGGTGCGTTTGATTACCACCGTTACGCACCAAGACCAGCCTCAACAAGCATGGAACTTGATGTGAAAAGTTTCATTATGGACACAGAGCATGAGATTACGATTGTTCTTTCCAATGATACCATCTTAAAACAGTTAGACAAATTGTTGCAGGACTATGGAGAGAAAGACAGCAGCGAAACAATCAGAACAACTCTTCTTATCGTAGCTGCCATTTACGACAAGCATGTAAAAGAGGAACTCTACACAGAAATTACCATGTCTGAGAATACGCTTCCTTATCTCCAACAAGTCCGTCCAGAAATGTTAAAGCTCTTTGAGTTGCTTAATACTAAGAGATACTCACCTAGCAAGAAGAAAGAATTAAGAGTGTTCAATCCTATCACTATTGATAATGGAGTTAAGAAGATCACACTAGATAATTCATGTCATTGGCTGACTGACTTACTGGACGACTACCTGCAAATTTACTTGGGAGTTAAAAGTCTGGAAGAAGCCCAAGCAGAACTAAAGGAAGTGTATGCAGAGAAAAAAGGCAGGAAAGCTAGTAATGTAGCTTGTAATCTTATCATGTACGGCACATTCCATCTCTTACAAAAGTACTCGTCATTGAAAACCAAGAGCGAACAGATACGTATGACATTGGACTACATGAAACTACTGTTTGAAGAAGGCAGTTACAATGTCGATGAGAACTCAACCAATGCAGCTATTGCTTACTTAGTGAAACAAGGGTACAAACCACAATGGAAGCCCAAGCAGACAGAAGACTACAACTTCTCACCTAACAATCAATCTACAGAATACCTCTGGTAATTAAAAATCTACCAATCCTCACAGACTACCATGTAATTGCATGGTAGTTTTTTTATGTCCTTAAATGAGCTAACTCACTGATAACCTACAATCTAAAGAATACCCCTCAAATCGCTTCTTATTCTTTATTACCCACCTTCTAAGTATTCCCCAACTTTGCAATGTCAAAACGAGAGCATTGAATAACTGACAGGACAAGTTCCTAAAGAATAGAACTGAAATCAGAACTTATTCTTTATAGCACAGCAGTTAGGATAGCAGTAGCTTTGCACCGCAATCAAACGTTAAGGGTGCACACTTAACCAGAGATTGCAATTATTAATAACTATCTAAATTTTAAAAAGTATGGAAACAAATTCATTAAAAGCGATTGAGAATGTAAACACAGTAGCTAACAAAGCAATGGCAACCATGTGCACCAAAGAGTTAAAGAAGCGTCTTGCTAAAGAAGAGAGAGACTTAAAGAGTTTAATCAGTAAGAAGATGAATGATACTATCATCAATGCCCAACAGGAAATTATAGCCCAACTGCAACAAGAGATTGTACAAGCTGAAAGCAAGAAGCAGGCATCTACTGTAGCTCTGAAAGATGATGCAATCACGTTCAGACTGGCTAAGGACGGTAAGGTAGTGTCAAAGAAGATAGCCTTAGTTGAGCACAACAGGGTTATCAACTCCAAGAAAGTGGATAAGTTCATCGCCATTATTGACAATGGCAAGTATGAAGAAGCCTACCCAATCATTGTAGTAGAAGCCAAGGCATTAATAGAAGCAGGATTTACTGTAACAGACATCAACGGCAGAGAGTTAAGTATAGAGGAAGCAGAAGGTTACTACGTGATTCTGGACGGACAGCACAGAAGTACTGCATTTGCCAAGTTGAATGCAACTAAAGGTGGTATAGTTATCCCTAATGTATTTGTCAAGGAAGTTGAGAATGTAGGGGAATACTTGGTAGACATCAACACTGTCAGCAACTGGGACAAGAGAGACAGACTGACAGTAGCCGCTCTGACATCAGAAGAAGCATTGTTCAAGAATGTGGCAGAACTTATCAAAGAGGGGTTCAATCCTACAACGGCAGGTCTGATTTATACAAAGAAGAGCATATCAGAAAAAGCACTTGACAAGGTGTTGAAGGGTGAAGAGTATAAGCTGCCTAAAGGTACGACAGTTGAAATTGAGAGAGGAAACAGATTCATTACACTATGTAAAGCTGCCCACATCACAGTTCCTTTCCTTACAAAGCGATACTTCATCAAAGGATTTAACAGCTATGCTAAGATAAATGGTGAGGAGCAGGCATTTGGGGCATTGGACAAACTGAAAGTTCTGAATCTTAATGAAGAGAGACTGAAGCAAGTCAAAGAGGAGGATGACTTCCAAGTAATGCTTAAAGAAGCACTGGAAGCCTAACTCCAATTAGACAGAGAGCCAATGTGACAGGTTGGCTCTTCTACTCCAAATTCTCAGAAAGTGGTGATTTTCCCCTATACAATAATGCTGATTACCCAAAAAACAGAGCTAAGAAATGCCTAAAGTCTGATTAATTGGGCAACAGGTAGCAGTTTGTAATTCACCAAGCAGAGATGATGATAGAGTAAATTTTTCAAGAAAGTGGTGAATCTTCCTATTACAATAGGATGGTTTACCCTAAGATTTGGAGTTAAGGCTCTCCTAAAGTACGAGAATTAAGGTCACAGATAACAAATTTAAAATCACCAAAGATAAATGATGATACCCTTTAAAATTCAAGAACGAGATGGTTTTCTCACCATGGACGACTTCCCAGAAAACTGCATTTTTAATAAGGTCAAGACGGGATGCGGTGCTACTACAATAGCACTTACTAATAATGAGAATTACATTATTGCCGTACCTACAAAAGAGTTAGTAGTTAATAAGTGCTACCCACCTAAAGACAAGGATGGCAACGATAACATTTGGAAGAAGTCACAGATTCAACCAGGCGTAAGTCCTGTTAATGAGAACTTGTTTGGCTTGTATGGCAACCTCAACAGGACAGTAAAAGCCAAACTAAAGAAATTCCTTACAAAGGACGGGAAAAAGAAGATACTTTGTACTTATGATAAGGTAAGCACGTTAATTCCCCTCATTAACCCACTGGAATTTAAAATACTTGTAGATGAATACCATAACCTTCTGAAACAATACGGCTTTAGGACAAAGGTAATAAATCAAGTAATAGAGAAATTTGAACTCTTCAAATCTCATTGCTTCTTAACTGCAACCCCAATTCCAGAGCAATTTAAGCCTGAAATTTTCGCAGGAATTACAGAGTACGTTGCTGATTGGAAAACAGTAGATAAGATAACAATCTATCCTTGTTTGTGCCAAAGTGCAAGTACTACGGCAGCTAAGATTATCAAGCACTATCAAGACAATGGTTACTTTGTACTGGATGGAGTAAAGAGTGAGGAAGCATACTTCTTTGTCAATAGTGTAAGAGAGATTAAGACAATACTTACAAAGAGTAAATTAACTAATGATGATTGTAGAATTATCTGTGCAGATGACGAACTGAACCACTACAAATTGGAAGGTTTTGAAATTTCCAGTTCAACAGCTCCTGCCAAACGATTTACATTCGTAACCTGCAAGGCATTTGAAGGAGTAGACTTCTACTCTGAAACTGCAATTTGTTTCATTGTTAGTAGTAGCAATAATAAGCACACTCTAATCAGTATTGACATGGACATTCCCCAAATTGCAGGACGTATCAGAACCAAATCCAATCCGTTTAGAAACAAGATTGTTCACATCTTCAATCCTAAGGCTATTAATTACTACCGTCCATTTGATGTAATGAAGGAGGAGATAGAGGACGAACTTGCTACTGCCCGCAAAAGAGTAGAGCAGTTGAATAAAGAACCAGATACAAAGATACTAGAGCAGCAGGATAAGGAATTTGAGAAACTAGGTATTGATACATACATTATTAAGAGGAACGATAGATACGAAGTTAATGACATGGTTGCCCAATTAAAGCTATACCAACATTGGACTATGCGTATCGTTTACAAGTCAGCAGAATCACTAATAGAAAGTTACAAAGAGCTAGGAATGGTAATAGGCAAAGCACATGAATGGGACATTAAAGATGAAGATGTTATGAAGAAAGCTCTTACACCTCCCCAATTCAGAGACAGGCTCAAACGTTTCTGTGACTTAAAGGAGAAAGCTACTCTAACGGATAGTGAGAAGCAAGAACTAAAAGACATTACAGACAAGTATCCATTCTTAGAACAAGGATGTGAGAAACTTGGGATAAATCAATTAAAGAGAACAAGAACCATTAAGGAAATTAAGGCATTGATTGAGTAAGATTAAAGCTCCAGACCATTCATAAGGTTTGGGGCTTTTTTGTATCATGCCAACTCAAAATGTAAGGTACTTAAATTTCTACCCCCTCCCCTTCAAGCATGAGAAGCATTTCCATTTAGACTTTACGTTCTTACGAAGTGATTACATTGATTTCAGAAGAATGGCTTACATGGAAATTTAAAAGAGATGTATGTCTCAAACTCTTCTTTTCTGTTACCCTTCACACCCTTCCTACCAATCAATAGGAAAATGAAAGCTAAACATGAAACAGCTTCCCAACCCCAAACGAATGAAATTTTTAATTTGTCAGTTCTGCCAAGTGCAGATAATTAAAGACTGACTACAAAAACACACATTCGTAATGAGATTGGAAAGTACTTTCATGCAAAGCGTTCATTTTGTCTACATTCAACTGATTACTAATCTTAAACAATGCGTATGGAGAAATTAAAGATTGTATTAACGCTAGGAGTTATCTTAATCCTTCCTGTAGTCCTAATGCCACAGTTTTTCATTGGTTTACTTGTTCTGACTGTGGTGTGTTTCGCACTCAGACGAAGAGCTTTTTAATACTAACTTAATGAATTACAAATTATGGAAACATTACAGATTACGCCAATAATGGCACAAAGGAGAAGTTTAAATTTTGGTGAGTATGCAGAAGACGCTACTTTAGTAATGGAAGAACAGCCCACAAGGGAAAAGAGACCGTTATTCATTGAAGCCAACACGATTGAAGCAAGTTTGGAGCATTTAAGAAATGATTGTATCATTCCTGTATTCGCAAAGGATAATGAGGCTACCTTATCTCATGTGGCTTTCATTGAAACTGTGCAAGACGCTGCAAGGACATTCTTTCAAGGTGAACAAATTGAATTGCCTGACATTCGTGTTTCTCATGTGATTAAGGGCAGAATACCAGAAGCAATCCATAAGCCTGCCAATCAATTACTGGAAAGTGACAAGACTATCTACTACGAAAGATGCGCTTTTGTCATTCAAGTTCCTACGATTTACGAGACAGTAAACGGTAACAGGTTGACTCTTACTATTGGCGGAGTTCGTGCGTACAACCATACGAACTTATACAGTAAGAAGACAGCAGAACGATTTAAAGTATTCATTGGCTTTACCTGTAAGGTCTGTACGAACTTGTGCGTATCAACTGACGGGTATCTTTCATGTTTGGAAGTTACCAATACGAATGAGTTGTACCGTGCCATCTTGGAATTGTTCAACCGTTATGATCCAGCCAAGCACATACATTTGATGCAAACACTTGGCAACTCTTACTTAACGGAACACCAGTTTTGCCAATTACTTGGGAGAATGAGACTTTACCAGTCATTACCACAGAGCCAACAGAAAGCCATACCAAGAATGTTACTAACTGACAGTCAGATTAACAATGTGGCGAAGTCTTACATTCAAGATGAGAATTTTAGTAGCTTGGGGAATGACTTATCAATGTGGAAGTTCTACAATTTACTTACTGGTAGTAACAAGTCAAGTTACATAGATTCTTTCTTGGACAGGGCTTACAATGCTACAGAATTGGTTACTGGAATTGCAGCCGCTTTACATGGAGATGAGAAATACCAATGGTTTTTAAGTTAGTGGTATTTGAGAATACACAAAATTGTCAAATGCTTAATTCTTGAAACTATGGTACAAAAGTTATTCTATGTATTGTTATTTGTCGCCACTATGCTTGTGGCTATGCTATCATTTCCTTTAATCATGGTTGGCTATGCTCTCTTAATTGCCTACGCTCTTATCAAGGGTAGCTAACCATGTGTTCAAATTGGGAGCGTGTTCAAATTAATCTGGAAAGATGGTTTGAATACATTCCCTTATGTTATTAACTTAATCAAAGAATTAAATGAGAACAAAAGCAGTGATTTATGCTCGTGTTTCATCTGTTAGTGACAGACAGGACACAAGCAGACAAATTGAGGATTTAAGAAAGTATGCCAACTTACGGGACATTGAAGTAGTTGCCACATTTGAAGAACACATAAGCGGTGCAAAGAAGAATGAGGAACGCCAAGTTCTTACGGAATGTTTGGAATACTGTACTACTAATTCAGTTCATTACTTGCTACTATCTGAACTTTCCAGACTGGGCAGAAGTACATTACAAGTGCTTCGCTCATTAGAAGTACTACATGAAGCCAAAGTTTCCGTTTACATTCAGAACTTGGGACTTTACACACTTCAACCAGATGGTAAAGTAAATCCTATCGTTTCCATTCTGATTACCATACTAGCGGAAATGTCTAACATTGAGAGAAGCAACATTGTCTATCGTTTGAACAGCGGTAGGAGTAATTACATTGCCAAAGGTGGGAAATTAGGACGGAAGACAGGCAGCATCAAAACGGAAGAAAAGAAACGGGAAGAGTACAAAGAAGTAATTCAACTGTTAAAGAAGGGCTACTCTGTTAGAAATGTAGCCAAGTTACAAGGAATTGGCATCTCCACAGTTCAACGGGTGAAGAACATCTTTGTCAATGCCTAGTCTTTTTAATTGGTTGGGAGGAAATTTTTAAAATTCTACCTTTATGAGGACTTGGCTAATTTCCTCCTAACCTTAAAATGTTGAGTAGAAGTCAGCCTCAACGATTAATAAACAATAGTTCTTGCTAATCAAACGTAAATTCGTAACTTTGTAGCAATTTCAGAAGCCTAATGCGTTAGGGCTGGAAGGACTTATTAAGAAAACGAAGAGCGTTTAAAGCATTATCCTGTCATGAAATCTGGACAATTTCATTCTCCAAGGATAATAGGCAAGAACGCTCACGCTTAGTTTGTTGTTATCAACTTCTCATGTGCATGGGAAGGCTGCATAATTACATTAGGCGTGGGCTATTGTTTATTACTTGGAGATGGGCAGTCCAGAGCCTCATGACGGTAATAATCAGTAGTTCCCACGCTTCTTCTGTATGTAACAGTCAACCATTGGGAACTGGTTGACATTAAAAAAGCATGTAAAAAAACAGAGAGTTTGAATTAACCAATCAATTGACAGTTCTTTTAAGGAGTGTGCAGCCTTTGCTGTGTTCCTCACACTCATTTAACCTATTACTAATGCTTTCTGCAAGGAACGTAGAAGCACAAACAGATTTATTACAATGAAAACTTTAAGATTAATTGGAATGGCGATTGTAGCCGTAATTATGAGTGTTAACTTTACTGCATGTAGTGACGATGACGATGAAGGAGAAGGCAATAACGGTACTAGTAAGAAATTCATCTCTGCGACATACGAATCTGGGGATGCATCCTCATTTGAGTATGATAACCAAGGAAGAATTACGAAGGAAGTGTGGGATGAATACGAGCTTCGCCAAGAAATTACAGAATTTACTTATGAAGCAAATAGAATCATAGCAACGGCTTATGACATAAGCTCTTCCAGTAGTGCTGATGAGAAATGGATAACCAACTATGAATTAAAGGATGGCATCATAGCTAGCAAGGTTGAGTATAACCCTGAAGGAGAAGCAATCGTTAATGTCAAATACAATTATGACAGTTCAAAACAACTTGTTTCCATTGAATACAGCAACTCTTACAATACTAACAGCGAAAAACTAGTAAAATTCATCTGGCAGAATGGCAACATCACTTCTATGATTGATGATGATGCTACAGAATTGTCTTACACTTCACTTCCTTACCAGTTCCTAGGTGAAGCAACCAATGTGTTTGATCCAGATTTAATTAACAACACACTTTTTGCCCAAGGATTCTATGGTAAATGCCTCACAAATTTAGTCAAGACTGAACGAGGCTATGACCATTATGATTACATCTACACAACGGACGAGGAAGGCTATGTAACCAAAGTCATTATGGAATACGAAGACGGAGACCAATGGGCATGTTATTGCTCTTGGAAGTAAAATGTACTAAAAAGGTAGAACGACACTGAATTAGCTTCAATGTCGTTCTACTTGTGTCTTTTTTTTCTTCACTAACTTCCGCTTATCTTCTTTAGTAGCCTTCTGGAAATACTTCTCTAGCAATTCTCTTGTTACAGGCATGTAAGTCACATCTGTTGTTACAATCTCCCTAACTTCTTGTGGCATGTAATACACAGCGTTGTCCTTCTTTGTCACTCTCATTTTGGTTAATGTAAATAGGTTGGTAATTAATTAATCTTCACAAAGGTAATTAGATTAAAGACTAAAAACTAATAGCAAGAAAGACTTCCTTGGTACTTAGAGTAGAGATGCAATCATAGTACAATCAAGAGTAATGCAATTAAGCCATACAACAATCAATTGAGTTACTTAGAAAAAAACGCTCAATTACAGCCTTTTAGTTAACTAAATTAAAGACTAAATTTGCAATACACAATTAAATTCATTACCTTTGTAACAGTAATTGATGTTTCACTATTGTTTCATCATCAGTTATTAGCGAGTTAATTAACTTAATGAGAATCAATGCATTACCAAAGGAAACTATTAGAGCCTCATAATCTGGAGGTCCCTGGTTCAAGCCCAGGCTGGTCCACAAAGAAAAAGGCTGATTCCTAAGGGAATACAGCCTTTTTTCTTTGTAATACCCCTCCAGTTATAAGTCCGTTGTTTTAGTAGTTTTAGTCTCAAGTTAGGCAATTGTTGACCTATTGTTGCCCCCAAACCAAGCAATTTAGAATTTACTCCTAAAAAGTATAATAAGAGAAAAAACTCATTTTATGAGTTGCTTATCATTCTAAACTTATTATATTTGCTCCCATAATCTAAAAAATGAAAGGTGATACTAGAGAAACAACATATTGATTTTGAACAGATTTATCTTTCTTATTTCTCGAAAATGAAACGTTTTGCCCGAGAATATGTCTTATCGGATGAAGATGCAGAGAATATAGTACAAGATGTTTTCCTCGATTTTTGGGAAAAGAAAGAACTATTGCCACTACCTATCAATATTCTGGCCTATTTATTCACTTCTATAAAAAACCGTTGCATTGACTTTCTACGGCACAAAATAGTGCAGAAAGAAGTAGAAAATAAAATGCAGGAAGAATATAGATTGACCTTACAAATGAAATATTATTCTTTAGGAGAATTAGATGAAGGGATTTTTGAAAAAGATGATGTAGAACAATTGCTCTCTAAAGTAATAGATTCGCTGCCTGAAAGATGTAGAGAGATATTTTTGAAAAGTAAGATAGAGGGCAAAAAGCAAAAGGAAATAGCAGAAGAGATGAACATTTCAATTAATACGGTTGAAACTCAGATGGGAATTGCCTATAAAAAGCTACGAAACGAACTAAAAGACTATTTTCCTCTTTTTATCTTTCTGTATTATTTGTAACCTGAACAAAAAAAGTGATTTTCTTTTAGCGGATTCTTTTTCTACATTCGTCTATACTATGAATTAAGTCATAAAAAGATGGATGAACGTATATTAAAATATTTCCAAAACAGCCTAGCACCCAATGAGAGGTTGCTACTTCTTCGTGAAATAGAGAAAAATGAGGAGCTAAAAAAGCAGTTTGCCGAGTATCAGAATATCCAGGCATTACTGAACTTATCCTCACACACAGAAGATAAGAAAGAGGGAAAAACAAGCTATCAGCATTTCCAAAAACGGATAAAAAGCAAAAAAATGCGTATTTGGCTGGTGAAAACAATGAAATATGCAGCTGCAATACTCATTTTAATGATAAGCACATATCAGCTATCTATTTGGCAGATGTCACATAAGCTACAAGATGACTTCCAAGTGCAAACCAATACTTTATATGTACCAGCCGGGCAACGTGCTTGTATATCTTTGCAAGATGGTACCGTGGTCTGGTTAAATGCTCAATCGACCTTGACCTACCCCTCGCATTTTTATGGAAAGGAAAGAACTGTTTCCATTATAGGCGAAGCCTTTTTTGAAGTAGCTAAAGACAAAAACAGACCTTTCATCGTAGCGGCTCAAGATGCGAAAATACAAGTATTAGGAACAAAATTCAATGTATATAGCTATCCGGATAGCAAACAAATCAGGACAAGTCTGATTGAAGGTGCCGTTCAAGTGTTCTACAAGAGTAAGCAAGTTATATTAAGGCCCAATGAAGAAAGCATTGCACAAGACGGGAAATTGACAGTCAGCAATATAAAAAATCCTGATATGTTATTATGGAGAAATGGCATCTACAGCTTTAATAATGAACGCTTGGCTGACATTGTTAACAAATTGGAGCTATATTATGATGTCACAATCAATATTGCAAATCCCAAATTGAAAGATATAAATTATACATGTAAATTCCGTCAAAGAGATGGAATAGAGAAAATACTACATACCATTCAAAAGATACATCATTTCAAAATTGAAATAGACAAAGAAAATAACGTGATCACCTTAAAGTAATACAATTGTTTAACCCTTAATACATTATCCACATGAAAACATAGAATTATAATCAAAAAGGCGACAAGTGCACCACCACCTGTCGCCAGTAGAAAGTAAACACCGGAAAAAAATTTAGTATTCACTCTAAATACAAAGATATGAAAATAAATCCTTTGTTATCACTCTTTATTGTCCAAAATCAAAGCTTTAAAGATTATTTTAGAATTATGAAAATCTCTTTATTCTTGCTATTTGCTTGTGCCCTCCAATTACTGGCAGTAAATACAGAAGCACAAAACGCAGTCATAACCTTTCCTTCTAATTCTATATCTGTAGGTCAGTTAATAGAAGAGATAGAAAAGCAGACAGATTACTTAGTTGTATATAGCAATCGCGAAATAGATACCAACCGGCAGGTCATTATACAAAATAAATCTGCTAAGGTATCTTCATATTTGAAAGAGACATTGGCGAAAGTAGGTATTAGTTATAAATTCGAAAACGATTATATTATTTTATCGAAAAATACCAGCTTATTAGATCAGATACAACAAGAAAAAATAACAGGAATAGTGACTGATGTAAAAGGAGAGCCGATTATAGGTGCAAATGTCAGTGTTATAGGTAAATCAATAGGTACAATTACAGATATAGATGGCAAGTTTACCATCCAAGCTTCACTAGGAAATACCCTTCAAGTTTCATTCATTGGCTACAAAACTCAAACCACCAAAGTTGCAAACAAACATATCACAATTGTTTTACAAGAAGATATGGAAATGCTTGATGAAGTGGTTGTAATTGGCTATGGAACTGTGAAGAAGTCAGACTTGACAGGTTCAGTTTCTTCCATTTCACAGAAAAATATAAAGGACCAGCCAATGACTCGATTGGATCAAGCTTTAAGCGGAAGAATTCCCGGCGTCGTTGTTATAACAAACTCCGGTGCACCGGAGCAGAGTACCCAAATTCGTATACGTGGTGCAAATTCTATTTATGGTGGAAATTCACCACTTTATATTGTAGATGGGGTACCTAATACCGATTTATTTAACAATCTGGCTCCTAATGACATACAATCGATAGAGGTCCTGAAAGACGCTTCGGCAACTGCTATTTATGGTTCTCGCGGTGCAAACGGAGTAATACTGGTCACTACCAAAAGAGGGGCTGAAGGTAAGACAAATATTCACTTGGAAACAGAACAATCAATATCTACCATTGCCAAAAAGCTAGATCTATTAAGTGCAAGTGAATATGCAGAATTCTATAATGAGTATCGTCGGGAAAAGGGGGCTAATCAAGATTTCTTTTCTCCCGATGAAATCACTCAGTGGAAAAAAAATGGGGGTACAGACTGGCAAGATCTAATGTTCAGAACAGCTCATACTCAAAATTATAAACTCTCTATTTCAGGAGGTATTCCGAAACTTCAATATTTGGTATCTATGAATATGATGGACATAGAAGGCATTTTGAAGGAATCGAAAAGTCAGAAATTCAGTTTACGGTCTAATATAACTGCTGATGTAACTAATTGGTTGAAAATGAACTTAGACGTAAATGCAGTAAGACGAAAAACAAATAAAAATGGTCCCCGTGGAGGAGTCGGAACTATTATAGCAGATGCAATTACCTATAGTCCTACCTTGAAATTAAAAGATGAAGAAGGAAACTGGTTGAGAGATAATATCAATTCAACAAAAGATAACCCTTATGGCCGATTAACTCAAGATTTGGATGAAAGTTACACTAATTATCTAGCAGCAAATTTACAGTTTATGGTACAATTACCAGTAAAAGGGTTGAGTTTGAATTTCCAAGGTGCTGCCCATTATAAAGATTACAAGAATCGTTGGATGAAGTCGAATGCAAAGGATTTACGAGCTCAAAACAATTCTGCAAATAATAATCAAAACGATAGTTTTGACTGGTATAATGTAAATCAAATAAATTATGCAAGAGAATGGAAAGAACATAAGTTGAATCTTATGGGAGCCATAGAATTATCACAATCAACAACTACAGGATTGTCTAATGAAGTAGCTAACCTGAGAACAGAATCTGTTGATTTTTGGAATTTGAGTTTGGGAGATATGAATCTGTTTAGCAATTCATTTTCACGCTCTTCGCTAGTTTCACTTATGGGACGTGCAATGTATCAATTCAAAGATAGATACTTACTTACTGCGACTATTAGACGAGATGGTTCTTCCAAATTCCAAGGTAAGAATAAATGGGGAAATTTTCCATCAGTTGCCGTTGCCTGGAGAATGTCAGAAGAATCTTTTATAAAGAATCTCAATATTTTTGATGTCTTAAAGTTAAGAATGAGTTGGGGCAATACAGGTAACCAAGCCATTGGAGCCTATTCAACCTTAGGGCTTCTAGCTGAGTCGAAGTATGGTTGGGGAGGTACAAGTGATTATCCCGGATACGGAGTTTCCGGACCTGCCACTCCTAATCTGACATGGGAAAAAACTACTCAATATGATTTAGGCTTAGATATGGCATTTGCAAATAATAGAATTCTGGCAAATATCGATCTATATCAAAAGAATACAACCGGGTTGTTACTAAAGAAACCTATACCATACTATGATGGCGGAGGAACCACTTGGGTAAATCTTGGTGAAGTGAAAAACAGAGGTATTGAATTCTCTTTAACCGGAATTCCTATTCAAAACAAAAATTTAATATGGGAAAGCACATTTAATGTATCCTACTCAAAAAATGAAGTTATCAGCTTAGGAGATGAAACAAGATTACATCCGGGAACAAAATTAGACCAAGCTTCTCTCAATACGGCCGTATTGCAAGTAGGAAAACCATTAGGTAGTATCTATGGATATATTTGGGAAGGTTTATGGCGTACTGACGAGGCCGAAGAGGCAGCCAAATGGGGGCAAAAGCCAGGAGATAACAAATTTAAGGAGAAAAATGTGAATTACAAATTGGAATCTGATGACGCAGATATTATCGGACAAGCATTTCCTGATGTAATATTAGGATGGAATAATACCATCAAATGGAAGAATTTAGATTTTAATTTATTCTTTCAAGGTTCACTGGGAGCTGACCGTTTGAATTTATCACGCTATCTCACCAATGAATGTGTCAGTGATTCACGTTTTATCACCTCTAAAGAAGGTTATTATAACAGATGGACACCCGAAAATCAAAATACTAAAATACCAAACCCGTTCAGTTCGACAATCAATTCCAGATTTGAAACTGCTCAATATTTGGAAAAAGCTGATTATCTAAGATTAAAGAATATAAGTATTGCATATACAATCCCCAGAGCAAAAACAAAATTTGCAGATATCAGAATCTCCCTGAGTGCTCAAAACCTGTTTACGATCACGTCTTACACAGGATATGATCCGGAAGGAACTATGGATATCACAAGCAATGGCGGCAATAGTGACATTAACGCAGGCGTTGATGGCGGTTCATACCCATTACCAAGAACATTTACTTTGGGGCTTGGATTCTCATTTTAGTTTAACCAATAAAATAGATGCAAAATGAAAAAAATATTGATTTATAGCATATTATTATTTGCTTTATGTTCTTGTGACAATTTCCTGGAAGAAGACCCTCGTGGTAAACTTACCCCTTCCTCTTTCTTCTCAAGTCCGGAAGACTTGGATATGGCTATAACTGGGATGTACAACAAATATTACCAGACTAATGCTCGCGTCTTCAGAGCCATTTATGTGTGGTGTGCAGATGATGTAACAGCCCATAGTGGTGGTAATAAGTCACGTTTTTCGGAATATGACCGGTTTAATTTCAACTCGGGAAATACAGATATTCTTGAAATGTATCAACTCTATTATCAGACAATCAAAGCTTGCAATTATGTAATTAATAATGCAGAAAGAACACCGGTTGAGAAATCTTTCCTGGAGCCGAGACTGGGACAAGCCTACTTTTTAAGAGCATTAAACTATTTTATGCTTGTACGCATTTGGGGACGTATACCTCTAGTCACAGAGAATGAGATAAATTACAATACCCCAAAAGCAGAGGTGAATAAAATATATGAATTAATAGAATCGGATGCATTAACAGCAGAAAGAATGCTGCCGGATAATCATAAGATAGCCCCCTATTTTCAGAACGGAATTAATGTAGCTCCTAACAAAGGCGCTGCAAAAGCTTTACTAGCCTCTGTTTACATGACGGAAGCAGGCTGGCCTTTGAAAAAAGGAGCGGAATATTATGATAAGGCGGCTGCAAAGTATAAAGAAATCATTGAAAACGAAGATACGTATGGTTATATATTAGAACCGGACATACGTACATTGACTAAAGAACCTGAAGCTAATTACTCCAAGGAAATAGTATTTGGAGAGTTCCATAACAAAACGAAAAACTATTTCTCTGGACCCAAAAGCGAATTACCAGAGGAGTCCGGCGGATGGTGTGACTATATGGTTGAATTGGAATTCTTTAAAAGTATGCCGGAAGGAATACGCAAGGGTGCTTGGTTCCTGACCAAGGTGACGATGACCGGGCAGGAGCGTAACCCAGAAACGGGACGCTATCCATTACTAAATTGGGATGATCCCGCAACCAATCAGAAACATCCTTATTGGAAGAAAAATATAGAAAGTTCAGACTGGGTATTTAATTATGATGACGGGTATTATGAAACCAAAGGAATTTCAAGCGCAAGCGGGAAAACCAGAATGATATTTAGATATGCTGATATCTTACTATTGTACGCAGAAGCAGTTGCTTATGGAACTAAGAGTATTGATGATTTAGCATTTGACTGCATGTGGAGAGTACAAGAAAGAGCTGGAGTACCACTTATTTCAAAGGATGTCACTAAAGAATATTTCCAAAAAGCTGTTCTGGATGAGAGACGGTGGGAAACCGCAGGTATGGAACATAGCTGTATGGGGCGTTTCTTTACTATGCAAAGACATGAGATTCTTCATTTGCAAAAGAATTATAGAGATGCAGCCGAGCTTTCTTTAAATCCCAATTTAACATTAAGCGAAGAATTCTATTATTTCCCGATACCAGACAATGAACTCTTGATAGTTCCTGGATTAAAAGATTAATTCTACTTTTCTAAAATGAGGGTTTTAAGAGTTCGCGTTTCTTTTGAAACCCTCTTTCATTTATAAAACATTTAATATGAGATACTTTAGTATAATATTTGTATTATGCTTGACCCTTTCTATGGTTCAAGCTCAGCAAACCTCTTTTGTAAATCCTTTCATTGGTACTTCCGATGATCATGGACAAACCGATCCATCCGCAACCATTCCGTTCGGGATGATTAAACCGGGGCCAGAAACTATACCTCGCGGAAACGGAGGTTATGATTATCAATCACAACAGCTGAAAGGATTCTCACAGACCAGAATGTCTGGAGTAGGCTGTATAGGCGTCGGAGGAAACCTGCTGATAACACCTTTTGTCGGAACAGCATGCAAGACTTTAAAAATGGATAAGGCGTCAGAAACTGCAATTCCCGGATATTATAGCGTAACTTTAGATAATCAACTTAAAGTTGAAATAACCACAGGTAGGACTGCAGCTATCTATCGTTTTACCTATCCTGCTACAGAGACCGCCGGCATAAAAATAAATTTCAAACATTCTTATGGTAAGCATATTGCCGAAGAACATAGCATTATAGGAGACAATGCAGTAAAAGGATTTGTGCGTTCTGCTTGCACTTGTGATTTAGGCAGTTACAAATTTTATTATTATATTGAAAAAGATAAATCTACTTATGAACCAGAAGATAACGATTCAGAATTACTATGGAAGTTTCAAACAGAGCCTAATGAACAAATTATACTGAAAATAGGATTATCCTCTGTCAGTGCAGAAGAAGCTGAAGCGAATCTCAAAAAAGAGTGCTCGAATCAGTCTTTCGAACAGATACGCACCAATGCACGTATTGCCTGGGAAAATCTATTGGGACAAATACAAGTCGAAACTTCTGATGAAGATTTAAAAACATCATTTTATACGCGGCTCTATCATGCCTGCCAGACCCCTTTCACAATCAATGATTATTCCGGTAGTTATAAGGGAAGTGACGGAAAAGTATATAAAAGCCAGCAGTTACCCTATTATCATGGTTGGTCTATTTGGGATACCTACCGAACAAAATATCCTCTGTTATCTATTGTTTGTCCCACGGAATACAAGCACATGATCTCCTCACTTGCGGAATTATACAAACAAGGCAAGCCTCGTTCTGCAACAAAGACAGAACCATTTCTGACAACACGTACTGAACACTCTATTATCACGATTTTAGATGCATTACAAAAAGGAATGTTTGATGGTTCTCTCGACGAGCTACTTCCACTGATGCTAAAAGAGGCAGAAGATATCTCCAATGACTCACCGGACAAAGCATTGGAACGAGGATATGATTTCTGGGGAGTTTCTGAACTCGCAGGGAAAATGGGTAATAAAGAGTTAAAAAAAGAGTTCTCTTTACGCTCAAAAGAATACAGACCAATATGGTTACAAAAATTTAAGGACATTGGTCCAACTTCAGATATAATGCATGGTGACGGTTTGTACGAAGGTACTATATGGCAATATCGTTGGTTCGTACCTCATGACTTCGATTGGGTTATTGCGACTTTGGGCAGCAAGAAAAAGGTTTTGAGTGAATTAGATTATTTCTTTGAGAACAATTTATTCAATATGGGAAACCAACCTGATATACATGTTCCATTTTTATATTATTACCTTGGAGCGCCATGGAAAACGCAAAAGTTAGTCCACCAAATATTACTTGAACCGACCACTAATTATTATGGGACACATGAAAAGTGGGAAAAACCTTATATCGGCAAAATCTTCAATACCACTCCACAAGGGTACTTGAAAGAAATGGATGATGATGCCGGAACCATGTCCTCTTGGTTTGTGCTCTCTTCCATAGGACTATTTCCTGTCTGCCCGGGTATACCCTATTATTGGATAAATGCTCCGGTCTTTGATACGGTTACATTACACCCAACGTCTCAACAAGAATTTAAAATCTATGTAAATCGCCCTGATGCAGAGTGTATCTATATTCAAAAAGCAATTTTAAACGGTAAAGTTTTAAATAGAAGTTGGTTAAGCTATGACGAAATCATGCAAGGCGGAGATTTGACCCTAGAGTTAGGAAAGCTTCCTAATAAACATTGGGGACATAATACTGATTTTATAAAGTCACTATTTAAAAAATAAATTAAATGAAAAGAAAGGAATGTTTTTGGTGGGTATTTGCGATAATTGGAGTATGCCTTCTGAGCATAAGATGTAGTAATGTAAAAGAGGATTATTGCTGTTATGTAAATCCCTTTATTGGTAATGCAGATAATGGCCACACATTTCCAGGAGCTTGCGTACCATTTGGAATGATACAAGTAAGTCCGGAAAGTGGAAATGGTTCGTGGAGATATTGCTCCGGCTTTAATATTGAGGATGACTCTATCATGGGATTTTCCCAAAATCATTTGAACGGTACGGGATGTCCCGACTTAGGAGATATATTGATTCTACCATTTTGTGGTGATATACAAAATGAAAAATATAAAAGTAGATATGAGAAAGAATATCAAAAAGCTCATCCAGGATACTATTCAGTAGTTTTATCTGATTTTGGAGTGGAGGTAGAATTGACTGCGACACAACGCACGGCCATGCATCGTTATACTTTCAGAAAAGCAGAACCGGCACATATTCTGGTAGACCTTCAAAGTGGAATCGTAAGTAAGAATGAGCAGCTGCGAACTCATGTAATAGATGCAGAAATGCAACTGTTAGACCAATATAGTATCGTCGGAAAGAACAAGGTGAAAATGTGGGTGGAAAGAGAGTTCTTCTATGTTATCAAATTCGACAAACCCTATATAGATATTGAAGAACTTCAACCTCAAGAAGGAGAAAAAGCCAAACGCCTTCTTCTTTCATTTGATTTAAAACCAGGAGAAAATGTTCAAGTAAAAGTCGGTCTGTCTACTGTCAGCATAGAAGGTGCACAGGAAGCATTAGAAAAAGAAAATCCAGATTGGAACTTTGAAAAAGTAAAGGCTCAATCTGCCGAAGCCTGGAACAATCTGTTGTCACGGATAGACGTATCAGGCACAGAAGAACAAAAAGTAAACTTCTACACTTCCATTTACCATTTATGTATCCAACCTAATAATATAACTGATGTGGATGGAAGATACAGAGGTCCTAATGACAGCATCCTCTACTCTCCCATAGGAGAATACTATTCTACCCTATCCTTGTGGGATACTTATCGTGCAGCTCATCCATTATATACTCTTTTAGTACCGGAGAAAGTTAACGGATTTGTCAATTCAATGTTATCTCACTGTGATACACAGGGTTATTTACCCATATGGGCTTTATGGGGTAAAGAAAATCATTGTATGATCGGTAACCATGCCATCCCCGTTATTGTAGATGCATATCTGAAAGGATATAAAGGTTTTGATCCTGAGAGAGCTTATGAAGCAATCAGAAAATCATCATTAGAATCTCACCCGAAGTCTGATTGGGAAACCTACAATCAATATGGATATTATCCTTTCGATCTTATTCCTGAAGAATCAGTTTCCAGAACTTTAGAGAGTTGCTATGATGACTATTGTGTGGCACAAATGGCAAAAGCATTAGGAAAGAAAGAAGATTATAATTTCTTTTCCCAAAGAGCCCGTGCATATACATCCCTGTTTGATCCGGTAACCAAACTAATGCGCGGGAAGGACTCACAGGGCAAATGGAGAGAACCTTTTGATCCTTTCAGACTATCACATGCCGGAACTTCCGGAGGGGATTATACTGAAGGAAATGCATGGCAATATGTATGGCATGTGCAACACGATGTAGATTCTTTAATTGAGATGATGGGAGGAAATAAAGCATTTACAGCAAAACTCGATTCACTCTTCTGGCTTGAGAACAATACTGTAAATACAGGTTTTATATCTGATGTGACCGGACTCATAGGACAATATGCCCATGGGAATGAACCTAGTCATCATGTAGCTTACCTATACAACTATGCAGGGGAATTCTGGAAAACCCAAAAACTTATCCGAGAAATCTTTGATCACTTTTATCTGCCCGTTTCCGACGGTTTGTGCGGAAATGACGATTGTGGGCAGATGTCCGCATGGTATTTGTTCTCAGCTATGGGATTTTATCCTGTAGATCCTATCAGTAAAGAGTATATTATTGGTGCTCCTCAACTGAAGGAGATGATATTACGTCTGGAAGGTGGAAAGAATTTCATCATTCGTGCCGAAGGCTTATCAGAAGAAAATAAATATGTAAAGGCAGTCTTTTTGAATGGAAAAGAATTAAAACGGTTTAGAATCTTTCATCATGAAATCACAGACGGAGGTATTTTAGAATTTATCATGACGGATAATCCGTCAAAATCATTTAATTAATTATGAAAGTATACATATTATCAATCCTTTTCTCCCTGTCTTTTTCGTTAGTGTGGAGTAAAGAGTATAATGCATCTTTTTTTGGCATAAAGTCTGATGGAGTAACATTGAACACCAACTCTATCCAGACTGGTATTAATTATATTCACAAAGAAGGGGGAGGTGTTTTAGTTTTTAATGTCGGCCGTTATTTAACAGGTAGCATTGAACTCAAATCGAACGTAGCGATACAATTAAAGGAAGGAGCAGTGCTGGTAGGTTCCCTAAACCCTTATGACTATAATATGGAAGGTCCTTGCTATAGTATGATTCGAGCTATAAACAAAAAAAATATAGCCATTTATGGAAAAGGAATAATTGATGCACAAGGGCGTCAAGTATCATACAACATAATCGACCAAGTACATAAAGGTTTTATCAAAGACCCTTTGGAAAACGACAGACCGCGTAGACCGCGAGGAATTCATTTTAAGCAATGCCGAGGCATAACTATAGAAGGGATTACTATAAAAAACACCTGTGATTGGACACAGGAATATGAAGAATGCGATTCGCTATGGGTCAGGGGTATTACAGTCGACAATAAAGCATATTGGAATAATGATGGTATTGATATAGTCGATTGCCAGAATGTTTTGATAGAGAATTCTTTCTTTGACTCTTCGGATGATGCAGTTTGCCTGAAATCCCATAAAACTGAAACTGCATGCCGGAATGTAGTAATTCGTAATTGTACTATGCGTTCGAGTGCCAACGGGATAAAATTAGGTACTATGACAGTTGGAGGATATGAAAATATCCGGATCATAAACAATAAGATTTATGATACTTATCGTTCGGCATTAACAATAGCTACTCCCGATGGAGGATACGCCCGAAACATAGTAGTGGATAGTCTGCAAGCCTATAATACAGGAAATGCTATATTTCTTCGAATAGGCAACCGTATGCATTCGAATAAAATCGGAACAATGGACTCTATCCTTATTTCTAATTTGTATGTAGAAATTCCCGAAGGAAAACCGGATACAGGCTATGAATATGAAGGCCCCATAGAACATATGCCTAGAAATATATCTCCGGCAAGTATCATTGGGCTAAAAGGGCATCCCATAACACACGTGACACTGAAAAATGTGGTAATCAATCATCCGGGTGCAGGAAAACCGGAAATAGCAAAAGTTGGTGTGACTCCGGAAGAATTAGATAGAGTTCCTGAATTGGCTGATTCATATCCTGAATTTTCATGTTTCAAGGAACTTCCAGCGTGGGGCCTCTATCTTCGACATGTTGAGCGGATTATTTTAGAGAATGTTACATTTATTGCCCGAAAAAAAGATTATAGACCAGCTATAGTACTGGACGATGCACATCATGTCAGCATGAGTAAAATGAAAATCCAGGAACCGGGGAAAAAGAAGCAACAGATACATATATATCAATCTACTAATATCACTAAATAGAAATTACAATGAAACAATTACTAACAACTTTACTATTATTTTGGAGTATCAATATTTTTGCACAGCAAACATATGATATTGTTATAGTGGGAGGAACACCCGGCGGATTGACCACAGCACTCGCAGCTGCTAAACTTGGGAAAACTTCTGTTATTTTAGAACGAACACAGCATATAGGAGGTCTGCCCTCCAATGGACTGGGAGCAACGGATATTGTAACCCGGGCAGCAACAACAGGATTATTCAGAGAGTTCACCTGCCGCATCAAAGACTATTACAAAAAAAAATATGGTGTAACTTCTATACAATATCAGAGATGTGATGATGGTTTCCGTTTCGAACCTTCAGTGGCAGAACAAGTATTCACAGACTGGTTAGGAGAATATAAAGATCTAATCACAGTTTTGACAATGCGGCAATTCGATTCCAGTCCTCATAATATAAAAAAAGTAGATGATAAAATTGTGAAAATCAACGTTCTGAATCGTGATAATAATACTCAAGAAGAGTATCAAGGCAAGATTTTCATTGATGCCACTTACGAGGGAGATCTGGCAGCAGCAGCCGGTGTCCCCTTTAGAGTAGGGCGCGAAGGCAAAAATGAGTTTGGAGAACCCGGAGCAGGAAGTGTTTACAAATACTGGCATGGCCCGGAAATGGATGCTTCCACTTTTATTGGAGATAATGCTGTCCAGGCATACAATTACCGATTGTGCCTGACCAAAAATCCGGATAATAAAGTACCTATAACAAAGCCCAAAAATTATGACCGTAATGAATATGCATCTATTATCGATGATGTCTGGACGGGACGTCATACCCAAGCAGAAATGGTGAATGTTACTTTGGAAATGTTAGAAGCTAATAAGAAACATATAGCTAAGGGCAATCCGACTATGATTCCTGGTGACAAATGGGGGCTTGGTAAAGTAGTAAACCTGGTTGAAATTCCAAATGAAAAAACAGATGCTAACAACCAGCATGCTGCTTTTGTCTCATCAGATCTGCCTGAAGAGAACTGGGCATGGCCTACAGCCGGTTGGGCATGGCGTGACAAGTTTGCTACAAGACTGAGAGAATATACAGAAGGACTGCTTTGGTTTGCCCAAAACGATAAAGAATTACCGGTTCATTTTCGGAAAGCAGCTCGCGAATGGGGGTATGCAAAAGATGAATATACTGATAATGGGCATTTTCCCAGACAAGTATATGTACGTGAAGGACGTCGGTTCGAAGGACTTCATTTTTTCATAGCAAGTGATGCGATGCCTGTAAAAGGCAGTGGAAGGCCTCCTGTGTATTCATCAAGCATCACAGCCAGCCATTATGGATTTGATTCACATGCCACCCATAAACGGGAACCCGGTATGGTGCACCTGAATGGATTTTTGGGTTATCCAACATCACCTTACACTGTCCCCTATGGAGTGATTGTTCCTAAGGAGATAGATAATTTATTATTTCCAGTTCCCATTTCCGGCTCTCATATCGGTTTCTCTACACTTAGAATGGAACCATGCTGGATGGCTATGGGACAAGCTGCCGGTGTAGCATCTTCAGTTGCAATAGAAGAAAAGGTAAAAGTCAGGAATATCAATATAGCTATGATGCAAGATGTCTTGCTTAAACAAGGCACTACTCTGATTTATTATAAAGATATTTCATTAGATGACGAAGATTTCTTAATGGTACAATACATGGGACTTCGGGGCTTTTTGCCCGAATGGGAAGCAAAATTAGATGAAGCGATAGAGGAACAGACTTTAAGTAACTGGAAGCGTTTGTCTAAATTGAATATAAAAATTCAACCGGGAATTTCTACCCGAAGGGAAATTTTGAATGAGTTATATGCAAAGATGAAAAAATAATATCTTGATACAATGCTGAAAAGAAAATTACTATATACTTTGTTGAGTCTATTCCTCTATTGGACTGGTGTCCAAGGAAAAGATTACTCTATAATGGATTTTGGGGCAAAACCTGATGGGGTAACTTTAAACACGCATACCATCCAATATGCAATTGATTATGTTCATACAGCAGGAGGGGGAAAACTCATTTTTGATGCCGGAAACTATTTGACCGGCACCATATATTTAAAATCCAATGTTACTTTACACTTAGCGCAAGGGGCTGTCTTATTAGGTTCGTATAATGCCTTAGACTATAAGAAAGATGAGTATATACAACGAACAGCTTTACTTTTTGCCGTACGGCAAGATAATATCGGAATAACAGGTGAAGGTACAATTAACGGTAGGGGATTCATAGTAGCCAACAATCTGATATCATACATTCAGAGAGGATTGATAGATGACCCATTGCATATGGATAGGCCTGATGAAATAAACCGTCCCCACAATATTTATTTTAGAGAATGTCGAAATGTAAGAGTTGAAGGAGTACGGATGCACGATCCGGCAAGTTGGAATCAAGCCTACGACCAGTGTCGGCAAGTCATTATAGATAATATAAATGTTGATTGTAAATCTTACTGGAATAATGACGGTATAGATATCGTAGATTGTGATAGTGTCAGAATCAGCAATTCTTTTTTCGATGCTGCCGATGATGGAATCTGTTTCAAATCGCATGAGCCATCGCAAATCTGCCAAAATGTAGTAGTTGATAATTGCATCATACGTTCAAGTGCCAGTGGCTTAAAATTCGGAACAGCATCAAAAGGTGGTTTTCGTGATTTTATCATCAAGAATCTCACGATTTATAACACTTACCGTTCCGCCGTGACATTCGCCACTGTGGATGGAGGCATTATCGAAAATATACTTGTTGATAGTGTACGTGCCGTGAATGTAGGAAATGCATTCTATCTACGAATAGGAGACCGCTGGAATTCCGGACGAAGACCGCTTATGAAGAATGTTACCCTTTCCAACTTCAACGTGAAGCTGGCAAGCTCTAAGCCTGATGCAGGTTATTCATACGAAGGCCCGGTAGAACATCTACCTCGCAACATCTCTCCTGCAAGTATTATCGGTTTACCTGAAGATAGAATTCAAGGAATTATTCTCAAGAATATAGATATAGAATCTCCAGGAGGAGGTAATCCTTTCTATGCCAAATGCGGAGTGACCGCGAAAGAACTGGAAGGAATACCTGAGATGAGAACAACCTATCCGGAGTTTTCACAATTTAAGGAGCTTCCTGCGTGGGGAATCTTCATACGTCATGCAGATGACATCCGGTTGGATAATGTGAAATTAAAAGTTCACACCTTTGATTACAGACCTGCTATTGTAACATCGGACGTAAAAGGAGTTATTTTAGAAAAAGTAGATGTACAATCAACCCTTAATGATAAAAAAGAACAGCTTTTTATGTATAAAACATTTAATGTCACCCAATAGATATGCTGAAAAGAATATTAGCCCTGGTTATTATATGTTGGACTGTAACACTTGTCCACTCTCAGGAAGTATTATCTGAATGGGAGAATCCTGAAATAAATAGTGTAAATGCAGAACCAGCTCATGCCTCTTATATACCTTATCGATCTGTTGCAGAGGTAGAACGAGGAGAGTCTTCCATGGTACATTCTCTGAATGGAAAATGGAAATTTAAGTATATTTCCGGTATAGAAGCCTCCCCTACTGCTTTTTATAGTGTAGATTACGATGATAGTTCATGGAATTATATTAATGTTCCTGGTAATTGGCAACTACAAGGAGAATATGATCCGCCTATTTTTACAAATGTGAAATACCCCTTTGAACCTAATCCCCCCTATGTTCCCAAAGATTCCAATCCAATAGGACTATACCGTCGAAACTTTGTTGTTCCGACTGACTGGAAAGATGAAGAAATCTTTTTGCACTTTGCCGGAGTACAATCCGCCATGTATGTTTGGTTGAATGGGGAAAAAGTGGGATACCATGAAGATGGAATGTTACCGGCAGAGTTTAATATCAGCAAATATTTGCAGAAAGGTGAGAATCAGTTAACTGTCCAAGTCCTAAATTGGTCTGACGGCAGTTACTTAGAGGATTTGGACTATTGGAGATTAAGTGGTATATACCGTGATGTCTTTTTATTTGCACTTCCTAAAGTCCATATCAGAGATTTCTCCATTTTCTCTAACTTGGATACGGAGTATAAGGATGCAGAATTAAATGCAATCGTTTCTATAAAGAACGAGACAAGCGAATTTGTCAAAGATGGTTGTTTGCGTATTTCTTTAAAAGAAACATCCGGCAAATTAATATGGACAAGAAAGTTTTTGTTCAGTGTAGCTTCGGGTGAAGAGCAAGAAATCTCATTCTCAGAGAAAGTTTCTTCTCCTTTAAAGTGGACGGCAGAAACACCTGAATTATATCGCTTGGATATAGAATTATCCCCAAAGCATGGCAGCGTACAACAAGTTATTCACCAAAAGGTAGGATTTAGAAAGGTAGAAATAAAAGATGGACATCTGTTGCTTAATGGACAACCTGTAAAAATAAAAGGAGTTAACAGACATGAATTCGATCCTTATACCGGGCGATATATTACCCGTGAAACGATGGAACGTGACATCAAATTGATGAAATTATTTAATATCAATGCGGTGAGAACTTCCCATTACCCCAATCACCCGGATTGGTATGACTTGTGTGACGAGTATGGACTATATGTAATGGATGAAGCTAATGTAGAGAGTCATGGTTTGTGGGCAAAAGGATTCTATGTAGGAGAAAGAGATGAGTGGAAAAGTGCTATTGTCGAAAGGAATGTGAACATGGTAAAAAGAGATAAGAATCATCCTTCTATCATCTTCTGGTCTATGGGGAATGAATCTGGTTGGGGAAAGAACTTTGACAAGGCTTATGAAGAAATAAAAAGATGTGACCCAGAGAAACGTCCGGTTCATTATGAGGCAAAAAATCCTGCTTATGCAAAAGTACTTTCAAGGTATGATTTCATTTCAAATATGTATAATCCTCTTAATGAAATTATCAAGCAGTATAATGAAGATCAGTCACGCCCTATGTTGATATGTGAATATGCTCACTCTATGGGAAATGGTTTAGGCAATTTCAGAAAGTTCTGGAATTTATTCTATAAATATCCCCGTATGCATGGAGGGTTTACTTGGGATTGGGTAGATCAGGGACTACGTTTGAAAGATAAAAATGGCAAAGAATATTGGGAAGTAATAAATTATAGTGACGGTGCAAATTCAAATGATGGCTTAGTAAATCCTGATCGGGAAGTTCAACCGGAGTTATATGAATTGAAGAAAGTTTTTCAAAATTTCAATGTAGAAAATATAGATATAAATGAAGGACTTGTTTCTATATCAAATGCGAACTATTTCACTGATACAAAAGGAATTATTTTATGTTGGACATTATTAGAGAATGGTCTTCCTATAGATCATGATACGATTACCGCCTTGAATATAGCTCCCCAAAGCAAGCAATTGATAGAATTGGACTTACCCAGGCAAAGCTTAAAAGCTGGAAATGAATACCATGTAAACTTTAGTTTTTATAATACTGAACAACGGAATTATTCTGACGGTAGTATTGAGATCGCTTCAGAGCAATTAGCTCTAGATATACTTCCCGAACCGTTCATAGAGAAAGAAGTTCAAACAACCTCTCCTCTTCGGGTAGAAAGAAAAAATGGACTAACAGTTATAGGGAAAAGTTTTCATATACAATTTGACAGACTCACCGGAGCGATATCACAGTTCAGTTATAAAGGAAACAATTTGCTGGAATCTCCTCTATTACCATGTTTCTGGCGGGTTCCGACCGATAACGATGAAGGACGTAATAATTCTTATGCAAGTTCATGGCGCAAAGTAGGATTGGATGATTATAAAATAAAAACCAAGCAATTGGATTTCGTGATTTTACCTACCGGAGATGTGCAAGTTTATGTTAATAACCTATTAGAATTCAAAGAAGGTAATATCCTGCAAAAAGCAAATTATACAATCTCACATGAAGGTGAAGTTCTCATTGATGCCATCTTTTATATAAATATAGATGTGCTGTCATTGGCAAGAGTCGGAATGAAGTGTGCATTACCTGTTGAGTGGAAAAATCTCACTTGGTTTGGAAGAGGCCCTCACGAAAGCTATGATGATAGAAAAGAATCAGCTTATGTTGGTATTTATAATGGAATTGTCAGTGAACAGTCTTTTCCACATATTATGCCTCAAGAAAATGGAAATAAAACGGATAACCGCTGGTTGGAGATATATGATGATTTCGGAAGCGGAATACGTATAACAGGAAAACCATTTTTCAATTTTAATATTCAAAATTACTCCGATAAAGATTTGAACCGCAGTAAAAAAGCGCATACATTAATTCGTGGTGAAAAGAATTGGTTACATATTGATTATAAGCAGATGGGGCTTGGAGGAGATGACAGTTGGTCACCTAGAGTTCATAAAGAGTTCTTATTAAAGAACAAAGTATATCACTATACGTATGCCATAGAACCTCTTTGATTATAGCTCTTACATCAACGAGAATAAGGTTGTAACTTTTGCTCAGTTACAACCTTATTCTATGATCTTAAACCTGAAGTTATAAACCTATCGTTCTTATTTTAACTCCAAATAAAGCGGCTCCACCTCCGTCACATTATCATGGAACCACTCGTCGAGCTTTGCCTCTACCTTATCCTTTATCTGCGGTGTGATATATTTCTTCACTTTTTTATAAGCATAAACAGCAGCAAATCCTTTACCTACCATAAAAATCTGTCCCAGAACATCCTCTATACTGGTAGGAAACACAATGGCCACCAAAGCAAGCATTATATTGGTCCGCTCATTATCGGGAGTCGTATCGGCAGTCATTACATAATAAGCCGTAAGTACGGGGCGACCGGTAGCACGACCTGCCTTTTTAATATACTCTTCTACTTTCGTACGGATATCATCCATGGATAAATTTACTTTCATAGTTCTTATTATTATTTATTCATTTACTTATTAGACGCAAGAAGATAAAGTTTGGTTGCAGAATATTGCTGTTTTTTTATCAAATAGTTCTATTTCACCATCCGAATTCACCGATTCATACCCGGAACTCATCGGCTTTTCTACCGGAAATCAGCCGGAAAGGCTATATGGAGAGGAATAATTCGCTTACCTTTGAGCCATCAACCCATGACAATGAAATATGAATCAATAACAATAGAAACAATGGAAAAGAAACAAAACTTCCCGTCTCATGCAGGCTTATCAGGTAAGGCACTGATAGCTTCACTCTTCATCATCTCCGGAATATTACTGTTTGCCCGTAACGTAGGGTGGATTACGTATGACCTATTCAATGTAGTGGTATCCTGGCATAGTCTTCTTATTATATTAGGTATTTATACGATGACACGCCGCCATTATCTGAGCGGAGCCACCCTAACCTTAATAGGTGTTTATTTCCTGATCGGAGGATTATCATGGCTACCGGAAAATTCACAGACCATCGTCTGGCCTGTTGCACTGATTGTAGCGGGTATCCTGTTTTTTGTAAAGGCTCGTCGCAGAGAACGCTGGATGAAAAGCCACATGAACGGCCATTACCGGGATTGGGCCAAAAGAGGAGGCGGACACATGCACATGAATATGGAAAACAATGAGCAACAATGCGAATCGGAAAACGGGTATCTGCGCTCCGACAATGCTTTTGGCTCTGTACGCCATGTCGTTCTGGACGAATTATTTAAAGGCGCCAGCATCCGGGCTTCATTCGGAGGAACTGTCATTGACCTGCGCCACACGCATCTTGCACCGGGAGAAACCTACATCGATATCGACTGCACCTGTAGTGGAATAGAACTGTACATTCCTTCAGACTGGAACGTTCTACCCCAATGCAATGCTTTTGCCGGCGGATGCGAGGATAAGCGCTGGCAGGGAGCGAATATTAATAAAGAAAGTACATTAATAATCCGTGGAAACATTTCCTTCGGCGGATTAGAAATAAAAGACTAATCCTATGAGAGCACATCCAATCATAGATTACCCTTACCGTTGGTTTCCGATGCTTGTGCTGGCATTGGTTCTGGCAATCATCCAGGCGACTTTGTCGTGGGGATATGCCGGATCTGACTGGTTGCCGGCCATCATAGACGGAATCACGACCATCGGATGGCTTGCAGCACTAGCATACCTGGCCTGGTTTGTGGTGGGCTACGTATCCATACTCCAGACAAAGGTCATCACGGTCGCAGCAGGAATATTACTCTGGATTGCGGGCAGCTTCATGATTTGTGACATTATGGTAAGAATAGCGGGAATACCTTATATATCTTTTGCTTCTACCATACCTTTCCGCCTGTTGTTTGGCGTACCAACCTGGATCGCTATCATTTTGTGGTATCAACTGATAGTAGTGAAAGATCCCGTACAGGAAGAAGAATTCATAGCACCGCAAGCAGCAGAAGAAGAAAAGTCGGAAGTACAAGAGGAAATCATCGACCGCATTACGGTAAAGGACGGTTCACGTATACACATAATCAAAGTGGACGAACTACTCTACATCCAGGCATGCGGAGATTACGCAACCCTGGTTACCCCAACAGGCGAATACATCAAGGAACAAACCATGAAGTATTTCGAAGGGCATCTGCCGACAAACAATTTTGTACGTATCCACCGTTCCACTATTGTAAACGTGACACAAATATCCCGGGTTGAATTATTCGGGAAAGAGACTTATCAAGTATTATTAAAGAACGGGACCAAGCTGCGAGTCAGTCTGACGGGCTACCGTTTATTGAAAGAACGACTGGGAATATAAAAACCTGAACTATTTTATAAGCAAAAGCGAAGAATTCCTCCCCTGTTTCAAGGGGAAATGAATTCTTCGCTTCTTTTTTAAATGACAGAGAAAGTTATCTGATTATTTCTTCTTTTCGTCTTTCTTCGGTTCTTCATTCTTGGTTTCCTGCTTGTCTTCCTTTCCTTCCGGATGGATGATTCCCTTCACAGTCTCACCAATAGGCAACTTATCCAATACACCCAGACTTGGAGCAACCGTCTTCACCAATGAACTCAAAAAGTTACTCGTCCCTCCGTTTCCACCATCGAATACAGTGATGTTTCCTAAGTTCATGTGTTCGAATGCCTTCACCTGTTCTCCGGCGATTTCCTTCCACTGGTCTACCATCTTGTACTGGATGGCGATAGCCGGATTGGATTCCGCTGCACGTACCATGGCCTCAAAACCTTCAGCCTCGGCAAGCAATGACTTCTTCTTACCTTCAGCTTCGGCCTCCAGTTTCATCTGAATAGCTCTTGCTTCAGCTTCAGCCTGCGCCAGAGTAGCCTTTGCACGAGCTTCCGCCTCACGGGTAATCTTTTCGGCAACAGCATCAGCCTGAAGAATGGCCTCCTGTTTTGCAATCTCAGCAGGCACAATCTTTTCTGCCTTCAAAGAAGACTCCACCTTGCGTGCTTTAGCTTCTTCCACTTCCTTCTGTGCTATTTCACGGGCAGTCTGCACGGCAGCTTCCGAACGTGCTTCAGCTTCACCGGCCTGCTTGTCAGCATTGGCGCGAGTCACAGCCAGTTCAGCGTCAGACTGTGCCACAGCTTTCTGAGCTTCATTTCGTCCGATAGCAGCTTTCTTTCCGGCTTCTGCCTGTTTGATTTCCATGTCGGAGTTCAATTCGGCAATGCGGCTTTCCTTCTCGGTGTTGGCCTGTTCAATTTTGATATTCTTTTCGGCTTCCGCCTTTGCCACCTGTGATTCTTTTTCAGCATTGGCAATGGCTACCTGTGAGATTCTATCCTTATCCGCATTAGCCACAGAAATCTCCTGCAACTTCTTCGTCTCAGCAATGGCGATATCCTGGTCTTTGCGTGTTTCGGCAACTTTCGTTTCACGTTCCTTTATCTGGTTGGCAATCTTGATGGCACCCAGTTTCTCCTGTTCTTCTATATTTGCCTGAGCCTCATTCAACGCCTTACTTTCAGCTTCCTTACCCAAGTTGACAATATAATTGGCAGCATCACGGATATCACTGATATTGATGTTCATCAGATACAAACCGAATTTACGGAGTTCCGTATCGATGTTGTCCTTTACTTTGGAAAGGAATTTGTCACGGTCAGAGTTCAACTCTTCAATCGTCATATCGGCAATAACCAGACGCATCTGGCCGTATACAACATCCGTAATCAGATTCTGCTTATCATCTATTGATAGCCCCAACATACGTTCGGCGGCATTCTGCATGACGTCGTGATCGGTACTGATAGCTACAGTAATAGTAGTCGGCACATCCACACGAATATTTTGAGCAGACAAAGCTCCGGTTAGTTTACAGTCTATCTGCATCGGCTTCATGGACAGGAATTCGTAACCCTGAATAATCGGCCATACAAACGCGGCACCACCATGATACAACTTGGCAGACTTCTTATCACCGCCCGTTTTACCATATACTACCAGTACTTCGTCACTTTTACATTTCCGGTAACGGGAAAGGATACCAATGAAGGTAAGCAAAATAACCGCCACGAGTATGGTGGCCATAATCATCATTTCTTGTGTCATAAATCTATGTTTTTGAGTTTCGTTTTTATTGAATATACAGTGTTCCTTCCTTGTAAGTCATGATAATGGTTTTGTCGCCCGTCTGATAAGACTTACTTGCTTCTGATATTACATCTATCTCTCGCATGGCTCCATCGCGGCTCACCTGTACAGTATATCTGCCATCCCCCTGTTTAAAGTAGATGGTACATTCTCGCCCTACAAGCTGTTCCGTCTTTTCCGTCTTATTCACCTGCTGCAACTGATAGGCTTTCTTATAGAGAAACCACACGGCAAATACGAAAAACAGACCAATCAGAATGGCAATGACATAACTCTGAATGTCAGTATTTCCAATCAGATACATGTACCAGCCGAAACCGATACCGAAATGTGTCAGTCCCTTAAAAGACACCATGCTGCTGATGTCGGCATCCACGTCTACATCCGCATCAATGTCTCCGAAGAAGATGGAAAGGATAAACTGTATCACAAAAATACCTGTTGTAACTACAGCGATAATCAGAAATATGTTACTGCCCATAGGAATTTGAATTATTGTGGTTTACAATATATTTAGATATATTATTCCAAATATACACATTTGTAGAACATGCACAAAGAAACCGTTCTCTATTTAACAAAATTTTCTTGAAGGGGAACACAACATAACACAAAGATATTTGTTATGTTTGCGGACGCTATGATGAAACATCTACACTATATATTCTTGTTTATGTGCCTCGCATTAGGAATGTCCGCCATTCTGCAAGAGGAACAGCCGGCACTTCGGATGCTTACCGAAGCCTCGGCAGATGCTTCTGTCACTCCTGCCCCAACGGGATGTTTCATCTCAATGTCAACCGATTACTTCTCGACCATTGCCCACCGCCCCTTCTTCAACGATGAAAATAATGAGCGTAAAATCAATGGTGTCCTTTTCCAGGAGAATTTCTACAATCAGGCCAGTGCTCCCTCAAAGCTGCTGAAACTAAAGATCCATCCATCTGTAGAACAGATGCAACGTATATTTTCCACCCATTTACCGGTGGAACAGAATGCCAGTCTTTCTTTCACTCCCAGCGCTATCCGTTATTCTTACGGGTATTACGTCTACGAGCTGAAACATATTCTGATTTAAACCGCCACCTTACTTATTACCAATCATTTCTCCGGAGGTATGCCATTGGCGTACCTTTGGTCAGTCTATTGTTTATTCACTTCTAAATTAATGCAATAACTATGCTCGATTTATTAATAGCCACCCTCGAAATGATGGGGCTTACATTCGTAATCGGCTTCTTCGTGGCCTTCATCATCAAAATGATTGCCTTTGCCGCCGACTCATTCGACTTCTACAGCTCACACCAGAAAGAGCTGCTTCGCCTGCGACGTCTGCGCAAACTGCGCCAGAAGGTAGAACTCATGATACGGGACATCCCCATGGAAGATAACGGACTTCTCGATGACAAACGCGAAGAGTTCAGCCGGGGAGTAAACCGGGAACTCACCGACTATCACGGATATTACCACGGAGTAAGCACCGGAGTTTCCAAGACCAACCTGGTAGATTACTACTACCCCGAAGATACACACATGATGTACCTGAATCAACAAGAAGAAATGCTATATCAAAAAAACAAGAAACACTCCGGCAAATCAGCCGATAAAACCAAATAAGAAACAATATGGAAAATATAGATTTCGCAACCCTGTTCCAAGGTTTTGGAACGATGATGGAAAGTGGCTACCTGCTCGCGTCAGCCCGTGTATTTTTAATCCTTTTAGGTTTGCTGCTTATATATCTGGGCTGGAAGGGAGTGCTCGAACCTATGGTAATGATTCCGATGGGACTGGGTATGGTCGCCATCAATTGTGGAACACTTTTTATGCCGGACGGCACATTGGGCAACCTCTTTCTCGACCCGATGCTTTCGGACACGGACGACCTGATGAATACGATGCAGATAGACTTTCTGCAACCTGTCTATACGCTCACCTTCAGCAACGGATTAATAGCCTGCTTTGTGTTTATGGGTATAGGCACATTGCTGGATGTAGGCTTTCTGTTACAGAAACCTTTCGTCAGTCTTTTCCTGGCTTTATGCGCCGAACTGGGTACTTTCCTGACTATCCCCGTAGCTTCGGCTCTGGGACTGACCTTGCAGGAAAGTGCTTCCGTAGCCATGGTAGGCGGTGCAGACGGCCCTATGGTTCTGTTCACGTCACTGGCTCTTGCCAAACATTTGTTTGTACCTATCACCGTAGTGGCTTACCTGTATCTCGGACTGACTTATGGCGGTTACCCATATCTGGTGAAACTCCTGGTTCCGAAACGCCTGCGTGCCATCAAGATGACTTCAAAGAAAGCTCCCAAGAATTATGATGCCAAAGTGAAACTGGCATTTTCGGCTGTACTGTGTGCGGTGCTGTGTTTCCTGTTCCCGGTAGCTTCACCGCTGTTCTTCTCCCTCTTCCTGGGAGTGGCTGTACGTGAATCGGGTATGAAGCATATCTATGATTTCGTCAGTGGTCCGCTGCTTTATGGTTCTACATTTATGCTGGGCGTATTGCTGGGTGTGCTTTGTGACGCGCACTTGTTACTTGATCCGAAGATTCTGAAACTGCTGGTATTGGGTATAGTGGCATTATTGCTTTCCGGTATCGGCGGCATCATGGGTGGATACATCATGTACTTTATCAAGAAGGGAAATTATAATCCGGTGATCGGAATTGCCGCCGTCAGTTGTGTACCCACTACGGCTAAAGTGGCTCAGAAGTTGGTGAGCAAAGATAATCCGGACTCGTTTATCCTGGGAGATGCCTTGGGAGCGAATATTTCCGGGGTTATCACTTCGGCCATTATTACGGGTATTTATATTACGATTATCCCATATCTTTAAAGAGGTGAGGGAAAGTTGAACAGAGAGCAACTTGTTCATTTCGGACGGGTTATGAACTAAATGATAAATAATCTT
>ULMC01013562.1_pt1 | contig 37783 bp, 30 predicted proteins | sample 1951541 | NCBI WGS metagenome assembly ULMC01 (sample SAMEA4835539, study PRJEB28245) | human gut metagenome | biome: gut microbiome; material: fecal sample | place: Denmark | collected 2008 | reverse complement strand
ATTAAAAGCAAAAATCAATAATTACGACCGGGCGGCGATGTGAAAATCGCTGCCCGGTTTTATGTAACAAGGGATATTAACTGCGTTTGGCACATAAAGGCACACTGTGTCATAAATTGAAACGGGTACCCGGAAAAACTTATTTCAAGGAGGATAAACAATGGCAACATTCACAAACGTTGCTACCCTTTCGTATAACGGCACGGTAGTAAATTCAAACGTAACCACAGGTGAGATACAGCAGATGCTGTCCGCGACAAAATACGCCCTTTCCGAAACCTACGGTCCTGACAGCGATATAACCTATATCGTAAACATTGTCAACAACGGCAGTACGGCTTTCACAAACCTTACGCTGACCGATAACCTCGGAGCGTATGCCTATGAAACGAACACCGTGTATCCGCTGAGCTACACGGGCGATATCCGTTATTTTATAAACGGAGTTCTCCAGACTGCGCCGACAGTAACCGCAGGACCTCCGCTTGTGATAACAGGCATAAACGTACCTGCAAATTCGGAGGCGCAGATCGTCTATAAGGCGAGAACCACGGCGTATGCACCGCTTGATGTTGAAACAGCTATTACCAACAACATCGCTGTAACCGGCGGCGGAATTGCAGAGCCTGTCACGGCAACGGAAACAGTCAATGCGGTTGTCGGTGCAATCCTTAATATCGAAAAGGCACTCAACCCGACCGTAGTCAGCGAAAACGGTCAGATAACTTACACGTTTACAATCACCAACAAGGGCAACACGGCGATCACACAAGCCGATAATGTTGTGTTGCGTGATGTGTTCAACCCCATTCTCAAAGGCATTACGGTAAGCTATAACGGCGCGGCACTTGATGATACCAAGTACACCTATGATGAAACAACAGGCGTGTTTGAAACGGCTCAGGGCGCTATCACAGTGCCTGCGGCAACATTCACGACCAATGCCGACGGCACAATAGCAGTAACTCCCGGTAAAACGATAGTTACGGTTACAGGCACACTCGGTTAAGTTGTTATAAGCGAATAGTCGGCGGAGCGGTACGGCATTATGCTGTGCCGCTTTTGCGTACATAAAAGTTGATTTGTTTGTTGACAAGGGATATTTGAATATGGTAAAATATAAATATAGATTGGAGGCTGATATCACATACATATAAAATTTTAGCAAAAGCGCAGTTACATTTACGCAACAAAAAAGCTAATAACATTTCGATGCTTTATACATCGAATAGCAAAGCAAACACATTGGCGAAAGCAAAACAAATGCAGTAAAAACATACGGGAAAGGATATTTTATGCCAAAATTTCAGAAAATAATTATCACTATTTGTCTATTCGTTATTGTAGTACTTACGGTCGTTATCGCGCTAATGCTGAACACTACCACGCAGGCGCTTAAAATCAGCGGTACTTTTGCAGATATCAGCAGAACTCTAAGTGACACAGTAAGCTTTGATGTACTCGAACATACTGAGATAAGCATAGATGCGGTTATTACCAAAAATATAGTTACTGTCACGGGTGCGGAGGGCACTGTAAAGGTAGGTGACACTGAGTATAAGATCACTTCTGCAAGCTCCGATCAATCGGGAATGACGCTTAATTCAAGAAGCGAAGAAGGTATACTTGACCTTATTGTCAGAACTGCAACAGGTACAAACAGCGCGGTTGTAAGCGTTATACCGTTGGAAAACCCGGAAAAGGAAGGCACATGGGCAGGTCCTGCCACAGATGATGACAGCTTCGATAGAGTTATCAAGGAGCAGAATATTATCCGCTATACATCAATGCTTAAGCAGGAAGTAGATATTTCCGGTACGTTTGCTGATATATACGGTGATCATGTAAATCTTGAAGAGCAGTATGACAACCTTGAACACGTGGAAGTAGCGATCAAAGCTACAGTTGAAAAGAGGGCAAACGGTAATGAATGTGTGAACGGTACAATAACTATCGGAGACAAAACATACCCTTTAATGGACGTTTCAAGAACTGATAACGGAAGAGGCGGTCAATATTTGTGTCTGAGTTATTGGGTAAGCAAACCTGAACGAGTTATTATCAATATATTCATTGAGGATAGCGGCGACATGGCTACAATATATACTTATGAAGGCTGCTATGGTAATGACATAATAGCTCCGACTGAACCGGGACACAAGCACAGATGGCTTGTAGGACCGGCAAAGGATTCAGCCGATTTCAAACGTTTGATGACAGATATGCATTATGCCGCCGACGAAAGCTCTGACAGCAGCAGTGAAGAGAAAAGCAGCCCAGATAACAGCTGATACAGCATCGGAGCATAACAATAACAGTATAAGAGTAAGCCGCGGGCGAAAGTCCGCGGCTCAGTCTGTCAAAAAACCTTTTGAAACATTGAAATAGGGTGTCGCTTATTGCTTGCTCTGTTGTCTTTGCATCATTGTGCTGTGCCGCTTTTGCGCATATGTTTTCAAAGTAAGTTCTGCTCAAATTTCCACTGTGGAACTTACTTTGGAAATTTACAGTGCGAAAAAAATCGAAAAATTTTTCAAAAAAGTGTTGACAAACGTAAAATGCTGTGATATAATATAAAAGTCGCTGAGACAGAGCGACAGAAACGGAAGATATGGCGGTATAGCTCAGTTGGCTAGAGCACTTGGTTCATACCCAGGGTGTCGTTGGTTCAAATCCGACTGCCGCTACCATTTCCACGGCCCGTTGGTCAAGCGGTTAAGACATCGCCCTTTCACGGCGGAATCATGGGTTCGATTCCCGTACGGGTCACCAATTATGTATCTCGCAAATGCCTATTATGGCGTTTGCGAGATTTTTCTTTTATCACGAAAATGTGCTATGTCCGCTATTGCGTTTTTGTAGCGGACATTCTTGTTTTATCTTGTGCTATCATGCGTAAGAAAACCGAACGCACCGTCAATTGCTGTTTTTGGCGTAAAAATAACCGCCCTGTTTTCAGAGCGGTTACATATTTAATTCTATGCTTCAGTATTGCTGTTGTCGCCGTTGTCGGAATTTTCTGTAGCATACTCGTCCGACAGGTTATCTTCGATCCACTTTGCCATCATAAGCGGTGAAAGAATGATATCCATCGTCTTCTGTTCGCCATCGCTGACGCTTTCCATTGTGACGATCTCACCTTTTTCGCGTCCTTCGCTGCCGATGATATCGTATGTCAGCTGGCAACGGTACTTGATAGTACAGAGGAGGAACTCGGGCGGGATAACCTCGCAGGTGGAGATTTCATCAAGCCATATAAACGGGCTCATACCGCCTATGCTGATATCTTCTATAATCCAACCGCTTGCGGCAAATGAGTCGTTTGCGCACATATAAAGAGAGAACTTGAATTTTTCTTCTCTGTCGTCCTTGAACAGCCCGACTTCAAAGCTCTTTATAACATAGTTGTTGATGATACTGGACTCAAACCCGCAGCATGAGCAGGTTCCGCCGTAGCCGAACATTGTACCGTTGATATCCTTTGCAAAGTAATTGCGATAAACGCGGAGATTTGAAAGGCTGCGCAGTGTCTTGTACTTTGTACGCAGGAATGTAAGCTCGTCTGCTGTGATAGACGGCAGGGGCTTGTAGTAGTACGGAATCTGGTCGAGAAGTACCTGGTTAGGCTCTTCCGTGCTTGAATAGAACTGGCTGAGAACATTGTTGTTTTCACCTATCAGCAGATATTCAACGTACTTTGCAAATTCCGGTTTTGTACAGTCGTCACGCAGTACAACATACTTTGTGATGCTGTTGCGCTCTTCCTCTGTTATCGGGTCGTTTATGTCGATAATGCGGATAATCTTGTCTTTTTCGCCGAGGAGCGCTATGCGAGGGATCTTAAGATCGCATATGTATAGGTTCGGGATAATTGCCGATACCTTTTCATCGGTGAGGTTGTTTTCGCGCAGTAAGCTCATGAGCGATGATTTCTCAAACGAGTAGCCCGACTTCATAAACGGAAAGTCGAATACACGTCCGTTGAACATACCGCAGTTGATAAGAGCATATACATCGCCGATTATTTCAAGAAGATCGGCGTTTGTGATACTGCTCGGTATCATAAATTGTTTGCCGTAAGCAGCAAATCTGAATTTCTTATTGATATCAAGCTGGAGCGTGATGTCACTGCCTTGCTGTTTCATTTCGCGCAGGAAAGTCATTGTATCTTTACCCTGCGTGAAGCTGTTTATCAGCATATTTATGACTTCGTTATATATCTGATGATTTTCAAAGCTGTTCTTGTGTGAAACTATGCAGTCATAAGCACGTTTGAGGTTATGCACCGTCATTCGTGCAACGTCAAAGTTGTGGGTGATGTCACGGTAGTGAACGTTGAACTGGAAGTATCTCATTCCGATCTTGTAGTCCTGACCGTACATTGTGTCAAACAGTCCAAGTGCGCCGATAAGCGCTTCTTCATCGGCAACAGCATCGTTTATAACGTACTTGCCGAGCTTCAGGCTTACTATGCTTCTGAAGCCGAAGCTTAGGTCAAAGTCCTTGATAGCAGGGTTCTTCTCGCTGTCGAGAACATAGGTATTGCCGTCAAAGTTGAAGTTGTAGCAAAATTCTCTGCCCTCTTCCTCGGTTTCTTCATCTATCCAGTTATAGCACGCCATTATGATGTTTTCGGGCATATCCGCAACATCTTTGCGCATTTTAACAAGTTCGTCCTCAATATATTCGGTGAATGCCGCACCGCTTTCGTGTTCCTGCTTTGAAACGTGATCGGTCACAGAGAAGAAGCCGAGCTGCTTTACCTCGGAGTAGGGCATAGCTTCAGTCTTGCCGGGGAGCAGGAGCGAAATGCTGTTGTGGAATACACTGCGCAGATCGCCTACCATTACACTGGTCGTCAGATAGTTGCTGAAAAATTCAAACACATAGTGCTTGGGGCGCATATAGTACTTCTCGGAATTTGTCCTTTGTAATAGTTCAAGAACAAAGTAGCGGGAGTACTTGTCTATCATAAATTTGAGATCTCTGTTTATCGCTTCGGAAACCTCTTCCTCACATTCATGGCGTATGCCTGTTCTGTGAGTGGTGATATATGAGTTAGGTACGCTTATGAAGAATGCCGACAGCTTTTCCTTTATAAAGTCCTCGCCTGTGGATTTTATAAGACCGGTCAGCTCATAGGTAGAGAAGTAGTTGTACTTATCAAGGAGCACTTTGACAAGCGTATCACGTCTGGCGGCTGACACGGCAAACGGAATGAGGTATACAAAGCCCTCGTTTTCGTGCCAGATGAACTCGATAACGCTCTTGCCGTTCTGAAGGAAACGCACGGTCGGGTCATTATCGGGGGTCTTCTGGTAACGGATAACCTTATATACGGCAAGGGGCTTGCCCATATCCATTACTGCTATATTGAAGGTACGGTTGGGGTTTTCAGCCTCACCGAATCTTCCGAGTTGTTTTTTTCTGATAAATGCAAAGCAGAACTCAACGAGGTTTATATATTCGCCCTTGTGGATAGTAAGATTAACAAGGTTTTCTTTTATTCTTGCCTGTTCTTCTTCCGATACCTTGAAGATGATCTCTGTACCTTTGAATACCGGAGCGGTCAGATTAAGCTCTCTTATCTTAAGAATGCCGGCATCGTTTACGATCCTGAAATTGAAGTTATTTGAACGCAGTTTCAGCCATTCGACATTCATAAATACGCTCTTTGAACCTACGCCGAAACGACCCTCACGGGACTTATCGCCGTCACTTCTGCCGATACTCAGATAGTAGAGTATCTGTTCAAGCGTGAAACCGTCTTCGTTATATGTAAGCCTTACTTCGCCGTCCTGCTCAAAGTTGAACAGTACCTTGATATCCGGGTCTGAATAGTAACAGCCGAATGTGTTTTGTAAAAGCTCTCTGATTATCGACTCTTTCGGATAGTCGCTTACCGACAGAGAAGCGTTGTACGGAGTACGTCCTCCGAATACCGAGTTGAAATAGTCTTTGAACGGAGTGCTGTCGGCTTCACCTGTGTAAAGCAGGTTCTGCATCTTCATCAGCGACTGTTCCATTACCTCGCGGTTTTCGTTGGCGTGCGCCTGATAAAAGTCGCCTAAAAGTCCCGCGATTTCTTCGTTACGAAAAGCCTCCACCTTACATCACTCCCTCGTTGTATTTTTTCATAAATTGTCTGAAAGTTTCCTGTATCATAAAGTTGTCGGTGAGAAACCGCCACGAATTAAGCAATACAGGCATCTTTACCGTGTCGGGAAGCTCATTTACGCATAAACGCAGCTCTGCATTTTTGTTGTCGGTAATGAAATTTTCAAACATCTTTTGTGCGGCACGAATACCTGATGAAATGTCATCTGTGGTGCACCGCTCCTTATATGCCCGGAACTGTTCGCTGTAAAGGCTCTCTTCAAGCTCTGCACCGCCGAGTGCAACGATGTGCTGCTGTTCGTCAAGATAGAGCAGAGAACCGCTAAAGCGCTCAAGCGCTTCCTTTATCATGGGCTTCAGCACCTTTTCATCGGTGGTAGTGTTTTCCTTTATCCTGTTTTCGATGCCGAACGCACGGTATATCTTATCAAGCTTCAGCTTTGTATATTCGTGAGTCTTGACTGCCGTGGAGATATCTATTGACGGTGAGATATTATAATCGGCTTTGAACTGGGTAATCACATCATGACAGTTTGAAACTTCACCTGTGTATGAGCATACATACTGCAGATCCCTTATCCCGTTTGTTATCAGCTGTGCGGCATTCGGAATGTCAAACAGCACATTTCTGCCGGGAAGTCCTGCGACTATGCTCTTGTATATTTTGCCGAAAAGCACCTTTGACAGCATTCTTGAATCAAGCAGATTGTTCTTGTCGGAGAATATGATAAATTCTCTTGACTGTTCGTTCTTTCCGCCGTGACGCGCGGCACGCTGTTCAAATATAACGGGGCTGTCGGGAAGCTCGTAGTTGAATATGTGAGTGAAGTTTTTTACCTGTGGATTTATAGAACCTATCTTGTCAACGGTAAGAACAATTCTTGCGTTGTCGCGGGTTTCATTTGTGAAGTTGTCGTATCTTGTGTTGAAGATGTCGCCTCTGTCGATCTTTAACAGTCCGTTGATATTCGGATAAAGAGCAGAAATAACTTTTTTCAGGTACAGTATAGTCGAACCTGTCACGCAGTAAACAACAGCACGGTTCTCCGAGCCTTTGAGCACATCGTCAAGCTTTGTCAGGAAACAGTCAAGCTTCTTGTCGACATCGCGTAACTCCTGAACATCGGCTACGTTATATGACGGCTTGGTATAGGTCTTTTTTGCTTCAAGACCGTATTCTTCAAAAATGTTGCCGCCCTGTGCGTAAAGCGGGAGTCCTGTTTTAATATCGATGAGTCTTCGTGAATTTGAAATGAAATCCTGCGAGAACTCATATTCAAGCATTGTGACGTTTCTTGACACTTCGCCGTTATATACAGACTTGTCAAAATAGCGCATTACGGGGGTATCGGGATCAAAGCAGATAGTCTTTTTGTCAAAGCTTATGCTGTCTACTGCCGCCGCTTTGCTTTCATCGGCAAGCAGGCTCTTTACAAGACCTCTTATTTCATCATAGCTCTGCATATAGCCGCAGGGGATAGGGCTGAGTATTACAAGCTTTTCTGTCTTTGCGCGCAAATGCTCTGTATACAGGTCGCATTTAATTCCTGAGGTGCTGAGACCTGCATCGATTATGACAAGATCCCAGGTAAGACCCGCATCTGCAAACCTCTGCATAAGAGAATTATCGGATGCAAGCGCTTCTTCTGCGATTATATATGTATTCGGCATATTCTCGTTGAAGTAGGTGATAGCTTTTGATGAACCGGATATCATCTTGAAATCAACGCCGTTTGATGTTACTACCGAGCGATACCAGCTATGCATAAGATGCCTGGGGCATATCAGCAGGATATTGGGAGTCTGCTTTTCAAGCACGGTATTGAGTATGCTTATCTGAGCCTTTGTCGATTTGTCTGCGCCGTATTCGTCGAGAACAAGGCAAAAGCCGAATTTATTTAACTTTTCGTGAAAAGAACAGCTGATCGCACTTATATCTTTGCCATAGTACGATATCCATTTTATCTCTTCGGTATTCACTGGATCACCCTCCGCTCTGCCCGCATACACAAACCGGGCTGAATAATATAACTATTATAATACATTTGAGCATTTTTTACAACCGATATTTCGCATTTTATAGAATTTCAATAAAAATTTGCACACGAATTTAGCAAAAAGCTACAAATGCCTGATCGGTTTACTCTATATGATTATAAGAAAAAATTTACGGAAATGTCTTCACTTTGTTCGACTTTACTTGACAAAACACGATAAATATAGTATGATACTGGTATATGTCAAAAGGGAGTGGTGCGCTTGTATTTCGGTAGCGTCAGATTTTTCAAGCATCTGATACTGACTGTTACGGCTTTGCTCATAATTGTGCCTACGGTGCTTTGTATAATTTTTGCTGTAGACAATGCCAAAAAGTCGGAAGAGATAGACAGGCTCAATTCACGTCTGTCGGCACAGTCGGAAGATATATCGGCTTCGGCGACAGAAAGTTCCGATGACTCTAAAGGCGATAGCACTGCAGAGAATACAAATAAAGCGGAACCTTCTGTGACCGAAAGCAAGCCCGCTGAAACGACTACATCGCAGACTACAGCGCAGACGACACCCGTTGCTTCATCACAGACAGAAACAACACCGGACACAACAAAAGAACCGGCAAGTACACCTGAGAGCAGTGATGAAACATCAAACAGCAGTGCTGATGATAAGCTGTATACTGAACTTTACCCGGAGCTTTATGCGGATAAATATGACGGTGAATATGAAGACAGCAAAAACACCGTATATCTCACATTTGATGACGGCCCTTCGGTGCTGACAGAAAATCTGCTGTATTATTTACGGCAGGAAAACGTAAAGGCTACATTCTTTGTTGTTCCCGAGCGCACGGAGTATTGTTATTCGTTACTGAAAGAAATAAGTGATGCGGGGCATACGATAGGTATCCATTCCGCCTCCCATGATTACGAAAAGATATATGCTTCGGTAGACGCGTTTCTTGACGATTTCAAGGAAGCGTATGATATTGTTCTTGAAGCGACGGGAAAAGCACCTGATATATACAGATTTCCCGGTGGCAGTGTAAATGACTATAATGCGGCTACTCGCGATGATATAATTGCGGAAATGGACCGCAGAGGATTTACATATTTCGATTGGAACGTGGACAGCAACGACTGGCAAGGCTATGGCTGGACAACGCTTTACACAAATGTACTTGCAGACGCACAGGAGTTTTCGACACCCGTTATACTGTTTCACAACACAGGGGATCGAGATAATACCGTACTTGTGATAGAGGATATCATCAAGGCGCTGAAAGATAAAGGATATAAATTCGGCAGTCTTTCGCAGAAGACCGAACCGATCCAATTTCAATAAATAATTCTGATTTCAAGAAAGGGATAACAATGGGAATCAAGGATAATTTTTCACAGGCTATGAAGGAGCTTACAAATCCCAGATCGTCCGATAACCGCAAAGAGGTCAAGGATGTTGCGGCATATATGAATGATACTGCCGACACACAGCCGGGTGAACCTGCACAGAATGCGCAGCCTGCTCAGGATAACGTACAGCCCTCACAGGCGTTCGGATCAAGCACACAAGAGCAGAACGTTCAGAACACACAGCAGGGAACAGCAGGCGGATTTGTGGGACAGGATTTTTCGCAGCGTATAGCGCGTGATATGAATGATCGATATAATCAGAATAACAGCTTTGCGCAGAATATGCAGAACGATCAGAATGCCGGAGCTGCTCAGAACATCGGGGATAATGCTCCCGGTCAGGGTATGCAGAGCAATCAGAATAACGGCTTTGCACAGAATATGCAGAATGCACAGAGCGGCACATTTGCACAGGATAACGGCGGTTCGGGCTATGGCGGAACGCCTTTTGCAGGCAGCGTGAGAACAGACGGCACTCAGGAAATGACGGTTATCTCAAAGAACACGATGATCGACGGCAATGTACGCTCGTTCGCCGATATGAAGATAGACGGCAACATCAAGGGCAATGTTGAAACTACCAAGAATATCAACATAAACGGCAAGGTCGTAGGCGACCTCACCTGCGATAACATCAGTATGAAAAACTCTGCCGTGCAGGGCAACGTTCGTCTTAAGGGTCAGGCGATAATGGCAAATGACTCTATGCTGATAGGTGACCTTACATCTCAGGTAGCCCAGCTCAACGGCAAGATAAAGGGCAATATCGAGATCTCCGGCAAGATACAGCTTGACAGGGATTCTGTTATAATCGGTGATATCAAGGCAGGCTCTATCGCTATATCGGACGGCGCGGTCATAAACGGTTTTGTAACGACAACTTACCTTTCAAAGGACGAAAGTGCAAACATCTTCCCCGAAAGCATAGCACTCGGAGAATAAGCGTATCATTTAACATTCAGCCCTGCCATGCGGGGCTTTTGTTGACGTAGGAGAATTTTATGCCGGTTAATACAGAAAATAAGGTGTTGACACCTGAACAGACAGAAAGCAACAAGCAGGAGATACTCGATATCTTTGCAAAGCACGTTCACAGGGACGGCGTTGAAAAGCTGCTCGACTATCTTGTAAATAAGAGCGATTTCTTTACAGCACCCGCAAGCACACGCTTTCACGGCTCGTATGACGGCGGACTTGCACAGCATTCGCTGAATGTATATCACTGCTTCAAGGCGTACCTTGAGCGCGAGCGTGTGCGTGATATGTACAAGCTCACGGCAAGCGAGGAAACTATCGCGATATGCGCTCTGCTACACGATATTTGCAAGGTGGACGTTTACACAAGAGGCACGCGCAACGTCAAGAATGAGCAGACAGGGCAGTGGGAAAAAGTGCCTACATACTTCTTTGATGATAAGCTGCCTTACGGACACGGCGAAAAGTCCGTTTATATGATAACGGGCTTTATGCGGCTTACCCGCGAGGAGGCGTTCGCTATCCGCTATCATATGGGATTTTCGGGAGAAGAGAACGTAAACAACGTAGGAAAGGCATTCGAGATGTTCCCGCTTGCATTTGCGCTGAGTACGGCGGATATGGAAGCTTCGTATTTCCTTGATTGATATTTAAAAGGAGCTGTGACGGAATTTTCATGTTTCGTTACAGCTCCTTTTCGACAGCGGCAAAGCGGTCGGCGGCGGTTCTCACTATGGTTGAATTTTTCTCAACAAATGAGTTATGGACAAATTCGCCTAAATCGAATATTATTTTAACAGGAGCTCCAAATGAATAATACGGAGGTAAACACTATGCTTAAACTTGGCGAAAACCTAAAGAAATTCCGATTACAGCGAGAGCTTACGCAGGAACAGCTTGCGGATATTCTCGGCGTTTCGGCACAGGCGGTAAGCCGTTGGGAGAATGGAACGACTTATCCCGATATAACACTGCTCCCGACTGTTGCAAGCTATTTTGAGATCACGCTTGACGAGCTTATGGGAATGGATAATTGGAGGAGCGAGGAACAGCTGAAAGGATTGATATCGCAGTTGGATGAGAACGGCTCAAAGGGCTTTATCTATGAGAACATTCTGCTTTTGCGTGATGCGGTAAAAACCTATCCTACAAATTACGAGCTTCAATTCAGACTTCTCGACCAGCTTACATTCTGCGGGTATAAAAACGGTCGGGGATTATCCGAAGAAGAAACAATCAGCTTTAATCGAGAGGCTGCCGAAATCGGAAACCGCATTTTATCGCATTGCACAGACGGTGTAATTATCAACTGCACGACTAAGCAGCTCTGTTATATCTATTCAAGGCTCGGAGAAAAGGAAAAGGCGATAGAATATGCTAAGAAGCTTCCGAATATATGGTGTACCGATACGGTAGTTCTCGGGGATCTGTATGAGGGTGAACAGCAGAAAGCTCATCTTAAACGCGCAATCACATGGTATACGAATGTATTTTGGTGTGCGCTTATAAATCTTGCTGACCTCGGACACAAGGACGAAACGATGTCTGACGCAGAAAGAATAAAAATTCTGAAAAAGGCGCTCGCAATGTTTGAGCTTGTGTTTGAGAACGGTGATTATCTTAAGTACAGCTGTACGGTGTCGGCTACACATCGGTATATAGCGGATCTGGCTGTGTCGAAGGGTGATTACGAGCTTGCGTTATCAAGCTTTGAAAAAGCGGCTGAATTTGCGATAATGTCAGACACTCTCCCCGATAAGGCACATCACACATCTCTTCTTGTGAATGACCTTGAATACAGCCCGATCAATCTGGTCAAGAATTACGATTTCACTGACTGCAGGGAATTATACGATAAAATGCAGTCGGACAGATACGATGTAATCCGTGACGATAAGCGGTTTATAGCCGCGCTTGAGAAAATCGGCAGGTATTGTTAATTCGGAGTGCGGCAACTATCTATAAAATCCGCAAAGGCGCTTGAGGTGCTTGCACCGAGGACGGTGGGTATAAAAGCTTCACATTCCCACGGTTGATAATAACCTACGCATAAGCAAAGAACCCCGCGAAATGCGGGGTTCAAACTGTTTATAAAGTGTTCTGCTTACTTACCGAGTGCAATCTTACCCATAGCGTCAGCCTGCATAATAGCGTCATACAACTCAACGGGCTGTACATCACCTGCGAGGTTGTGGATAGTTTCGCCGGGGATACAAGCGTTCTCGGAGATCGTCTTTACCTGCTCAGGTGTAGTAACGCCGATCTCTTCAAGTGTTACGGGAAGTCCTACCTCAAGGCAGAAGTCCTGTACTTCCTTAAATTCTTCCTTGGGTGCACCCTCAAGCACGAGCTGTACAAGTGTGCCGAGTGCAACGCAGCAGCCGTGATCTGCGTGCTTTATTCCGAGAGAAGTTACGCCGTTGTAGAACGAATGAGCGGCGGCACAGTTTACGTTATCAGCACCGACACCGGAGAGGTAAACGTTAGCCTCAACGATATTCTCAAGCGCGGGAGTAACTGCGTGTACCTTACAAGCCTCAATAGCCTGCTTGCCATATTCGCGGAGCGTGTCGTAGCAAAGACGTGCGAGCGCCTGTCCCGCTCTTGTGATACCTGTACCCTCAAGGCTAGCGGACTCCGTACGGATAGAAGCACGACCCTCAAAATATGTGCCGAGCGCATCGCCCATACCTGCGATAAGGAACTTGACGGGCGCATTGGCGATAACGGTCGTATCGACCATTACGGCATCGGGATTTGTGGGGTAGAACAGATACTTGTCGAAGCTGTGGTCGTCATTATAAATTACCGAAAGACCTGTGCAGGGAGCATCTGTAGCCGCAACTGTAGGCACGATAACAATGTGTCTGCCGCTGTAATATGCGGTAGCTTTAGCTGTATCAACGGCACTTCCGCCGCCTACAGCTACAACTGTATCAATATTATCCTGTTCGACAATAGCCTTCATCTTGTTTATTTCGCCGTTGCTGGATATTCCGCCGAAAATCTCGTAACGTCTGTAGTCGTCAAGACCGTCAAAGCTCTTTTCTATCTTGTCATGGCAGGCTTTGTAGCCGCTGTTTGAGCATACAAACAGCCAACGCTTGCCCATATAACCCATTTCTTCATGGAATTTAAGAAGAGCATCTCTGCCCTGAACATATTTGAGCGGTTCACGCATCGCTATGAGTCTTCCCATCATAATTGAAGCACCTCCGTAGATTTATAGAAATTAGCGGATATTATATCCGTTTTTACGACTTATTTATATCACATTTTAGGAGCAATGTCAATATTTATGGGCATTCCGATTTTTGATATTGATATGCTGAATTTTCATTACTGAGAATTTTAAGCCAAATCAAATAAGCAGTTACTTTGTTTATCGCCGGATCATAAGATGATAAACAATGTAACTGCTTATTATTTGCGGAAGAAATTTTAATGCTTTTTCTTTTGCGCGTTAATTTCCAAAGCAAGCTCCGCTTTCTTTTCCGCTGTTTAACTTACATCGGAAATAAACGTATAAAGTCGGCGAGAGTCAGACTTCTGCGTACTGCTTTCTGCCTGTTTCAAATATATTTCCGCCGACAGCATCTATCGCTACTATAAGCGGAAATTTATCAAACGTCAGCTTTTTTACACTTTCACAGCCGAGGTCTTCAAATGCAATAACCTCGCACTCTGTGATACATTGGCAGGCAAGCGCACCTGCGCCTCCTATTGCACAGAAATATACTGCGCCGTTGCGTTTTATAGCATCGACCACTGCCGGTTTACGTTCACCCTTGCCTATCATTGCAGAAAGCCCCATATCAAGGAGCAGAGGAGCATACGGATCCATTCTGCCCGATGTTGTCGGACCGCATGAGCCGATAGCCATACCGTCTTTTGTGCCTGTCGGACCGGCATAGTAGATAGCCGCACCGTCTATTTTGAAAGGGAGCTTACCGCCGTTTTCGATAAGTTGTTTTATGCGCTTGTGCGCCGCATCGCGCGATGTGTATACTGTGCCGCTGAGTTCTACCTTGTCGCCGGCTCTGAGTGTTTTCGCTTTTTCTTTAAGTTCGCTTGTGTTGAGTTCCAAAACTGTTCTCCTTGTTTTTACCGAATTTATTATGCCGGAAAGCAAAAGCTTTCCGGCATTTGATTATTAAAGGTCAAAGAAGCCGACGTTGTCTGAGCTCATCTCATCATCGTCATCGTTATCATTAAGCCCTTCCATCATCTTAAGATCCCACGAAGGATCATACTGTGCGGTGTTAGTGTTCATATTGTCATTGATGCCGCCGAGCATTGAAGAATAATCCGACATATCGATCTTTTCTTCTTTTGCCGATGCCGCAGGAGCGGTAGGATCATCAAACGAAGATGTCATTCCGTCATCATCGACCGTCTTGTGAGAAGGAGGCGGTGTGATTGTCATTCCGTTCATCTGAGCTTCAAGATCTTTCCAAGGATCATTAGCGTTACTTTCTTTACCGGCAACACCCATCGAACGACTCTCGTTCAATTTTTCTTTAGGCTTTTCGGTTCCGCGGTCAGCTGTACGTCCAACCTCGGCGGGCGTATCGGCAAGTAAATCGCTGAAATCGTCCGTTGCGGGAGCGGGCTCAGGCTTGGCTTCAGGCGCAGGAGCGGGCTCTTCCGCTAACAGGTCGCTGAAATCGTCTGTTGCGGGAGCAGGCTCGGTCTTGGCTACAGGCACAGGAGCGGGCTCTTCTGCTAACAGATCGCTGAAATCGTCTGTTGCGGGAGCAGGCTCGGTCTTGGCTACAGGCACAGGAGCGGGCTCTTCTGCTAACAGATCGCTGAAATCGTCTGTTGCGGGAGCAGGCTCGACCTTGGCTACTGGCGCGGGAGCGGGCTCTTCCGCTAATAGATCGCTGAAATCGTCAGCTTCGGGAGCGGGCTCTTCTGCCGGTGCGGCAGTGACCTCCGGTTCTTCTGTCAGGAGATCGGAAATGCCGGTGACAGCAGGTGCTTCTTCTACAAGAAGATCGCCGGTATCGACATTATCTGCCGAAATATCATCATCGCCGGATACTATTTCAAATGAGCTTAACAGACCGTTATTGTCCGAAAGCATATCATCAATATCATCATCGCCGTCATCTGTCTGTGCCGGCATATCAAGCTTAAGTTCAAAGCTGTAAGGCTCAACATTCATCGGAGCATATGAATTTAGCTCGCTTTCGTCAAAGCCGCCGATATTCTCAAGCTCGGCTTTCGCGGCACTGAGCTCTTCGTTGTCGGAAAGCTTTTCTTCCGGGATATCTGCGGCTTCAGCAGCCGGAACATCTTTGCTCTTAGCTTCTTCAACAGCCTTTGAAACCGCATCGTTTACAGCGCTTACCTCATCGGAAGCCTTGCTTTTTGCTTCGTCCATTGCTTCGGCGATGGCGCTTTGAGCATTTGCAATCGCATTATTTAAAGCACTGCTTACAGCAGCAAGTATAGCGGCAATATCAATTGCAGGAGCAACAGCTCCGCTTGACGTTACATTTTCGGCGAAAGCGCCGGCTTTTTCAAGAACCGCCTGTTTGTAATCATATGTTTTCTGAACAGTATCGGCAAAATATGCCTTTGCGGCTGTGATGATCTCTTCCGCTTTTTTCTGCGCGTCTGCGATAACCGCATTTGCATCGGCGTTTGCCTTGGCGGATATCTCGGCAAGCTGTGCGGGATCTATTGTTCCGCCGCTGTGCTTTGCCTTGTCTATCTTGGTTGCCGCCTGCTTTTTGAATGCGGCAAACTCTTCTGTCAGAGCGGAATGCTTATCCTGGAGGACATGGAGCTCCTTTTCGGTCTGTGCAAGCTTGCGTCTTTCATCGAGAACTTGTTTTCTGCTTTCAAGTATCTGCGCGTCAAGCTCGGCTTTTTTCTTTTCAAGCTCTGCTGTAAGCTCATTGTCTGCGCCTTCGTTTGCCTTCTTTTTTTCCTCAAGAGCTCTCTTCAGTTCGTCGTTTTCTTCCTTAAGGGCTTTGCGCTCTTTGTTATGCTGTACTATGTATGCCATTACTTCGTTTTTGTCGAAGCCTAGAGGCGATGTTTTAAATTCACCGTTTGATGAAGTCGGTTTTTTCTGTTCAGCCATTATCTTACCCCCTGAAAATCTGGTTATTGTTATTATAACAAAAATACTTCGTTAATTCAATAGCGATTTGTAAAGTTTTATCAATTACCCAAAAATGAGAGCCGCTATTGGTGATTTTAACGAAAATTTGCTGCCCGCTATTGTATTTTATCGGTTTGTAGTGTATAATAGTATAAACAACCTTAAAATTATTTCGGTTTTTTGAAGATATTAACGAAAGGACTGATACTTTATGATCGATAAAACAATGCCGTTTTCACTCAAAGACGAAAGAGAAAACGAGATGAAGGAAATATTGACTACCGTTTACGGCGCGCTCAAGGAGAAAGGCTATAATCCTATAAATCAGCTCGTCGGCTATATTTTGTCCGAAGATCCTACTTATATAACTACATACAACAATGCCCGCAGTCTCATACGTCATATAGATCGTGATGAGCTTTTGCAGGCTATGGTAAAGACATATCTGGGCAACTGACACCAATAATTACAATGAATTACGATCACTCTTTTACGGATACTATTTTCGTAAAGGGGTGATTTTTTTGCATAAAAAACTGGCGGCGGTTATAACGGCGGTGATATTTATGTGCGGCTGTACCGCAGAAAAAACCACAACAGGTCGGAGCTCCGGGCAAACTGACAGGGGAGGTCAGACACCTGCCGAGGCGGCTCTTCTTGCGGACAATACCGAAAAAGTGTGCTATGGACAAGGATACGAAACCGACACCGAAAATCGTCCTGTCGGCTCACTTCAGGCTCAGGAAAAGTACGGTGAATACGGCGGGGTATTTATAGGCAGCAAGGATGACAAGACGATATACCTCACTTTTGATGAAGGGTATGAAAATGGCTGTACAGGTCGGATACTCGATATCCTAAAATCAAAGAACGTAAAGGCTACATTCTATGTTACGCTTGACTATGTAAAGAGCAGTCCCGAGCTTGTCAGCCGTATGATAAACGAGGGTCACGAGGTAGGAAATCACACTTGCACACACCCGTCCTTACCGGATATCAGTAACGAAGAAGTGATTGAAGAGCTTAACGGACTTCAGCGTTATGTCAGTGAAAACTTCGGCGGATACAGGATGAGTACTATGCGCCCGCCGCGTGGTGAGTTCTCGGTAAGAACGCTCAGGGCGGCAAAGAATGCGGGATACGCCACCGTATTGTGGTCGTTTGCTTATAACGACTGGAACGTTGACGATCAGCCCGACAGAACAAAGGCGTATGAACGCATAACCTCCGCAACGCACAACGGTGCCATCTATCTTCTCCATGCAGTGTCCGAAACCAACACGGCAATACTTGCCGATGTAATTGATTACTGGCAGGAAAACGGCTATACCGTCAGAAGCGTAAAGGAATAAAAAAAGAGCATCGGAGCATAATAATGCAATCCGATGCTTTTAAAGCACAAAAAGAAAACGCCCCCGTGGGGGGCGCTACGTTAAATCGTTATTCTCAGGAAACAGCGTTTAACTTCTTAGCAAGCTGAGATTTTTTTCTGGCTGCGGCATTCTTGTGGATAATACCCTTTGCTGCTGCCTTGTCAACTGCTTTAACTGCAACCTTAACGTTGTCAGCGTTAGTATCAGCGTCAACCTTCTTCAGAATAGTCTTAAGAGCGGTCTTGTCAGCCTTGTTACGAGCCTGCTTTGTAGCAGATACTAAAACTCTCTTCTTGGCAGATTTAATGTTAGGCACTTACGGCACCTCCTTCTATTCAGATCTACATATAATCATAGTTATATTTCACAATACGATTTATTATAGCACGTCCGATTTAAAATTGCAATAGTTTTTGCGATTTTTTTAAAATTTTTTCTCAGCGGAGGTTAACTTTATGAAGATGACCGGCAGAACAGAGCTTGCAAGTGAGTTTCCGACCCGAAAAAACGGCATAGTATGCGGAAGCTATGAGCTTTACGGCGAAAGGATAACAGAAATAGTAATATCGGAAGAGGAAAAAGCGGCTTTCGATCGTCCGAGCGGAAAATATTATGTGATAGAAAGCGGAGATGTACCGTATGTTGACGGGCAGATACGGGCACTTTGCACGGTCCTGCGTAAGCTTCTTCCGGAAGGGAAGTGTCTTGTAGCAGGGCTCGGAAATCCGTCAGTCGCTTCGGACAGTCTGGGGTGGAAAACAGCAGGCAAGGTTCTGGCGACCTCGCAATTTGTCGAAAACGTTCACGGTACAGATGGGATCGGAAATATTGCGGTCATACGCACTGATGTCAGCTCAAACTCCGGTATTGACAGTGTATATCATACCATATTCTGTGCCGAGAAAATAAATGCCGATTATATAATTGCGATCGACAGTCTTACCTGCAGTGATCCCGGGAGGTTGTGCAGGACTATACAGATAACCGACACCGGGATAGCTCCCGGCAGCGGTATCGGCGGCAACAAGAAGCAGCTTGACAGACATACGGCGGGTATTCCCGTTATCGCAGTCGGTGTGCCGACATCTATGGAGTATGAAAACGCAAGCGAAAAATTCCTTGTAACAAGGCACGATATCGATATAAAAATATCCGGATACTCACATATAATATCGGCGGCGATAAATCGTACGCTTTGTCCGTCCCTTTCGCAGGAGGATATAGCTATGCTGATGAATTATTCGTGAATAAAAACGCGTAGCTGTTCATAAGCTGTATCGAAAGGATGGTGCTTATGAACAGCAATAAAAGCAAAGGCATTATAAGATTAGCAATAGCAGGACTTACTGCGGCAGTAATTTCGTTTACGCTTACAGGTGTAGCGGAAAATGCAATGAACGGAGCAATGTGCAGTGATGATATCATATGTGGGATCAAAAGGCTGACAATGTACAGCGCAACATTGGCTATGCCGATAAATGAATTTGACACAAACGAAAGTACACAGACCGATGATACCGTTTCGCAGGACAAGCACGAAACCTCCGCCGAGGAAACATCGTCAGTGGACAGTATTGAAGAAGTTCCGCAAAGCGAGAGCGTGACCTCATCAAATACACCGAGCGTTATGGAAAGCGAGCCGACAGAGTCGCTTGTCCCGGCGGCGGCTCATGTGGAAAGCAAGACAGGTCTTATTTCGCTGAATATCAGAAAAGATAAAGACGACCTTAACGGTTACACGGCAAAAGACGGTATCATACAGGAAAAGCACTACGGCAAGATCACAGGCGACAATGCAATAGATTTAAAACACGGTCAGGTGCGTAACTGCACCGAAATGCCGTCAAATGTTTTGCTGGCCGAGGGTACAAGAAAACCGGGTATCAGGATAGAAAGCGGCAGTGACCCACAGGTGCTGATAATACATACCCATACTACCGAAAGCTATGAGCGTAACAGTGACGGATATTACGATACCTCCTATACGGGACGTTCGCTGTGTCCCGCAAACAGTGTTGTCGGAGTGGGAGCGGTTCTTGCGCAGACGCTTGCCAACAACGGCATAAGCACAATTCATGACGGTACGGTTTTCGATGATCCGGTATACAATTATTCATATTCCCGAAGCAGGGAGCGCATAGCAGAGATACTTAAAGAGTATCCGTCAATAAAGGTGGTGCTTGATATCCACCGTGACGGAATAGCGGACGGAGATGTCAGAATTGCTCCGGTGACGGAGATAAACGGCAAAAAAGCCGCGCAGATAATGATAATATGCGGTTGCGATGACGGCACGGGAATATTGCCGGATTATATACATAATCTCAGATTTGCAACCTATCTGCAAAACGGCATCGAAGCCGATAATGAGGGGCTTACACGTCCTATGCTGTTTGATTATCGCTTTTATAATCAGGATCTTACGAGGGGGTCGCTTGTCATCGAGTTCGGAGCGCTTGCAAACGATATAAGTCAGGTCAGATATTCCGCAGAGCTTGCGGGAAAAAGCATTGCACGCCTGCTAGGAGAGCTGATGTAAAAATGTAAACATTGTGCAATTTTCACAATTACTTTACTTCTGTTTTGTAAGAAGCGGCATAGACAAATTTCTCAGAATATGTTATAATAACCCCAGGCATAAAATCCGCTGAAAGCGGATTTTGCCGTGCTTTGCACGGCTTGCGGCACACCGCAAGTCTGAGAACATTTTAACATAAAAACTTTTGCCGACAGGCAAAAGACGGCGTACCGCCGTCTTGATTTTATGTTATAATATATTAAACGCATTATACTGTAATGCGTTAAACAATAACTTATGAGAGGGAAGAGCAATGAAAAATTATCTTAAACGACCGCTTGCGGGGATACTTGCTTTATCGCTTTGCTTCGGCTCTGTATCTTTACAGGCGTTTGCAGACGAGCTTGAGTGGGGAACGGCGCAGACAGAAATAGCGATGGCAATAGGCGATGTTCAGCGTCCGTCTGAAAACGTGATAATCACCACGGCTGACGGCAATTATCCTGTAAATGACGAAACAACTATATACATAGATAAAGGTACATCGTGTGAATTTAATTTGCGGATCGGCGACGGTGTCGAAAACTGTGACGACAGCATTATATTAGGTATAGCCGATGATGCAGAGAAGAAAATAGAATGCAAACGGAAGCCCACGTCTGACCCTTTACAGGAAACGCTTACTGTTAAGGGCATAACTCCGGGTTCATATTCAGTTGTAGTTGCAACAAAAAGCGGTAAAGCAAATCAGAAAATAAATTTAGTTGTACTTAGTCCGCTGACAGAAGCAAAGATCAAAAACGGCAACAAAGATATAACCGGAAGCATAGGCGGGGTTATGATAAGGGATAATCAGCGGCTCCAGCTTAAAATCGCAAATACTCCGTCAAACACGACCGATACCATAGTGTGGAGTGTCAGCGACACTGCTAAGGCTAAGATATCTTCCGACGGTGTGCTCACCGCTAAAAGTGCAGGCACGATAACGGTAACTGCATCGGCTGTAAATCCGTATTATGATAAATACAACTATCCCGCACAGCAGCTCAAAGCATACGGCCTTAATCAGAGAACATACAGTTGCTCGACTACTATTACTATACTTGAGTCAAACGCGATGAAAAATCTTCGCTTTAAAGACGAAAACGGTAATACGGTAAGTTCGATCAACCTGAACACAGGCGATAAGTATGACGCCAGCAGCATTCTTAAATACGATGTGGAAAAAGACGGTAACTCTTCTACCGATAAAATAATATGGCAGTCAAGTGATACATCGGTAGTTGCGGTAGATGAAAAGACCGGTATGCTGACCGCACAGAACAAGAGCGGCTTTGCTACTGTTACGGCAATGACCAACAGCGCAGATCCTGCCAAGGCTTCGTTTGTTGTAAATGTATCTTCCCCTGCAACTGTTCTTTCATTCAGTAGCAATAAGTATATGATGGATATGGATGGAAGAAATGAGTATGATATAATAGCAATCGAATCTCCCAATACGGCAGACGAACCTCTGGTATGCTCGGTTTCACAAGATGAAAACGGCAATGACATTGCAGAGGTTATCAGAATAACGGACGGAAAGACTCCAAACATAAAAATAATCAGACTTAAGGCTCTTAAGACCGGTACGGCAAAAATCACGGTAAGTACCGACAGAATTGCTTCAGATGATGGTGAAGCGCCCGAGAATATCTGGGCAAGCTGTGAGCTGCAGGTCGTAGACTCTATAGAGTCATATGCCTCATTCAAAATCAAAGAGCCTATAGCCGATGTTGTATATAACGGCACGGTTCAGCGCCTTAAGCCGATAGTTACGGATGCCGCAGGAAACGAGCTTACAGAGGATAAGGACTATACTCTTAAATACACAGGCGACACATTTAATGCAGGACTGGTTACTGTGCGTGTTGCCGGTATAGAGTCTGCCGCACAGTACGGAACGCTCGATGTGACATATCAGATACTTCCTGCCGATATCAGTGAGATAACAAAACCGACTTTAAGCAATATGACTTATAACTTCGGCAGTGAGCTCAAACCTACTGTACCGGCGATCAAGTATCGCAATCTTTCGCTCATTCGGAATACTGATTTTACCGTAGAGTACATAAATAATATCAATGTAGGTACAGCAACGGCAATAATCACCGGTAAGGGCAACTATACCGGCAGCATTAAGGCAGACTATGAAATTCAGCCTAAAAGCATATCCGGTGCACAGGTAAGCGGTGTTGCTCCGATCACATACACCGGTGACGAAATAACCCCCGATTATACGCTGACAATGAACGGCAACAAGACCACTCTTGTTGAAAATGAAGACTATACAGTCGAATTCAGCAACAATGTAAATGTGGGTAATGCAAGCGTTGTATTTACAGGTATCGGAAACTATACCGGTGTGACATCTAAAAAAACTTTCAAAATAGCAAAGAAGAATGTAACCGAAGACAATGAAGTAAGCGTCAGCGATATACCTGATCAGGGATATATGGGCGGTATGCCTGTTGCGCCTGAGCTGACAGTAACTTATAACGGCAGAACGCTTACAGAGTATGTTGATTATACATTGAAATTTTCCGACAACTGTAATCCCGGCAACGAAGCATCGGTTGTTATTGATTTTAGTAAATCGCTGAATTTCACCGGATCACTCAAGAGATTTTTCGCTATCGTGAACAGAGATGTCGAAAAACCGGGCAAGGGCATAAAGGCATTAGATAAAAACGGCAAGGAAATAGCAAATGACGCTGTGCTTTATGTAGATGTAAAAGAAGTTATGGACATCGATATCGCTATAGATGATGCCGATAACACCGATGACTGTCTGCTGGTGGCTATACAGTCAAGCAACCAGAATGCCGGCGTAGCATTTACTAAGTATTCAAGGGACGGTAAAACAGCAACTGTCAGTGTAACAGGTAAAAAACAGGGCTCTTTTGAAATGCAGATCTCATCGCTCAGCGGTGAAATGAATAAGAAGCTTAAGTTTACAATACTTCAGCCTGCCGAGAAGCTTGAAATTTATAACGGTAAAAATAAGGTCACCAATGGTGGCGTATTTGTGGCAGAAAATCATCAGACGGCATTTACTGTAAAATACACTCCGAGCAACACGACCGATAAAGTAGAATGGTTCGTTGACGATACGGAAAAAGCCGAGATATCCAAGGATGAGGGTATATTGACAGCCAAGAAGGCGGGCACTGTAATAGTTACCGCTAAGGTGAAGCCTTCCGAAAATTCCGATAGAGGCTTAAGTGTCACAACAACGGTAACGGTTGTTAAGGCAAACCCTATAACCGAGCTTAATTTCCCGTTTAAGGCAATTGACCTCAAGGTAGGCTCAACATATGACTGCAATGCGGTCGTAAAGAAATCTATAGAGGATTCAACAAAATCTTCAACAGATAATATTATTTGGGAATCCAGCGATACAAGTGTAGCCAAGGTCGATGAACTGACAGGAAAGATAACAGTCGGTAATAAAAAGGGTACGGCAACTATCACTGCTACTACGGATAATATGATCCCCGTAACGGCTTCTTTCGATATCAATGCTTATACTCCTGTAACTACAATGACTTTCTCGGCACAGAATTATACATTGCTGACAGGCAGTGAGTATGAAATCGAGCTAAAAGAAAATCCATCGACAGCAAACGAAAAGATAAGCTGGACCGTAAGCGATCCCGGCGTACTTAAAGTGATCAGCAGCAGCTATAATTCAGAATCAAATGTACAGGTGCTGAAGGTCAAGGCGCTTAAGACCGGTAACTGCAAGATAACAGCAAAGACTGTCAGAGAAGCAACGATAAACGATCCCGATCCGATTCAGGTCGAAGCTACCTGCGGTGCTGTAGTTGTAGATCCCATCAAGATGGGCAACACGACTGTAACGCTGTCTGCAACGGCATTTGAATATAACGGTAAGGAACAGAAGCCTACAGTTACAGTCAAGTATAACGGCAAGGCGCTTAATGAAAAGACTGATTATACGGTATCATACCTCAATAACACCAATATCGGTACAGCAAAGGTAACCGTTACCGGTGTCGGCAGATATGTAGGTACAGTCAGCAAGACATTTGCTATAAAGCTTCCCGCTGTTAAGGATTTTAAGGTCAGCGAAAAGAACGCTGTCTCAGCTACATTTAAATGGTCAAAAAATTCAAATGCAGGCGGTTATATCATTGAAAAGTACAGCGGTGGTAAGTGGTCACGCGTTGCCAAGATTACTAATAACAGCACAACGACCTACAAAGCAAGCGGTCTTAAAGCCGGTACTGTTTACAAGTTCAGAATAAGAGCGTACAAGATGAACGGCAAGGTAGCGGTTTACAGTAATTACAGCGCAACTATTGCGGAAAGAACCAATCCATCTGTAGTAACCGGTGCTAAACTCAGCGGCAGAGCAGCTGATGCGTTGCGCATCAACTGGACTAAGAATGCATCTGCTGACGGTTATATTGTTGAAATGTATCAGGGCAACAAGTGGGTACGCGCAGGAAAGATAACAAATAACAGCACGACCACGTTCAGAAAAGCAGGTCTTAAGGCTTCTACTGTATACAAGTTCAGAGTAAGAGCGTATAAAATGAGCGGCAAGACAGCTCTTTACGGCAATTACAGTGCTACTGTTACGGCAAGAACAAATCCGTCTGTTATGAAAGGCGTTAAAATAGGCGGAAAGTCTAAGGACGCATTACGCTTAAACTGGACTAAGAACGCTTCCGCACAGGGTTACATTGTTGAAATGTACAAGGGCGGAAAGTGGGTACGCGCCGCTAAGATTACAAAGGGCAATACCACTACTTTCAGAAAAGCGGGACTCGCAAAGAATACTACTTACAAGTTCAGAGTCAAAGCTTATTACATGAGCGGTAAGACTGCACTTTACGGTAATTACGGAAGTGTGAGCGGAAAGACTGCGGCAAAGTAAAGGCTTTAAAATTCAACATCTTTAACGGGCATCGGCATTTCATCGATGCCCGTTTAGTTTTCAAAAACATTTTTGTAAGACAGAATAAGAGCCGCGATATTTTGATCGCGGCTCTTATTCGTTCAAATTTATATAGGAGAGAATGTTATTATCCTTGTAAAAGCTTAAACCGTTGCGCCCTTGTTTACGAATACAGGATAGCTTTCTGTTCCTGCAAGCGAACGATAATTACTGATCGTGACATTCTTATCGGTGATAACAAAGTTCATTTCAGCTTTCGCACCTACTGTCGTATCCTGCATAAGTATGCAGTTCTTGACCTTTGCGCCCTTTTCAATCTTTACGCCTCTGAACAGAACACAGTTCTCAACCGTGCCTTCTATTACACAGCCGTCGGCAACAAGAGAATTCTTGACATCTGCGTCAATGCCGTACTTTGCAGGAGCGTCATCTCTTACCTTTGTGTAGATAGGAGCATCACTCATAAACAGGTGATCGCGTAAATTCTTGTCTACGAGCTTCATGTTAGTCTTGAAGTATGTGTCCATGCTGTCGATCTGGGCGAAGGGCTTTTCAAACTTGTAACCCAGAACCTTTATCTCGTGTAATTTTTTCTGAAGTACGTCAATCTCAAAGCTGTAGAGATTGCGACTTTCGGCATCACGGATCTCATTTAAAAGGAAGTCTTTGCTTACAACGAACATATTGAGACTGACATTGTGTTCGCCGCTGATTTCAGGACGGATAAGAACATCGTATACAACGTTGTCTGCGTTGACTGCCAGAACAGTCTTTGTCATCGTCTGTTCTGTTGTGAATGTTCCTCTGCCGTAAACTACAGTGATATCAGCGCCGTTTTTCTCATGGAAATCAATTATAGGTCTGTAGTCGATATTTGCCACTACATCGGTATCCGAAAGCAGTACATATTCAGCATTTGAGCTTTCTATAAAGGGCTTTACCTGAGCCATAGCCTCAAGTCTGCCTCTGTAAAGGGCATTGCTGTTGCCGTAAGGGGGAAGCAGGTGCATTCCGCCTGTTTTTCTTGAAAGATCCCATTCATCGCCTGAGCCTAAGTGATCCATAAGCGATAAGTAGTTATCTTTTGTGATTATACCAACATTGTCGATATCGCTGTTTACCATATTTGACAGCGGGAAATCTATCATCCTGTATCTGCCGCCGAAAGGCACGCTTGCAAGTGTGCGCTGTTTTGTAAGATCGGCTACGCTCTGCTCGTGCATATTTGCAAAAATCAGACCGAGTACATTTGCCATATTAGCCATTTCTCTTTTCTCCTTCCGTTCACACGTTAGCCGAGATCATTGCCTTTGGCTTGATCTCCGCATTATCGCTTACCGTTACGCCGTGTCCGATTACCGCAACGCCCCATGTATCCTTATCTTCGATAGATTCGGGTCTTGCGCCGACCTTGACATTCTCGCCTATTACACAATCCTCGCCGACAATAGCGTATTCAACTACCGCACCCTTCTTTATCGTTGTGTTAGGCATTATGATACTGTCGCGTACTACTGCACCGGGCTCAATAGTTACGCCTGCAAACAGTACAGAGAAGTCTATGTGACCTTCAATGTTGCAACCTTCTGAAATAAGTGAGTTCTGGATAACACTCTGAGGGCTTGCATAGTGAGGAGGCATTACGGGGTTTCTTGAGTAAATTCTCCATCTTGAGTCGTGGAGGTCAAGCGGAACGTTGGGATTTAACAGATCCATATTAGCTTCCCATAAGCTGTCGATCGTTCCGACATCTTTCCAGTATCCGTCAAAGTGGTATGCCACCAGCTTATTACCCTCTGCGAGCATTGCAGGGATAATGTTCTTACCAAAGTCCTTGCTTGCACCTTCGTCATTTTCATTGGCAATCAGATGCTTCTTCAGGTTCTGCCATGAGAATATGTAAACGCCCATTGAAGCAAGGTTAGACTTAGGCTGTGCAGGCTTCTCCGCAAATTCGTAAATAATGTCATTTTCATCTGCACTCATGATACCGAAGCGTGAAGCTTCTTCCCACGGCACTTCAAGAACTGCGATAGTTGCGTCTGCTTTGTGTGACTTGTGAAATTCAAGCATTTTGTTGTAGTTCATCTTATAAATATGGTCGCCCGAAAGCACTGCCACATAGTCGGGGTTATATCTGTCGATGAAGCTGATGTTCTGATATATCGCATTTGCAGTACCTTCATACCACGACTTGCCTGAAGATGACTCATAAGGAGGTAACACGTGTACACCGCCGTGAACTCTGTCAAGACCCCACGGATGACCGTTACCTATATATTCGTTAAGTACGAGCGGCTGATACTGTGTCAGTACGCCGACCGTGTCGATGCCGCTGTTTACACAGTTTGAAAGCGGGAAATCGATAATTCTGTATTTACCGCCGTAAGGAACGGCAGGCTTTGCCATATCCTTTGTCAGAGCGTAAAGTCTGCTTCCCTGACCGCCTGCGAGCAACATTGCCACACATTCCTTTTTTACATGTTTCATAAATAAGTTCCTCCGTTATTTATTTCTTAGCTTTGCCGTTTTTCTTACGGTTCGCCGTATTTGCTTTCTTTGCCGTTTTTCTTGACGCAGGTTTATTTGCAGAAGTGACGGGTTTTGATGCGGGCTTTTCTGCGGGTTTTACCACAGACTTCTCAGCTGTGTCCGCTGTTTTTGCAACCGGCTTTTCTGTTACCTTTACAGGTTTTTCTGCCGGTTTGTCACTTTCGGGACTGCGCTTGTTGACGGGCTTCAAGAACACTGCGGACATTGCCGGTATCTTCATTGTTATTGAATATTCAAGTCCGTGCATTCCTTCGCACTTTGCGGTATATGAAGCATTACCGTCACTGTCGCCGCCGAATTTCTTGTCGTCTGTCGTGAACACTTCCTTATAGTCTGCATAATAAGGAACGCCAAAGCTGTACTGCTCGTGCTCGTTCGGCAGGAAGTTGCATACGGCGATAAGCTCATCGCCGTTTGAGGCTATACGTCTGAAAACGATCACGCTGTTTTTGTTGTCATCGTTTGATATCCAGCTGAAGCCGCTCCAGTCATAATCTATCTCCCACAACGACTTGTTGTCAAGATAAAATTTATTCATCGCCTTGACAAACGCCTGATACTGCGCGTGCTCCGGGAATTTCAGGATATCCCAGTCAAGACCCGTCTTGTAGTTCCACTCCTTGAACTGCGCAAATTCCTGTCCCATGAACATGAGCTTTTTACCGGGGTGTGCTGTCATATATGCAAGGAATGTTCTCAGCGACGCAAAACGTTTTTCTCTCGGTCCGCTCATCTTGTCGAGCATTGAACATTTGCCGTAAACTACTTCATCGTGCGAAATAGGAAGTATGTAGTTTTCGGAGAATGCATAGTAGAACGAGAAGGTCAGCTTGTCATGGTTGTACTGCCTGTATTCCGGGCTCATCGACATATACGCAAGCATATCGTTCATCCAGCCCATATTCCATTTGAAGTTGAAGCCAAGACCGCCGATATCGACAGGCTTTGTTACCATAGGCCAAGCAGTTGACTCTTCCGCTATCATCAGAAGTCCGGGGTGATGCGAGAACAGACACGAGTTGAGATTTTGCAGAAAATCGACCGCTTCAAGGTTTTCGTTACCGCCGTTCTTGTTAGGTGTCCATGCACCGCCCTGCCTGTCGTAGTCAAGGTAGAGCATCGATGCGACCGCGTCTACACGCAGACCGTCTATATGATATTCCGAAAGCCAGTAGTTGGCATTTGAAATAAGGAACGATTGAACCTCAGGCTTGCCCCAGTCGAATACTCTTGTGCCCCAGTTGTAGTGCTCACGCTTGTTGGGGTCGGAATACTCATAGCAGTAATCGCCGTCAAATTCGTAAAGACCGGCAGCATCTTTCGGAAAATGTGCGGGTACCCAGTCGAGGATAACGCCTACTCCGTGAGTATGGCAGTAGTCGACAAATTCCATAAAGTCTGACGGTGTTCCGAAACGTGATGTGGGAGCGTAATAGCCTATCTGCTGGTATCCCCACGAACCGTCAAACGGGAACTCCGCTATCGGCATCATCTCAATATGGGTATAACCCATTTCCTTTACATAGGGAACCAGCTTTTCCGCAAGCTGCATATAGCTGAACAGCTCTTCCTCGTCGGTTTTTGTAAACCATGAATTGAGATGGACCTCATATATATTCATCGGTGAACGGTAGACATCTTTTGTCTTTTTATCATTCATCCACTTTGTGTCTTTCCACTTGTATCCGGAAATGTCATATACCTTTGTAGCAGTATTCGGGCGAGTTTCCATATGATAGCCGTATGGGTCGGCTTTAAGCTTTATCTGACCTCTGGCAGTCTTGATGCTGTACTTGTAGTTATCAAACTTTTTGAGTCCCGGAATGAAAAGCTCCCAGATACCGCCGTCACTTATCTTGTTCATATAGTTTTCTTCGCGGTTCCAGTGGTTGAAGTCACCTACTACACAGACATCAGCGGCTTTCGGAGCCCAGACTCTGAAAACTACACCGCTTACACCGTTCTTTTCGGTAAAATGAGAACCGAAAAGTTTGTACGCTTCGGCATTTTTTCCCTGATGGAAAAGATAAAGCGGAACTTCATATTCCTTAGGCACGTTAATAGCCATAACAGATACTCCTAACATTATATTTTAATAACTTAATAATAGCACAATTCCCAAAAGCTTTCAATAGATTTGTGATGATTTTATGAATTGTGCCTTGTTTCAACCTTGCTTTTTGTGCAAAATTACAATTACTTTTCCCAAGAAGTGATAAAGCTGTACAGTTCATCTGCCATTTCGGTCTGCTCGGGGATACGGGGGTGACCGGGGGTTGCCGCACCGTTTCTTCTGAACTTAAAGCGCTTGACATTATCCATAGCAAGCTCGTTTACTATCTCATCAAGTGCATCGTCCCATGTAGGTTCATGCATAAGAACGGTAGTGATGACTATAAATCTTGCCTTGCCGCAGTACTTTTCGTTAAGGTCAAGCACCATATTCTTATACACCGTTTTCCATTTTTCGCGGTATTCCTTTTCATATATACGCTTTGGGTCGGGATTTGCATCATTCTGACCGAGCGCGATTATTACATAGTCGGGTGTGAAGCGCGAGAAATCCCAGTCGGTAAGCTCAAAGTGCGGCTCGTAGCCCATTTGCTTATAAACCGTTTCCATGCCTACATAGTTATCAAAATATCCTGCGCCGTTTATAAGCGAAATACCGCCCTGTGCGTTGCAGTTTATGCGCGCATTGAGTTTTCTCGCAAGCTGGAGCGAATATGAGAACCAGCTGTTATCAAACTGGTTGATATGCTCGGGGTCGGTATGCTCGCAATAGTTTACTGCCTCTACTACCTCGCCTGCCGATACGCTGTCGCCGTATACTTCGATATTCATATCATATTTGTGACAGTCGGGCTTTACTTCTGCGTTGCTGTCGATCATAAGTCCGCAGAAATTGAAGTAGTGGTGCGAACCGGCCGTTCTCTTGAATATGGTAATAGTATGCTCGCCGTCCTCAAGTCCGTCAACTATCGGAATGTATACGGGAGTATCGGAATGGTTCAGGTCAAACTTGTATTGGATACCGTCTACTATCACGCCGATCCACGTTACTTTATATATGAGGTGTGGAAAAATCATCATTCCGACCGATGTTCCTGTGAATTTTGTGCTCACCATACTTCCCGCATAGATGAACAGGGGGCTGTCCGGCTTTGAAAAATCGATCCTGCCCATGTACGAAAACGCCTCGTTTGCCGGGCTGATTATCTTCTTATCAGTCATTTATCTTATTCCTCGCTTAATTTTATCATACTGCCGAAGTAAAATCGGCTTGTATTTATTTTAACATATTACGCCATCGTTTTCAACTGAATTATGTAAAAATTGCTCAGAAAATTTTACCTGTTTATCTTGACATTCGGTAAAAATAGTGATATATTAGTGTGAGTGATTACCTAAAAATCGCTTAACAGAACTTAAATTTGTTTAAGGAAAGGCAGTAATATGAAGAAAAGAATACTTGCGATACTCATTACAGCCGCTCTTGCGGTATCTGTAACAGGTTGTGCAGGCAATGCAACAAGCGGCAACGGAAGCGGTTCGGCATCATCGGCAACCGAAAGCTCTGAAACAAGCAGCAAAGCAGAAGAGTCAGACGTATCTTCCGCAGAAGAAAGCTCTGACAACAGCGCAGAAGAAAGCAAAGACGACAGTTCACAGGAGGAGTCAAAGGACTTGGAGACAAATTATACAAAGTACACTCTGGACGGCGATCTTACACAGCATATGATAGATATGTCGCGTCTTAACGAGGGTAACAAGGTAAGACTTGCAAATGTAATAAAGAAGCTCAAAAACGGTGAGGAGGTAACGGTAGGCTTTATCGGCGGCTCTATCACACAGGGCACAAGTGCCGGAAATGAGCTTTGCTATGCAAAGCTTACAGCTGACTGGTTACAGCAGACATATTCAAGTGCAAAAGTGAACTATGTAAACGCGGGAATAGGCGCTACCGGTTCATACATCGGTGTACACAGAGCAACCGCAGATCTTCTGTCGAAGAATCCGGATCTTGTGTTTGTTGAGTTCTCGGTAAATGATACAACAGAAAACACAGAGCGCAACAAGGATTCATACGACAGCCTGCTGAGAACTATCTGGAAGTCGTCAACAAATCCTGCTATCATTACAATAGCTACAACACAGGAAAACGGCACAAGCTTCCAGGATCAGCATGCAGAGATAGTAAAGCATTACGATCTGCCTATGATATCATACAAGAATACTATTCTTGATACGATCAAGCACGGCGATATTGTGTGGAAGGATATCTCTGACGATGATATTCACCCCAACGTGTCCGGTCACAAGATAGTATCACAGCTTCTTCAGGCTTATATTTCAGATGTCGACAAGGATATTGACAACATAAGCGGCGATGAGAGCGACTTCTCAACTCCCGCTACAAAAGCATCGTTTGAAAACGGCTCTCTCCTGACACTTGCACAGGCAGGCGACGCAGTTACAATGAACGGCGAGTTCAAAGTGAACGAAGCAAACTTCGGCGGCTTTGACGGCTACTGGTTCTTCAAGGGCTCAAACAAGACAGATTTAAGCTCAACAAATCTCACCTTCAAGTTGAACGCAAAGGAGATAGGCATCCTTTACGGCAAGTACACAAAGGCGGGCGGTACAGCTGATATCTATATAGATGATGAGCTTGTAACAACATTGAATGCTGACTTCACAGGCGGTTGGGGCAACTATGTTGAATGCGCACAGCTTAAGAGCTTTGATACGGCAGGCGAGCATATTGTAAAGATCGTTCCTAAGACCACAGACGGTCCGAGTATGTTCAGTGTAACAGCTTTGGCTATCGCCTGAGTTTAAACGCGGTGATAATATAATAACGTTGAGCCGCGGCTTTCTTGCTGCGGCTCATAATTATACTGAACAGGTAAATCGGGATTTATAGAGTTATCTTATCTCCGCAAACACAAAAACGACTAAGAAACACACTTAGTCGTTTTATTTTTATCTGTATTTAATTCTGCCACTCAACACAACTCTCAATCACATCACCAATATCCCCGTCAATACAAACCGCCCTGTTGCCAATCCCCCTCGGCGCATACGCCTCATTCATATTGACACAAGCGTAAACCGCTTTCGGATTTCTCGCCGTCATCTGCATAAACGGATATTTTATTATGCCGGGGGTGTTAAATCCTACGCCGAGCTCCAAAAACAGAATGTGAAGATTCTTATGCCTGCGGATAAATTCTTCGTAACGCTCTGCGGCGGCATACCAGCCCTCGTCCTGTACAAAGCTGTCGTCACACCTCAGGTTCATAGCCATAGGCTTGCCGCAGTGAGGACATCTCGGGATAAGACAGTCGGGGATCTTCATATTCTGTTGCTGTTTTACCATAGCCCGCACGGCACTTTCGTTGTCAAAGGTTTCGTTGCAACACGGTTCGCTACATTGCCATAAGCCTTTAGCCGTCAGAAAATACAATCCGTCATCGTCACAGTCCATTATGTCAATGGCACAGGTAACAGGCAGTCCTTTTTTTCCGTTGTCGCGGCTATTACCGTGTGAATGTCGTTTACGATATATTCCTGATAGTCCATAATCTCACCTCATAAGTCATAGGGTTGTCGAAATGTTATTCAACAACCTTATGTGACTTTATAAATTGTAATTGAACAGCATAAGAACTATTATGCGAAGAGGAAGCCTGCGGTCATATCGAGATAGTCAGCACCGCTGTAATCGGGGTACTGCTTGTTTACCTCTGTCTTAAATTCATCGGCATTTGCACAATCAGATGCTATCTTTTTGAGATTTTCAAGGTACTTGATCTTAGTTTCTGCGTCCTTTAAATCTTCGGGCGTGTAGTGCGATGTAAGTATCAGTGTGTATCCCTTTTTGATATAGCCGTTCAGCTGACCGATGATAGCGTCTGCATGACCGGCACCTGCTACGATGGAGTGACAATCGTGACCGAGCATATGAGTATAAACCGCGTTGATCTCGGGTATCTCAATGTCAAACGCTTCGGCAGTTTTCGTTATCACAAAGTCAATGCCGCCGATAGTTATCTTTCCCTCACCGATAACGTTTGTGATTTCGTGTACCGATTTGTCAAAGCTCTCGCCGAAAGCATTTGTAAAGTTGTTGATGAGTGCCTTGCCGCCGCCGTTCTCGGAATATTCGACCGCATTCTGAGTTGCATATTTCGGTACATCTGGCAGGAATGTTGCAGTAAAAAAGCAAAATTCCGAAAAAATTTCACTTTCCCTATTGACAACGCCGCTTTAATGTTGTATAATCTTCTAGTAAATTAAATTGTAAAACAAAAGCAGAGAAGCACTCTCACCCATTTACGCCGTAAGGCTGTTCAATGAGGTAATTACAGAAATTCCCGACGGGCTACAGCATAGTTCCGTCTGTAATATTTGTACAGCGTGAGTGAATCTGCATTGCAGTTTATCACGCTTTTTGTTTTGCATAAAACGATTTGTTTTCAGAAAGGCGGTGCTTTACAATCAGCACAAAAGAACAACTCATCAACGAAGAGATAAATGAAAAAGAGGTCCGCGTGATCGGAGCTGATAACGAACAGCTCGGCATTATGTCTTCGGCGCAGGCTCTTGATATGGCGATCGAGGCTGACTTAGACCTCGTGCTTATCGCTCCTTCGGCTACGCCTCCGGTATGCCGCATTATGGATTACGGCAAGTTCCGTTTTGAGCAGTCAAAGAAGGAAAAGGAATCTAAAAAGAACCAGAAACAGGCTGAACTTAAAGAGATACAGATGTCGCTCAATATCGACACCAACGACTTTAACACAAAGGCTAATCAGGCAATAAAGTTCCTTAAGAACGGCGACAAGGTTCGTATCAAGGTTCGTTACAGACGAGCAAGAGAGCTGTCACACGTAAATCTTGGTGAGGAGCTTATGCAGAGAGTTCTTGATGCTGTTTCAGAGTACGGCTCATGCGAAAAGCCGGCTAAGCTTGAGGGTAGGAACTATATGGCAGTTGTTGCTCCCAAGACAGCGGCAAACAGTAAGAAAGCAAAGAAGGACGCCGATAAACCGGCGGAAAATAAATAAGGAGGATTCCACTCATGGCAAAGAAGATCAAGATCAAAACCCACAGCGGTGCTAAAAAGCGTTTTAACCTCTCCAAGAACGGTAAGGTCAAGTACCAGAAGACAAACCGTCGTCACAGACTGACACAGAAGGCTACAAAGAGAAAGCGTATCAACCGTGCAGCAGGATACTGCGACAAGACGAACGTTGCAGAAGTTAAGAAGCTCATACCTTACAAATAAAAACTAACTGCGACCGTTTCGGCGCAATATTCACTATAGGAGGAATTTAACGATGGCTCGTATTAAAGGTGCATTAGCAACTCGTAAGAGAAGAAATAAAACATTAAAGCTTGCAAAGGGCTACTGGGGCGGCAAGAGCAGACTCTTCAAGACCGCTAAGGAAGCTGTATGGAAGTCAGGTCAGTACGCTTACATCAGCAGACGTTTAAAGAAGAGAGATTTCAGAAAGCTCTGGATCGCAAGAATAAATGCCGCTTGCAAGATGAACGGTACTAACTATTCAACATTCATCAACGGTTTAAAGAAGGCTAATATCGGTCTTAACAGAAAGATGCTGTCAGAGATCGCTATCAACGACCCCGCAGGCTTTACTGCACTCGTTGAGAAGGCTAAGGCTGCTCTTTAAGAGAAAACAACACGCCCACATTATTATGGGCGTGTGATTTTTTATATTTAAGGTGCAGAGCCGATGGCTTAAAGGCATAAAATATACCCGGCGGTCTGCCGGGTATATAAATCCTTTTAATACATATCCTTGCTGTGGTGCTTGTAGTAGAATATATAGCTTCCGATAGCGCCCGCAACAACGAAAATAAATGTCACGATAAGACGGTTGAGCATATTGCCCGACAGCTCGGTATACTGCATGGAGTATTTTGCCAGATTATCAAGTATGCCGAATATGTTGACAACAGTGCCCGCTTCCTGTTCCTTTAAGAATATCTGGAACAGATAAGCAAAGCCGTTTGAAAATATCCAACCCGCAAATGTAAGTATTGCGGTTAATATACAGTCGATAGTCCTCAGCTTCTTTGAGAACACAGTATAGAGCGATATTACCGCGGCAGACATTATAACGCCGCCTATCCAGCCGACAAGGTCAGACATCATTATAAACACCACGAAAATAGCAGAGCCGATGACAAGTCCGAGAATACCGCCGAGCACACCTTTTACAGTGCCTTTTACGTCAAACGGCGGGCGGACAGTTCCGTCGGAGCGTCTGCGCCTTGTCAGTATCTCGTAATCTTCAAGCTCCAGCACCTTTGCAACCTGAATAGGCGTTGTACTTCGCATTTCGCTTTTTAAATAGGCAGTGAGTTTTTCCAAAAATTCAATCAGCAACGGTAGATTTTCCTGCATCAGATTGTATCCCTTGCAGTAAATGTTGACGCAGCCGTCAACGTTTTCAACACCGAGCATTGTTTTCTTGGGAAAGCGCTCAGCCATAGTGTATATCCTGCCGAACTGTCGGTCGGTTATCACCGCACCGCACACTATGTCAAATCTGTGCTTTTTGTCGTTGTCGAAAACCACGATAGGAATGCCGTTCTTCACGCCGCTGAGCGTAGCGGTTTCCGGGTCGTATTTAAGCCCTGTTTCCTTTTCAATAAGGCTGAGTTCGGAAAAAATCATGTAATAAGTCCTTTCTTTACCGTACACGGATAAAGAAATTTTAGCATAACAACAGGTAAAAGTCAAGAAACTGAATGTTAAGGAGAAATATGGAAATAGCATCTAAGCAAAACAGTTATATAAAGGGATACCGAAAGCTGGTCGAGCAGAGAAAGTATCGCAGACAGTCGGGATTTTTCCCGTGCGAGGGCGCAAAGCTTGCTGTTGAAGCGGTTAAGAGTGGGTGCGCCTTAGGCGAAAACGCATACTATACTGCCGCCGCCGCGGAAAAATATCCCGAATGCATCAGCCTTTTGCAGGAGCACTGCAAAATGATACAGATCACCGAGGAGGTAGCGGACAGTATTTCCGACACAAAATCCCCCCAGGGAATTTTTATTACGGTAAGACATCTTGACAAAATTCTGAATTTAAGTACAATAGATAGTAGCAGACAGTTTATAATATTGGAAAATTTACAAGATATGGGTAACATTGGAACGATTATTCGTTCCTGTGACGCATTCTCGATCGACGGTGTTATACTTGTCGGAGATTGTGCGGACGTGTTTGCACCAAAAACCGTAAGGAGCGCGATGGGTTCGCTGTTCCGCCTTCCGATATACTGCTGTGAAACCGAAGAAGCGATCACGCTTTTGCAAAAGTGCGGGTTTACCGTGTACTCGGCGGAGCTCTCCGACAGAGCGGTTAAGCTCGGCGAGGAAAAGCTCCCCGAAAAGACAGCTGTTGTGATCGGCAACGAAGGCAACGGCGTTACTGATACGGTGAAGAACCTTTGCGACAAGTCGCTGTTCATTCCGATAAGCAGTGCCGAGAGCCTTAACGCATCGGTGGCGGCATCGGTCATTGCATGGGAATTGTCAAAGAGTAGAAAGTAGTTTGATGTTAAACTCGGTTAATAATCTCACTATATAATTACACGTTGTGATTGCGGCAATTTTATCCGGTGCTATGTTCGCCGGAATAATGTTAAATTCTCAACAGCACAAAGACAGTAATTCAAATAATTGAAATAAAACGTTAAGAGGCTTGCGTAAACAGCAGAT